>Ga0209555_10000449_pt1 | contig 35100 bp, 36 predicted proteins | sample SaaInl85LU_5_DNA_FD_184643 | JGI IMG/M metagenome (GOLD analysis project Ga0209555, IMG submission 184643) | Marine microbial communities from expanding oxygen minimum zones in the Saanich Inlet - ESP_85LU_5_DNA (SPAdes) (version 2) | ecosystem: Environmental > Aquatic > Marine > Intertidal... | reverse complement strand
GGAGTACTTCTGCTCGGCGTGTACGACCTTGAAGGCGTACTACTTCTACTTGGTGATGCACTGCGACTTGGTGTACTTCTGCTCGGCGAGGCACTGCGGATCGGAGTACTTCTGCTCGGCGTGTACGACCTTGAAGGCGTACTACTTCTACTTGGTGATGCACTGCGACTTGGTGTACTTCTGCTCGGCGAGGCACTGCGGCTCGGAGTACTTCGGCTTGGTGTTACCGCTCTGCTTGGGGTAGTACTTCGTGGTGTTACCGTTCTACTCGGAGTAGTACTGCGTGGTGTTACTGTTCTGCTTGGGGTAGTACTGCGTGGTGTTACTGTTCTGCTTGGGGTAGTACTGCGTGGTGTACGTGTAGTAGTGGTTGATCGTCTTTCATCTACTCCACCTTCGTTACGTACTGGTGTTCTTACATTAGTACCGTTCACTGTTCCAGTATTCCCTCTTGTAGTTCCGGTTGCCGTGGTGCTTGTTGCAGGTCTTCTGCCTTTTGGCACTGCTACCTTATTTGTACCTACACCTCTTGGGTTTATTTCTCCTGTACTACCACCTCTAGTTATGGGTGTGGTAGTACGTTGAGTAGTAGGCCTGCGGGTGTTTACATTTCCATCGCCACCTGTCGTGTTGTTTGTGCTTATACGTTGGCGAGAACTGTTAGCTGCCCTGTTATATCTATCACTTCCTTGAAATTGGATTCCTCCTCCGCTGTTGTTAGTACTCGCGGTACGTAAACCTCGGGTACCATTCCAACCGCTGTTCCATCCATAGCTATTATATCCACGTCCCCATCGGTTTCCGCCTCTATAGCCGCCATTCCAGCCATTATTGCGGCCATAGTAGCCGCCTCCATAGTAATATGTTTTAGCACAGTAATTCCAGCCACTATTCCAGCCGCCGTATCCATAACTATAAGGAGCGTTCCAGGTATTCCATCCAGGATTACCCCACGAGTAGCCATCATACCAGCCATTCCGGCTGTTATATCCTAAGTGCCAACTGCCTCTCGGGCGATGCCAAAAACTATTGCCATACCAAAGACTGTACGCCCAATTATCATATCCGTACCATCCATTGTTCCAAGAGTTATTCCATCTATTGTTACGGTTGGCATCACGATATCCATCTAAATACCCATTTTCATAAGAGTATTCAAACTCCTCACCTCTAAAACGACGAATGCGTCTTTCATAATCGGTCAAACCACCTGCATATTCTTCGGTAGGAATTACACGCTCATCGTACACTAGTTCTAGTGTATTCACTGTATTTTCTTGCGGTTGTTCGGGTGTATATTTTTGAGGAGCAGGTTGTGGCGTATTCTGTACTATGACCACATCGTCTTCGGGGGTGTAATATACGTCATCGGGGTAGGTGGTTGTAAGCCTATTAGAGGTGCAACTCGCTAGTAAAAGGGCGGTAAGGGAGATATAAGTGTATAATTTCATAAGGCTAAAAATTTAATTCAACATAACGGTTTAATTTTGCCGTCATACTACAATAATCAAATAGCATTCCAAGTTTAGAAAGATGGCATTCGGAAAAGTAACACGCGAACAAGACTATAGCAAATGGTACAATAACCTCGTAGAAAATGCAGACCTAGCACAGCACAGTAGTGTGCGTGGCTGTATGGTTATCAAACCATACGGATATGCTATTTGGGAAAAAATGCAGGCTGAACTAGACAGACGTTTCAAAGAAACGGGTCACGAGAATGCCTATTTCCCATTGTTCGTACCCAAAAGTCTTTTTGAAGCTGAAGAAAAAAACGCAGAAGGTTTTGCCAAGGAATGTGCTGTGGTAACACACTACAGACTAGAGAGTGATCCGGACAAAGAAGGAAAACTACGCGTAGACCCTAAAGCAAAATTGGAAGAAGAACTCATTGTGCGACCTACCAGTGAAGCCATTATTTGGAACACATACAAAGGTTGGATACAGAGTTATAGAGACTTACCTATATTGGTAAATCAATGGGCCAATGTAGTACGCTGGGAAATGCGTACACGTTTGTTCTTACGTACTGCAGAGTTTTTGTGGCAAGAAGGACATACCGCTCATGCTACCAAACAAGAAGCCATAGAAGAAACCGACCAAATGGTGCGTGTATACGAAGAGTTCTCTAGAAATGTACTCGCTATCCCTACTATAATGGGACATAAAACAGAAAGTGAGCGATTTGCCGGAGCAGACGACACGCTGTGTATAGAAGGACTAATGCAAGACGGGAAGGCCCTACAAATGGGCACTTCTCATTTCTTGGGTCAAAACTTTGCGAAAGCATTTGATGTGAAATTTGCGAGTAAAGAAGGTAAACTAGAGCACGTATGGGCTACAAGCTGGGGAGTAAGCACTCGGCTGATGGGAGCACTTATCATGACCCACTCAGATGATGAGGGACTTATATTGCCTCCCAACCTTGCTCCTACCCAAGTAGTGATAGTGCCTATATATAAAGGGCTAGAGCAGCTAGATGCGATTAGCGAAAAAATAGAACCCATTATCAAAGCACTACGAGCAAAAGGCATCAGTGTGAAGTTTGACAAACGTGATACGCACAAGCCTGGGTTCAAATTTGCAGAATGGGAACTGAAAGGTGTACCCGTACGCATAGCCATAGGCAATAGAGACATAGAGAGTGGCACCGTAGAAGTAGCCCGTAGAGATACTAAGGAGAAGCAAAAAATGGCATTTGAAGGATTGGAAGACAATATAGCCGAACTGCTCGATACGATGCAAGAAGCCATATACACCAAAGCCCTCAACTACCGCGACGAGCATATCACAGAAGTAACCTCGTGGGAAGAGTTCCAAAAAGTACTAGAAACCAAAGGTGGATTCATATCTGCACACTGGGATGGTACCGCCGAAACTGAAGACGCGATACAACAAGCCACCAAAGCTACTATTCGTTGTATTCCTTTTGACAATCCACAAGAAGACGGGGTATGCGTATTCTCTGGCAAGCCAAGTAAGGAGAGAGTGCTGTTTGCTAAGGCGTATTAGGGGTTCATTGATTGGTTAAATGGTTGACTAGTGGAACCGGAAGAGAAAAAAGAATCAAAATTTAATTCAAAATCAGGGAAGGCTTTCTTAATATTTAGTGTTTTTAATGTTGCTGGACTTGTTATTGTATTATCCTTTCCCGAATTCATTGGCGAAGAAGAAAAGACGTTCATGGACTACTTACCTTGGAACTTTATTTTTATCCTCTGGGGAATATTTGCGATACTAATTGGAATTGGCCAAACAAAAAAACCACCACTTTTCGAACCTGTATGGTTTAGAGACTCTAAATTGATGAAAGTTTTCATCTCTATTCTTGCGGTTCCATCCCTTTCGTTCTTACCTGCATGTATGTCGGTATTTGCGATTTACGGTTTAATTAACTACTCATTTGTCAATGAGAAAATAGCTCTAGAGGGCAAGCTATATAAAAAGGAGATTAAGGAATCAAGTAGACGGCGAAGTTCAACCATACGAAAGGAATACTATATCTACTTTAATGAAGACAAGAGATATTCCTTTAAGGTGGACAAACCTACATTTACAGAACTTCAAGAAGGGGATTCATTAGAGTTAAATGTTTTGAAAGGTAGATTCGATGGATATTACAACATTACGGATAGTTTTAGTTTTTGGAGGAAGACTCCACTATTAGACCACTTGAAGGAAGAAGATTAGACCATATACTAAGTATCGCTCCTACAGAGCTATTCTTACTTTCGATTATTCTGTGCTATTGACATTCTGCTCCGCTGTAGCTTAGACTTCCCACAAGAAAATTTTAGACTTAGACTTTGACTTAGTCCGAAGCTTCGGACTAAGACTTAACCTTTCCACCCTACTCCTCCCACACATACTTAAACAGCACCACTGAAAGCACCAACTGCATAATAAGCAATAGAATAAGCACACCCCAGTCTTGTATGAATAGGTGAGAATCCAAAGGTGAGATGGCTTTGCTAGCAGAACGCAGGCTTACCAGCAAGCTTGGAATAAGCAAGGGCAGACTCAATATCATCGCTACGAGGCTACTATTTTTGGCTCCAAGGGCCAAGGCACTATTAAAAGTAAATACCGCCGAATTGCAAAGCGTAAAGAGCATAGCAGTAATAAGATACTCCGTAAAATGAGGAATACCCTGTGGCAACCAAAAAGACATTAATGCCGTAAGCACTCCCAAAAAAAATGCATTTACCAAAAACTGATAGGCGATTTTGGAAAGGATAATGGCCCGACTATCTACCAAAAATTTGTAGTAAAGCAGGCTACCGCTATTTTCCATCAAAAAACTACGCCCTATGTTTTGTACCACACCAAAAATAAGAACCACATAAAACAAGCTGTGCCACACCTTGTTGCTCGCCTCTTTCTGTATGGTGTAAATAATGAATACAGAAACAGTAAGCAGCAGCACAAGCGACCAAAGGGCGTACTTGTTCTTAAGTTCCATTCTGAACTCTTTTAGAAAAAGTTGTTTTATCTGCTTAATAAGTGCGGTTTGCATAAATTTGCCACAGCAAAAGTACATTTAATGTTATACCAATTACAGAAGTTATCAGAAGAAGAGCAGACCTTAGTGAGACGTTCTCCAATATGGGTCACCCTACTTATATCTTGTGCCGATCATGATATAGATGAGTCTGAAATAGACCGAGCTAAAGAAATCATTCACATCAAATCATTTGCGGTGCAAAATGACGTGAAAAACCTATATAAAAATCTAGATCAACACGTAGATGAGGAGATAGACTTTGCCCTTAAATCATTGTCTGCCGATGGTAAGGAGCGTTTGGCATTCTTAGAGCAGCACATTGCTAAGTTGAATGACATTTTCGCCAAATTGGACCATACTTACGCTGTACAGTTATACAATAGTTTGAAAAACTTGGCTGTATCCGTAGCACAATCTGATGGTGGTATTTTTGGTATTAGAAGAATAAGCGAGGATGAGAAGAAGTATATTCACCTCCCAATGCTAAAGCAGCCGTGAAGAAAATATTAATAGCCAATCGTGGAGAAATCGCCGTACGTGTGATAAAAACCTGTCGGAAGATGGGCATATCCACTGTGGCTATTTACTCGGAAGCAGACCGAAACTCTAAGCACGTACAATTGGCCGATGAGGCTTTTTGTGTAGGACCCGCTCCTAGTGCTGAGAGTTATCTGCAGGCGGACAAAATCATTCAAATCTGCAAAGACAACGATGTGGATGGCATACATCCTGGATACGGATTCTTGTCGGAAAATGCTGGTTTTGTAAAAGCAGTAACCAATGCTGGTATCACCTTCATAGGGCCTAGTCCGGAGGCGATAGACCTTATGGGTAGTAAGATAGCCAGCAAGCAAGCCGTAGCCAAATATGGTGTGCCCTTGGTTCCCGGCATCAATCACGCAGTAGAAGATATAGCTGAAGCGGCTGACGTAGCCAACCAAATAGGCTACCCCGTACTGGTAAAAGCCAGTGCAGGTGGTGGTGGCAAGGGAATGCGTATTGTACACGACCCAAAAGACCTGGAGAGCCAAATGAAAACAGCTCAAAGCGAGGCTCAAAGTGCTTTTGGTGACCGCTCGGTATTCATCGAAAAATTTGTAACCAAACCACGCCACATTGAGATACAACTTATCGCCGATAATCACGGAAACGTAGTGTACCTATTGGAACGTGAGTGCTCTATACAACGTAGACATCAAAAACTAGTGGAAGAAGCACCCAGTGCGGTACTCACACCCGAACTCCGCAAAGAGATGGGCGAAGCTGCGGTAAATGTGGCCAAGGCGTGCAACTACTCTGGAGCAGGTACGGTAGAGTTTCTGCTTGATGCAGATCATAAATTTTATTTCTTAGAAATGAATACCCGTCTGCAAGTGGAGCATCCAGTTACTGAGCTTATCACAGGATTAGACTTAGTAGCGGAGCAAATACATGTAGCTCGTAATGAGAAACTTACCTACACCCAAGACGACATAAAAGCAAATGGCCACGCTATAGAACTACGCTTGACGGCCGAAGAGCCCGAAAATGATTTTGTGCCAGCCATAGGAACGATAGAGGTTTACGATACGCCCAAGCAAGACTGGGTAAGATTGGATGATTTTGTGTACGACGGATACGAAATACCTATTTACTATGACAATATGTTTGCGAAGCTTATCGTATGGGGCGAAGACCGCACACAAGCTATCCAACGCATGATTGCGGCTATTAATGATTTTAAGATAGAAGGCGTACCAACTACGCTCGATTTTGGCAGATTTGTGATGCAGCATCCTAAGTTTGTGGATGGTGATTTTGATACCAACTTCATCGCCCAATACTACACTCCAGAAGCACGAGCAGAGCAAGATGCTGACCTCAATAAAGCTGCGGCACTATTCACGTACTTAGAGTTCAATGAGCACAAAGAAGTAGTAGTGGCAGAGCACGCTAGTAGTGCTTGGAGGAAACGAGCTGAGTAAGAGTTTCAAACTCAAACGCAAGTGCAAAAATTTGATTTAATAATTTTTGACAGAATGCATCATATTACCTCTATCTATGACAGAATTTTCACACTTCTAAATGAATAAGCCTTAAAATTTTGGAATGGCTGGATTGACATTGAAGATTCTGACTTCTCACTTTTAGAACCCAATATCGAATCGGAAGATTCTGAGTTTTCAGTTTTTAAAACAGCAAATTACGATTCTGGCATTCTATTCAGTATGAGTCAAAAACTGGATATTTTTGAAACAGAAAGAGGATTTCTAATATACGATGGAATATACAGTGACAGCTCCATAAAGAATACTCAACTAGTTAAATCTGAGGTAATAGAATTTGGTCTTCACACAATACTTGCCTCAAACCATTCTTGTCATATTTTCGAGTCTCCTTACGGCGGAATCGAACAACTGAAAATCAATTCTGAGAAGAAAATTGGCACAGAATTAACCATACAAAACAAGGATTACATTGTCAACAAAATACGCTCAACATTTATGTTGGATAATAAAGAGTATGATCTTAAGGGAATATCTATTTTCAGTAGTTAATACCTTCCCGCAAAACCTCATTTACTGCTAGTCTAACCTTTGTGGACTTTCTATATTCGCCCCACCTTGAACAATCCATCACACAAAGCACCAATATCTCTGAGAAGCGAATAGCAGCATTACTAAAACTACTTGCAGTATGTGGCACCATTCCGTTTATCGCTAGATAGCTATTGAGAAGTAGATAATAGATAGAAGAAGTAGGCTTTAAAACTTCCACTCTACCTCGCTCCCATTTTCTGAGAATTGAATCTTAAATTCTTGTGTTTTTAGGTTAGCATCCAGCGTAGCGATATCGCCATCAGATCTCCATGATATAGTTAACTTTTCTGCATCACTTTTAAAACTAGGAGTACCTGAAAAGGCCGCAGAGGTGTTACGTATACGTATCATATCCAGCTGCTTAGTTACCACTTCTTTTTTGAGGCCTTCTTCTACAGCTTCTAACCTGAGCGTAGTTCTATTTATCTCTTTATGACCTCCCTCTCCTGCGGCATCTGCCGCGGCGTAATCATTTTTACCTGCAAATACATCTAAATACCATACTTGCGGAATACCTGGCATAAAAAGCTGAATGGCTCTGGCAAGCAGCATTTTCTGATCACTTTCGCCTAAAGCACTATAGTAGGTAGCGTTTACCTGGTAGTAAGAGATTTTTTTACCATATGAACCATACAGGTTCTTAACTCTACCACCGCGTTCTAGTATGAGATTCATCATCTCCTCTATCTCATCATCTGGCAATAAGCCATCATTGTAAACTCCGTTTACTTCTTTACCCTTTAGGTCGAGTATAGGAATCCCATCATGGCAGCCGAGCATATTTACAGTTTTAAAACCTTTTTCTACTATCTCCTTAGCCCAAGCAATAACAGCTGTGCTAGTTCCTTTCTCTATGGCATTTATAAGCAGACCTGGCAAGAAAAAATCATAGATTACATACCCTTTAGCAGCTACTTCATCGTGCAAGTGCAATCCATACTCTGCGTGTATTTCTGGTAGTAGCTGCAGATTATTCCTTTCTGCTATTCCATTGATTCGTTCTAGGTAATCCCAGGTGCCCGGTTTATTGAAAAAATTGGTTTGCCCAACTTCCTTATGCAAGTATGCAAAAGCATCTAGACGCAATATCTGACAGCCGTAACCGCCTAGTTTAGCTAAGACTTCCTCGTAAAACTCCCATACTAAAGGCGAGTTACTATTCACATCCATCTGCCCTAAGTAGGTCTTTGCATTGTCTTCTGATACTGTTATTTTTTGATAAAAAGTATTCCAGTACGGAACCTCTGTACCGTCTGAAAATGGAACCTTTAGTATAGGTAGCCCAGACTTTCGCATAAAGAGCTTGTCTAGGTGCTTCTTGTGAGGAACGATAATGCCTTCCTCATTCATGTCACCCTCTCCAGCCCAAAACTCATTCCAATTGATAAAGAAGTCTCTGTATTTAGACTCTTTTCCCTTGGCTAGCAAATCCTTGAATTGTGGTGAAGCTACAGATAAATGATTCAGTACTATATCAAACTTGAGTGCAATATTGAGCTCACCAAGTTTATCTATATCCTTAGTGGTCACAAGTTCTTTATTAATATTATAATCTATGATTGAGAACCCTCTATCTAAGTCACTATTAAAAAATGTTGGCAAGGCATAAAACAAGGAAAACACGTCCTCAAACTCAGGCTTGCTAAGTACATTAACAATATCATTTAGGTTGGTTCCTATGCTATCTGGGTATGCATTGAGCATAACTCCGTTACTCAGTCTATTGCTCATCGTATAGTATAGTTCGTATCTATTACCATGTCTGCCTTTTTAATAAGAGGTGCTATGATACTATGCTCTATTTCTAGGATTTGTTCTACGTATGCATCATAAACTTCACGTTTCCTTTGCTTTCTTATCTCTTTGGTTTGAAGGTAATTTCTTTCCATAAAAATTCCGAAATTGACCCCATCCAACAGAAAGGAATAAACCCCTTCAATTATTAGAACATCCACTTTATTCAGTTGTAATTCTAAATTCTCAAAGCAGCTATTGATATAGTCTACGACTGGAATAGTAATTTGATGAACTCCATCCTTGAATAGATCTACGTGCTTTTGTAGTAAAGCTAAGTTCACCTCCTTTGCTCCCACACATTCTAAACCTAAAAGTCGGTTTTTATGATTTTCCTTTGGCGGCAATTTAAAATAACTGTCAAGGTGAAGTATGTAGGACGAGACACCATTTTTATTCAGTTGCATTTTTAGACTAGTAGCCGTAACAGTCTTACCACTTCCTGACTCTCCACAAACCGCCACTACAGTCCTATTCTTTAACCTTGCCAAAGGCAAAACGGTGCTGCAAATCTGAGCCCCAAGTTGAGCATATTCTTCTTTAATTTCTATCTCCTCTTTTATCATCTATTGTCACTTCACATTCGTTCTCACTAGTCCTATAACTCTATTTGCGACGGTTGTCTTAGTCTCATGGCAAGGACTCCTGAAATCACAAAGAACACACCACCAAGTAAGATTGCATTTACGGCACTATTCCCCAAAAAGTTTTTAATAATAGGCCCAAAAGTTACGGTCTGAATACCCATTGGTATAACTATCATCATATTTAGAATACCCATATATACTCCTCGTCTTTCGGTAGGTACTATTTTGGATACCATAGAATATGGAATGCCCATCATAGCAGCCCATCCTATACCAAATAGAATCATTGGGTATATGACGAGTGTTGCATCTTGTATATAGGGAATGGAAAGCATTGCTATTCCTGTAACGAATAGACTAATTACATATACTTTTTTGCCGCCCCATTTCAGAGCAAGTGGCACTAAGAGTAATGCAAATATCATAGTAGACACATTGTATGTTGTATTCATTTTAGCCGCTTGACTTAGGGCTTGATCATTATCAAAACCCATTGTTTCTTTAAACATTGGCATAATATATTGCCAGTATATAAACAGTGCGTACCACTGAAAGAGATAGATGCCAGATAACTTCCACATAAACTTAGGCATCTCTTTGATAGCCAGCGATATGTCTATAAATGGTGATCTTATTCTTTCTATTAGTGGCAAAGCTTTATGTCTATTAATTTCTTCAAATTCCTCGTCTGTAGGCGGGTATTCTGGTGTTTTAAAAACAGACCAAAGTATAGTGGCAAGTGATAAAAATGCTCCTATAAAGAATGAATAGTATAGCCACGTAGGAATAGTTTGGGTGTCTTCCCCTACTTCGCCAGCACCAAACCAATCCTGAAAAAGAAATATGGAGGCGTTAGCCAGTACGATGCCTGCTCCTACAAAAAGACTCTGCATCTGAAAACCGAAACTCATCTGTTCTTTAGGCAATTTGTCTCCTACAAGTGCACGGTAAGGCTCCATAGCCACATTATTCCCAACATCTAGAATCCATAACATTCCCACAGCAAACCATAAAGTAGGACTATAGGGAAATATAAATAAGCAAGCACTACCTATAAGGGCTCCAATTAGAAAAAATGGTCTTCGTCTTCCAAATTTCGGTGACCAAGTCTTATCAGACACGGCTCCTATAATAGGTTGTACTAACAAACCTGTTACTGGCCCTGCTATATTTAGTAAGGGTAAATCTTCTAGACTCGCTCCTAGATAAGTGAATATGGGATTGACAGCTGTTTGCTGTAAACCAAAGCTAAATTGAATACCTAAGAACCCAATATTCATATTCCATATTTGCCAGAATGACAGTTTCGTATCAGACATGTTTTTTTGATATATATAAAAAGGTAGGGAGCAAATAAACCCCCTACCTAAAATTAAATGAATAAAAGCTTAACCTTTTTTGTTAACAATAAAATTCTTCAAGACCTTTACTCTTTTTTTTGAGTACAGGTTTGGATTCGAGTCTTTTTATTCTATAATCTTGGAGATTATTAAGAGTGTATTGTTTAGCTAATAAGTCGTTAGCTGAACAATACACTCCTTATTCTTAGTCTTGCCAGCTCTATCGACAAGAACTTCTAACCAAATTCTGATTAGAAATTAAATCTAATAGAAGCAGATAATGATCTACCAGTGATTGATCTAGCTCTTACAAAATTCATCTGATTGTCTATAATAGAACCATCTTCAGATTCGGTGATACCAATAGCATCTAATAAGTTGTTTCCGTTTAGACTAAGGCTCAATTTATCTGTGATGCCGAAGTTTACAAATCCGTTTATTACAGTATAACCACTCATCACTAGCTCGTTGTTATCTTGAGCAAATGCGTCTGTTTGTCCTATTACACTAAAACCAACCGAGTGGTTGCCTATTTTGTAAGAAGGTACAAGGCTATACATCAAGTTTGGTTGTCTTCTTGGTGTATTCCCCGCATTGGCGTCACCTTCGGTAGTTATTTCTGCTTTGGTGTATGTAGCAGCACCAGATACAGTGAAATCGCTAACGGCATACGCACCTTCTAGCTCTACCCCAAATGCGGTGTAGTCATTTTCTATTACCTTTTGAGTACTTGCCTCAAAACCACCTTCTTCTGTAGTACCAGCGTAGAATGCTGTAACAAAGATACCACCTTGCTTAAATCGTTGTTTCCAACCTAGTTCAGCTTGGTCTATCATATCTTTAGGGTTGCCTAATGAAGTGTATGAACCTGTAGGAAAGACAGCTCTGTCGGCTTTTGCCGAGGCTCCGTGGCTATATCTTGCAAATACGGCTTGGTTGCTATTTAGGCTAAAGTTACCACCTAACGAGTAAGAAGTGTAGCTGTACTCATAATCTACGATATTTCTATCGGCTAAATTTACTGTTGCAACACTTTGCTCAATAGGAGAAATTACTCCGTCATTATTTACATCCACTATACCAGTAGACATTCCGTTTCCTACTCCTGCTACAGTACCTTGATCAAATCTTACACTCGCATCTAAGGTAATTCTGTTGTTTGGAGAGTACTGAATATTTGCATAAGGAGCACTGATAGTATATTCAGAGTTGTACTGTACTTGGCAGCATCCCCACACAGGTACACCATAAGCAAATTGTCCGTTAGAAGAAAGCGAAGTACTATCAGCTCTATTTACATTAAGCATACGGGCATTATCTCCATTTGCTTCCATCATATATGAGTTCCACAACCAAGCCATATTTACACTTTGCTGTGCTCTAAAATATCCAAGGTCTACTTTTACACCATCTAATTCTTTTGATAAACGTGTATCGCTTATCGCATTGTTAAAGTCTTTAAGTTCTGTATCAAACATATGCACTATTTGTGCTTCTGAACCCGTGTATGGAGTTCCATCTGTATACGTAATAAAATTACCAGCGGCATCATCTACCAGGTTGGCCATATCGGCGGTAGTTCCATAAGCTGCAGTAAATGGTGCTACAAATCTTCCTGAGTTCATAGACACTCTATTTCTACTTACGATAGACCAGTCATTTCCCAAATCAAATTGAAATTCTGCTCCTATTGAGTTAGAATTTGGATTCATACCATCAGCCACATCTACGCTTCTTCGTTCGCCATTGGCTCCTATTCCAAAATTACTTGGCAAGTTTACACTATGTATACCATCTTGGTTAGCATTAAAATTTGGAGCAGACTCCCAAGTAGGGTCTGCATTAGTTCCACTTACTCTCATTGGATTTGGCATATAAGCAGCGGTCTTGTCGTTTAAGTGCTTGTAGTAAATACGAGCATATCCACTTTTGAACTCTTTTGTAAGATTAGCTTTTATCTGCCCACCGTTGTTACCTGTGTACCCTAAGTTTCTTGGTCCTTCTCCAGTTCTGTAAAAACCACCTACGTGATATCTCAGACCGTTACCAATAGGAGCACCATATTCAAAATCAGTTCTAAATGAGTTATAGTCTAACCCAAATGTATTCATCAAGCTACCACCTTCTACAGCACCTGTTTTGCTTATGAAGTTTATGATACCCGCTGGGGCATTTGATGACATAGTACTAGCTGCACCACCTCTAGTTGCTTCTATACGAGCAATGTTCTGGTCAAAACGCAAAAATATATCTGAAGTAGCAAATGCCATATCTCCAAACATCATTACTGGTAATCCGTCTTCTTGCAATTGCAAGTATTTAGATCCACCTGCAGATATAGGCACACCCCTTACCGTGATATTTGTATTACCTTCACCTCCAGATGATTCCGAACGAATACCTGGTATTGTTCTGAATATTTCAGCCGTAGTTCTCGGTGTAGTTTGCAATATTGCTTCTGGTTTGATAGTAGATATTGATATACTAGAGTTGATTTTAGAACTGGGATTTGTAGACCCCGTTACTACCACCTCATCAAAACCTAGTAAATCACTTTCAAGTACAAAATCTACTTTGCTAACACCTGCTGCTACCGATTGCTCTTGGGTTTTTAGACCTGAGTAAGAAGCTCGGAGTGTAAAAGGTGCATTCTGGTCTACCACTATAGTGTATGAACCATCTTCTCTACTTACAGCTCCGCCTGACGCATCTAGCACTTGCACTATTGCTCCATACACTGCATCTCCATTTCCATCGGTTATTCTACCACTTACCTCTGTCTGAGCCATTGCCGCAGCGGAGAAGCACAATAAGGTAAAGAATAATAAAATTTTCTGTTGTGTGTTCTTCATTTTAATAACTTTTAATTTAACTTTTTGGTTGTTCTTTTTTGAACCTCTGTTGAGGCATTTTGTGAGGCAAGGGTAATAACAAATTCAGCAAAGTGAAAAGTTTCATTTTTCCGCAATCATTTGCGGGAACGTTTGCGGTTGATAAGTTTTCAAAAAATGCAGTTAGGCGTTAAGTAACTGAATGCCAATTGATTGCATTTGTATTGAGTTGTTTCAGATGTTAACTATACAATCTGCGTTTATTTGCACTAATGAAAAAAGTGACAATTAAGGATTTGGCAAAAGCTCTGAACGTCTCTACATCAACGGTTTCGCGTGCTCTTGCAGACCACCAAGATATAAGCCAAAGTACCAAAAAGAAAGTAAAGCTGTTGGCTGACGAGCTAAATTACACCATCAATATGCACGCCAAGCTTTTCAGAAATCAAAACTCAGGGCTCATAGCCTTGGTATTGCCAGAGATTAACATGTTCTTTACTCCAAGACTTATTGAGGGTATTAATAAAACCTTGAATAACTCTAAGTATACGTTAATCACCTTTGTAAGTAAAGACTTACTTGAAAAGGAGAAAGAAATTATAAAGCAATGCCTGGCTTGGAATGTAGAAGGTGTACTCATATCACTGTCTAAGGAAAGCACCAACATAGACCATCTAGCCAAATTAACACAGGCAAATATAGAATGTGTATTGCTAGACAAGACAAACTCTGAAAAGGACAACCAGTACGCTACAGTAGGTATAAATGGAGCTTCTACAAGCTATGATGCTACCATGCACTTAATACAAAATGGGCATAAGAACATTATTGGCATATTTGGCAATCCCGCTTTGAGCATTACACAAAACAGACTGCAAGGTTTTAAAAATGCATTTAATGAGAAAAAAATCACATTGCCTACAGAAAACATCGTTTTGGTGGAAAAATCTAAAGACCTCGATTTTATTCTCCCTCATATTTTAAGACACAACAAAAATGTAACGGCTATTTTTACAATGTCTGACGAGCTTTTGGCAGCAACACATCACAACTTACGGGCTGCCGACAAAAGGGTTCCAGAGGACATCTCCATTATGGCAATAAGTGACGGAGTCTACCCTTATTTATTACACCCCAAAATATCGCATATTAAGCACTCCGGGTACCGACTTGGGAGAAAATCTTCAACATTATTAATCAAAATTTTGGAAGATAAGAAGGAACGATGCCATGAAGTGATAAAGACCAAAACCATCATTCTAGATTCTGTTAGAGATTTAACCTAATTACACGACGCATAACCGATCCCGCAGAAGTACTGCAACTCGATCAAGTGGTGCAAGTACGTGTGATAGATGTGGACCTAGATCGTAAGCGGATAGGCCTGAGTATGAAGGAGTAGGTGGCAGTTCATTCTCTATAAATCAAAATTTAGTAACTGGACTACACGGTTAACTTTATAAACATACCTAAACCACAGATAGGCTTACCTTTGTCGAACGTATGGAGTCTTTTTCAGAATTAAATATCAATCGCTTTTTACAAAATGCCGTAGCAGACTTGGGGTTTACAAAACCTACGCCAGTTCAAGCAGAGGCATACCCTGTGCTTATGTCGGGCAAAAATGTAATCGGCATATCGCAAACAGGTACAGGTAAAACTCTGGCCTACATGCTTCCCATTCTGCAAAGATTAAAATACCTCAAAACCTATAAACCACGCGTTATTATTCTTGTGCCTACTCGAGAGCTTGTAGTGCAAGTAGTAGAGCAAATAGAACTATACAGTAAGTATATGAGCACACGCGTACTAGGAGTATATGGCGGTGTCAATATTAAAACTCAGATGAGTGCTCTTACGCAAGGTGTGGACATTGTAGTAGGTACGCCGGGTAGGTTGTATGACCTCGCCGTAAACCGCTCGCTGCTTCTACAAGATGTAAAAAAACTGGTGATAGATGAGGTAGACGTAATGCTTGACTTAGGGTTCCGTTTTCAGTTGAATAATATTTTTGAGCTCCTTCCTGAGAAAAGACAGAATATTATGTTCTCAGCAACGATGACCGAAGAGGTGGAAATATTGATTAATGAAAATTTCATCGCTCCAGCTTACATTGCGATAGCTCTAAGTGGCACACCGCTTGACAACATAGCACAATCGTCGTACTCTGTTCCTAATTTTTATACCAAGGTAAATTTACTCAACCATCTGTTGAAAGATAAGGAGCGTTTTCAGAAAGTACTTGTATTCATTGATAGTAAGAAAAATGCCGACCGCCTATTCGAAGCAATGCAAGAAGACTACTGGAATGAACTAGGGATTATACACAGTAATAAGAGTCAAAATAATCGACTAGCGGCGATAGAGCGTTTTAATGATAACAATGCACGCATACTTATAGCTACAGATGTTATTGCACGCGGTTTAGACTTAGATGACATTACGCATGTTATCAATTTTGATACCCCTAAGTTTCCTGAGAATTACATGCACCGCATCGGCAGAACGGGTAGAGCCGAGAAAAAAGGAGAAACCATCTTGTTCTCTACCGAAAAAGAAGAAGCATGGAAAACAGCCATCGAAGAGCTTATGGAATACACGATACCCTTAGAACAATTCCCCTCTGATGACGTGCGAGTAAGCAAGCAACTCACGCTAGATGAGCAACCGCGTATCATAGAAAAGAACCCTCACAAAACGAAAAAGCACGTAGCAGGACCAAGTTTTCACGAGAAAAAGGACAAAAACAAGAAAGAGTATAACCTAGGTGGCGGACAGAAAATAAAAATAAAAAAAGCCAAAAAGTATAAGAAGCCAATCTCCCGAGGACAAAAACCACGTGGCAAGGGAAAGGGTTAATTACGCTCCCACACACAGAAGTCGAAAGCAAACTCATTCACTTCATTTTGCTCATAACAATTACACTGAACGCGTGACCAACCGCTGAGGTCTACTCGCGGGAAATGGGCATCCGCGTCTGGAAATGATCCTTGCACTTCGCTAAGGTACATTCTATCTACTATATCGAGTGACTGCTTATAAATCTCAGCTCCGCCGAGTATAAAAATCTCGTTGTTCATCTCCAAATTCCTCCCCAATGTTATAGCTTCTGCTAAGGAGTGAGTAACAAAGGCACCTTCTGCTTTGTATTCCTTGTTTCTGGTAATTACAATATTGCTTCTATTGGGCAATGGAAAACCAATACTCTCAAAACTCTTACGCCCGTGAATGACTACGTGGCCTGCAGTTGTACGTTTGAATAATTTCAAGTCGTCCTTAATCTTCCATAGCAAGTCATTATCCTTACCTATGGCATTGTCTTTAGCTCGGGCTACGATGAGAGAGATGGTCATTGGGTCAAATTTACGTCTAAGTGAAAGATTAAATCAACGTTAAACTTAAAAATGTTACAACAGGTACTCTACATTTGTAAAATAGTGAAGTATATTTATACATTATTAGCTTCGGCCATTATCACCACTAGTGCTTGCACTTCCCAAAAGATCGTAAAACCCTTAGAAAAAGGACAACAACAAGTAAGTGCTAATTTGGGCGGACCACTCATAGGTTTTGGGGGATTAACTATCCCCGTTCCGCTTACCTCAGTGAATTATGCTCGCGGAATAACCGATAGCCTTACCATACACGGCAGCCTTCAAACTACGTCGCTCATTTACAAAACAATACAGCTGGACGCAGGAGCAACATACGGCATACTCCAACCCAAAGGATGGAAACCCGGATTATCAGTAAGTGGATCACTCAATGTATTGACAGATATGCGAGAAGGCAACGCACGACTCTATCCGCAACTGGATGCTAATCTGTACTGGGAATACGGCTCAGATAACTTTATGTATCTGGGAAGCACCAACTGGATAGAACTCGTAGGCACCAAGGCACACGAACAAACACAAGAAAAGAGAATACTAAGCGGTATACAATTTGGCAATACTTGGGTCACACCCAAATGGAGCTTCACCGCCGAGAGTAAGTGGCTTGCTCCCACTCGCAGCTCCTTGTATAGTGTAGTAGATTACAAGTCGTACTCCTTAGCTGGCGAGCCACGAGGAGCAGTAGGAATTTATTTTGGCATAGCACGCAGATTTTAACCCATTATGAACAAGACATTTTACACCATCATACTCGTTACATTATTAAGTAGTTGCTTGGATTTAGATCCATTGCTATTCAACCCCAACACCGACATTACGGAATATCTGCTCGACGATTTTGAGCGAGAAGAAGACGAGGAATTAGACACATACGCCGTAGCCGATAGTCTCACGACTTTATTCACTATGGACGTGGGCGAAAACAACGAAAAAATACACGCCATATACATTGGTAACATCTCCAATATCGCCACAGATACCGTTATTCTCTATCTACATGGCAACTCTGGTCATATGGACTATTACTGGCCTAGAGCAAAATTACTCGCTAATATAGGCCGTCAGCACAAATACGGAGTGCTCATGATAGACTACCGTGGCTATGGATTAAGTGATGGCTTGCCATCCGAAGCAAACTTATACGAAGATAGTAGGGCCGCTGCACAATGGCTCTTAGACCAAGGGCTCACCTCAGACCGGTTTTTAATCTATGGATTTAGTCTGGGTGGTGCCCCTACACTTGAGCTTACAGCAAATGGAGCACCTATTGCCCCCACTAAAATTATGCTCGAGAGTCCATTTGCAAGTGCTGAAGTGATGGTGCAAGATGGCAGTGGATTGGCCTTGCCAGGTTCTTTTTTCATCAATCTGCAAATAGATAATGCCGAAGAGGTAAAAAAGGTAACACAACCACTCTACTGGCTACACGGGGAGCTTGATGATTTTGTTGCAATGGAGACCCACGGCTTAGTAGTGTACGAAAGTCACCAAGGAGATTACAAGGAAGCACACCGTATCCCAAAGGCAAATCATAGTGACGTGCCCAAAGTGATGGGCTACGAGACTTATCTTGAGAGTCTTCAAGCATTTATGTTACGCTAATGGAACATCACATAGGCTACTCGCAACGTGCAAAATATTACCGCGAAGGAAGCGGGAAGAAGCTACTATACGTACTGCATGGATATGGTCAACTAGCTAAGTTTTTTATACGTAAGTTTCATCCTGCTGTATCACTAGATTATACAATAATCGCTCCTGAGGGTCAACACTATTTTTACCTAAACGGCACGAGCGGTCGTGTAGGTGCTAGTTGGATGACCAAAGAAAATCGTGAACAAGACATACAGAACTACTTGGCCTATTTGGATGCCATTCACGCAGAATTGCAACAAGAAAATGATTGGGAAGAAATTGTGATACTCGGATTTAGTCAAGGGGTGGCTACGGCTTTTCGGTGGTTAGCTCATAACAATATAAAGCCAAGTACATTCCTCATTTGCAGCGGACTAGTGCCGCCTGACATAGACTTAAATATCAAAAAAGTGGTATTTGACCCTATTCAAATGACTTACTTCTCAGGAGTAAATGATCCTTATCGTACAGAGGCTTCTGTTCAGGAATTTTATGATGCCGTGGCTCAGAGTCAACTCGATATGGAGCTCGTCAATTTTGATGGAGTGCACGAGGTGTATGTGGATGGAGTAATGGAGAGACTGTAGGATTGATAAAAGATTTAAGACTATTATGGGCAACCTACTTCAGGGACGGACACGGACAATAAGTCCTAAATCTTACATCCTAAGTCCTAAATCAGCTAAATCTAAAACTCTTTCAAACTCAAATCCAAACTTCTTACTGAGTGCGTGAGTGCTCCTACTGAAATGTAGTCTACACCGGTCTCAGCATAACTGCGAACAGTATCGCCAGTGATCCCCCCGCTAGCTTCGGTTTCGCATTGTCCGTTTACCAATTTCACAGCCTCTACCATAAGCTCTGGAGTGAAATTGTCGAACATTATCCTATCGACCAACCCTGTATCTAGAGCCTCTTGCACTTCGTTGAGGTCTCTGGTCTCCACCTCTATTTTAATGTCTTTCCCTTTAGATTTCAAGTACTCTTTGGTACGCGTCACGCCACCAGTGATTCCTCCTGCATAGTCATTGTGGTTATCCTTGAGCATTACCATATCCCAAAGTGCAAAACGATGATTTACCCCACCACCTATGGTCACGGCATATTTTTCGAAGGTGCGAAGCCCAGGAGTTGTTTTGCGTGTATCGAGCAGTTTGGCATTGGTGCCTTCTATCAATTTCACAAGATTGTGGGTTACAGTAGCTACCCCACTCATACGCTGCATAAAATTGAGCATCAGTCGTTCTGCTTGTAGTATGCTATGCACACTGCCTTTTACAGTAAAAGCAATATCACCAAACGTAACCTCTGCTCCTTCCTCTATCAGTTGGTCAAATATCACGTCGGCATCTATTCGTTCCATAATATGACGAGCAAGCGGCACACCACACAAGATCCCTTCATCTTTAACCAACAGTCTGGCCTGCCCTTGCGTACCTGCAGGTATAGCTCCAAGACTACTGTGGTCGCCATCGCCTATATCTTCGGCTATGGCTAAATCTATAAGTTGCTTTACAAATTGGTTGTTAAAATCCATTGGTCAAATTTACGTTTTAGTTGAGAGGTTGAAAATTAATTTGGCAATAGATTTTCGCCTTAGCTTTTCCCTTGGGCGAACCACCTCTAACAACCTACTAACATTAAGCTTAATCTAAAAGTGTAACGCCTCCATAATATGTCTGGACCTCACCTCCGCAATCCGTAAACCTAATAATATACAAGTATACTCCTTGCTGGCACTTGCCACCGTTATATGAGCCGTCCCAGTTCTTCACCTCGAATGTTTCAAATATCTTTTCACCCCAGCGTGTAAAAATTTGTAACGAATAATCTCGAACAGAAATATCTCCACTTAACGCCGGGAATACTTCATTTAAGTTGTCCCGATTAGGGGTAAAAGCACTAGGTATATGCACTTGACTACTAAAGCCACGTTGATTCACAATCAGTTGCAATGGTTGCTCACAACCATCCTCCGAGATCAGCACAAGCGGATATACGCCAGCACTATTCACACTCTTAGCCAGCGAGGTATCCCCGTCATACCACAGTGCATGGTATTCCGAAGGCAACTCTATTTTCACCCTTTGTCCTAAGCATAATTCTATGGTATCTAAATCGTGATTAGGTATATCTCCTAGCGACACCTGGAATGTATCCCGCAACACACAATTTGCCGCATCTCGCACCTCTATCCAATAGCTGCCAAGGTCCGATACATCAAAGCTGGATGCGGTACTATTGTCACTCCACAATGTAGATGTAAAAGAAGATGTATATGTTAAATCTACAATTGAATCACACAATACGGTGTCTCTAATCAACGCTTGAAACGACTCTTCGGCAAAATCTATTTCAATTGAGTCGACACTTATACAACCGTTAGTATCTACTACCTCCAATATGTAATTTGACGATTCTGAAACGGTTGTATTTCGTGTAGTTGCTCCATTGCTCCATTTATAAGACGTTGCAATGGGACCAGATAAGAGAATACTCTGAACCTTACAGTACACTGGATCATCGCCCAAATCAAATTGCGTTGGACTATTCATCTGAACAACAAAAGTATCCAATGTAATACAGTCATTGTCTGTACTTACACATATAAAAGTTCCCGGTGTTTTAGTATAAATAGACGAAGATTTTTGACCCGTACTCCATTCGAAATCGGCAAAACTAGAGACACTTGAACTCAGAAGTACAGAGTCAAACTCACAGAAAGAAACCTCTAATTCACTAGAACTTCCGCAATCATCACAAGTAAAATCTCCTGAGATCACCAACGGTAAACCTAAACCTGAGGCAGCACCAAAATTAGCCGTATTTAATGAAGGAGTTACACCATTGGCATTTTCTATTCTCACCAAGTGACTAAACGCAGTTCCATTCACATAAATATGACCATCAATAGCCAATTGCAGGGCTGTAAAAGCATAGTTTTTATAAAATGATGCGGTGAAAATTACCTCGGAATTTAAAATCTCTTGATCGTTATACCTGAATCGTAAAATTCTATTTTTTGCACTCGTACCTTTATAATGTTCAGTCACAAAAAATGAATTACCCGATGAGGAAAATTCAAAACCGTATAAATTTACCGCTCCTGTATAAAACGTCCGTGAATTAGTCAACATACCCGTAACAGGATTAAAATCAAATAATTCAACTACACGATCGGCGGGGAATACGTGTCCTAATTTTGTGCCATCTAGACTAAATTTCATCTGACCTTGGGCTTGATAATAACGTGAGTTTGCATTTAATGACCAGCCATTGGTATACAATCTCCCCACACTCTGAGATTGCGATGACGTATTAAAAAAACTCATTGCATCTGACACCGATTTAATGTTGTCTAGTATATCCGCGGTTAGGTTCCACTTAAAATATGTATTCCCCCCAGGAAGTAACTCTTTAGCCACAATCCAATACTCTCCTTGATTTTCATATATGGCTAATTTTTCGCAAAAAGTAAACTCGGTCAAAACCCTGGTAGATGTGCTAGAATTTACGGTAATGACATCATTTTCGTCTATCTCCACAAAGGCCACTCCAATACCTTTTACGGTACTTGAGCTTCCAGTAGTACCCTCTACTCCTGGGGTTGCTAATATTAAAAATCTTTTGCAGTCTCCTAGAGGTAGGATTGCAGAACCCTGAGTACTAGAAGAAGGATTAAAAGCTGCTTCAAACAACGGACCCCCTGTGTTTATTAAAACTCCCGAACCACTATAAACATTTGCCCCATTAGTATAAAAGAGCACTTCACCCGTCTCATCTTGAATAGAGGAACACCCTTCTCCTGTCGTTATATTACTACTAGATGAGACTACAGCACCATTAGAGCTAATATTAATAGCAGCCTTATCTCCATAAGGCCAATACTGTGATTGGCAATAAGCATATTGATGTGCCGGAAAGCAGAGTAGTAAAACAATTATTCGTAAAGTCTGCATCAGATAAAATTTTCAAAGTCAAAGATAACAATATATAGAAGAAAAACATGAACGCCTGCAAATGAGCGATTCAATTGAAATGCAGAATCTCCCCTGCTTAAACCCATTGCCCTAAAATGAATTATTTTCGAAGGGTGGTACATATACTTTCTAAAGAGTTTTCGCTAGTCAATGAATTTCTTCGTGAGCTGCGAGACAAAGACATACAACAAGACAGAGCTCGTTTTCGTAAAAACATAGAACGCATTGGGCAAATCATCGCTTATGAAATTAGTAAAGAGATGCAATCTGAACTGCATTTTATTACTACACCGTTGGGTGTAGCTCAAGTGAAAAAAATGCGTGAACAGCCTATTATCGCAACCATACTGAGAGCAGGACTTCCACTCCAACGCGGCCTCAACGATATGTTTGACCAAGCGGACCTAGCCTATATATCTGCGTACCGAAAACACGACGAAACGGACCACACCGCTTTTGAAATTGTGCTGGAATATGTCGCCACGCCAGACATCAACGACCGTATACTCATTATATGTGATCCGATGCTCGCCACTGGCCAAAGTTTGGTGCAGACCTATGAGGCTTTTATGCACAAAGGTAAACCCACTAAGGTGTACTTGGTAAGTGTAATTGGTAGTCAGCAAGGGGTAGACTACGTTACTAGCAACATACCCGATGCAGACTTGTGGATAGGTGTGGTAGACCAAGATTTAGATTCTAATGGGTATATCGTGCCAGGTCTTGGGGATGCAGGGGATTTGTCATTTGGTGCGAAGGTTTGAACATTAAGTTACATAGCAATAGCTCCATTCTGCTGGAAAAGAAAAAAAATGAGCAAATTATCTATATAATAACTAAAAGAACCTGCTAGGATTCCAGCTACAAACGCAACTTTTTGATTGAATAATAATTGATTCTTCCCAAATATAGGGGCTTCGTAATTGTGGCGTTTTCTTGGCCTTTCATTTAGCTTGATTTCTAAGCGTTTGACATTCATCGATTATGGTTTCAAAGTCGGTTTTCTTAGGGATAAATTGGCTTATTAGTCCTTATGAATTTTCATTTGATCCCAGGTACCAGCTATGATATGGAATGACAAAGAAAAATGGAATGCCTGATTGTTCAGCTAGGCGAGTCCTGAAAACTATCGACCATTGTCTGATGTTATCATGTGAATATTGGCAGACCATTCTTCACGCAGTGTGTTGATAGCTCGGCTAACTATTATTGTTTCTTTAGATTGCACATTACACAACTTAAGCATTCCTAACACCCTGTCATTAATTTTCACTACAGCTCCTTTATGACTTTTCACACCCCTGTTCCGATTTGACTAGGATGAGCACCTTTACTTTGCAGTTATTTTAGCTCTAATACAAACTCTTTTAAAAGTTGAGTTTAGCCCTTAGGTTTAAACAACTTCGTTAAAAATAAATGAGGTAGAGCAGCATTTTTCACATTGTAAAGCAACTAAAGTCATCAACCCATCGTTTAGCAAACAGGCACTTTTGCCAACTATTCACTCAAAATTGGGTGCATTACAATTAGATGTTATTTTTGTCCACTATACAAAAACAGATTTGTCTTAAAGACTTGTTCTGAAAATGCAACCAATATTGAAATAAAATAAGATGTCAAGCACTAAAAAATCAGATAGTAATACCCCCGCAAAAAATCAGTTTGTATTTACCAAAGACAACTATATGTGGATGCTCATTGGCCTCTTAGTAGTTATAATTGGTTTTGCATTGATGTATGGCAACGAAGATATATACGATTTCAGAAAGACTAAGCTCGCTCCAGTGGTAGTGGTGCTTGGATTTGCGATAGAGATATTCGCCATAATGAAAAAACCTAAGGACCAGTAATGTCAATTTGGGAATCTATAGTTCTTGGTATTATTCAGGGACTTACGGAGTTTTTGCCTGTTAGTAGCAGCGGGCATATAGAGCTTGGGCAGGCCATACTAGGTACTGCCAGTCTAAAAGAGCAAGAGGAGCTACTAAGTGTAGTGCTACATGCGGCCACGGCATTGGCTACCATACTTGTATTTAGAAAAGACATCGTTGCTATCCTGAAAGGGTTATTTTCTAAGAATGACAAAGAGCAAAAGCAATTCACTCTTTTTGTAATTGTATCTATGGTGCCAGCGGTTATAGTTGGTCTTTTTTTTGATGAAGTATTAGAACAACTATTCGAAGGGCAAGTATTATTGGTATGTGTGATGTTGCTACTCACAGGAGCATTGCTTCTATTTGCAGAAAAAACTACACGCCCGGGCACTAAAAAACTAACAGTAGGGAAATCACTACTCATTGGCATTGCTCAGGCCATAGCCATATTACCAGGTATATCCAGATCAGGTGCTACTATTTCTACATCTATACTTCTCAATATAGATAGATCCCAGGCTGCTCGTTTCTCATTTCTGATGGTCGTGCCACTCATCATTGGCAAAATGGCAAAAGATGTGCTGGATGGAAAGTTAGTGCTCTCAGATGATTTGGCTATGCCGTTTGCTGTAGGTTTTGTTGCAGCATTAGTTTCGGGCATAATAGCCTGCCAGTGGATGATAGCGATAGTGAAAAAAAGTAAATTGTCTTATTTTGCCTACTACTGTTTTGTCGTAGGAGCTATAGGTATTATTTATTCTTTAGTTTAACGCCTCTTCTGGCATGAGTAAGAATGTTTCTATTTCTGCTTGCACCATTTTTCTTGTTCTCAGTTCTTGAAAGGTAAAGTAACCTCTCATACTGCCATAATCTTCGGATACGGGACACCATGATTGGTAGTCAAAGCTTTCGCCAGGTTCTAAGGTAGGTTGCTGCCCTATTACGCCTTCACCTTCTACCTCCCGCTCCGCAAATATGCCATCAGTGATAAACCAATGCCTACGGAGCAACTGCACCGTCTCATAACCATTATTGGTCACGGTAACGGTATAGCTAAATACGTGGCGAGCTCCACGTACTTTGTGAGCGGGTTCGTATCGTGGTGCTGCGTTTACTACTATTTTATCTGTGTATTCCAAATTGGTAAGTGCAAGTTAAACACATCCTAGCAATATATGTTGTATTCTTAATGTCAGTATTTACATTTGCTTCAGAATCATATGAGTACGTCGTCCAATCTTATCAATAAGGCCGTTGAGCAACTCTCCAAATTTCCGGGAGTGGGGCATAAGAGTGCTCTGCGTATGGCTCTACATTTACTCAAAAAATCAGAAGGCGACACCATAGACCTTAGTCAGGCTCTCATAAATATGCGAACTGAGATAAAGTTTTGTAGGCAATGTTTTAATATAAGTGATGCCGAGTTATGCAATGTATGTAACTCGCCAAGTAAGGATGAGAGTGTGGTTTGTGTTGTAAAGGATTTTCAAGATGTAATAGCTATAGAGAATACGGGGCAGTATAATGGGCATTTTCACGTGCTAGGGGGCTTAATATCGCCTGTAGACGGCATAGGGCCTAGTGATATCAAAATACCGCAACTCTTGGCTCGGGTAGAACAAGGCACTATCAAAGAAGCAATCATAGCCCTGAGTTCAACCTTAGAAGGGGATACCACGGAATACTACATTGCCAAAAAACTCCGTGAGCTCAACCTAAAAGTAAGTACTCTAAGTAAGGGGATATCCGTTGGAGGAGAGCTAGAGTACGCCGACGAAATGACCTTAGCACGATCCATTCGTAATCGTGTGAATCTGGAAGGGTAATTACTTTATAAGTTGTACAACCAGTTTCAAATCTAGGTTTTGTCAAACAATAGTCTATAACTATTATTTATTTGCTCTTACAGCATAGTAAGCAGCCGTGACGAAGAAATTTCGTAAAAATGGGATGCCTGAGAGTAAACCTATCTGCCTGCGTGGTTTTAGCCCAAACTTAGTTTCGTAGTTCGGGTTAAAAAGCCACATCGTCTTCTTCAGGACGGAGTAGTCGTTCTTTTTCAAGATTTTATTTAGGCGATCTATGGTAATACGTGTATCATATATTTCGAGCATTCCTTTTATTTTGACGTCAGATTCGCCGATGAGCTTAAGAAAACCCTTATAGATACCTCGCGGTAAAATATGAAAGTACGGCAGCTTAGAGAAAAACGTATGCTCTAATAGCTGCTGATGACCTCCAAAAGGATTATGCCACGGTGGGAAACCTATGAAGTAAATGCCATTGGGTTTCATAAAATCGCGACACCTTCTCATGAATACTTCTTGGTTTGGGATATGCTCTATTACGTCTCTACTGATAATGACATCAAACTCTTCGGGCGATACCGTGTCATATATGTCTTCCGCTATCAGTTCAAGGTTTGCTACATTAGGATGGTCAGCAAAGAATTTTTTGCCGTTTTCTATGCGCCCTTCAGAAATGTCAATACCCACTACACGTTTGCATCCCATGTCCAAAAATGGCTTGAGATTTCCTGCCTCGCCACATCCTATTTCTAGTACGGATGTTTCTGGGGTTATGGTGATAAGGTCTGATATGTAGGGAATTACATGTTTCTCAGTAGTTAGCCCTTGCTCATAAAAGTACCGCTTTCTGTTAGAGTGCCGTTCTTGCATACTTATCCTATATTCTCAGGAGATGGCCCTTTTTTATCTCCTTGTGGTTTTCTGTTTGGGTTAGGTTTGCGATTGCTCGTTTTCTTACGTGGATTACCCGTGCGTTCACCTCTGGGTTTATCGCTCTGCGGTTTATCACCTTTCGGCTTGTCTGTTCTGTTACGGTCGTTTCTTAGTTTGCCTCCTTTGCCTTTAGGCTGGTTGCGATTTCTATCGTTTCTTGGCTTTCCCCCCTTACCTTTATTTCTGTTTCCACCTCTGCGATTTTTATCATCCATACGGGTAAGGTCAGTATCTCCTAGTAGGTCATCTTTGTACTCCAATGTTTTGAAGGCCACTTCTGCACCCAGAGCGGTATCGCTTAGCGTTGGAGGTGTTTTGCCTTTTTTGTTTAAGGCGATAATCTCGTTTACACGTTTTAAGTCGAGTGGTATCCAGTCAAAGCTTTTTTCGTAGCAGTACCAAGCAGTCCCTTTCAGAATGTCAATCTTTCGTAGACTAGCGAGTCCTGATTCTGTCTTAAGTTTCACCTTCTCATTTGGGAATTCTTTTAATGCTTCGTGGTAGGTTTCTAGCTCATAGTTTAAACAGCATTTTAGTCTGCCGCATTGTCCACTTAGTTTGAGCATATTGATACTCAAGTTCTGCGTCTTAGGAGCCCCCATGCTCACTACCTTGTAATCGGTAAGCCAGGTACTACAGCACAGTTCTCTTCCGCAAGTTCCTATGCCGCCTAGTCGTGAAGCTTCTTCACGGTAGCTTACTTGTAGCATCTGTATGCGGCTCTTGAATGATGAAGCGTATCGGCGTATCAATTCTCTGAAGTCTACACGACCTTCTGCAGTGTAATAAAATGTCACTTTTTTACCATCCCCTTGAAACTCAATGTCGCTTATTTTCATTTTTAAGCGAAGCTGCAGGGCGATAGTTCGAGCTTCCTCTAGTGTTTTTTGTTCTAAGCTTTTGAAGTGGTCGTATTTCTGTATTTGTTCCTCAGCTGCAATGCTTCGTATGGTACGCATCTCTGAGTTATTTTCGTCTACACCATATTTTTTGAGGTGTAGTTTTACCAGCTCACCTGCTAGCGATACTTCCCCCACATCGTACCCTATGTCCGAGTCTACAATCACCTTATCACCTGTGAATAATTCAAGGTGATTTACATTGCGATAAAACTGTTTCTTACTTCCTTTGAAACGAATTTCTACGATGTTAAAAGGCTCATAGTCTTCTGGCAGCACCACATCAGTAAGCCAATTGTACACATTCAATTTATTGCAACTCCCCGTAGAGCAGCTGCCGTTATTTCCACATCCAGGGCTGTGGCTCCCATTATTATTTCCGCAACTTCCGCATCCCATATATTTATTGCCCGAAGGACTTGTTTATCAGTTTGTTATGGCGGTTTAGGTGTTCGTTTCAAACCGCACATGTATGCTTGCTTATTGTGCCTTAGCGGGTGACCGCTAGGTTAATTGCATACATCGGTCAAATATATCTCAAAAAAAATGAAATGACTTAGAAATATAGCTCTTCGTAATGACGAACAAATTGGGTGCCCCATTTTATCGGGTAATCGTTCAATTTTGCTACATTGAAATCAGGAGATAGACATAACGAAGGAATATTTACCCCAGCTCCTTGTAAGGCTACGGTAGTTCCTTGTATCCTTGGATTTATTTCTACCAACAGGGGTTGTCCTTTTGTACTCATTTTTACCTGAATACCTATTGGGCCATGCAGGTTTAATGTGGCGAGTATTTGAGTGCAATAGGCTATGATTTCGGGGTGATTTTCTATACGCCCAGCTACGCTGATGCCGGCATTCATTTTGTCTCTGCTACGTGGTATTATGAGTAGTGGTGTGCCCTTATTCACTAGGCAATCTACGGTGTATTCTTGGCCGGGTAAATATTCAGAAACGAGTAGTGGCGGAAATGACTCTTGGAGTATTTCACTAAGCTCATTTTCAGTAATGTACGTACTGTTTGGTTTGTGGTTAAAAAGGAGATCGTGCTTGCTTATGCTGCTATCCACTATCCTAAAACCTCTGCTTCCGTTGGCTCTACATGGTTTTACAATGTATTTGGATTCAGTGGTTTTAAGCCTCTTTTGTATCGCAAGAAATTCATCGTAATTAGTCGCCACTCCAAATTGCGGTACCGCAATGCCGTTATCGCTCAGGTGCTGATAGAGCTTCCCTTTATCGTTGGCTATAGTAAGGTCGTGTAAGTCGCTTACTATTACGCGAATTCCTGCTTTGGCAAATGTATCCTTAGATCGGCTGAGTGGTTCTAGTTCACGCGTGGTGATGGGCAGTATGGCTTGTATTTGCTCCTTTTTGCATTGAGCTAGGAGCCTGTCTGCAAAAGTGGGATCTGCACCCAATGGCACTGTAAAATATCGGTGAGCTAAAAGCTTGCCTGCGGTATGAGGTTGGGCGTCACACGCGTATATGATCACATCAGGATGGGCTGATTTTATGGCTTTTATAATACCAGGAGCACCGGGAGCTCCTCCGCCAGTGATGAGTATACGATTTATAGTTTCCAACGTACTACTTCAAAAACTTCTGCAAAAGGTGCGTTTACTTGTATGCCTCTGCTGAGTGCTAGTCCCTTGATAAATTCAGGATTGCTATACGGACGGTGTGCTTGTGACTGATACTTTTTAAGTGCCGTAATTTTTTGCTCTACCTGTCCCTTTGTAAGTGTATTAAAACACGTGGTATTAAAAACCAAGTTATTCCAAGGCATCTCGTAGCTTAAAATACTATAAAACTTAAAAGCTCTCACACCTTCTTCGGCGATGGTTTTGTGGTCTTGGTGTATGTCATTAAGCGATGGCATAACGACCAAATCGGGCTGTATCTTCTCCCTTAGTTTTATGAGATCGTCTAATATTTCTTGTCGATGATAGTTGAAGGTTCTTACTTCATAATCATACAAAATCAAATTCTCAGGTCTCACACCCAGCACTTGAGTAGCTGCTTTTACCTCGGTGATGAGTATGTCCTCAGGAAATTGAGGAAGAACGGATTGCTTGCAGGCAGAGAACGTAGCATAGTATACCTGCTTGCCTTCTTGTGTCCACTTGTATATACTTGCTCCGCAGCCAAATTCGCCATCATCTGTATGAGGGGCGAGGATTAATATCTTTTCTATATTGTTGCTAATCATTTACGTACGAAGTTGTATCTTAGGTTTAGACTCAAGTGAAAAAGCGTCATCTTACCATTGGAGTTTCGTTTTATCTGGTAAATCACCTCATTTATTTGCTCGTAACTTTTTTCTATGCACGCTGCATTTAGCGTGGTGCTAAATTTTTTGATAAAATCTTGTTGCTCCTTCTCTGCTTTTATTTGATAGTTATCTACCATTTTTTGGAGCAGACTTTGTCTTAAAATAGCCAGTCCATTGGTCAAGAAAAGTTGGGTTTGTGTGCGGCCGCTCTTGTGAAGTGATTCACCTATTTCATAAGCCTTGGCTAGGTTATTGGTATAGCACGCCACCATCCACTCTCTGAATAAGGCACTGTAATTATCTTCTACGCTTTCTACTAGGCTGATAGCTTTGCGAAAATTACCCTCGGCTAAGTAGCTTAGTTGTTCAGCCTTGGTGCTTTCCAGGTTGTATTTTTCTTTGAGGTAGGCCTCCGTTTCTTCTTCGGTATAGGTGGGCACCTTTACCAGTTGTGTTCTGCTGGTAATGGTAGTCAGTAGTTCGTCGCTATCTTCCGCTACGAGTATGAAATATGTTTTTTGAGGTGGTTCTTCTATGATTTTGAGCAGGGCATTACTCTCTGTTTTCAGATACTCCGGCATCCAAATGATGAGTGTTTTTGCTTCGCCTTCGTATGGTTTTAACGAGAGTTTGGAGAGTATGCTTCGTGTTTCCTCACGGTATATATTGGGTTGCTTGTTTTCGTCTTTGGCTATGACGGATACCCAATCGGCAGTGTTAAAAAAAGTATGATCCTTATTAAACTCTCGCCATTGCGTTATGAAATCAGTACTTATTGGTTTTTTGGCACTTGTGCTGTTATTGGTGAGAGGTATGGTGTAATGCACATCAGGGTGGGTGTGGCTGCCTATTTTTCGGCAACTGCTACACTCCCCGCACGAATCGTCATTTTGCCTATTGGTGCAGTATATATATGAAGTAAGAGCATAAGCCAGAGCAAGCTTACCACTGCCTTCATTACCAAGTAGTAACAACGCGTGAGGTAGCTTTCCCTTGTTCACACTCGTAGCGAGCTTGGTTTTTAACTTGGCCAGTCCAGGCACATCTCCAAATTGCATTTTTACTGAACTTCTTTTGAGTTAAAGAATTCGCTTTTTATCCAGAGACCTAATGAGAGAGCAATGAGTAAATAAATAATTGCACCAAAAGATAAAGATAAGGTACTTCCTAGCTCGTAGGTCTTTGGTTCAAATTTGAAAACAATCTTATGCTTGCCTGCGGGCACTCTGAGCCCACGTAAGATATAGTTTACTCTATAATGGTCCACAAGCTCATTGTCTATGTATGCATTCCATCCCTTGTCATAAAACACTTCTGAGAATACGACATTGCTTTCCTGAGAGCTAGCGTAAGTGTATTCCATCTGCTCGGGGTGATACTTGTCAAAAGTGATGGTTGCATTACTATCTACGGCATTATTTTTACTTACTCGGCCAGCAAATTCTTGTTCTACCACACCATTGGTGCGGGTATCTAATTGACCAAGAGCAAGAATTGCACTGTCTGCATTAGCTACTATACGTATATTAGGGACTATCCACGCATTGCCCAGTGCATTGGCATTTTGGCCGTACATAGGTTGCCCGCCTTGCTGCTGCTGATTGGGATATATGAAGTACTTCATATTGAGCATATTGAGAATTGGATTATTATCTACCTTACTCTTTTGTAAATCGTCTATCAAATACCAGTCCCAAAGATCTTGATATCGCCTGATTTTAGCAGCACTGTATCCACCTATTGATTTATGGAAGTTTGCACATCTATTACTGTTTAGTGTACTCTCAGTAACATCTAATACCCTATAATAACTTTGGTCTCTTTTTATTTCTAAGTCAGCGGCATAGGGTTCGAAAGGTTGGGGTGAATAGCTGGCTTTTTTGAAATGTTTATCATTTAGTTGACGCTTCCCTACGAACCATAGGTCTGCTAACACCAATATGCCAATTAACAGTACTACGTATTTAGTGTCCATCTTTTTGTAAAATGCTAACCAAACAAGAGCTAGAATGGCTAGAGTAAAAAACAAGCTGATTTTTGCATCTTTTTCCATTGGTTTAATACGTTCTGCACTGAAATAGTCCAAGTAACTATTAATTTCAGATGGAGTAGGATTCCTTTTTTGTAATACCCTTTTTGCTTGTTCTGTGTCTCGATCATATACTACACGACCACTTTCATTTTTAATGGGAACGGTATTGAAGTCGTTAAACATAGTCCCTGTAAAGCCAGCTAAAATTATGATAGCTATGCCTGCAGAACTTGCTATTATTAATGGTTTTTTGAAGCTCGATAAATTTGCATGATTCTTAAAAAATTCTTCGAGTCCTAACATGGCTAGTAAACCCATACTAATTTGAATAAGCACAATCATCATACTGGGAGCTCTAAACTTGTTATAGAGTGGGAAATGTTCATACATGAAGGTATTAATCCCGACAAAATGATTACCACCCATAGATAGGACTATGGTCAGAAGTATGACAGAAACTATCCACCATTTTAGCGGCCCTTTTACCATCACTAGGCCTAATAGCATTAAAATAAACATAGTCACCCCCAAGTATTTAGGACCTGAAGTGCTGCCTATCTGACCGTAGTATAAATTTGCAGTCTGAGAAGGTGGATCTTCTGGGTTGTAGTTTTTACCTCCACTGTAGTTTGGAATTATAGTAGCTACGTAATCTGACCATCCCATACTGTAGGAGAATACGTAGTCTTTCGTCAAGCCATTTTGTACATTGTCGTTAGTCTGGCTGTCAGGTGTGATGGTAAGAGCACTTTCGCCACGTATCGAGTCCTCTGCATATTCATTAAGAAGTAAAAGGTTAAGACTGTTGGCACCTACAGCAATACCTGCTCCTGCTAAAGCAAGAATGGCGGCGATGGCATAATCCTTAATCTTATTTTCTTGGATATGTTTTACCAATTGAAATATAAAAAATAACACCACCATGAACCCACCGTAATAGGTAATCTGCACGTGATTTACAAAAATTTGCAATGCAAATCCAGCGGATAACACCGTGAGTCCCAATAGGTATTTCTTGCGAAAAAGATACTGACACCCAGCAATGACAAGGGGTAGGTATCCTATGGCAGCTGCTTTGGTATTATGCCCTACGGCTAGTATGGTAAAATTCTCGGTGGCGAAACCTATGCCTATAGCTCCGATAACTGCAAGCCACGTGCGTACTTCAAATGACTTGAGCATTATGAAGGCACATATTAGGTATAAGAACAGTTGTGCCCAAATACGCGGGTGTGATGGAAATTTAAGATTCTGAAGAACTGTCTTTGTACCTTGATTTTGGATGGCATAAGCAGGCATTCCTGCGAATAGGGCGTTTGTCCATATAATGTTTTCGTCCGATTTGTTGTAAGCCATAATCTCGCTTGCAGCACCTTTGTATTGGATGATATCGCTCTGTTTGGGAGCTTTGCCTTTGAAATTAGAAGGGACAAAAAGAGCAGAAATAACAAGTACGGCAAGTAGAGCAAGAACTTCGTTCTTGTACCTACTCCATAGTGATTTTATTTTATTCATAAAGCGTAGGCTCAAAAATAGAATTACTTTGCGAAGTAACAAGCGGTAGAGCGAGTCTATTATACGAGTAAATCTTTGAAGCGAGAGGCTTGCAACGGACGGCTATAGGCTAGTACCGCTTTATTTTCTGGCAAAATGGCTTTGCCACTTTGCCAATCCTCGTGTACTTTGTTAAGATAAGCAGTTATTGCCGGGACATCAGTATCGAAGGACTGTCCTGCTACTGTTTCTTCTAAGATGTGTGCTACAAATCCATCTACTTTGCCTATGTAAATAATCGGCTTGCGTGCGGCCAAGTACTCATATACTTTGGCTGGGATTCCTCCTTCTTTTTGGTCCTTGTTTAATGGTCCGCATACGAGCAAGAGGCTCGATTTTTGCAAGTAGCGGATACTCTCTTTATGCGGCACGTAGTCACTAAATAAAGTGTGCTTGATGAGGTTGCGTTGCTCTAGCTCCTCGTGCAACTGAGGGTATACCGAACCAACAAACTGGAGTTTAAATTCTATACTATCCTTTAATGAAGATAATGCATCCAGAAACGGATTGATATTATACTGCTCGCTTATTGTGCCCGTGTAGGTAATCGTGAAAACATCGTTTTTGCCGTAATCAAAATCTTCAAAATCCTTAGGATCGTACCCATTAGGTATAGACGTGAATTTATCACTGTTTACCTTGCTCGATTTTGACGCAAAAAATGAAATATATACAGGCGTAGCAGTGGCAATATGGTCTGCCTGCTCTATGACCTTACGTTCCATACGCAGATTCATAATGTGCGAGAGGCGGCTATGATTCAGCAGCTCATAGTAGTATATGTCGGTCCACATATCCCTAAAGTCTGCAATCCAATTTACGTTGAGCTTACGTTTGAGCTTCTTACCTATGAGCTGTACGGAGTGTGGAGGGCTGGAAGTGATAATATTGGTGATGCCGTGTTGTCTTATGATTTGTTTAGCTGTTTTGTAGGCATAAGGTTTCCAGTATTTTCGGGGGTCGGGGATGAATAGGTTGGTCCGAAGAAAGATTACTAGTTGTTGTTTCCAGTTCTTTTTATCTACGTTTCCAAATCCGGCAGAGGGAATGCTTTTTTTGCCAAATAGTTTGGCAA
>Ga0209555_10000446_pt1 | contig 35234 bp, 34 predicted proteins | sample SaaInl85LU_5_DNA_FD_184643 | JGI IMG/M metagenome (GOLD analysis project Ga0209555, IMG submission 184643) | Marine microbial communities from expanding oxygen minimum zones in the Saanich Inlet - ESP_85LU_5_DNA (SPAdes) (version 2) | ecosystem: Environmental > Aquatic > Marine > Intertidal... | reverse complement strand
CACTTACAACCAGTAATTTGAATGTTATTGGAGAAACAACAATAAGTGGTCAAACATTAAATCAGGTAAATCTTGATGACCGTAATTCAGACATGTTGCAGGAAGGTACAGGTAGCAACTTCTATTACACAGACGAAAGAAGAAATGACATATCAAATTATGTAAAAGAAGCTGTATTGTTGTCATCTAATGTTATAAGTACACGTATTACAAATTTGGATACTGATAAAATAGCAGAAGGATTATCGCATCGATTTATCACAAATGATATATATGATAGGGATCTGAATGTATTGGGTACATTAACGGCAAGTAATTTCAATGTTATCGGCGAAACAACAATGTTGAATATTTTTGAATATAATGCTGAAAAAGTGCATATAATACATGATGATTATTTGGGACCAGCTTTGCGGATTGATCACCAAACAGATATTACAGATGAAATAATGTCTATGTGGAAATCTGATACAAATGGTACTCTAAATTCTATAATGATGTTTAAAAACAATGATAATAAACCAAGAATAGGAATTGGTAAAGAGTATCCTCAACACGAATTAGATGTTGATGGTAATGTAAATGCAAACTATTTTATTGGCAATGGCAAAAATCTTGTTGAAATTAATTTAAATGATCGCAATTCAGACATGTTACAGGAAGGAAACGGTAGCAACTTTTATTATACTGTCCAACGAAGAAATGATATATCAAACTATGTAAAAGAAGCTGTTCTATCATCTTCAAATGCTATCAGTACACGTATTACAAATTTAGATGCGGATAAAATAACAGAAGGATCATCCAAGCGATTTATCACAAATGATGTATACGACAGGGATCTGAATATTTTGGGCACACTTACAACCAGTAATTTGAATGTAATAAATGAAACTACTATAAATGGGAATACTATAAATGATATATTATTCAATAGTATAACACTTGATCAAGTAAAACAAGGAACATCAAATAAACACATCATTAATGATGTATATTCGAGCGATTTGTACGTAGCTGGAAAATTAATGGTTACAGGCATTGACATAGTTGATTTGGATTATATTATGTCTCATGAAGGAACATTATCAACAGTGGGTAATATACACGACTATATATCATTATTAACATCCAATTCGGTTACTAAGATATTTTCTTCAAATGTGGTAAATAATATTTTGAACAATCACATAACAGAAAGTATAGACGATGTTTATTTTGTAAATTATACAACAGAGATTGTTACTTCATCCTCGAATAACATAAGTAAAAGACTAAATGAAATTAATACTGATACAATTTTTCAAGGATTATCGAATCGTTTTATCAATAATGATGAATATAATAGAGATTTAAGTATTCTTGGCACATTGACAACAAGTAATTTAAATATTTTAAATAACCTCAATGGTAAAAACATAAACAATGTAAATTTAGAAGATCGCAATTCAGACATGTTATCAGAAGGTATTGGAAGTAATTTTTACTACACAGACGAAAGAAGAAATGATATGTCAAACTATATTAAAGATTTTGTGACAACATCCTCTAATATTATCAGTACTCGAATAACAAATTTAAATGCTGATCAGATTGAAAATGGATCATCCCAACGTTTTATAATAAATGATGTATATGACACTGATATGAATATTCTTGGTACATTGACAACAAGTAATATAAATGCCAATTATTTTATTGGAAATGGTAGAAATTTGAATGAAGTAAATTTGAATGATCGTAATTCAGATATGTTATCAGAAGGTATTGGAAGTAATTATTATTATACCGACGAAAGAAAAAATGATATGTCAAATTATGTTAACGATGTGATATCTTCTTCATCTAATTTGATAAGCAATAGAATAACTGAATTAGATGCTGATCAAATTAAAGATGGATCATCCCATCGTTTTATAATGAATAATACATACAATTCAGATATGATTATAGAAGGCACTTTATTTTTAGATAATATAGAAGCATCGGGATATATAAATGCAGCAAAAATATATGGAAATGCTAAAAATTTAAATAATGTAAATTTTGATGATCGTAATTCCGATATGTTACCAGAAGGTATTGGAAGTAATTACTATTATACCGATGAAAGAAGAATTCATATGTCAAATTTTGTTTATGATATGAAAAATGAAATAACAAACGGAATTCAAAATATAACATTAGATAACGTATATCAAGGAACATCTAATAAATATATTATAAATGATGTATATTCAAGTGATTTATATGTAGCTGGAAAAATTATGGTAACAGGTATTGACATTGTTGATTTAGATTATATTATGTCGCAAGAAGGGTCATTATCAAGTGCAGGTAATATATACGAATATGTATCATCATTAACATCAAATACAGTCTTTGAAATATTCTCTTCAAATGCAATAAATGATATATTACTGGAACAAATAAATGATAGTATAAATGAAGTTGATTTTAGTACATCATCAAATTATTTAGAATTATCAAATCAATTTGAAAAGTTGACATTAGATCAAGTATCTGGAGGAACTTCGAACAAATATATTGTAAATGATGTATATTCAAGTGATTTGTATATAGCCGGAAAGCTAATGGTTACAGGTATTGATATAGTTGATTTAGATTATATTATGTCACGAGAAGGAACATTGTCAAGTGCAGGTAATATATACGAATATGTATCGTCATTAACATCAAATACTATGATTAATATAGTTTCACAAGAAATTGATAAAAGTTTATTGGAAATATTTACATCAAATAAAGTTCATGATGTATTAACTGAACAAATAAATGAAAGTATTAATAATAATTTCGTGACTTCAAATGAAGTAAATGAAATATATACTGAAAAAATTGATAATAGTATAATTGATAACGATCTTGTATCTTCAAATGCTGTAATACAACTTATTTCAAAAGAAATAAATAAATTACTGAAAATTATACTTGAATTATTATAAAATGTGAACAAATTCAAAGTTCGTTAAATAATTACATACTAAATCTGATATTTGATAAAATGTACAACTTATTTTTGTTTTTTTAATTAAAATATATGATTGTAAAAAAAAAATAATTTATTGAATTAGGGGCAAGAATGTCTTATGGTAATTATGTTCCTTCTTCGGGATATAAACTTTTTGCCAAAAGTTCTAACTATGGAAGCGTTGCCAATTTTTCATCAACAATAGATGATGCTCATTTACTACTTGTTGCAAATAATTGTAATAATATTTTTTATAATGATCAACACAATGCTGCAGTTATTGGTGCAACATCTACTATTACTGAAAATGGCCCTTTTTATGAAAGCTATATTGGTATAAAAAAGGCAGGAAATACCGAAAAGGTTGCTTTATTTGATACAAACGAAATACATTTACATAAAAATACTATTATATCGGGGGATTTGTTACCATCTTCAAACATAGAATATAATTTGGGAAATTCAAATTATAGATGGAAAGATCTCTTTTTATCAGGAAATACGATTAATATGACAAATACCGATGGTCAAACACAAACCATTTCCGCTGGAATAGACGGTTTTGAAATGAAAGATAATAATAATAATCATTTACCAGTGATTGTCAAAACAGTTACTATTCCCGGTCCTATTCAAGAAGACGGATCGTCTTCATATTTTAATTTAGGGGTAGATGATGATGGAAAAACAAAGGTAACATCTTTTAAAGTGCCACAAGACGTGGATGGGAATTCACAACCACCTGAAATAATGGATTCTGTTAGTTTATCTGAAATGAATACTAATACAATGATAGAGGGTTCTAATCTATTCTTTACATGGCAAAGAACTGGATTAGTTGCATATTCGTCAAATCAGGAAACTTCTAACTATATAAACACAAAAATAGCAAATCTTAATTTAGATAATATAGCAGATGGTGCAACAAATCGATTCATCGTTAATAATGTATATGATACAGAGTTGGTAGTAAAAGGTATGATAACTGCAAGTAATTTGACAGTTTTAGGAGAAACAACAACAGTTGAAACAGTTGAATATCTTGCCGAAAAATTACATATTGTTCACGATGATTACGATGGTCCTTCATTACGATTAGATCATCATACTGATATAACAGATGAAGTGTTTTCAACATGGAAATATGACTCAGAAAATGAGAATTATAAATCATTAATGATGATTAAATCTATCAACAATATGCCTAAGATTGGTGTTGGTAATGAAAATCCACAACATTCATTAGATATAACAGGTGATATATTTACAACAGGTGATGTAAATATATCAAATTTACAAACTCGTGGTAATATAATAACAAATGATATTATTGCTTCAAATTTTGTTGGTTCTGGTGAACAATTAAATAGTGTAAATTTATTGGATAGAAATACAGATTTATTGGCAGAAGGAACTGGTAGTAATTTCTACTATACCAATGAACGAAAAGATGAAATGTTGAATTATATAGGAGATGTATTGAATGGATATGCGACAGATGTAGATAATAGAACACTTGATTCAATTTATCAAGGAGGGTCAAATAAATATGTTGTGAACAATATTTATGACGGTGATCTATATGTTGCTGGAAAACTCTTAGTAACAGGAATAGATATAGTAGATATGGAATATATTATAGCACAAGAAGGATCAACAGAGAGTTTTGGAAATGTTTTTGGCGTTATCAATGATGTCACATCAAACTTAGTAACAGAAAAAGTACAAAATACATCAAATGAAATAATTAATTATGTAAATAATTCTGTATCGGATACTGCATTTTGGAATTATTCATTAGATTCTACTGACACAATAGCAACAGATTCTTTTAGTGTTGAAAATTTACCTTTTAAACAAATTGTTACGTCTGAAGAAACCGAAGATATTTATCGCAGAATTTATGATATAACACTCATTACATATCCTGATAATGCAGATGAATCTATTACATTGTTTTCAGGTATAATCAATATTGTCTATAATAAAATAGACCAAGTTTATACTTTAGCACCTCCTATAACAATAAATGTTCAATATTCATATTTCCTTTTAAATGATCTAACAATTAGTAATAATACCATTAAACTTGTAGACTCAGAACCTATTGATCCAGATCCAGGTGTTACAGAAGTAACTTTATTCGAAATTATATTCGATGATAATACAATTGCCCAAACATATACTAATAATAATATAAATATATCAGAATTGGCACCACACTTAAGATTATCACTTATTGCAAGATAAAAAATTATTTAAGATGTAAAAAATATATAAATTGGTTTAATGAGACTTTGATTTCATCTAAAACTGATTGTAAATCATTATCTTGTTTTTTGTAAACTTCATCTATTTTTTTTATAGCATTTTGAATATAAATTTCAATTTTACCATCATATGAATTGAGATTTATATTTTTTTTAGTTTGTGCTTTTTTCCTGCCATATTTTCCAATATATGTTTCTAAATATTTATCATATAATGTATTAATTTTATTATATAAATGATCTGTCGCTTTGTGTTCAATATAATTTTCAGTCATAAAATGACAATATTTTATATTGGCAATTAGCTCAAATAGTAAATGTGTTATATCATTGCTCATTCTCTATTATTTCTTCATAAAATTGTTTAACATTTTTATTACATATAAATGAATCTTTATCAATATCAATAATTTTAATTGATTTCAGATCTTTTGCACGAGATAATGCTGTATATAGTTGTCCTGGTGCGAAGATACAAGTTCCGCCATCAACTTCAATGGCATCTAAAGTTGCACCCTGTGACTTATGAATTGAAATAGCGTATGCAAGTTTTATTGGCATGAATTTCACAAATGTTTTTGTATTTTCATTCATATCTTTATGATAATAAATGGTAAATTTTGTTTTATTTTGATCTATAATTTGTACATATGATGGTGATAAAGAAATTATTGTACCCATTGTACCATTAATTAATCCTTTTTCAATATTCACGTTTCTTGTAACCATGACTTGAAGACCTTTATATAAATTGATAATATAATCAGTTGTTTTCATTTTCTTATCGTTAGATATTGCATTATATTGCATAATATCATTTTCATTGTAATTTGATACGTTTGTGAAATCTTCTTCTATAGTTGGTGGATAGCATTGAATAATATTTGATAATTTTGGAAGATTCTTTTCGTAGTTGTATTTATTTATGGCATCAACATGAGTCGCAAGAGAAAATAGTTTGGTTGGTACAATACCATTGTATTTTGTTTTTTTTAAAAGTGTGAGTCGAGAAAATGATTTCTTAGAACATTTTCCAAAGCGTATTTCCGCCAAAATATTTTGAAAATCATTATCTGTTTTTTGCCTGATATATTCATTCAAAATAATATTTGTAAAATGACATTCCTCCCATACTTTCGATAAGAAACAATAATCCCCATTTACTGGAGACAGTTGACAAAAATCTCCTACAATAATAAGTTGTATACCACCAAATGGTTCGTTATTATTTTTAACTTTTTGTAATATTTTTGAAATTTTTTCAAATAATGCAAGATCAACCATACTTATTTCGTCAATAATCAATGTTTTCAATTCCAGAATTTGTTTAAACTTTGGAGGATACATTTTTAATTTCTTGATAACATTGTCCACACTAACATCTCCTATTCCGAGTGAGAAATAAGAATGAATAGTTTGACCATTGATAAGAACAGCTGAACATCCAGTAGAAGATGTAACAATATATTTTGTATTATTAGTTTTCAAAGTTTGAATAATTTCTTTTAGGGTGAACGATTTTCCAGTTCCGGGAGGTCCTGTTAAGAATACATTCTGCTTTTTTTTGACAGCATCAATTGCAATCAATTGTTTTTTGTTCAAAGAAAACATAACAAAAAAAAATAATAAATATAATCATTTTTTCAACTTTTCCACTTATGTCCACACACAAGACAATTGAAGAATTGAGTCATATTCTCATCTCCAGATCTGATTTGAAGTTCATAATAAGAAATTTTATTATTTTTACATTTTCCACATTTAATAGCATCTGTCATAGACACCTGTTTAACTTCATATGCTGCTTTTAATTTTTCTTTTTGTTTATCAACGATTTTATTCCATCTTTCTGGAAACAGTTGTTGACACGACATGTAAGAAAGTTCGTGTGGTTTAAATTCTTGGGATTTCAACCTATTGATAAGATCAGTATTACCAATATAGCTATCTGATTTCAAATTAGAATATACAGATCGTGCATTATTTACATAAGTATCGATAAAAAGTTGTGTATTCCAAGACAATTGTATATTCAAAGATTTTGCATAGTCAATTGTTGAATTAAATACACCAATTTCAAGATCATTCACTATATTTTCATTAATATTCAATTTTTGAGATAATAAGTCTTTAAATTTGTTTCTAATTTCATGGTTATTATGAATATATTTGGTCATATTATAATCTTTAATAATAATTGATTCATTTTTTTATATATAATCAGCAACTTTTTTTGATGATTTTTGTATGTAATAGATATAAGCTAATAGAATTAATAAAATTGAAGTTAATGCAAATATGGGATGTGATGACACGATGAAGATAACAATCAAGAAAAGAAGAATGGATAATAATGAAATTTCGGTCAATTTATTTGGAATTTCTTCTTTATAAACTGTTGTAACTAAAAATACGACATAAAAGAAAATAGCAAGATATATAATTATTGGATTATTTTCAACATATTTAATATTTTTTGTTCCAATAACGTCTAAAGCAAGATTGCCATAAATCATTGTAAAGCATGAAAATATTGTTATAGTAGAAATAAACAAAATATCATCCATATCTATTAAGTGTTAATAAAAAAATGATATTGACAATAATAAAAATGAATGAAAATGTTTGAATTAAATAAATTTATCGATAATGATTTTAATTTAATGGAAATTTTTATGGTTTCGAAAAGATATGATAATCGTGTCGATATTAATATCAAACAGAAATCAATTGATAATATAAAAAAGAAATATTCAAATTGGAAACAAACAGATCAGGTTATATTTTATAAAAACAGAATGATGTACCAATATGATTTGGGAAATGATAATCAACTTCTATTTACAAAAGAAATGATAGATCGTCAAAGTTTTGATAATATTGAAGTTCTATCATATAAATATTCTAAAATTCCAACATACATGTTTCCATGTGTGAATGAAATAGATGAAAGAGTTGAATATAATGTAGAAGAATGTCGTATAACAAATCGTATATCGATAATATTGAAAAATAATATATATGCGTCTTCGATTTATATAGAATATAAACATTCTTCGCAAGCAGAAATTGAAAAAAATGAAAAGATATTAAAGGATATAATAGATACTATAACAAATGAATCAGTTTCGTAATTTTGTCAATTTACATTTTGATAAAAATACAGCTGAATTCGATTATTTAAATGGTTTCACCACATTTAATATGTGTGATTCAGAAAATCGAAAAAAAATTCACGATATTCGTAAAAAATGGATAATAAATAACTTTTGTAATTATGAACCAGTCATTCAAAAGGATTATGAAAATTATTACAATGAGAATATATTGGATAATTACAATTATAATTTCAACCCTCCCAAATCTTACTATACAGAACCGAATATTGAAAAAGTCGAATATGATGACATAGATGATCATTATCGATATATATCAAATAATTATTCAAGAATTGTTTTGTTACAAAGTCAAAAAAAAGAAGAAGAATTAGATGATATAGAGTGTGAATATAGTGGATATCACTCTGATAGTTCATATGATTCGTATATAACAATAGATAATGATTCATTTTACGAGAGTTATGAAGAATTTGATGATTATGTAGATTATGAAGATGATTATGATTATTAGAATGGTTTATCTTTTTTATAAATTTATTTTAAGAAAATAAAAAAATGATACTCATATAAGAAAATGGTATATATATAAATCACAATGGTATTTCTTGCAAAAAATGTTGATGTCAACAAGCTTCGTTACTCAGAGATGCGTACCCTTGCATCTGGTGCGAAAACTGTTTACGTAAATTATGGTTCTGAAAAGCTAACTATCCAAACTCCCGTTCTTCACCTTCCCTATGGTCTTGGAGAACCATATGAGGCCAAAGATGGTGTATCGACAACAGATAAGGATAAGAAATATGATCTTACGATGTCTTTCAGGGGAATGGAAGAGAATCCAAAAATTCAAATTTTTCATGACAAACTGAAGGAGATTGAGACAAAGATTATAGATGATGCTTTCGGGAATCGTCTTGCATGGTTTAAGGATGATTTTGATGGAAATAAATCGTTTGTATCAAAACTCTTTACACCGATTGTGAAGATTGATAAGGATCCTAATACTGGAAAACCAGTTGGAAAGTATCCTCCGACATTCAAGTCGAAGCTTCCATATGACAATAAATCAAATACATTTATATTCGATGCATACGACATGGATAATAATGAAGTTGATTTCGAAAAAATCATGAAATGTCTTAAGGGTGCCAAGACACAGCTTATTGTTCAGCTAACTGGTATCTGGTTTGCAGGAGGTAAGTATGGTTGTAGTTGGAAGGTAATTTCATCTAAATTTCAGCTTCAACAGACAGCTAAAATGACGTTTATCCAAGATTCTGATGTAGAGAATCTCGAAGATGACGAAGACGATGATGATATCATTGATACTGACTGTCAGCAGAATATCGATGCTCAAGACTGTCAAGAAAAAAGTGATAACGAAAAGAAGAAGGAGGAGGAGGAAGAAGATGAAGAGGAAGAAGAGGAAGAAGAGGAAGAAGAGGAGGAAGAGGAGGAACCTGAACCAGTTAAAGTTCCTGTCAAAAAAACTGGTAAAAAGGCAGTCAAAAAAACCTGAATACCAACAAAAAAGTTACATACAAACAAAACAAAAAACACAAAAAGAGTTGCTAAAAAGCAATATGATTGACAATAATATAGTATAATAAATGCAAACAAAAAACACAAAAAGAGTTGCTAAAAAGCAATATGATTGACAATAATATAGTATAATAAATGCAAACAAAAAACAAAAAAAGAGTTGCTAAAAAACAATATGATTGACAATAATACAAAAACAAACAAAAAATTATTTTTTTATATTTTGCTTATGTAACATTTCAGCAATTTCGTTAATATATAACACCCATTTTTTTTCAGTAAATTTATATTGTATATTCAACATATTAAGATATTCATTTATGCCATAGACATGATTTTCAATATCACGATATTTTCTTATTATTTTTGATGGAATTTTATTACTATGAATGTATCTACAAATAAGAAGACACCATTTAACTTGATAATCTTTAAATTCAGTTTTCAATTTATTACTGATTTGTAAACATTTTTCAATTGTTGATTTTGTTTTTTCCGTATCTAAATTTGGGTTAACTTTAAGTTCAGCATAAAAAACGATTTTGTTTTTTTCATCAACAAAAAGATGATCTTTTTCTTTCACTCCTTTTTCGTTTTTCTTTTTAATACTTTTCAAATCAGAATTCTGTACTATCAAATCTTTTAAAATATTTTCAATACAATATCCCATTTGAATATACTGTCTGTGTTCGAGTTTCTTTTTGATAATATGTGCTAAACTACTTGTATCTTTGCTTGTTCTTTTTATTCTTGATTGCAAATATTGATTGTTCTCTATTAAATTTTTCAAGGTTTTATAATTAATTTTTGTTTTCATGAACATAATTTAAACACGATTTGTCTTTATACTTTTATTCAAAATATGAAAATAATGACCCATAATAAAGATGCCATTACAAATATACCAAGAAAATTCGGACATCCATCGTGTGTAATTGTCACATTTGAAAATGTCCCAATAATTAGTTCTAAAATCTTATAAGATACATTATTTGAAAATAAAATGAATAGAAAGAATGCAATAAATGCCGAACGTAATTTAGAAGAATATTGAAAATCTATCAAATCATTTTTTTTCTTTATGGATGGTTTGTCTTGTAAGTCCATTGGTGTTATAAACATTATTCTATACTAAAATAATAAATTAAAGTTAAAAATTCAATGTCATACAAATTATTGTTTCCTATTGTCCAATCTGGTACATTTTCATAAAAATCATTTGAATGAGAAGCAATTGCGTTAATAAAATTACAACAATGTGCAAAATTATTATTAAAATCTGTAAAAAGTTCTATAATACACTTCGCAAATTGGTATTGATAAGAATCAGCATCGAAATCGGAAGAGAAAAAATCATGCACTGTATTCATGGATAACACTTGAAATAAAGAAATTGTATTTTTAATATCATGATATGATAAATTAAGAAACCACTTAACATTATTGTAAAACCCTGCTTTTTCCATTATCTGTGATGCTTCAGTATAAGCTTGTAAAGGGGATTCCCAAACAAAATCTTTTTTGTACAATTTAGATAGGTTATTATATTTGATGAACAAATTGAGATACGATATATCTTGATCTGATAACTCTTCTTTTGTGTATGGATTTATTTTTTGAATATTATTTATATAATAATCGAATTCAATTGCATTAAATTTGTAAATCCGAGATTTTTTGTCACTTATACTAAACAGATTTGTGGTAGGAATATCTTGTATATTTTCCAAAGTAAAAGGGTCTGTTATATTTTCGGACTCAAAATTATTATATTGGTTAATTTTTGAATATATATAGTTCCTAACGAATCTTTGAATCTTAATAATTTCATCATGATGTTTCATTCTCATTGTATTTAACAGTAAATTATGAAACAAATTCGAACATTGTTTTTGTGGTAAATCATTTGAAAAATATTTATGGATTATTGAAAGAAGTTGTTTTTTACTATATTTTATTCGTAATACATTTTTGAAAAGTTTTTTTTTATACATTTTGCTATTTTTTATTTTGTTTTGAAAAAAAGTGTCATTATTATGTAAATACCTAAATATGTGGAATAAATCCTGGTTGATGACATTTGGAGGTAAATGAGTTTTCTCAAAAAAGTTCTGAATATATTTCTCTTTATTCATATTAAAAGTATATACAAAATCTGTTTTAAATATATTATTTTGAATTAAAACAATCATTTGTACAATAATCTGTGAAAAAACATCGAGTTTTGAATTCCTTATTACATTTCATACATTTTATATTGTAATAACCATGTATATCTTTCTTAAAATATTTATAACATTGTACTGAACAATAAGCATTTTGATGTTGTAAATGTCTTTGACATATTTTACATTTATTATTTTGAAATATATCAGTTCCAAATACAGGTAAATGCAATGACATATATTTATTCATTTACCTATTTTTTATTTTTATATTTTGTTATTTTATATTATGAACATATTGGTTATTATTTTATGTGTACATAAGAAAACAATTACCGATTCGCAAGTATCCTATCAAAAACTGTTCAAAAATTTCCCTCACGTTAATCCTATTTATACTATCAATAACAAACAAGAAATTATAAAGTACTTGAAATCAGGTGATATATCAGGTATCATTCTTGGAGGATCAGAATCAAGAGTATTACAAAAACAAAGAGTTGATGTGCCTGACGAAATATTTCAATCCAATGTTCCAATTCTTGGTATATGTTATGGTTTTCAATTAATGATTGAAAAAAATGTGTAAGGAAGCATCAATTGGAACATTTAAAAACAATTATGAAAGTAAAGCAACAAGATATTTAACAATTGATACACCTATATTGCAAGTTCCAAAATCAAAATATTATTTTATACATCATGATTTTGTAAAACAAATACCAGACACTTGGACGAAAGATATAATAATGGGTGATCAAATATGGATGGCCCATCATAAAAGCATGATAGGTGTACAGTTTCATCCTGAAAAATATAAAACATCGGGTGTTCGATTTTTTTCAAAATGGATAAAAATGTTATCAAATCATAAATAAAATCTGTTTGGTTAATTTTGAGTACATGTTCATAACTTTTTCAAAAAAATAAAATAAGTTTATAAAATTTTAAAATATGTTAAGGAATGTACTCATTTTAGGGGCTTAAGGAATCTTATGAATTTGAGTACATGTTCATAACTTTTTCTAAAAAATAAAATAAGTTTATAAAATTTTGAAATATGTTAAGGAATGTACTCATTTTAGGGACTTAAGGAATCTTATGATTTTAAAAATATATGATTTATACTGTGATCAAAATCCCTGCGTTTTTGTAACTAAAATAGTCATACAAAGTTCCGTTCATTAATACATATTTTTTATCATTTTTGATAACAACTCGACCCTTATTTTTTCTCAAAACTTGTGTTTTTTTATATTGTTGGATTTTACTATCATCATTTATATCAGGGGTATACGCAAGATCTTCTGGATTTGCGTTAACAGCCCAATTATAACATTTATATCCATTTTCCTTTGGTTTGTTTTGAACAGAATTTATAATACAATCAAATGAAGCAGATTTCAACATATCCAGGAATTTGTTAATGATACCTTCTTTTTTATTAGCAATTTGTAGAATATGTTCATCGGTAGTTATACCATTATCAAGAGTCCTAAGTGTGAAGTCTTTATTTAATTGTTTTTTGGTAAAACGAATAATATAGGTAAATATTTGAACATTTCTATCTTCTTTTGGTAGTGTTTCGTGAGAACAAGTTCTTACAGCTCTTCCAATGACTTGATTTATTCTCACTGAATTCCAAAAGTATTCCATTATTAATACTCTACGCACATTTTTTAAAGAAATACCTTCTGCACCCGATTGCGTGATCATCATGATTTTGACTAATTTACCATAAAGCTGGTCTTTGTGTTGTAAACTATTTAAGATACTTGTAGGTAATAAATCAAAAGAACCGTTAAAAAGATTCATTAAAATATTTGTTTTGATACGATCGTTATCAAAAATGACATATCTTTTATTATCGTATTTTGTATCAAAAACAGATGTATCTTCGAAAACATATCCATCATCTGTTTTTTTAATATTTATTTGTACATAATCTCGTTTATTAAGACATTTTGAAAAAATACCGAGACCTTCAACAGTTCTAAATTGAGAATAAATCAGTACAGAACCTGGAGAATCTTCTACATCTTCAATAATTTTCGCATATTTTGGACTATACATATTTTTCAAATTATCAAGAGTTAAATAATTTCCATTTTCAATTTCAGTAATAGCCTTTTCTAAATTATTTTCATATATATTTCTACTTTTTTTAATTAGTTCTTTATTTGTATTTTGAACATCGTTTTCATCTTCTTCGTTGATGTCGATTTGTTTTTTCATCATATTTCTAATATCTTGTGGAAATTCTCTATTAATGTTTTCAGGAAATGCAAAATTACATACCATTCTACTGAAAGCTCTATATACAGAAACCTTATCTTGAAATATACCAGATTTTCTATATTTTGATTTTTTATTTATATTGTCAAGAGCTCTTTCCTTATCTCTTACATCACTATAAAGTGAAATTTGATGTGAAGTCATATCTAAATATTGTATAACATTTGGAAGAACGGTTGGAAATAATTCGGTTCCAGAAGTTTTGTAATAACTTAATGTTCCAAGTATTCTTCTTTTAAATAAATCTTCATTTTTGACAGTAAGATTTTCAGAATCTGTATCATCTATAAAAAAATTGTTGAAAGAACTGTCTGTTACAGGTAATGCATGATTTTCATTTTGACCCACTTTAACGCCAATTTTCAAAGATTTAGTTTTTTTCAGAACATTTAATATATTGTTAATAAGTTCTTGATCATCACTTTTCCATAAATGCTTTTTAACATGATTGTCATGTCTTATATAATTCTTTGGCAAAAAGTTAAATTTTATTTTCTTTTCGACTTGATTATATGAAATAAGATCTATATACTTGTATAAATCGTTGTCACTTAGAATTTTTATTAATTCTTCAGTTGATTTTTCAGATGAGTTTTTCAATAATTTGATTTCATATTCAATCATTGGTCCTCTTATTAGATTTATTAATGAAGCTATTTCATATGGATTGTTTATAATTGGTGTACCAGATAAAAGAACTATTTTACAATTTCGAGCATATAAAATTGAATTATATATACTTCTTGCTAATCTTGAACCATTTACAACTCTACTAATAAAATTATGAATTTCATCTATAACAATAAAAGAATCATCAAACCCTTCTTTCTTGTATTCTGCTGTATTTTTTTGTGTTAAACCATTATAACTTATAAAATTATAACGATTTTTAATAATATTGCTTATAATACTGTCAATATCTGTTTTATCATGCATTGATAATGATTTATAAGACTTCTTATCATTGATTATTTCAGCATCTTTAATATCATTATTGTAAAGCGGAACCCATATCATTTCGTTCTTAATTAAATTCGGAGATATTGCATATTTAGTAAATATATCTTTTTTGTTTTTTGTTTTAATCAAAGTCCATGATTTTTTCAAATTTAAACCAATTTTAGAAATTTTAATTAATTCGTTTTCATAATTTTGTGCCAATGACGCTGGTGTTAAAATAAATACTTTTCTTTTTTCTATATATCCCTCGGCTGCTGCAATAGAAGCGGCTGATTTACCAGATCCCAATTCATGATATAATAATACTCCTCTATATGGACTATCAATCTGTATGTAATCTTTGACAATTCTTTGCTGTGGGAAAAGTTTCAAAGATTTAGAAGATACATCACAATCATTTTTAGAACATTCACATGATAATTTTTGTTCATCTGTAGAATATTTGGAAGGGTGAAATGTGTTATAAATATATTTATTATATCCAATTTTGTTCGATAAAATCCATTTTTCTGGTTTTACTTCCAAATCCATCTTTCTATTTCTATATATATATATTAAATGTAAAAATGTATAAAATCTAGTAGGGACTTAAGGAAAATGAAAAAAGTACACGTCAGACATATTTCTACAATTTTCAAAAACTTTTATTTATTTTTATAAAATTCACTGATATGTACTTTTTCATTTTCAATAAATTGTATACATTTCCTTAAGTCCCTCTAATATGTGTTACCAATGTAATAAGATTCTTATAACAATCTTGAAGCAGTCTATGAGGGACTTAAGGAAATTAAAAAAAAGTAACGAGTGACGAAGGAACGTAGTGTATGTCAGACATATTTCTACAATTTTCAAAAACTTTTATTTATTTTTATAAAATCCACTAACATGTACTTTTTTTATTATTTCAATTTTAATAAATTTCCTTAAGTCCCTCCGAGACTGTGATAAAATTTTTGTAGGTTTTTCATCAAAAATTGAAAAAAAATGATTCAAGTATATAATTCAATTGATTATATCAATACGATAAAACTCTGATCATATTCGTCTCGTTATGCTGTCATATCTTCCGATTGACATTGTCTTGTCTGACATTTTTTCGAAGGTGGGAATCAAAAGCATCGTCCTCCTTCAAAATGTATCGAAAGAGTTTCACAGAAACAAAAGGACTATTCATTCATATTATATGTCAAATGATTCACTTCTTTACGATTACACAAAGTTTTATAAGATAAATTTAATTCATACTCTAACAAACAGCGCAATCTCTTACGACCTATTTCAAAAGCTTTACGATTATATCAAATATAATTCAAGTGTATTGTCTTTGTCAGACCATGGTTTAGATCAGATCAGAAATATAAAAGACCATAGCTCACAAGAACACATAAACAACACTTTTAAAATATTCAAATTATTAAAGATGTCGGTTAGATACAATGTTCAAAAAAATGAAATACAACAAATGAGCTGTTCTATTATCGTTACAAATTTGATGCAAGTATATTTCAAAGAGTTGTATTTTTCAAGAAATGCTTCGTATCCATCTAGTATGTTTATGTACAACCTTGATACTTATTGGGAAACAATCAACATCAATCTGTACAATCTTGTTGAAAACCTGAATTTCATATGTCACGATATTACATCAGAAGATTTCAAGACGAATTTGGATAAATTCAATGATATCATTGTTAATAATAATGGATACGATACCAAAAATACAGTATACTTTCTTTACAATATATTCTTGGAAAAAAATAGATTATTGAATTTGAACGTATATATTTACATTAACTATATCATATTTCGTTATATGAATCAACTCTTTAGCCAGAATATTGAAACAAAAATACTACAAGATAAATATTTCATAAAAGTTTATATCAATAAATTATATCATTATCATCAAAAGATCAATTCGCTGCATCCTCGTCAAATCAACCCGTATTTCAAGGATAAGATTTTAGAAGAACTCAACGACTTTATGTTCAATATATGAAATGTATACGACTAGATTGATAACACTATTTCTTTAAATTCCAAAAAAACAAATTTTTTAGTTTTTTTAAAAATTTTATAAACAAATGATTAAAACTTTTTCTATTTTTTCATAAACACAAAAAAATCTCAAAAACACATCCAAAAATGCAGATAAAGATGCAGTTTCTTAATATTCCTTTTTTTTAATTTTCATGATGATTTTTTGTGATTCGTTTTAACTAAAAGATCTTTGGCCGCCATGGCGTTTGGAAACATGTGGGACTATGCACTTGCTGCTGTTTCTGAAAAAGAACATGCGAAAAGGAACATTGGCAAGGAAGGCGACGCAAGCAAGGCGGATGATGAGGGAGATGCAGACAATACAAGCAAAGCAGGCGACACAAGCAAAGTAGGCAAGGCAGGCGACGCAAGCAAGGCAGCCGACGCAAGAAATGCAGGTGACGCAAGTAATGCAGGCGACACAAGCAAGGCAGGCGATGCAAGCAAGGAAGGCGACGCAAACAAGGCGGATGATGAGGGAGATGCAGACAATGCAAGCAAAGCAGGCGACACAAGCAAAGCATGCAAGGCAGGCGACGCAAGCAAGGCAGCCGGCGAGGGAGATGCATGCGATGCAAGCAAGGTAGCCGACGAGGGAGATGCATGCGACACAAGCAAGGCAGGTGATGCAAGCAAGGCAGACCAGGCGGGTGACGAGGAAGATGCAGACGATGCAAGCGACGAGGGAGACACAGGCGATGCAGCCGACGAGGGAGATGCATGCGACGCAAGCAAGGCAGGTGATGCAAGCAAGGTAGACCAGGCAGGTGACGAGGGAGATGCAGACGACGCAAGCAATGCAAGCGACGAGGGAGATGCAGGCGATGCAAGCAAGGCAGCCGACGAGGGAGATGCAGACGATGCAAGCGACAAGGGAGATGCATGCGACGCAAACAAGGCAGCCGACGAGGGAGATGCAGGCGATACAAGCAAGGCAGCTGACGAGGGAGATGCAGGCGATGCAAGCAAGGCAGCCGACAAGGGAGATGCATGCGACGCAAGCAATACAGGAAGTGCAAGCACGGAAAAGAGAAAGAGAGGAAGACCTCCTAAGCAAGACAAGAATACTTCTCCAAGTCCTTTGAAGAAGATACAAAAAATCAAATCTACATCTGACTACAACCCTGACATTGATGGTTGTTCAAGCAAAGGAGTTCAAGAGGTAAAAAGGGGAAGAGGGAGACCTCGGAAGATCGAAAATGATTACAATCCAGACATCGATGGTTGTTCAAGCAAAGGAGTTCAAGAGGTAAAGAGGGGGAGAGGGAGACCTCGAAAGATTGATGGTTCTCGGAAGAGCAGATATCTTAAGAATGGATGGAAAGGGAAAGTAGTTGCTTCCAAGGTCTCTGGAAAAACAGCCGTCGTTCCTTCGAAAATGTCAATTGACTTCGATCGCATCATGATGTCTGTTTTCAAGCTTACTAAGAAGGTAAACATAATCAATAAGAATGTTTCTATTATACTTCATTTATTTGATGAAGTGAAAGAAACGATAGATAATGGAGATGACGTTATGAGCGGAGAAGATGGTGATAACAACGAAAACGAAGATGAGAACGACGAAGATGAGGACGATGAAGATGAAGACGACGAAGATGAGGACGACGAAGATGAGGACGATGAAGATGAGGACGATTAATAAAATAGAAAAATATGTATGCAATATGGAATTGAATAAATTTCAAAAAAAACATTAATTATCTTTCTTTTCAAAGATAGTTTCGTCATATTCTTGTTCACAGTCATCATTTGAATCACTTGAATTACTTGAATCATTTGAATCATATAAACCAATATTATCGTCAATGATTTCTTCATAATTATTAATATCATTAACTTCATCTTCTTGTTTTTTTATGTTTTCAAGAAAATCCTTATTTTTTTCAATAATATTTTCAACAAAAATATTAAATCTTTTCCTTTTTCTACAAGAATTTGCAAATACAATATTTTCATCAATCATTTCAATAATTTTGTATTGAATTTGTAAAATATCCTCATCATAAAATGGAAGAAGCATATTTAGTGTAATAAAAAATATAGAGATTGAATTGTAATATATACAACATAAACTATCGGATAAGTTCATTATATGAATATATAAGCAAATTCTTTATATAATTTAATAGTATATTTAAATAGAAAATGGGAGATTATGAGAAAAGAATTATATATATAAGTTCTGATAATTCAAATTTTATTTCTGATTCAAAATTCAATATTGTTTTTGATCTTGCAGAAACAATGAAAGACGTTGCATATATAAAAGTGATGAGAAGTGAAATAATGATAAATGTAACTGGAATAGATACAACATTAATTAATGATATAAATATAAGAGACAGTGATCCTGTTTTCATAACTTTAAATGATTACAATCGCATATCAACACGGGTAGGAGATAATACAATAAAATTCTTTGATTTAATCAATATAAATTTGAGTGAGAAATTTGGAAATAATGTACCGTCAGGGAGTGTAATTTCGTTTAAAAATTCTCCAGGTACACCTACGTTTAATCCTTACAATAGTGATACACATATATTGTTAAGTGACAACAATTTCTCAAAATTCAATATAGCATTATATGATAAACATAATGAAATGATAAATAGAGATGATATAGTTTCATTTAATATGACAATTTGTTTGTATTCTCTTCGTAAAAAAGTATCACAATTATAAAATACTTAAAGATTTATCATAATAATATTATCATATAGAGATATCAATAATGGTTACTAAAGATGAAATTGCAGCAGGATTTGATATTGGGACAACCACGAGTTGTGCAGCAATATGGGTAAATGAAAGAGTAGAAATTATTCCAGATTCTCAAACTGGATCAAGAATTATTCCATCATACGTTTCATTCACAGATCAAGAAAAACTTGTAGGTGATGCGGCGAAAAATCAATCAACAATGAATCCAAAAAATACAGTTTATGATTCTAAGCGTCTTATTGGAAGAAAATTTGATGAAGCAATTGTTCAAGATGATTGTAAAAAATGGTCATTCAATGTTTCTGGTGATAAAGATAACAAACCTCTTATTAATGTAAAGTATAAAAATGAAGAGAAACAATTTCATCCTGAACAAATTTCAGCAATGGTAATTCAAAGACTTAAAGAGACAACCGAAGCTTATCTTGGTCATGATCTTAAAAAGGTAGTTATTACAGTTCCTGCGTATTTTAATGATGCTCAGAGACAGGCTACAAAAGACGCCGGTACCATTGCAGGTCTTGAAGTTCTGAGAATTATCAACGAACCTACATCTGCAGCTATTGCATATGGTCTTGATAAAACAGAAGATAAGGGTGAAAAGAATATTCTCGTATTTGATTGTGGAGGAGGAACACATGATGTATCAATTCTAACACTCGACGGTGGTATTTTCGAGGTGAAAGCAACTGGTGGAGATACTCATCTTGGTGGTTCAGATATCGATAATGTTATTGTCGATCACCTTTGTGTAGAAATTGAGAAAAAACTTAAAGTAAATGTGAGAAATAATTCAAGAGCAATGAAACGTCTAAATATTGCAGCAGAAAAAGCTAAAAAAAATCTATCGTCTGCATCAACTGTTCAAATTGATGTGGAATCACTAATTGACGGACAAGATTTTACAAGTTCTCTCAGTAGAGCTAAGTTTGAACAACTTGCTGATCCTATTTTCCAAAGAACAATTGAACCAATTAATCGTCTTCTTCAAGATGCAAAGATGTCTAAGGGAGATATTAATGAAATTGTTCTCGTAGGAGGAACAACAAGAATTCCACGTGTTCAAGAACTACTATCTGGTTATTTCAATGGCAAACAGCTTAATAAATCTTTGAATCCCGATGAAGCAGTTGCATATGGTGCAGCTGTACAAGCAGCTATTCTCACAGGACAAGGAAATGATAAAACGAATGAGCTATTGCTTCTTGATGTAGCTCCTCTTTCTCTTGGAATTGAGACAGCAGGTGGAGTGATGACTAATATCATTGATAGAAACACAACTATTCCTACCAAAAAGTCTCAAGTATTTTCAACATATGCCGATAATCAACCTGGTGTGGATATCAAAATTTATGAAGGAGAAAGAAAATTTACAAAAGATAATAATCTACTTGGTAGCTTTCATCTGGACGGAATTCCTCCAGCACCAAGAGGTGTACCTCAAATTGAAGTATCATTCGATATTGATGCAAATGGTATTATGAATATCACAGCAGTTGAGAAAGGTTCTGGTAAAACAAATAATATTTCAATCACAAACGATAAGGGAAGATTGACTCCTGAACAAATTGAAGAAATGATCAAGAATGCAGAAATGTTCAAAGAAGAAGATGAGAAAAAGAAGGAAAATATTGATGCTAAAAATTCACTTGAAAATTATCTATATAACATCAAAGGTTCTGTACTTAAAGAACCTCAAGATGAAGCACAAAAAAGTCCTTCATTCGATGAAGTCAAGACTGAAGCAGAACCAATCGTAGACGATGGTCTTAAATGGCTTGAAGAAAATAACAGTGCTTCTACAGAAGAATATAAAAATAAACAAAAAGAGATTGAAGATAAAATTCAACCATTGATGACTAAATTGTATGGTTCTCCAGAAACTCCATCTGATATTCCAGAGCATAATTCAGGTCCAGTTGTTGATGAAGTTGATTAATAAATTTATTTTTACATATATAAAACCTTTTCAAGTATTTATATACATGGGTGGTTTAGCAAATCTTGGTTCAACATGTGCTATAAACAGTTTGATTCAAATGTTATGTTCCAATGCAAAAATTCGTGAAATAATATTGAACCACAATAATTCTTCTTTTTCAAAAGAATTAAGTGATATATTTGATTTACTTTATGTTCAGAATAAATCTCTACGTCCTATAAAATTTGTTAAGTTTTTATATAAAGAATTTGCATCTTATTTCAAATTTGGTGAACAAATAGATATTGTTGAATTATGGATGTGTCTTCATGAAACATTAAGCAAAGAACAAGGATGTCTTATTAATATTGAAAAATGTGTTGCTCCAACTTTTGGAGAAAACGATAAGATGATAAATTATTGTAATTATACAATATCTTGTCATAATTCATCACTTGTTTCAGAATGGTGTGATATATCACAGGGAATAACATTAAATTATATCAAATGTGAAAAATGTAATAATATAATATATAATTTTGAACCATTTATTTTACTTCCTCTCGATATTTGTGAAAATACAAACATTGCCGAAATGATAGAAGAATATATTAAACCTTGTAAATTACAAGGAGATTGGAAATGCGAAAAATGTAATGAATATACATCGTATATAAAAATAAATCATATTTGGAAATTCCCGAGAATTTTAACGGTTATGATAAAGCGTTTTGATAATAACTTTAAGAAAAACAACAGAGAGATTAATATAAATCCAGAACTAAATTTTAAAAATAAGAATATCAAATATTCGTTATTTTCAATGGCATTACATTATGGTAATCTTAATAACGGTCATTATATTTCAATTTGTAAACAAAACAATAGTTATAAATTATTCGATGATTTAAAAGTTGTGAATATAGATGACAATTGTTTGAAAAACAATAAGGAAGTATATATGATAATGTATGAAATTTCTAATTATTTATGTATCTAAAGCAACCTCGGATTGATACGTCACAAGCTGATAATAGATATAAACATTATCATTTTTTATTTCCATCAATGTTTTATTATTTTTATCTGCGAATCTTACATTGCCAAATATTGTAACAGTTGGTTCATTTTCAAGGTTATTTTTAAAAAAATCGACCATTTCTTCATCAAATTCATTAGTTTGATCATTCAAAATACCATTTGGAACACCTATTGATATGTTATTATCAGTTATATTTATATCTCCATTTTTTCCAAGCGATAATATATCAGTATTATTCCAATGTTTTACTATATTTACAGGATTTATACCATATGTTATTTCAAAAGATTCATTTGAAGTATTTAAAGAATATAATGTCAAATTATTTTTCAAAATTAAATGAGAGTTTACTTCTTTTCCATCAATCACTACTGCTGGATTATTTAAATTATCATTATTTGTAATAACAAGTGATTCATTTATATTATTTGCATTGTTATTTGTACTATTTGTTATAATTTTGGTTTGAACAGTAGATTCTATTAAATTGGAATCAATTTTCAAGAATTCTGTATTCAATTTGTTAAAATTTAAGTTTTCAACTTCAATATTGGAAGATGCAAATGTTCCTATTGATATATATTCTAAATTATTTACATTCAAAGTATCAATGAAACTATTACCATCTATATATAATTTATAATCTTTATTTGAAGGACATGGTGATCCAATAGATAATGTTCCATCCGATGAAAAAGATGAAACAAAAATGTTTTCTTTAGACATATATATCATATCTGGTGCAGGTATCAAATATTTTTCGGTTGCAATGTATTCAAATTTAAAATCATCTGCATTAAAATAATCTGGACTGGGTTTTTTATTATAAAAATGTAATCTTATATCTGTAATTAAATAATCAGTATTCAAATCAGATCTTATCAAATCAAACGAAAATGTTGATTTAGATCGATTATTGATCATTACAGTTATGGTAGTTTGACTATTGATTGATCCTGGAATAAAATTAGGTTCATTATTATCATGAATATACAAATCCAAAACATTACTTTCAAATGTCTTATACATATATATATTTGAAGTATATAAAGCACGATTGTATGGTAAAATTATATCCAAATTATATCCAGCTCCATTTTCAATAAAATAAAAACTATCTTGTAAAATATTGAAATTTGAACTATCAAATCCTATTAAATCATTGTCATATTTTTCTTGAAAAATAAATTCATCATTTACTGAATTATTTATATATAATGTTGTTTTGTTTACATTCCCAATATCATATTTCAAATCGCAGTTGATAACGTATTGAGATGGATCACTTGTACTATCGTAATACGAAAACGAATCAGATATATAAATATTACTTATATTATTATTAACTGCATATTCCATATCGATTTTTAAAATGGGATTATTTCTGATATGTGTTCCAGGATAATCATCTGTTCTTTTTATATGTAATCTTGATGAAGGATTATCTGTTCCTATACCCAAATTACCATTGCTTGTTAGTAACATTGTATCACCATAATTGTTTCCAGTAAAGTCAATAATCGTATCATTTACAGCAGACAAGCTAATAATAGAGGTTGGATGTATACCAAATCCAACAAATCCTTTATTATTCATTGAAAACAAATTATTATAAACGGAAGCACTATTTATTTCGTTTTCATCAAATGATGAAAATGAAATAAGGTCAGTGGTGTTGTTTGAACTTCTTCTCACATCAAGAGTAATTGAATCATGTGTTGAATTTTGATAAATCTTGATATTTTCTTCAAATAACAAACTGTTAATGATACCAGAATCAAATGATGCGCCTGAAATTGATAACATATTTGCTTCTCCTAATGGAGAAATATTATTAACAAAAAGAGTGCCGTTATTTACATATACATTTGAATTAACCGTAACTGAAGATGAATTTATGGTCATAATACCATCTACATCGAAAGTAAAATTGTTGTCCAAAACTACATCAAAATTGTTATGAATAGAGACTTTATTACTTGATATATACAATTTATCATATAAGTTTACATCAAAATGTGATTTCAAAGATTTATAAATGTTAATATTATTATCATTAAGTGAAAATAATTTATTATTATTGGTAGAATTTATAACAAAATCGTTATTAGATAAACCAATATCGTATTTATTTTCATAGTTAATATATGTGTTTTCTAAACCAGTTCTTAAACGAATAATATTTGAATCAGTTGAAGAATTTAATAATAATGTATTATTTTGTAAATTGTTATAACTTAAATCAGAATCTACAATATGTATAGACATATCCTTGTATAATATAAATAAATGTTTTCTTATATAAAAATACTGTTATAATAAATTAATTATTGGCAGACGGATTCGAACCGCCGAAGCTTACGCATACGATCTTAAGTCGTACCCCTTTAACCAGACTCGGGAATGCCAACAGAATAACCCAGAATAGGGCAGTATTTTTCAGAAAAATGAAAAATTCAAGTATTATTACTTGATATACATATATATGTATATGTTCTTATATAGTTTATTCCTTATATCCTATATGAATAATAATGTAACATATTTTAATATTTAATTATTATAATGTCTGTATATAATTTATTCGATGAAATCTTTTGTATATTATCAAGCGAAAACAGTATAAATAATTTTTCTTCAATTGTTGACAAAACTGTTCAAATTAAGTATTTTGATATTCATGAAAACAAATTTCAATCACATATTGAAATTATTCAATACGCTTATAGAAATCAATTGAAAAATATTATTGTATTTGAAGATAATATTTTAATCAGAAATGATATTCAACATATTAAAAAAATTAAACAAGCAATGGCTACAATCAATTATGATGTTGTTTGTCTATCAAGTAATATTTTCAATTGTCCTACAACAAATGCTATAATTTATAACTTTTCTGCATATGAAAATATTCTACTTAATTATAATGATTATATTGATGTGATCAATTTTGAAAAGTATCTTTTTGAATTCTCAGATTTGAATTGCTACATCTCTGATCCAATATTGTTCTATAATAACAATATCATTATCAAATTTGTTTATCCATTTATATATAATAATGTTTTTATAAAATTTATTTTATTATTATTTATATATTTTTGTATGAAAAAGCTTAAAAAATAAATAAATGTATTATATAGAATAAATCAAATTATGGAACATGTTGGAATAGATATACAGAGCGTTGAAATATCGAATGATGTTATAAATATTACTTATGTGAATAATCAAACAGAAAATTTCAAAATTTCTTATAAAACAATGTACGAAAGTTGGATTAAAAATACCCCTATGTTTTTGACCGATAAATATAAAACAACATTAAGAAACATATCTTTTGCAGCAATTCAATCAAATCAATCTTGTATCAACCAATTGGACAAATTTTTCCAAAAAGGTAACGAAAAGAATATTCAGGATTTCCTGGTATACATGCGCAACAGATCAACAAAAATACAAAATGATAAATCTAAAATTTTGAAATAAAACATATTTTTTTATGTTTGTTATGTAACAATGAAAAGTTTTTTGCTTTTGTTATTATTCATGAATTTGATAAATTGTTTACAAATATATATTGGTTCTACCGGTTTGTTATTCCCTTATTCACTCGGGTCTATTGCATATCTGAAACATAATTTGAATTATTCAAATATAAATATGACTGGAGTTTCAGGCGGTGCTTGGTGCTCTATTATATTTCAAATTGAAAACAATTTAACAAATCATGATTATCTCTGGAAAAAATATATAGGAACAGAGCATGAAAAAATTAACATTTTTAACAGAAAATGCATGGAAAAATTACAAAATAAATTGACGAATTCTATTATGCAAACTAACATTGATGTAAAAAATATTCCTATTGCATTTTATGTTACCAAAATTCAACCATTTTACAGTAAGAACATATTAATAAACAAATTTGAATCATTAGACCAAATAGTAAATTTTGCAAAATGTAGCTCTTATATTCCTTTTTTATGTGGGAAAAACATATCATTCAAATATCACAATAATCATTATATTGATGGAGTTTTTTTTCATAAAATACCATCTGATATTTCTTTACAAATATCACCTCATTATTTTACATTATTCCAAAAATTATATATCAATAGCAAATTAGATATGAAAATTTCTAAATCATTATTTGATAAAGGATGGAAAGATTCTGAAAAACGTTTTGCGAAATTAAAAAAATGATGAAAAGTATCTTTATTTTTATATATAGTTATGAATCTGAATCTCGATTATTCAAAAAACATAATTTTAATTGACAGTAGTTATTATGTATTTTATAGATATTTTGCAACACTTCGATGGTTTCTTTTTCAAAAAAAAGAGTTTGATTCAGCGTCTATTATTGAAAATGAAGAATACATAGAATGTTTTATTAAACATTTAAAATCTGATATTATTAAATTAACAAGAAAATGGAAAACTAACAAAAATAATGTAATATTTTGTAACGATTGTCAAAGATGTGATATATGGCGTAATGATATTTATCAAGATTATAAAGGAAATCGTACTGTAAATGAAAACTTCAACGGTGATATATTTGAAGTATTCAATAAAACCATTGATGATATGTCAATACTTAAAATTTCTTTCGATAGACTTGAAGCAGATGATATTGTTTATCTTCTTCAAAATAAACTAAAACATAAAACTAATATTGCTATTATTACCAATGATAATGATTATCTTCAAATGATTGATAATAATATTGAAATTTATAATATGCAAATGAAAGATATATCTCAAAGAGGACAATGTAATCCAATCCACGATCTTCATCATAAAATAATATTTGGCGATAAAAGTGATAATATTATCAAAATATCACCATCGATTACGAAAGAAAAATCAATTGAGTTATCTAAACTTCCATTGACAGATATAAAAAAATGGGTTGAAGAAAATCAACTATCCGACCAGTTTGATCTTAATATGAAACTAATATCTTTCGAATTTATTCCAAATATTATGGTTGAAAACTTTTATAAATATGTTACTATTATTTAACATTACTTACATACAATACTTCTTTTTCATTTTGAAGTAGTCCTATATATCTTGCAAGTGTAAAAAAATAGTCAGATAGTCTGTTCAAATATATGAGACAGTTTTTTACATTTTGATTATCTTTATTTAATTCCACTAATGAACGTTCTGTCCTTCTACATATTGTTCTTATTTTATGAGTCACTGACATTTCTACACTCCCTCCAGGTAAAATAAAATTCACCAGTTTAGGTAATTCTGATGTCATTGCATCTATAGAAAACTCGAGTTTTTTAACATTTTCTCCATTATTATCAAAAAATATTGGTTTTTTATCAGATGGATTCGCAATAATTGCACCTATATCGAATAATATTGACTGTAATTCAGTCAAAAATAATACGATATTGATAAATTTTGATTGATTTCTAATAAATGAAATTAAAAGACCTGTCTCACTATTGAGCTCGTCAATATTTCCAATACAATCAAGGATTTCATTGTTTTTTAATACTTTCGTTCCATCATATAAAGATGTCGAACCCTGGTCTCCATTTTTGGTGTATATTTTCATATTATAATTAATATGTGCTTATCTTTTTAAATATTTTCTATTTCTTTTTAATTGATCGTTTTCTGTTCTTTTTGCGTGAAATTTGTATCTTGTCTATATCAAAAATTTCGTTTATATCATCGTAATCATCTCCTGATGAAATGTATGCAGGTTGTAATGGTGATGCTATCACTGACTTTACAGGCGACATTTTTGGAACAAAAGTTTTGTTTTTACAATTTAAATGTGGTGTATTTGGTGCACTATCTGAAACAAAATATGTATAAGATGTTGATGATGTTAGTGTAGGCGATTTAATAGATTCTTGTAATGATGACATATCAGTGTCTGTTTGTTGTTCCTTAAAATAATTCGCTGCGTTTATATGTTCTTTTATTGTACTATTTGCCAAAAAAGGAAGTTTATATCTTCTGTATCTTTTGATAACTCTGTTTCGAATATGAGATGGAAAATGAAATTGAATATGTTCACATAATATATTATATTCTGTGATTATACCAAATATATCACAATTTGCTACTGTTGTTGTTCTTTCCTTTGAAATTTCTAAGTTTATTTTATTATACATTTTCAAGAATTTTGTTGATTGAGAACTGAAAAAAAACTCTTTTTCTGTTATTTTAAATATATTCAATATCGATAATGATAATGCAATAAAAATATTTAATGTTATACTAATATATTGTATTTTATGCGAAAACTCAATATCATATGATGTAAATGAATTCATCATAGAAAGTCCAGTAGAACATACTACAATTGGTATGTTAATTGTATTCTTTATTTTTGAATAATATGACGATGTTTTGTCGCATAAAATATACATTATATATGTATAATCTTTATATTGATCTAATTCTTCGATTTCTTCATTCATCCATCTATAATATAAATTTAAAAAAAATGATATTGTATATTTATGTATCTTGAGTTTATGGAGTGCACGAAATGTCATAAATTGTTATCAATTGATAACTTTTCTTATAAGAATTTAAAAGAAAAAATTCTGTACTTACATTGTGATAAATGTAGGGATAAAATAAAGCATAATCCTAACAAAAAACAAAGAGAAATGGAACAATATAATTTTACAAAAATGACAAATGTAATATGTTGTGAATGTGGTATAAAATATATATCATTTAGAACATATCATACGTCGAGACACATAAATTCTAAAAAACATAAAAAAATGTTAAAAAATGATTAAAAAACTCATTATTTTTTATAATGCAAGACATTGAAAACTGTAATGGCTTATCTCACAAAAAAAGAGAAATACCTTCTGATATATGGGACAAAGTTTTAATACAAATTGAAGAAAACAAATTTAAAATAAAAAACAATAAAGATCTTACCAAATTCAAACTTTATATGCAAAATACGTATAAAATTGTTTTATCAAATAGTGAACTTATTAAGGCATATAATCAACTTGAATATAATATTCCAGAATTGCGTAATCTGTTTATTAAAAAAAAATCAAAATCAAATTCTGGTGTTATTGTTGTTACAGTTTTAACTTCAGCACACCCCGAATATATCGATGAAAATGGTGTGAAGAAAATAACAAAATTTTCATGTGCATGGAATTGTCATTACTGTCCAAATGAAAAGGCAAGTGAGGAAAATAACTGGATTGACCAACCTCGTAGCTATCTCTTTCAGGAACCAGCAGTTCTTAGAGCAAATGAAAACAATTTTGATGCAATTCTTCAATTTAGGTCTCGTATATCTAATTTAATAGATATGGGGCATAATGTTGATAAAATAGAATTGTTAATTCTCGGAGGAACATGGTGTAGTTATCATGAACATTACCAAGAAAGATTTATATCAGAATTGTATTATGCTGCGAATACATATTTTGACAAAAATCCAAGACAAATGAAATCTCTCGAAGATGAGATATTAGAAAATGAATCTGGTCAGTTACATATTATCGGAATAACCTTAGAGACACGTCCTGATACAATTACTATGGATGAAATTAAGAAATTTCGTAAATATAATGCCACGCGTATTCAATTGGGTGTTCAACATACTGATAATTATGTTTTGAAAAAAATAAATAGAGGACATAATATCGAATGTGTTTATGAAGCAATCAGAATGTTGAAAGAAAACGGTTTCAAAGTAGACATTCACTTAATGCCTAATCTACCGGGTGCATCACCTGAAAAGGATATAGACATGTTAAGAAAAGCATTATATGATGTAAGACTTCAAGCAGATCAGTTGAAAATATATCCTTGTGCTGTAGTTCCATTCACTAAAATAAAAGAATGGTATGATAATGGCGAGTTTATACCTTATGACGACACTATATTATATGAAATTATCAAAGATTTCAAAAAACAAGTTCAACCTTATAAAAGATTAAATAGAATTATTCGTGATATTCCGAGTTCATATATTTCTGCAGGATATAAATCAGTCAATATGAGACAAATGCTACAAAATGATATGAAAAAACATAATTGGTGTTGCAAATGTATCAGATGTAGAGAAATAGGAGCAAGAAACATATCTGATCAAAGTAATATCAATTTATATATCTCAAAATATAGAGCATCCGAAGGAGATGAATATTTCATTTCATATGAAACAACAGAAGGTTATCTTATTGGATTCATAAGACTTCGTATCAATACATCTCCCAAATATTTATTAGAGACGTTGCAAAATACTGCACTTATTCGAGAATTACATGTCTATTCAAATGTATCAATTGTTGGTACAAACGAACAAAATTCATTCCAACATAGAGGATTTGGTAAAAACCTTGTATTGGAAGCAGAAAAAATTGCAAAGATAAACAATATTTATAAAATAGCAATCATTAGTGGTACTGGCGTGAGAAACTATTACAGAACACTCGGTTACGAATTGGAAAATACTTATATGACAAAAACGTTGCAGAAACCATTGTTTTACAGAATAAAAGAATATTGTGATAACATTATATCATAATTACACGACAGCTTTTGGGAATTATATCAATCAAGTTCCGAAAAATATTCTTATCATTTTCTGTACTATTATGAAATATATATTTACGATTATTTTCAAAAACCATTACAAACAAATCTAAAGATTGATGTAAGTAAATATATTTAATGAAAAAAATGTTGAAAAAAAGCATATCAAAATTATTTTTTTTGATTTTTTGATATTTAATAATCAAATCGTTTGCGTAATTAATATTATACATTTTGAACCTTTTTCTTTTCTTCATCGTATCTGATCGTAAAAACGGGTATGAATGTGGAAATAATATACTTTTTACAAAAAATGTACAATTTGTAAAATGCATTTTTATATGTATATACTAATTTAAATTAAATATTTTTCCTACCAGAGTTATGATAGACACAAGTATTTCTACAGTATTGGCATTATGAATTATATTTTTCAGTTTTGGAGTCCTATCCAAATGAATTGTCATTGTATTGTTTTTAGTTTCTATTTCAATTTTTTCAATATTTGAAACATCTAATACAAGATTTTTCATGGTTATTTTTGATATTTGAGCTTCTGTATTATTGATATAAGAATTGTTTTTTAGAAAACTGTTTGTGAAATTTATCACAATATCCATCTCATTTATTGAATAGTTTTGACGCAATATTTTACGAGTCTTTCGAAGTCCGAGTAAATATGAACCATAAAGTTTTCTATCATTACAATATTGATTTAAATTTGATTTTGGTATAGAAGGAATACAATTGAAGAAAGAGAATGTATATTGTAATAAAATAAGAAAATAGAGAATATTGAAGTACTTCATAAATATGTTTCTTAAAAAACAAGTCAATTTTTCATTTTGTACATAATCAATATCATTCAATAATTAAGCATAATATTAATATTTTTTTGTGTTGGAGACCATTCGCCAATTTTGATATAGTTTGGCAAAGATACAATGATTAATGATTGGGATGCGTTCAAAAGTTTTTTTAAGTCAATTTTCCATTCATTTTTGAATGAATTATACATATAATCTGGTACATATAAGTCTGTGAAATGTTTATTTAATAATATTGCCAATAAACCAAATGTTCCATAACCAATTCCAAGTTTTTTAGCATTTTTGAGTAAACCTAAATCTACTGATAATTGGTTTTTGTTCCACGTACATCCCTTATCTATTAGTTTTTGAACACATGGATTTCTTTTATCTTCAGAAACTATTAATACATTTTTTGTTTTTGAATAAAATGATAATGGTGGTTGAACATAATCAGGTTCATCGAATACAAAAATATCCCCACCTCTTATATGATAAGTTATATCGAAATTATTTGGCAAAAATGGTATTTTAAGGATATGAAAAATATATTTATCAAATAATTCAATCATTTCAATTTCACTTAAGTTAATTTTTCCTTTCATTAAATAATAAAAAAAGCAGTCACTTTGTTTTTCAAATAAATCAGGTTTTTTGGAATAGAGTTTATGTGAGAAGGAAATATGTTGAGTGTTGAACATTGAATTTTGAGGGAAAAAAATAATATTATAATCATGATCTATTCCATATTTTATACCGTACAATAATTGTAAAACGTTATTTCCCAAACGACCAAACCATTCCTCTATACAAATATTGTTCATACTTGTATAAAATATATTTTTTAAAATGAGTACATTCCTTAACATATTTTAGAATTTTATAAATATATTTTATTTTTTAGAAAAAGTAACAAACATGTACTCAAAATCATAAGATTCCTTAAGCCCCTAAAATGAGTACATTCCTTAACATATTTTAGAATTTTATAAACTTATTTTATTTTTTAGAAAAAGTAACAAACATGTACTCAAAATCATAAGATTCCTTAAGCCCCTAATGATTCTATTTTATCAGGACAATTTCCACTTTTCGAGGTATCAAAACATTCGTTGCTACAAAAATCAGTGAATATACATTTGGTGATAAAAGGTTGTTTACATTGATAACATACTGTATGAAAATATCCAAATACATCTTTTTTTGAATTTTTGTGACATTGTAAGGAACAATATAAATAATTGCAACAAGTATAAAATGTTTTTTTTGCAAGTTTTACATATTTGAAGTTTATTTCCTTCTTGATCATATTTTGAAGATGAGAAAAGTTTCAAATTATTATCTAACTTAAATGATAAATTTTCTCTCAAAATAGGTTTTTTTGTTTTAGAATTGTTCATCATGTCTGGAATATGTAATACCCCACAAAAAGATGTACTCTTTTTTATTTTCATATAATCTTGTGTCCTATTTTGCAATAAGTCAAAAGACTTTGATTTGATCATTTTTTAAAATCAAAATAAAATATATATACTTTACTTTACTAAATCACAAATATTATTTAAATGAATTCCAAAAATAATTTCAATTCAAAATATCTTCCTGAAAAGTTTGTGATATGTACTCTCTAAAAAAGACAGGTTTAAAAAGAGTACATTTCTTCACATATTTTAAAATTTTATAAAGTTATTTTATTTTTCAGAAAAAGTAATAAACATGTACTCAAAATTATAAGATTCCTAATAGATTATTTTCTTTTTTTCGATGCACGTTTTGTGCCATCATCGTTAAGTTGTTTTTTATTGTGTATTTCATACAAAACATTTGATAAACTTTCAAATATAGTTGATAATTTATTTGATATCTGGTCTGATGATGTTATTGTTTCATCAATTAGAGGTCGTTTCGTTTTAGTAGTATTTGTTTTCTTTTTGGATGGTTCATTTTTAGCAATTTCTGATTTCTTTTTAGCAGTTTCTGATTTCTTTTTAGCAATTTCTGATTTCTTTTTAGCAGTTTCGGATTTAGTATCCTCTGTTTTTTTATCAGTAGGGTCAAATTTTTTAGTTTTTTGCCGAGTACGTGTTGAAAATCTTGTAGGTAGAAGATCTTTTTCTTTCTTGACTCTCACTCTTTTTTTCATTAAACCAGACATTTGTTCTGCTAATTCATCTTCTACGGTTTTTTCTTTTTTCTCTATTTCTTCTTTTAAATTCATTTTAGAAATAGATGTAGTCAAATCATTTACATTAAATTCTTTATAGTAATCTTTTGGAACCAACTCAAAATCATGTACACGGTTTAAACGACTTCTGTTTTTTATGGATGGAATACCACCATATGTAGAAGACATAATATAAATATATTACATAATAATATCGTCAAAAAAAACACAATGTATATAAGCGCAAAATACAAAAAATGATATAAATTATTTAAAATAAAAAACATTGAATATGAAACAAGATTTATGCTGGGACATACTTGATAAATATTTTACATCAAGAGGATCTGGTGAAACAGTGAATCCATTAGTAAAACATCAAATCGACAGTTATAATAAATTTATAGACCATACATTATCTTGCATCATCAATGGGTTCAATCCTATAAAAATTACAAATACATTAAAAAACGAAATTGGAAACCAATCTCATAAAATATATATAAATATTAAACAACCATCTATAACAAAACCAATATATCATCTTCAAGATGGGACTCAAACAGTTATGACGCCATATATTGCAAGAATGAATAAATTAACATATTCGAGTA
>Ga0209555_10000444_pt1 | contig 35312 bp, 31 predicted proteins | sample SaaInl85LU_5_DNA_FD_184643 | JGI IMG/M metagenome (GOLD analysis project Ga0209555, IMG submission 184643) | Marine microbial communities from expanding oxygen minimum zones in the Saanich Inlet - ESP_85LU_5_DNA (SPAdes) (version 2) | ecosystem: Environmental > Aquatic > Marine > Intertidal... | reverse complement strand
AATACATACAAAAGTGTAACAACACCTAACAAGCCAATAGAATGGATTCTGAAAGAGAGGCGACCTGCTTTTTTCCACTGAGAAGAAAGTGCTAAATCATTTGAGTTTCGAAACGAAAAAAAATAGGAAAGCGCTGAAAATATTGCTGTTACGAAAGAAAAAAATACTAGAAAGTATCCAAAATTACTTAAAAATGTATGTTCCAATTTGATAGATTTTTGTTGACTACAAATATAGGGAATCAGGAATTGAGAAAAGGTATTTTGAACTGATTAATACTCTTTATTATTTTATATCAAGTGGATAAGGTGTTAATTAGTTAAGATGAGGATTATGGCTTCAGTTCGTCAAAAATCTCTGCGGCATGCTCAAAAATAATAAGATGACCCTCATCTTCATAGAGTTTTAATTCGGAGTGTCTGCATTCGTTCGTCATCAATTCAGCCCATTGATAAGGCACATTATTGTCTTCTTTTCCTTGCCAAAACTGAACTCTTCCTTTTATCTCTTTCAATTCAAAACCCCATTTTTGCACCAAAATAGTTGAGATTTCGTAAGCAACTCCTTGGCTACCATTTCTAAAAGCCTCCTTGAACATAGATTCAATCACTTCCATCACTTTTTCATTTTTCAAAACCACCTGGTCAGGTTCGCTCATTATCTGCAGGAAATTTTTCAAGGCTTTTTTGGGCTTTTTTGCCAATTGTTTAGCTTGTACTTTCAATAAAATTTTCAATAAAAACGGCATTGATTTTGCCAAACTCAGCATAGTTTTTACCTCTTTCGAAAGCACTTTCTTACTTTCGGTGGTTAGTGGCGCAAATCCACTAATGATTCCTGTTTTGTGAATTTTTTCGGGAAACAAATACGAAAAACCGAGTGCAAATGGCGAGCCTGCCGACATGCCAACAACAGAGTAGGAGGCTAGCTCTAATTTCTCGGTAAGTACTTTTAAATCTTGAGCAAAACTCAAAATTGTTCCTGCAGGATTAAAATCAGAGATTCCGTGCCCCGGTCTGTCTACAGTGAGTATTCTCAATTCTTTTTCTTTCGCAAACGAAAGGTTATAGTGCATTTCCAATCGAGAACTCTGTGAACCATGACAATAAAGAATCGGAAAACCTGCGGGGTTTCCATATTCGGCAAATCCTAGTTTACGATTGCCTGGCAAAATGATGTGTTGTTCGGTTGGTTTCAAGAGTACTGAATTATTGGAAAATTATATCATTTCCAGTTAGTTAGTTTAGAATACAAAGGTAAGTAAATTTCAGTTTTTCAAGATTTCTAGATACTTAGATTTCATTTTTTTATTTCCATCCTTCTCACCTTAACAAGTTTTATATTTGTAACAGAAAAAATAAGAAAACAATGGAAAAAAAAACTCATACAATTCATATAATAGGTGGCGGAATAAGTGGACTTGTAGCAGCACAAGTACTCGAAAATCATGGTGTAAGCCCCGTAATCATAGAGGGTACAGACAGAGTAGGTGGCAGAGTGAAAACCGATACTGTAAATGGATATAGGTTAGATCATGGATTTCAGGTTTTGCTTACTGTATACCCAGCAGCCAAACAATACTTGGATTACGATTCTCTAGATTTGCAAAAATTTGTTCCTGGTGCTTCAATTTTTAAAAATAAAAATCAAAAAATAATTGGAGATCCTCTCAGAGATTTATCCTTGACTTTTTCTACTCTATTTTCAGGAATTGGTACTGTTTCCGACAAAATAAAAATATTGAAACTAAATACCTTTTTGAAAAGGAAAAGCATAGAGGCGATTTTTGAAGAAAAAGAAGGTACTACTTTCAATTATCTCCAGAATTACGGCTTTTCGGAAGGAATGATTGCTGATTTTTTTACACCATTTTTTAGTGGGATTTTTCTCGAAACCAAACTCGAAACATCCAGCCGAATGTTTGAGTTTGTTTACAAAATGTTTGGCCAAGGAGCTGCAGCAGTTCCAAAAGGAGGAATGGAAGAAATTCCTAAACAACTGAAAAAGAATTTGAAGAACACAAAATTTCTATTCAATACCAAAGTGTCAAATGTAAAGGATGGAAAAATCAAATTGGCAGACGGAACCGAAATCCCTAGTGAATATACTATTATTGCTACCGAGCCAAGTAAGTTAGTTTCTAATTTGGTAAATCAATCTGTAGAGTGGAAATCGTGCTATACTTTGTATTTTACTGTTCCCAAAAGAATCATCAAAAAGCCACTTATTGGACTCGTTCCTGATAAAAATTCGTTAATTAACAACTTGTTTTATCCAACAAGTTTAGCAACTCAACCAGGAGGAGGGGAAGAACTACTGTCTGTAACGGTGATAAATAACAAAGGAATGAATGACGAAGAATTGACCAAAAAGGTGCAAAATGAACTCTCTGAGCTATGCGAGATTCGTGATACGCAATTCCTGAAATTGTATAAAATCCCTATGTCTTTGCCTAATTTGAGAGATTTACGTTATTCGATTTTACCCTCAGAAACTCACCTTTCGTCCGGAATTCTGTTGGCTGGCGATACTCAGCTCAATGGTTCTCTCAATGCCGCAATGATTTCAGGTGAAAGAGCGGCTTTGGCTGTTGTACAGGCTTTGGATAATTAGTAAATGCAGCTTTAGTTGGAGTGAATTATCTTGAACGTTTTTTATTTGGCTGATGGAGTTTTCGGAGCACATATCCATGCTTTTATGGCGGACATAATTACTTTTTCTTTACCAATTTATTTTCCCTTTTTGACATTCATAAGAGATTTTTCAACAATATTATTTTTTTTAGAAAATGACACAAATACGACAGAATAATCGACTTAGTGGACTAGATGTTCAAAATGGATGTCTTTTTATGTTGAAAGATCAACTGTTTTTCTCATTCACAAACCTAATAATTTCTGTAAATTCGAACTCAAACAAAGGCACTTATGGAAAAACCAAGCTACAAACAAAAATTACATCAAATTCAAGCCGTTTTTTTGGATATTGACGGAGTCATTACAGATGGAAAAGTAATCATGCATCCTTCGGGCGAATTTCTAAGGAATATGAGTACTCGCGATGGGTATGCAATTAAAAAAGCAGCGAATTCTGGGGTAAAAGTATTTGTGATTTCGGGAGGTAGCTCCCAAAGTATGCGAAAGCGTTTGGAGTTTTTGGATGTATTAGAAATACACATGTCTGTGAAGGATAAAGTGGCTGTAATGAACGAAATTCTTGTTGCTCACAACTTAACTACTGCACAAGCATTGTACATGGGCGATGATATTCCTGATTATGAAATCATGCAAGAAGTAGGCATCTCTGCATGTCCCAAAGATGCATGCAACGAAATATTAGGAATAGCAGATTATGTTTCGCACAAAAATGGAGGAAATGGAGCTGTGCGAGATGTGCTAGAGCAAGTTCTAAAAATAAAAGGAAAATGGATGGACGAATTCACCACTCAGTCCAATTAATCGTAATATTCTTGATTTTATCTTTATGAAATACCAGCTCAATCGTTCCCAGTGTCATCAGCATTATTTGTTGATACAGCTAGCCACAATAACTCCCGAAAACGAAACTATTCTTCAACTCCCAGCCTGGAGACCAGGAAGATACGAACTAGGGAATTTTGCAAAAAACATCAAGGAATTCTATGTGACAAACAAGGATGGAAAAAAACTAGAGGTTCATAAAACAACGAAAGATCAATGGCTTGTAAATACAAGCGAGGTGAACGAAATAATTGTTTCTTACTCTTATTATTCAATTGATTTTAATGCAGGTTCAACATATTTGGGGGACGAAGTATTGTACGTAAATCCTGTGAATTGCTTTGTGTACATTCCTAACCAAATCAACCAAACTTGTGAGGTAGAAATTCCTTTAGAAAGCAATGAGAAAATAGCCTGTGGAGTTTCTTTTTTGGAAGGTAAAATTAGAACTCAAGATTTCCACGAATTGGCAGATACTCCTTTTCTTGTGAGTAAATTTCTTCAAGAAAAAAGCTTCGAGGTGAATGACGTGAAATTTTATGTGTGGTTTTATGGCGAATGTAAACCACAATGGGAAAAAGTAATTATCGATTTCAAAAGATTCACGGAATATCAGGTTCAAAAATTTGGTGATTTTCCAGTAAAGGAATACCATTTTATCAATATCATTCATCCTCACAAAGCTTATCATGGTGTGGAACACACTACTTCTACCATAATAGTGTTGGGGCCGAGTTACGAGGTGATGAATGAGCGCTACGTGGATTTATTGGGTGTGAGTTCTCACGAATTGTATCACGCCTGGAACATCAAAACGATTCGCCCTGCCGAGATGAATCCTTACGATTACACGCAAGAAAATTATTCCAAATTGGGTTATGTAGCCGAAGGTGTAACAACTTACATGGGTGATTTGATGTTGCACGAGTCGGGATTGTTTGATAAAAAAGCTTATGCCAATGAACTGAATCAATACTTACGAAGGCATTATTCAAACGGAGGAAGATTGAATAAATCCGTAGCAGATTCTTCTTATGATACTTGGCTGGATGGCTACTCGGTGGGAGCACCCGATAGAAAATCTTCCATTTACATCGAAGGAGCTTTGGTGTCTTTTATGATTGATACCAAGATTAGAGAAGGGAGTAATCACACAAGGTCGATGCATGACGTGATGAAAGATTTGTATGAAGATTTTGGTAAAAAAGCAATTGGATACACCGAATTGGATTATAAGAAAAGTATAGAAACTCACAGTAAACAATCTTTTGACGAATTTTTTGATCACTACATTTGGGGGTGCGAGGATTTTACGAATGAACTGAAAATTTGTTTGAAACAAAGAGGGTTTGAGCTAGTGAAAAACTCTTCTGCAAATGCAATGGAGCGGTTTGGGATAATTACAAAGCCAGAAGAGCTAAAAGAGGCTGTGATTCTTCATGTGGCAGAGAATTCATCTGCTTGGAATTCTGGATTGGCACGAGAGGACAAAATAATTTCTGTAAATGGATATGTAATAGACAATAATCTGAATCAATGGTTGAATTATTTTGAAGGAGATTCTATTTCTATGCAAGTGGAAAAGGGAGGTAAATTGGAAGTTGTATCGTTGGGTTCTCCAAATGAATTTCAGTTTTGGGATTACAAAGTAACGGGATGAATAGAGAGGAAAAAATAGGAGAGGTGATGAGGCAATTTCCTGGTTGGGAGAGGGAAAGTGAATATCTAAAGAAAACATTTGTATTTCCTTCCTTTCATTTGGCTATCCAATCTATGCAAGATTTGGTTTCGCATATCAATGAACTAAATCATCATCCGGAGTGGAATAATATATACAATCGTATAGAAGTGAAATTAACAACTCACGATACTGGTGGAATTACAGAGAAAGATCTCCAGCTTTTGGTTTTGATAGAAAAACACTGGGGTAAAAGTTAAATTACCCTTAAGAGTAATTGTGCCTTAGTAGATTACCATTCTTTTTTTAGTACTTTCGAGGCAAGTTTACTATCTTACTATTATGAAAAATAGATTTCTACTTTTGATTTTCTTTTTGAGCTGTTTCTTGGTCTCTTGCAGAACCGAGCAAGTAACTGATACGAATAGCTTACAGGAGAAAGAACAGCAGTTTTTGATCGATTTAAATGATCGTTTTAGTCAAATTTTGTCACAAGAATTAAAATCAGATTCCTTACATCTATTAGTCAAAATGATAGAGATTCATTCCGAGAATCTATTTCCTTGGATGAGCGATCAAAAAGTTCTGAATGAAAATGCACATTTTTTCTTGGCACAAGTTTCCAATGCACTGTGTTATGGTTTGGATAGTTCTCAGTACGACATTGAGCGTATGCAGCAATTAGAAACAGAATTGATAGCTGATACAGCCAATATGGATTTGTTGGTGGAGAGTAATTATTTATTTACCAAAAACTACTTGGTCTTTGCTTCTCAACTCAAATATGGTTTGTTTAATCACCAAGATAAAGATTCGTTGTATTTTGAATGGAAGTTAGATTCTCTCTCTGCAGAAGATTTGACTGAATTAAAAAACGGATTGTATCACAATGATTTGCCAAGTACCATAGAGAAAATGGAGCCGCAGTTTGTTCAATACAAGCAACTGCGAAATGCTTGGGCAAATTACATGGAAGGCAAGAAATTTGGCAAACAAAAGATTCAGGTTCATTCCTTAAAAGAAGACTCTGCAAAAGCATACCAAAATGCTACAATAGCGCTGGTTAATTTTCAATATTTGAATTCAGCCCAATCTACCAATGATTCCTTACTTCAGTTAGCTCTAATTCAGTTTCAGCACGATAATAATTTAGCGTCAGACGGAAGAATAGGAAGTGCCACAGCATTTGCTTTGTCGCAGAGTAATTACGAAAGAAAGTTAGCAGTTATTTCTTCTTTGGAAAAGTACAAGTGGGAAAAATTCGAAGAAGATTCTTTATTGTACGTGAATATTCCTTCTTATGAGCTAAAAGTGATAGAGAAAAACAAAGTAGCCAAAATTTTTAGAGCTGTTGTGGGAAAAACGATCAATCAAACTCCTTCGTTTTCAGCGAATATGGATTATTTAATTTTGAATCCTTATTGGCATATTCCAAGAAGTATTTCGAGCAAAGAAATTTTACCAAAATTGAAAAAAGATTCTAATTTGGTGAACAAAAAAGGCTATACAATTTACGACAGCAAGCGAAATGTAGTGGATGCAAGCACAGTAGATTGGGGCAAGGTGAGCGAGAGTTCTTTTAATTATCGAATTTCACAAACTAGGAGTGGAGCAACAGCCTTGGGAAGAGTAAAGTTTATTTTTACAAATGAATATAGCATTTACATGCACGACACACCTTCCAAGAGTTTGTTCAAAAACGATGTAAGAGCCTACAGTCATGGTTGTGTAAGATTAGAAAATCCTTTGGAATTAGCAACTTATCTTATCTCGAGAAATGACGCGAATTTCACACAAGATTCTGTAGAGAATTTCGTTAAAACCGGTCAACAGAAGAAGTTTAATTTGAACTATCCTTTGCTAGTTTCTTTGCGTTACTTTTCTTGCGAAGGTTCCGAGGATGGAACTATGAGATTTTACAGAGACATTTACAAAAAAGAAACGCACATTAAATCTGCGGTAGAAAAACTATTTTATTCAAAGTCTGAGTAAAAAGTATCTACGAAATTTCTCGCTTTTAGGTAGCTGGAACTTCTTTTGTGTTTAGCGTCTTTGCTGTAAATGTAAAAACAAGATCCTTGAGAAATTGCATCAACGATTTCTTTGTATCCATCATGCGGAAGGGCAGGGCAACCGAAGCTTCGTCCTAATACATTGCCGTTGCTTTTCAAGAAATCTTTCGTGGCATAATCAGCTGAGTGAACCACAACACCCCGGTCAAATACATTGTCGTTGGAGTACTCTTTTCCATGTAACTTCATGGAATAGTCATATTTTCCATCGTAAATTTTGCCAGTCACAAAAAAACCGATACTACTCATTCTTGATTCAGACTCGTTGGAGAATTTGGTAGCATACAATGCACCAGAATTTTTTCCGTGAGCAATAATGCTTTTGTATGCAATTTTTTTTTGTTCTAAATCAATTACAAAAAAACGTTCTTCATTGCTAGGTTTGGAGAAATCTATGAGCGTGAGGTATCGTTTGTCTTCTATTTCCTCCTTGTTTTTCATGGAATAATATCCTTTCATCCCTTGTTGAAACATAATGAAATTTAACTCAGGAGTTTTTAAGCAATCGTACAAAGATTCAGTGAAAGACTCAAAAGCCATTATCTTTTTTTCTACCGAAACAGATTCTACATCAAGATTGGCGAAATTCACAAATTTTTTCATCCCGCCCTTATTTATCATGCTATTGCTTGAGAAAATAAAAAAACTTAGGAGTAAAAAAAGGTATTTCATAAAATAAAAGATGGAGTCAGTTTTCCAAGTTGCAAGTATACGAAACGAGAGTAAAAAATGTTTATTGTTTAAGAGGATTTTAACTTATTGTTTGATGAATTTCAGAACCTGAATGTTATTGTTTTCTTCATTTGTTGATTTCACAAAGTAAATTCCTGCTGCTAAGTGAACCACTTCGATTGATTGTTTGGTAGATTTTTGTACTACAGTTTTTCCTTCAATATCAATAATCTCGTAAGACATTTTTGTATTCACCTTTGACGTAATGTTCAAGGTTTCCGTTACTGGATTTGGATAAATTGTTAAATCTGCGTCTTCTTTTTCCTCATTAATTCCTGCTACTCTTGTGTCATAATAAAGTACAGAGTTGATAGTTGTTAATCCTACAGCCTCCAGTCCTTCGGCTTTCATTACTGGTAATCCAAAAGTTGCATCATACCAAGTATATTCTACAATTTTGCGAGGTAAACCAAGTGGTGTTGAAAAAAACACAACTGAATCTACTTGATCCAAAGTTGTTTTTACTTTCAAAACGTTGTTGTGAGTTTGGTAGGGAGTGATTAAAGTTCCCCATCCTTCTACTTTCCATTTTCTGTCATAAGTCACTTTGTATTGTATGTTTTGACCAATGCTCGATAAATCTAATCCCCAAGCTCCAAAACTTGATCCAGAATCTTGATAAGTAAACGGAAACTTAAGAATAGTATCTGGACTGGAATATTCCGCCACAATTGGAATTGAAATTCCTGTGGAGTCAATTATTTTGAGACCTTTTATGTTTCCTATTAATCTGTTGTTTGCGTTTTTTGCCATTGTCATTACATCAAAAAGTGTAAAAACAAAAGCATCTAATGAATCTAAATCGACTACACCTACATTGGTTAGCCCATTCCATTTTGTGAGACAAGTAAAACCTCCACCACCCAAAATACATTGGGCTATATAAGTTGCTTGATAACCCGATGCTGCCGGGGTAACAGTGTATCTTGAAGTATTTGCATCTGAACCTAAATTTGAATAGTCCCAAGTTGCATTTGCTCCTGTGGTATCAAAATTATCTGAAGATAAAATAGTTGAAACCGATGACATGGGAATGCTATAATTTCCAGAAGCATAATTAGCGGAGGTGAATGTACTCTGAGAATTTGCAAATAGGTAAGAGCAAAGTATTATTGTTAAGAATAACTTTTTCATTATTTTGATTTAGGGTTATATCACTAAAAGTAACAAAAAATTGTTAATTCAATAGTCTGGTTCAAAGAACTAATATGTTGTTTGAGCTTTTTTCTTTCCTTTTATATAAAAGAAAACCATACCAGCAATACCTAAGCCAATCAAAATCATGGAGATGATTTCGGCTTGGGTTAATCCATTTCCGTATTCTACATTCACTCTTATTCTTTCTATCAATAATCTTTCGGCACCGGTAAAAAACACGTACAAACTGAATAAAATTCCTGAAAATTTAATCATTTTTCTCACCCCCCACATAATTGCAAACAAGATAAAACTCATGATTGTTTCGTAAAAAGGAGTAGGGTAAACTGGGTTTACCAGTTTGTGATTGTAATCAGGGAATATACTATTTACAATCTCTATTCCTTCATTATTAATATTGTTTGGGTAATCGTAAGCCCACATCCAATCTGGCAAAAAAGCCATCCAATTCGGTTTTTCGTTGAGGTTGTCGATTCCCCAATCGCCATCTCCTGCAAATTGGCAGCCCACTCTTCCCAATCCATAAGCCAACAAAACAGTTGGGCCCAGTGCATCTAAAAACTGCATGATTGGTAATTTGTTCTTCCAGAAATAATAAATATTACCGAACACAGCTAAGATTACACCTCCGTATACAGTTAATCCGCCATTAAGGTCGCCAATGTTTCCAGAAGCCATAAATGCTGACCATAATTTCCCTGGTTGTTCCAAGAAAGCAAAAATTAATGCTCCCCCAATTCCTCCAACGATTCCTATCAAGGTTACATTTCCCATGTGTTCGTGAGGACGAACTTCTATTACTTTTTCGGTAGGTGTTTCTAATTTTTCTTTGTTCGCTTCTCTGTATTTCCAGTAAGCCATCAGGATTCCTCCCACAATTCCAGCTCCAATGTTTCCTTGGCTCGACATTAAAAAACCAACAAAATCATTAAACAATCCATCCACTGTGAATAATGGAATAAGTTTCATTCCAATGATAAATCCGAGAACTCCGTTGATAAAAATATCCAAAGGCGGAGCTCCTTTTCCAACAACTATTGTTTTTTTAGAACTTTTTATCCATCCCAAAGCTTCTCTTCGTTTTAGCTCTCTTGATCCGAACCAATTGGCTGCAATAAATCCAATTCCAATCCACAGCCCGAGCATGGGAATCATTTTTAAAAATTCGATTTCAATTCCAAATGCGCCTTTGAATAAATGGTGAAGGGTTGGATACATATTAATTGGTTAAGTGTTTCAATTCTGTTAATTGTCTTTTTTCTATGAATTCAATTTTCATCAATCCATCTCTATCTACTTCTGTCATTTTTACTGGCACAACATGGTTTACAATCAAAGGATTGAAAGGAGCTTTCACTTTCACATAATTGGAAGTAAAACCATTCATAATTCCATGTTCTTGGTCAGCTTCAAACAATACTTCCTCTGTGTGTTGTTCGTTTTGTAGGTAAAATGCTTTTTTCTTTTTCTCAGATAAAATCCTAAGTCGTTTACTTCGTTCCTTTCTTACCGACATCGGAACTGAATCTTTCATTTTTACTGCTGTTGTATTTGCTCTTTCCGAATAGGTGAATACATGCAAATAAGAGACCGGTAAATCCACTAAAAAAGAATAAGTTTCATCAAAGATTTCATCCGTTTCTCCAGGAAACCCTACAATTACATCTACACCAATACTGCAATTTGGCATAAGCTCCTTTATTTTTTCAATTCTAGATTGATACAGAGCTTTGTCATATTTTCTCCTCATTGCTTTCAACAGAATATCCGATCCACTTTGCATCGGAATATGAAAATGAGGTACAAACTTATTCGACTTACTTACGAATTCAATGATCTCTGTAGAAAGTAAGTTAGGCTCGATAGAAGAAATTCTGAATCTTTCGATACCTTCTACTTTGTCAAGTTTTTTTATTAATTCAAAGAAGTTTTCTTCACATCCCTGCCCAAAATCTCCAATATTTACTCCTGTCAGCACAACCTCCTTTACATTCGTTTTGGCTATTTTTTTTGCTTCTACTAAAGTCTTGTCTATGCTGGCATTTCTACTTTTTCCTCTAGCCAAGGGAATGGTGCAAAATGTACAGAAATAATCACAGCCATCTTGAATTTTCATAAAAGTTCGAGTACGATCTCCCATCGAAAATCCAGGAACAAACTCTTTTGTTTCTTTTATTGAGTTGTTCTCGACATGAGCTATTTCCTTTTTGTCTGTATTCTCCAAATAGGCAGTTAAGTTAAATTTTTCCTGAGCACCCAAAACTAAATCAACTCCGGGAATTGCAGCAATTTCATCTGGCTTTAATTGAGCATAGCAACCTATGATTACAACAAATGCATTTGGATTAAAACCCAATGCTTTTTTTACAAGTTGTTTACATTTTTTATCTGCATTTTCTGTTACCGAACATGTATTAATAACATACATATCAGGAGTTTCATGAAAATCTACTTTCGCAAATCCCGCATCAACCAATTGCCTGGAAATTGTGGATGTTTCAGAAAAATTGAGTTTGCATCCTAAGGTGTAAAATGCTACTTTTTGGTATTGATTCATGTCTCTTTTAAACTTACACAAAGATAACAATTTGTATGGAAGTAATAAATCTCTTTTTAGTCTGCTTTTGTATGAGGTCTTATGTTGAATATTAAACATAAAAAAAGCCATCAAATTACTGATGGCTTTTTATTGAATGAGCTACTTTGTTATAACTTATTCAATACAGTAATATGTCCGAAGTTTTCATAGTCTTCCCCAGTCTGTTTTGTTACTCCAACAATTCTCCATACGTATGCATCTTCTTCTACTTTTTGACCTTTATATCGTCCGTTCCATCCTTCTGTTTGACTTGTAGTTGAGAACATAAGTTCCCCCCAACGGTTAAAAATCATTAATTTATAACCTTCGTCAGTCAATCCTTCTACAATTGGAAGAAAAACCTCATTTACATCATCGTCATTAGGTGTAAAAGTATTAGGAGCATACAGCAATACTTCGTATTTAATAAAGAAAGGTTTACAAATACTATCTCTACATCCGAATTGATTTTCAACTTTCAAGCAATTCAAAAATCTTTTACCTCCATTTGCAGGGAATTCAAAATAGGTGTCTCTCGTATTTGCTCTCATAAAATCGCTAATGACCCATTCGTAGTCCAATGGCGCTCCATAATCTGTTGTATTAGTGAAATTCACTTTTGTATTGAATACATCCGTTTCTGGTCCTGGGTCAAAAGTAAAGTTTGCAATGGGTTGTGGATGAAGATTGATGTTGAATTCTTCAGTATAGCTACATCCTAGTGCATCAGTTACCGTTGCAGTATACGTTGTTGATACAGCAGGACTTTCTGTCATCGTAAACCCAGTACTTCCATTACTCCAACTCACAGAATAAGGAGGAGTTCCACCCAAAGGAATAGCGTTTATGGACGCAAATTTATTCAAACAAATAAAAGTATCTGGAATGGGTGTTAGAACTAGAGGTAACGGTTGATTTATTATTGCGATACTACGTGCAATACAACCATCGACAGTTTTTAGGGCTATAAGATAGGGACTTGCGGCTGCACATAAATTTGAAAAAACATTACCAGTTTGCCAAGTAGAACCATTATCTATACTGTATTCAGAAGCAGTTGCATCAATTATAGTTATAGAGCCATCGCAGGCATTGTAGCAATTTTCATCTCCTATTATTACTTGGTCTATTGTTTCCGCTAAAGGTTCAGATATATTGAAGGTGTTGATTGTGAAACATCCATTTTCATCTGTAATTTTCACTGTGTGAAGACCAGCACATAAATTTGTTCTCTTTTTAGTAACAGAAAATACGTTATCAAATTCCACTAGGTAATTACCTGTTGGGGAAGTTCCTCCCGACGGAACAGCCTCCACTTCTCCGTTACATATAGAGAAACATTTAGCATCTTCAATGATTAAATTAGGAATAATATTTGGAGGATTTGTCAAATTATAAATTAGGGTATCAGAACATCCTCCAGAGTCATATACAATACAGGTGTATGTGCCTGGAGCTAACCCTGTAAAACTATTGTTAGTTGAGGTAGTGGCACCATTGTTTATAGAATAAGTGTAAGGGGCTTGTCCTCCAAATGCATTTATAGTTATGGAACCATCATTTACGCCAATGCAACTTGGATCAACTTGAGTAATAGTTTGGTTAAGTATAACATAAATGTCGTTAATCAGGGTGTCAATTAATAATGTACATCCGTTTTCTGAAATTAGTTCTACTTTGTATAATCCTGGACCAGGAATGTAAAACCCTTGATTTGTATCCCCAGGAAGTAGTGCGGTTGGTGTACCACCATACCATTGGTAGGATAAGTATCCTGAGTCTGCTTCGAGGAATATTCCTTTGCAATCTTGAGTTTTTTTTATCTCAGGCAAGAAACAATTTCCATCAATATATGCTCTTCCAGCATGCGCTCCATAACCGCAATCGGCTACAGTAAATTGAACGGTTATTTCTTGTCCAATGTAGTTAGACAAATCAACTGTAATTCTAGCCCATGGTTTGTATTTCCAATTTGATGTCCCAACTCTTTGAAAAGCTGTTGTTTGAGAAATTACATCATAATTTCCGCATGATGGGATTGGTAGATTGTTGGTGTCCAAAAATTCCACTGTAAAGAAAGGAACCTCGTTTGCTGGATGTCCAGAAGGATCATTAAAAACGACTGCAAAATCATACGTAAAATACGGTTTGAAAGCAGTAATCTGTGCTTTGTGAATTATTCTGCTCACTTCAAAACCTCCTCCTTCATCTCCAAGTTGTATGGAATATGTGCCTCCACGTGGGTTCAGTTTTGTGATAGCCGGAGCATTCATATCAACTCCACCTGTGACAATAGTATGTTGTGCATTTGCTCCAAAGCCTGAAGTTCCTGTTGTTAAATTTTGAATTGCGTAATTGGTATGTGTTGTTCCTGGGAAATTTACATCTGCAACATACGGAAACCAATGCTGCCATGTTCCTAATTCAAAATCTACGTTATCACAATTTCCTGATTCAACGGTATGTGAATGTCCGATATGATTTAGATTAGAATATTGTGTTTTCCATAAAGTAAAACGATTCATGAATGTGGAACTATTTTTTAGAGAGTTGAAGTAATCATTATAGGCAGGAGACAGGTCTCGCGATGATATGATTCCTGAAATCATTTTTGAATAATTACTCATATAAAAGACTCTTAATTCTTTTTTCATGAACAGTTTAAATAATTCTTGATTTTGAATAGAAGTCGATTGTATTGAGGTTGAGTCAATTAATTTTTGAGTCAAATTATAACTCAAATCAAATTGATGAAGAGAATCTTCAATTAATACTTCCTTTGAAATGGCTTGAGAATATATCGTGCTTTTTACGATTATAAAAAGGCCTAGAATAAAAAAGAGTCGAATAGAAGATGCCATATTGCTTAATGTTTGATTTAAAAACGACAAAAATATTTAAGGGTTGTTTTTAATCCCTAAAAATAGTAAAAAAAAATAAAAATGTTTGGAATCAATTGTATTTCAATACCAAAATCATCTTTTCTCTTTATTTGTAAAAATTAACAATAATTTGAAAAATCTATTAGGACAAATTGAAGGAATAATTTGTACTTTTAGAATTAATAACCGCAACAATGAGATTTTACCTGTTAGTTATATTTTTAATACTGGGTTTCTTGGCAAGTGCAACACACAACCGAGGAGGAGAAATATCCTATGTTCACCTCACAGGAAATACATATCGATTTACAATAACAACGTGCACAAAATCTAGCGCTATTGCAGATAGACCTGAATTGGAAATAACATGGGGGGATGGTACAGGAAAAGACACAGTTTTAAGATCCTCAACAGTTTCTATGGCTCCAGCCGATGCTCAAAAGAATTATTACATCATTGATCATACGTTTGCAGGTGCAGGAACTTTTCGTGTAACCATGGAAGATCCTAATAGAAATGCTGGAGTTATAAATATTGGCGGTGCTACCAATTCGGATCAATTTCCTTTTTGTATTGCCACAGAAATTGTGATTTCTCCATTTCTTGGAGTAAACAATTCTGTAGTTTTTGATGATTGTCCATGCCCAGAACTTGCTTGTGTAAATAAACGATATTGCTATAATCCTCAAGCTACCGATCCAGATGGCGATAGTCTTTCTTATAGTTTGGTTCCTTGTTTGGGACTTAATTGTTTGGCAATGAGCACTCCGGCAGTTTATCAATATCCAAGTAGCTTTGGTGGAACTATTTCTATCGATCCAGTAACAGGAACAATGTGCTGGTTGAATCCAGCCAGGTTGGGTGAGTACAATATTGCTGTTTTGGTAACAGAATGGAGAAATGGAGTAAAAATAGGAAGTGTGTTAAGGGATATTCAAATCACTGTAACGGTTTGCAACAATGATCCGCCATTAATTCGTTCAATAATGGATACTTGTGTTGTGGCAGGAAGTTCCATTTCAATACCAGTTTCAGCTACAGATCCCAATTTTGGTGATAGAATTACCTTGACGGCAACTGGAGCGCCATTAACGGGTGTGAGTAATCCAGGAAGTTTTACTTCGGTTTCAGGAACATCACCTATTTCTTCGAATTTTTCTTGGACTACAGATTGTTCCAACGTGAGGAAAGCACCTTTTTCCTTATATTTTGTAGCAACTGATAATGGTTTGCAGGTAAATTTATCGGATTATCGTCAAGTAAATATTACAGTGAAAGCGCCACCTCCAACAGGTGTTGTTGCAACTCCCCTGAGTGGAAATGTTGTAGTTTCTTGGGATCAGTCAAATTGTTCGAATGCTAAAGGATACAAAGTGTACAGAAAAAAAGGAAGTAGTAATTCTTCGCCAGATTGTTGTGGACAAAACTCTCCAATTGATATGGGATACACGTTCATAGGTCAAACCAATTCTCTTTCAGATACAAGTTTTGTAGATATAGCCAATTTATCAGTGGGTGAGGAATATTGTTATGTGGTTACAATTGTTTATCCTATTGATTATGAGAGTTGTATTTCTGACGAAGCTTGTGTTACTCTCAAAAGAGATGTTCCAATTATAACACATGTTACTGTTCTTAATACGGATTTGTCCTCGGGTGTAGATTCTATAATTTGGGCAAAAGCCACAGATATAGATACAGTAACTGATTATCCCCCTCCTTATTTGTACAAAATATTTCATCAATCGGGATTTACAGGAGCAAATAATTTGATTTATACTTCTCCATTTTATCCTAATCTTTCTGTAAGCGATACAGTTTTTGTTCATTCAGGGATTAATTCCCAAACTTCGCCTAACAATTATAGTGTGAGAATGTATCATTTGGTGGGAAGTGATACTTTGCTCATTGGTCAATCCAATTCGGCATCTTCAGTTTTTTTAACCACAATACCAAACGACAACCAAATAGCTCTGAATTGGACAGAAAATGTTCCTTGGACTAACAACTCTTATGAAATTTACCGTGGAAATTCAATTGGAGGAACCTTTGTTTTAATAGGAGCCACAACAGCGCAATCTTTTGTAGATAGTAATTTGCAAAATGGAAAAACCTACTGCTACAAGGTAAAAAGTATTGGTCAATACACAGATCCAAGTATTGTGAGTCCGTTAGAGAATTTTTCGCAAGAAGTTTGCGACAGTCCGCTTGATTTGACACCTCCTTGTCCTCCTGTTTTGGCCATCGACAATAGCTGTGAAGATGAACTGAATTATTTGAGTTGGACAAATCCAAATAACACCTGTGCTGATGATGTTACGCGCTATCGAGTTTTTTATTCTCCTACATCTGAAGGTCCATTTACTGAAATAAGTGTGATAAACGACCCTAACGATACCACTCTCACCCATGATGATATGGGTTCTATTGCTGGATGTTACTATGTTACGGCTTTGGATTCGGTGCAATATAACAATGAAAGCGAACCAAGTAATGTGGTTTGTGTAGATAATTGTCCTATTTACTTTTTGCCTAATGTTTTTACACCAAATGGCGATGGAATAAACGATGTTTTTATTCCAATCTTACCTTATAAATTTATTGACAGTATAGAATTTGTTATTTATAACCGTTGGGGAAACGAAGTTTTTAGAACTTCAGATCCAATGATAAATTGGACTGGTATAGATTTAGAAACAGGAAAAGAAGTTGTGGATGGTGTATATTTTTATGCGTGCAGAGTATACAGCATTAGGCTGTCTGGTTTGTCCGAAACCAAATTAAAAGGATCTATTAGTGTGTATAGAAATGGTTCTGGAAGAGCAAATTAATGGGAGATCTCGAGAGTAAAAACTCTTCCAAAAAATAAGTGTTTTTTTCAATCTGGATAGATTCAAAATAAACCCAAAAATCTAAAGAGTAAATTTTGACAAATGCGTATATTTGCGAATTACAAAAATTTACTATGATAAAAATTACTTTACCAGACGGTACAATTAAGGAATTTGAAGCAGGAGCATCGGCAATGGATGTAGCAATGTCAATAAGCGAAGGATTAGCAAGAAATGTATTGTCGGCAGAAATAAATGGAGAAATTTGGGATGCCACCCGACCTATTCATGAAGATTCTACTTTGAGTTTACTAACCTGGAACGACAAAGAAGGTAAAGCAACAATGTGGCATTCATCTGCTCACTTAATGGCAGAAGCATTGGAGTCTTTTTATCCTGGAATAAAATTAGCGATTGGTCCTCCAATTGAGAATGGATTTTATTACGATGTAGATTTTATGGAGTATGATTTTTCTGAAAAAGACTTAGCAAAAGTTGAACAGAAAATGAAAGAGCTAGCGAAGCAAAAATTGGAGTTTGTAAGAAAAGAAGTTTCAAAAGTAGAAGCATTAGCCTATTTTACAGAAAAGAATGATCCTTACAAGTTGGAATTAATCAACGAGCTAGAGGACGGAAGTATTACTTTTTATACTCAAGGAAACTTTACCGATTTGTGTAGAGGTCCTCACATTCCTAACACGGGAGTAATAAAAGCAGTAAAGCTATTGAGTGTTGCAGGAGCTTATTGGAGAGGAGATGAGAAGAACAAGCAGCTGACTCGTATTTACGGTATTACATTTCCTAAAGCGAAAGAATTGACTGAGTACCTTGAAATGCTGGAAGAGGCAAAAAAGAGAGATCATAGAAAATTAGGGAAAGAATTAGAATTGTTTACTTTTTCGCAAAAAGTAGGAATGGGACTTCCGTTGTGGTTGCCAAAAGGAACTGCATTGAGAGAAAGATTGTCCAATTTTTTGAAAAAAGCCCAAGATGAAACAGGATATGAGCAAGTAGCAACACCGCATATTGGACATAAAGATTTGTATGTAACTTCTGGTCATTATGAAAAATACGGAGAAGATTCGTTTCAATCTATCAAAACTCCAAATGAAGGGGAAGAGTTTTTATTGAAACCAATGAACTGCCCTCATCACTGCGAAATATATAATTCATCACCTAAGTCTTACAAAGATTTGCCAGTGCGTTATGCAGAATTTGGAACAGTATACAGATACGAGCAAAGTGGAGAATTACATGGGTTGACAAGAGTGAGAGGTTTTACTCAAGATGATGCTCATATCTTTTGCATGCAAGACCAAGTGGAGGAAGAGTTTTCTAAGGTGATTGATTTGATTAAGTTTGTATTTAAAGCCTTAGATTTTCAGGATTACACAGCTCAAATTTCATTGAGAGATAAAACCAATAGAGAAAAATACATTGGTAGTGATGAGAACTGGGAAAAAGCAGAACAAGCAATTATCAACACAACCAAAGAGGCAGGGTTGAACACAGTTATAGAATATGGCGAAGCGGCATTTTATGGGCCCAAGTTAGATTTTATGGTGAAAGATGCAATAGGAAGAAGTTGGCAATTAGGAACAATCCAGGTAGATTATAACTTACCAGAAAGGTTTGAATTGGAATATACTGGAGCTGATAATCAGAAGCATAGACCTGTGATGATTCACCGAGCACCTTTTGGTTCTTTGGAGAGATTTGTTGCTGTTTTGATAGAACACTGTGCAGGAAAATTCCCATTGTGGTTGGTTCCTACACAAGTTGCAATATTACCATTGAGTGAAAAATACAATGATTATTGTGAAAACCTTTCTAAATCTCTAAAAAATTACGATATTCGTGCCCTTGTAGACTCTAGAAACGAGAAAATTGGGAAGAAAATTAGAGATACTGAGTTGGAAAAAACTCCGTATATGCTAATTGTAGGGGAGAAGGAAGCCAATGAAAACGTGGTCTCTGTAAGGAAACAAGGCGAAGGCGACTTAGGTAGTTTTGCCTTAAATGATTTTGCAGAAATGCTGAATAAAGAAGTAGAAGAACAAATAAAATATTAACCAAAACTAAAGGTCATAGCGTTAAGAAATAACAATAGAAACAGAAGGTTCGAGAAAAAAGAGGACCCTCATAAAATCAACGAAAAAATTCGTGCTAGGGAAGTGCGTCTTGTTGGTGACAATGTAGAACCGCAAGTTGTAACCATTGACAAAGCCAGAAAAATGGCTGAGGATATGGAACTAGACTTGGTTGAAATTTCACCTAAGGCAAATCCACCAGTGTGTAAAATCATTGATTATAAGAAGTTCTTGTACGACCAAAAGAAAAAGCAAAAGGCTCTTAAGTCTAAGCAAACGAAGGTTGTTATAAAAGAGATACGCTTTGGTCCGAACACAGATGAGCACGATTTTAATTTTAAATTGAATCATGCCAAGAAATTCTTAGAAGAAGGAGCAAAAGTGAAAGCTTATGTATTCTTTAAAGGAAGAACAATTGTGTTCAAAGAAAGAGGTGAAGTATTACTTCTTAAGTTCGTCAGCGAACTAGAAGAGTACGGATTGCCAGAAGCCATGCCAAAGATGGAAGGTAAAAAAATGATAGTAAACTTAGTTCCAAAGAAAAAATAAACCATAAAAATTTTAGCAGTATGCCAAAAATGAAAACAAAATCTAGTGCCAAGAAGAGATTCAAGGTAACTGGTTCAGGAAAACTGAAAAGAAAACACGCTTTTAAAAGTCACATTTTGACTAAAAAGTCACACAAAAGAAAGAAAAACTTGACAAAAGCAACTTTAGTTGATAAAGCTGACGTAGCGAACATCAAGCAACAATTGTGTATGTAATACACACCTAATTAGGTTCAATTATTAACGCCAAGTATTCAGTAAATGAAATAAAAGACTCGAAAGAGCACTGACTACTAAAAAATTAACAACATGCCAAGAACGACATATAGCGTAGCTTCACGTAAAAGAAGAAAAAAAATCATTAAAGCTGCCAAAGGATACTTTGGAAAGAGAAAAAATGTATACACTGTTGCGAAAAACGCAGTAGAAAAAGGAATGGCTTATTCTTACATTCACAGAAAACAAAAGAAAAGAAACTTTAGAAAATTGTGGATTTTAAGAATAAATGCTGCTGCAAGACTAAACGGAATGAGTTACTCAACCTTTATGGGTGCGTTTAACAAATCTGGAATGGTTATGAACAGAAAAGTATTGGCTGATTTAGCAATGAATCACCCAGAAGCTTTCAAAGCAGTAGTAGATCAATTAAAAAAATAAGGAATATTTCTTTCTTTGGAACAGAAAGTGAAAAGCCCTCAACTTGTTGAGGGCTTTTTTTATACCTGATTTCTCGGTGGATTGATTATATTTGTTTCTTATTATGGGCTCAAAAATTTTATATTATTTACTGATTAAGCCAATTTCATTATTGCCTTATTTTGTGCTATATCGTATTTCTGATTTAGTTTTTTTGATAACCTATTACGGTTTTGGCTACAGAAAAAAAGTGATTAGGAATAATATCAATAATTCGTTTCCAGATCTATCGGAAAAGGAAAGAAACAGAATCGTAAGGAAATTTTATCTCCATTTTTGTGATTTGATTATAGAATCGGTAAAGAACTTCTCTATTACATCCAATCAGGCAAAAAGAAGAATGAAATTTGAAAACATTGAGTTGCTCAATGAATATTATAAAAATGGGAAGTCTGTAATATCTATTGGTGGTCATTATGGGAATTGGGAACTCTTTGCAGTGGCTGTCGCTAATGCTTCTAAATTAAAACAACTTGCTATTTACAAGCCACTTTCTAATGCTTTTTTTGATAATAAAATGAAATCGAGTAGAGGTAAATTTGGACTTGAAATGATTCCAATGAAAGAATCGAAATTATATTTTGAGAAAAAAGATAATACACCAAGAACAATCATTTTTGGTTCAGATCAATGGCCTTCTAAACCAGAACGAGCTATTTGGGTGAGTTTTTTGGGTAGAGAAACGCCATTTTTATTCGGGGCAGAGAAGTATGCTAAAGAATTTGATTGGCCGGTAGTGTATTGTGAGATTATAAAAGAAAAAAGAGGGCACTTTATTGCAAAGTATCACAAACTAACAGATACACCAAGAGAAGTAAAAGAAGGAGATATAATTAAGGATTATGTGCAAATGTTAGAGAAGACTATTCAAAATGAGCCCGCATACTGGTTGTGGTCGCACAAAAGATGGAAGAAAACCAAAGAGGAAGTTTTTGAATCTGAAATCAATCATGGAAAAAATTAAAAACAACACATGGGAGCTGTCCTTTATTATTTATTTATTTTTCCAATTTCGATTTTGCCTTATTTTTTATTGAATGCAGTTTCTACTTTCATTTATTGGATATTATATTACCTTCTGGGTTACCGAAAGTCTGTTGTAACAGAAAATATTTATTCTTCATTTCCTACTAAATCCAAACAAGAATTGGATGATATTGTGAAGGGATTCTACAAGTATTTTGCTGATCTGCTGGTAGAGGTTTTTAAGAATTTTACTATTTCTGAAAAAGCAATAAAGAAACGAGTGGTTTTTGAGAATGTTGAGGTTTTGAATACATTTCACGACCTGAACAAATCGGTAATTATTGCAACCAGCCATCAAGGCAACTGGGAGATGCTTGCAATGGCTATTGGAGATTTGGGAAAACACAAACAAATGGCAATTTACAAACCATTGAAAAATAAGTTTTTTGATAACAAAATGAAAGAAACCAGGCAGAAATTGGGATTAGAGATGTTTCCAATGTCAGATACAATCAAATATTTCAAGAAATCGTTTCCTTCTCCTGTTTCTATTTTCTTTGCTTCGGATCAGTGGCCATCGAATCCAAAAAGAGCCCATTGGACTAAGTTTTTGGAAAGAGATACACCTATATTATTGGGTGCCGAGCAATATGCAAAGTTATTTGATTGGCCGGTTGTGTATTGCGAAATGATAAAAACAAAACGAGGTCATTATTCAGTAAGATTTGAAACCATAACGGACACTCCCAAGGAAATGGAAAAAGGTGGGATTATGGATGATTATTGTGAAAAATTAGAGAAAACGATCCAAAGAAATCCAACGGATTGGCTATGGTCGCACAGAAGGTGGAAACGAACCAAAGAGGAAGTGTTTGCTGATTAATAATCTTTGAGAAAACTTGCTATAACTTGAACTACAATGAATAAAATACCACTAGCTGAACGATTGAGACCAACTACACTTGATACCTATTTGGGGCAAGAACAATTAATTGGTGAAGGTGCTTCTTTAAGAAAAGCAATTGATTCGGGATTCATCCCTTCTCTTATTTTGTGGGGTCCTCCGGGCGTTGGAAAAACTACTCTGGCAAATATTATTGCTAATTCACTCAAGCGTCCTTTTTACACATTGAGTGCCATAAATTCTGGTGTAAAAGATATTAGAGAAATAATAAATAAAGTAAAAAGCCAAGGTATGTTTGGCGGAAGTAATGCGATTCTTTTTATCGATGAGATTCATCGGTTTAGCAAGTCTCAGCAAGATTCTTTGTTGGGAGCTGTCGAAAAAGGTATCATCACTCTGATTGGAGCAACTACAGAAAACCCTTCCTTCGAGGTAATTCCGGCATTGTTGTCAAGAAGTCAAGTTTATGTATTGGAGCATTTTACCAAAGAAAATTTGGATAACTTGATAAGAAAGGCTGTGAAAGAAGATACTCAACTTTCGAAATTATCGATAGATGTTCAAGAAACAGAAGCTCTGATAAAATTATCTGGAGGTGATGCCAGGAAGTTATTGAATTTATTGGAGCTTGTGATAAGTAGTGCTGGAACAGAAAAAATAGAACTCAATAATGACCTCGTAAATAAGTTGATAAAAGACAAAACCTTGTTGTACGATAAATCAGGAGAGCAACATTATGATGTTGTCTCTGCTTTTATTAAATCGATAAGGGGAAGTGATCCAAATGCAGGTTTGTATTATTTGGCTCGAATGATTGAGGGTGGAGAAGATGCTAAATTTATAGCGCGTAGATTATTAATTTTAGCTTCGGAGGATATTGGAAACGCTAATCCCACAGCTTTGGTTATTGCGACAAATTGTTTTCAGGCGGTTTCGATCATCGGTTTTCCTGAGTCTCGTATAATTTTGGCACAGTGCGTGACTTATCTTGCTTGTTCTGCAAAGAGCAACGCGAGTTATGTTGCCATTGCAAATGCTCAAGAGTTGGTTAAAGAAACAGGGAATTTACCTATTCCTCTGCATTTGAGAAATGCACCAACCAAGCTTATGAAGGAATTAAACTATGGGAAAGATTACCAATATTCTCACAATCACAAAGGTAATTTTGTAGACCAAGAATTTATGCCAGAAGAAATATCTGGCAAGAAACTATTTGAACCAGGAAATAATGCTCGTGAGGTCGAAATGAGAAAGAAGTTACAAGCCACTTGGAAAGAGAAATACAGGTATTAATGAAACTCAAAAAATAAAATTGCGCAGCAAGTTAGATTTTTTGAAAGTTGAATTAATCCCGAGACTAATCGGGATGGGTTAATTTTATTTCAAATGTTAATTATTAAATCCTGAGTGATTCTATTGCTATAGATTTCTGCCTGCGCAGGAATGACAATAAAGAATAAGATTCTCGTTACATAGATTCCTGCCTACGCAGGAATGACAAATGTTTTGTATAGAATAAAATTGATTCTTAACAACAAGAAGCTCCATCTCCATTTTCAGCCCCAGAAGTAAATGGAATATTGCCTCCACAACCTTCAAAAATCCCGAAATGTGTGTCCCAGTTTCCGTAGAAATCAAAATGCTGAGCTAGTCTTGTTTTATTAAGCATGTTGTAGGTATTTCCACAAACACTCATTATTTTTCCTTTTGGGAAAACGTGATGTTCATCTAATTTAAAACTCAGCATTTCTTCATCAATTCCACCTTTGTAGGCAACGGCTTGTCCATAATCCTCGCAGTCCGATTCTAATCCTTCAATTTTCCACAATCGATAGGTTACGGAATAAAATTTAATATCTCCTACCAAATCCTCAACGTCTTCGTTTTCAATAGTTATTGGTTTGTCTTCAACTGCTCTGGGATCAGTAAATCCAGCCTTTTTTGCAGTTCTCAGGAAATCATTCCAATACAAAGCACCACTGAGACACTCACCCCAAAGTATTTTGTCTTCTTGCAAGTTTTTTGAGATTCTTCTGTCCGAATACACATCAGAAAAATACATTTCTCCTCCTGGTTTTAGTAACTCATATGCATCTTTCAATACTTTTTCTTTGTCCATTGCTAAGTTGATTACACAGTTTGAAATAATGATGTCAAAAGAACCTTTTTCAAGGTTTAATTCATCCAGTTTTTCAATGTTTCCTTTTATAAATTCTACATTCGATTTAGCATACCCAAATTTTTCTCTATGATATTCGATGTGGTCGTTTGCAACTTTCAGTTGTTCGTCCGTCATGTCGATTCCTACAACTGAGCCCGATTCTCCAACTATCTTCGCAGCAATAAAACAATCTCTACCACTTCCAGATCCTAAATCCAAAATTCGCAATCCTTTTACTTGAGAAGGAATTGTCAAACCGCATCCGTAATATTTTGCTTGAACTTCATCAGCTACCAAATTCAGTGCTTCGCGAATGTGTTTTGGCGGGCGAGTCAATGTGCAGCAAGCATTTGTTTTTAAATCTTCAGACTTTTGCAGTTCTGTTCCGTAGTATTTCTGTACTTCTTTGTGTATGTCAGACATTGTGTTGTAGTATTATTGGCTATGGTTTAGTAAGAGAGTAAAAAGTATAATAATCATTTTCTTTCAGTTTTGCATAGGGCAACTCTATGTTCGTGCCAAATGCTTCCTTTAAAACGACAATGAGTTTTAAACCTTTCATTTTGTGGGCCTCAATAAAATCTTGGTTTTGAAGAGATGAGTTATTTGCTACCCAACCCTTTCTGTGTGCCAAATACATGGGAGTAGGTACATCGCCACTATTTATGAGAATTAGGTCCGATGAGTCAGAAACTTGATTTAAATCTTCTTCTAAACTTATTAAATTCTGATGCTGTTCGGGGATTCTAAAATCTACATGTTGGTTGAGAATTCCTTCTGCTACAATTCCTATCAATAAAAGAAGAGATATGGATTGTAATGGGATTTTTGTAATTCCAAACCCGGCAACAAGAGCCATAGCAGGAATAAACGGAATCATGTAATAGGTGTGATGAGCGAATGTAAGTCCAGATTTAAAAAGAATTATCAGTATTGAAAATAAACTAATTCCAAATATCCAGAGTAGGAATTTGTACTTAGATTTTAGGGCAAAAAACACTCCAATAATAGATGTAATGAACCCAATATAGAATAAAGTAGTTCCATAAAATTTTTCTAAAAATAGTGGAGATTGGTCAATAAATTCTTGTAATCCGTTTTGAAAAGATTTACCCATGAAAAAATGCCAAAATTCAAATTGAATATTCAAATAAGGAACCCAATAGAAATACCAAAATAGGCTAGGAATGAGTAACAAACTCAACACAGTAGAGAATGAAATTTTGGTATAAATGGTGTATTTTTTTGAAAACAGAATCAACACAAAAGGGGTAAGTACAACCCCAGAAGGAAGTTTGGATAACACTCCCGTTCCTATCAATATACTACCAATCAAGAGGTGGAAGATAGTTTTTTTGTCTAAATAATTTGAGCAGTAATACATACCGGCAATCACTATGGAAACCGCAAAAGTATCGGGCATTATTTTTCTTGAAAAACTGAACCAAATAGAAAATAAGAGGATGATGGTAGCATTGAATGCCACTTTTTGATTGAAGTGTCGAAAAATAATTTTGTAAAAATACCATGCACCGAAACTAGAAACAATAAGATTTATAAGTCGGCCAAACCAATGTTCATAGCCTAAAAGGAGAGAAAAGAGATAAATTAGATAATTAAAAACAGGAAATTCCATACCGGTTATTCCAGTTTTTTCTCCAGCGATATCTATCCTTGGATATAGAATATTGTTATTTACTTCCATGAAATTTCGAGCAACCATAGTAACTGTGGTTTGTCGCCAATTATGTCCAATCTCTATCGGTGGATCCGTAATTCCTATTAATTTAATAAGGAAAGTAAGAAGAATCCAAAATCGGATATCAGAAAGATATGAAGTGAATTTATTTTTCAATTTTTATAATTTCCTTGCAACCATTAACCCATCTCTCACTGGCATCAGCACGTTTTCAACTCTTGAATCTTCGTGTATTTTTTTATTGTATTCGTCCAATGCTTTTGTATCTGTGTCGGTTGTTACTTCCTCGGTTGTTACTTTTCCACTCCACAATACATTGTCAGCAATTATGAATCCGCCTTTGTTCACTTTATCAATCACCAAATCAAAATAATTGGAATAATTATTCTTGTCGGCATCAATGAATACCAAATCAAAATCCAACTCCAATTCAGGAATGATGTCCATCGCATTTCCAATTTTCATTTCTATTTGATTTCCAAACCCAGATTTCTCGAAATAAGAGTTAGCCATTGTTTCCAATTCATTATTGATATCAATTGTAATCAGTTTGCCATTAGGTTTCATTCCTTCGGCAAAACAAATTGCTGAATACCCCGTGTAAGTTCCAATCTCCAAAATATTTTTTGGCTGAATCATGTGACTAAACATACTCAAAATTCTTCCTTGAATATGTCCCGAAAGCATCCTTGGGATTAATACTTTGATGTGTGTTTCTCTGTTTAGATCAGAAAGTATTTTGGTTTCACTTTGTGTGTGTTTACCAGAATATTCGTCTATTTCTTTGGGTAAAAATTCCATATTAGTTTTTTATAAATCGTTTTGTAACAAGAGTGTTTTGGGATTTTATTACTAAAAAATACAATCCTGTAGTAAGTTTAGATGTCTTAATTTTATTTCCTATTTCGGCCGATAAAGAACCAGTTTGTACCAGTATTCCTTCAGAACTGTAAATAGAATAGGTGAGTGGGTTTTGAGGTTTGTTAGTATAAAATATGGATAAATAATCAGTAACAGGGTTTGGAGAAATATTTATTTCAAACTCCATATTATTTTCTTCCAAGCTCAAAAAGGGAGAAAAGTTTAGTTCATATAATTTAGCTCCAGGGAAAAACCGATGATGTTCCTGTGTTATGTACAATGAATTTGGGTTTACAAAACTCACACCCTCTTTTTGGGTAAGCGAAAAATAAAAGGTTGAAGCTCTTCCATCGAAGAACCTATTTCCTGTAAATTGGTCAAAAATAGTGACTCTATCCATAGATAATACGGCCAATTTACCTGAAGGATGAAAGTCAGCTGCAGTTACCATAGGTGAGACAAAACTATCAACGAGCTGAGCAATATGATTTCCTGCTGTGTCCACCAATTGGTATAGTTTAGAAAATCCAGAACTTCCCCAGTTTTTAGAAATCACAAACAAATGATTGTCATGGTGGAATAGTGCTTCACAATCTGAGTTTTGATTTGGATCAGGAAACTGTGTTTGATCTGAATAACTGTAACTTATAATTTCTGCAGTAACGTTATTTCCAATTACACTATCTGGATTAGGAATTTTATACACGACAAGATTGGTTCTATTATGATTGTTGTTTCCTATGTCGCCAATATACACGTTGCCCAAAACATCTTGTGTAATATCCTCAAAATCTACTGCAGTAACTCCGTTTAGGTAAATGGAATCTTGTAAGATTCCATTCGAATCTATTTTATAAATAATAGGTCCGTCACCGCTGTCATTGTGTATCCATGCTGCATTTTTGCCTCTAGTTATTATTCCCGAATTTTCATTCAAATAATTAGGAAACGTTGAAATGTTTCTCAAATTTTGACCCATAGAATAAACAGAAGAGAGGATGAACAGAGGAATAAAAAAATGCTTTATCATTGGCTCACGAAGTTATAAATAATGTATCCCGAGTTTGCGTGTTCTCCTTTCAAGTCAGAGCTTACTTTTGTTGTTCTTTTGGCATAATCTAGCGCTTGGTTTAGGATACACTCGTTGGTTGTGGTGGTATTGGCTGTATTCACCTTCACAGATTTTACCGTACCAATTTTATCCACTTTTATGTCTATTTGAACTTGTCCTCCACCTTTGCAAGTATAACTTGGAGCTACCGTATAGCATTCTCTACCCTGAACATTGCAATATCGGGTTACTTTTCCAGCATAGCTGTTTTCTGCTTCGGCACTTTTATCTTGCGTTTCATTTTCTTTGGTAGGAGTTTCTTTTATAGAACTGTTTGTCCCAGATTCTTTTTTTTTGTTTTTCTCATTTAAGGATTGATTGTTTCTTTCAATCACTTCATTTTCAATTTCTTGATTAATTCTACTTTCACTAAAATTTGTCCTACTTTTTTTTCTAATGTCTTGAATATCTTGCATCAAATCTTTTATATCTTGATTCGATTCGTCAATATTTTGCTCTGGCGGTAGAAGCATTTTTTCAATTTCTTCGGGCTCTTTAAAATCGAGTTCGAGAATTGCAGCATCTGAAAATACTGTCATTTCTGATTGAATTTTAGTTAAATTGAATGACAAAATTACAAGTACATGAAGTACAATCGTAGCCAGTATGGCATACAAAGTAATGTTGTTTCTGTATTGTGTTTGATCCTTCATTCAAGGGTAAAGATAAGGGAAAAAAAAGAGCTTAAAAAGGGATAAATCCCTTTTTAAAATATTGGTTTTAGAAGACATTTTTTAGTAAGTTTGTTTTGTATTAACATAAAATAATAAATTGATGGATGATGTAATGAACAGAGATGAGATTTATTCTAATGCAGTAAGAGCAGGGAAGAGAACTTATTTTTTTGATGTAAAAGCGACAAGAGGTAACGACTTGTACGTAACAATCACAGAAAGTAAAAAGAAATACAAAGATGATGGAGAATTCTTTTTTGAAAAACACAAACTGTTTTTGTACAAAGAAGATTTCGAAAAATTCAAAGATGGTTTTGAAGATGTATTGTCTAAAATTGAAGAATTAAGAGCTACAGGAAATTACAAGGAAGACAATCCAGAAGATTATTCTTCTGATGTAAAGTTTGAAGATTTGTAAGCCAGAAATACAATACAAAAACTAAGAGTCTCAAGAAATTGAGGCTCTTTTTTATGCTCTAAAAAAATCCAATTGAGGTTTTTTGTCAATGATTCCAGCGTATTTTAACGTGTGAAGTACATTTTCAAGTACCTTATCCGATATTTCTTCATTGGTACTCCATTCAGTTGCGTGAAACCAGTCTTCCACATCTTCAAGTTTTTGATTATACCTGTCGCTAACTTCTTGAATAGAGGTAGGCGAAGTCATAAATTGTTTTGAGATAAAATAAATGACTTTGAGCATGTTGTCAATGGCACTTTTTTCACTTTCCAATATTCGGTTTGTGGCAGCAATCATAAAACACGGCCATGGAGTTACATAATCTCCAAGATGTTTCAATATTCCGCTATCCACGTATGGTTTGGTGGTGTATTTTTCCCAATAAAAAGCGTCCGTTTCATTTTCAGAAAGAGATTCTAAGGCTCCCTCCAAATTTTTTATCACCAGAAACTGTTCTTTTTGAAGTTTTATCTTTTTTGCATTGGCATCTACAATAGGCATAAGATGAGATCCCGAACCAAATCGACTGATTGCATAATTTTTATCATAAATCTCACCGTAAAGATTCACCGGATTATTTATTCCTGTGTAAACTCCCCAAATGAGAGGAGTATTCAAGTATTTGCCAATCAATTTGGATGGATTTCCGTTTACAATATCCGAAATGATTCCTTCGGTAAGCAAAATACAAACATCTATTTCATTGTCCCTCAGAGCCTGGGTCATTTGACCTGTTCCTCCCTTAAAAACAGTCCATTCAATTTCGATTCCTTCTTTTTCAAACAAACCATTTTCTATGGCTAAGTGCCAAGGAAGATTAAAATGCTCGGGAACTCCGCCCACTCTTATTTTTGTTAGCTTGCTCAATACTTTGGTCTTTCAATTTCTAATACAGTACTTCGATACTTTTCCGATAACTCGCAAAAATTAGGCCTTCGGTTTATGCTGATTTGAACTCTGAGTTTCTCAACTTTGCGAGAAGCATCTAAGTATGATTTCGTTAATTTTTACTTTTTATAAAATGTCATTTTGTATTTCACCGGAACTATTCCTTTACTAATATCGGTTAGCTTTCTTTTGTTTAGTCTTCGTTTCATTGGCGAAAGGTAATCAGTAAATAGTTTACCTTCGATGTGGTCGTATTCATGCTGAACAACTCTAGCAGCCAATCCAGTAAATTCTTCTTCTACTAATTCCCAGTTTTCATTGTAATAAGATATTACAACGTTGTCCTGTCTCCAAACTTCCTCTCTTATTCCAGGAATACTCAAGCATCCTTCCTCAAATCCCCATTCTTCTCCATGCTCTTCTTCTATGATTGGATTGATAAAAACGCGCTTGAAAGTTTTCAAAAATTCATTTTCCTTTTCCTCTTCTTCATTTTCAGCTTCATCTTCTGCAAAAGGCGAGGCATCTACAATAAACAGTCTCAAAGCTTTGCCAATTTGTGGCGCAGCTAGTCCAACTCCATGCGAACCGTACATAGTTTCAAACATATTTTCAATCAATGTTTTGGTTTCCTCATTCAATTCCTCAATTTCTTCTGTTTCTTTTCTCAGAATAGGATGACCGTATGCGTAAATAGGTAATATCATTTTTTTTATTTTAAATAGGAGTAAGATTGAGAATCAAGAAAGCTCTGAAGAATGATGGTAGCACTTATTTTATCAACCATTTTTTTATCTCTTCTGTCCTTTTTCTTCATTCCTCCATCGAACATAGCTTTTTTCGCCATTTTTGAAGTAAATCTTTCGTCCACTCTTTCAATTTTTATAGCTGGGTAAATTTTGCCTAGTTTTTTTGTTAATGTTTCTGAGGGTTTTGTAGCATCAGTGGGAAGATTTTGTAAGTTCATTGGTTTTCCTATCACAATAGTTTCAATTTCCTCTTCTGTCATAAGTTGAGCTAGGTATGAATAAATTTCATTGCTTGCAACGGTTGTTAATCCAGTCGCAAAAATTTTGGAACTATCCGTAATGGCAATTCCTGTTCTTTTCATTCCATAGTCAATGGCAAGTATTTTTCCCATGTAACAAAAGTAATAGTTTTTACACTTTAATATAAAAAACTGCCCGTTTTTAACTTTTAATTGGGTTCATTAAAAGTATTTGTTATTTTCAGTAACCGAATTTCCTTCTTCAATGATAAAAAATACAATAATTCTCTTTTTTTTAATAATTGCAAACTCTGCTTTTTCGCAAAACTGTTCTGTCGGAATTGTTGCTCCACATACTCAAAATGGAATTGTAATGACGAGTGTATTGACAGGAAGTGCAATACTATATTCTGGAACTTCCACAATGGCTGGATGTGGCTTTACATTTCCTACTCAAGGATATTCAATTGGAGCCCTTGGAACTTATAACATAACCTTTTCTTTTTCCCAACCAATTGGTCAAATAACAATGTCAATAATTGGAGCAGGAACAATTAGTCAGGGAGGTGGAGCAAGTTCAGGAAATGAAGTTTTTTCTTTTATAACAAATACAGGTGTACCTTCAATCACTAACCATACATCTTGTTTTACTTCTGTTTCGGGACCAGTAATTACATCTGGACTTGGATCTACCATAGCTACATTTGGAGGTGGAATTCATTTTACTGTTTCAAATTCGATTCCATTTACTTCGTTAACAATTTCTGGTTTGGGAGGTCATGATGGAAGCGGCTTGGCGATCTGTGATTATTCTGCAATGAATTCAGCTTTTCATTCAGCTGATACGCTTGTAATTTGCTCAGGGGATAGTGTTTTTCTTGAAAATAGATTTGTAAAAACACCTGGGTCTTATGTCGATTCTTTAACCAGTTCATCTGGATTGGATAGTATCGTTACCACTACTTTGATTGTTCAAAACTCACCATCCTTTGTCCTAAATTCGATACCAGTTCAAGTTTGTGTAGGTGATCAAATTCTGTTTCAAAATTCAAGCACATCTATCGATTCTATTTTAACTTATAGATGGGATTTTGGAGACGGAACAATGCTGCTAGATACATTTGGTATGGTATATCACAGCTATTCAACAGCTGGAAACAAAACAATCTCGCTTTCCTCGCTGTCTCAACTGGGCTGTGGATTTGACACTTCTTTTGTTGTTTCTGTTAACAAAGCGCCCGATGCGGATTTTGTTTTTGATACAGTTTGCGATGGTAGTCTAACGAATGTTTCTTCACAGAATATTAATATGTTTTCTTGGGAATTTGTAATGGTGGATACTTCTATTTTGTCCTCTTCATTTTCTCGAATATTATCCAATTTATCCTCTGTTAAGCATATTGTCATAGATAGTAATGGCTGTAAAGATTCTATTACAAAAAATATAACAACGCATCCAAAACCCATAATTTCTGTAAGTTATCCTTCGGAAATTCCTTCAGAATATGCAATTGCTTGTATTACTAACAACACTACTTTTGCAGATTATTATTTCTGGAGATTTGGAGTTGATTCATCAATTGCAATAAGTCCATGCATTGATTTTTTTGGAAAAACAGGAATAAATGAGGTGAAATTGATTGCATCCAATCAATTTGGTTGTTTAGATTCTTTGCTTATTGAAATTAATGTATTGGAGCCCGTTAATACTACTTTTATGCCTAACTCATTTACCCCTAATGATGATTCCTACAATGATATTTACTTGCCATTTATTTTTCTGGAAATTTAAGTTACGATTTGCAAATTTTTAATAGATGGGGTGATCTGCTGTACGAGGGCAGCGAAACGGACGAAGGATGGGACGGTACTTTTGAGGATACAAAAGTTATGGAAGGAACATATGTTTATAAACTCTTAGTGAAAAAGCCAGATGGAATTATTCAAGAAATTTTTGGACTTGTCACTCTTACCTACTAGAACTAAATTTATTTTCTAAGAACAAAGCAAGTTGTTTATACTTAATTTAACATTCCTTCACCCTTCAATTCATCGACAATCGAAATAGATTTATTTTTCAGTTTAGATGCAAAATCCACGAAAGTTTCAATGTCTTTTGTATTGGTTGCAATTCCAAAAGAAACTCTTGTAGCTCCTCGCATTCTGCCAATCTGCTGAGACATATATTTTAAATAATTGGTAGAAGAATCAAAACTCTGATCTTTTCTACTCGAATAAAATTGTGTCATTTCTTCGTTTGAAACACAATGATTCACCTCGTCTATTCCAGGATTACAGAAACAACCCGACCTGATTGAAATGAGTTTTTTGTTTGCTTGGTTTTCTATCCAGTCGAATGGAAAAGTCTTCCCGTCCTTGTCCTGAAAATTCATAATCACTGTTCCACCTCTGTTTTCGGTATTCAATGGGCCAAATATTCGAACAACAGGAATTCCATTGTCGTGTTTTAATTGTGACATTTCTGTGAGAAAGAGATGTGTTAATTCAACTATTCTTTTTCTAATGTTATCAATTCCAATGGATTCAATAAAATCCAATCCGAGTTTAATTGCAGGAATATCCAAGTAATTGATAGTTCCGTTCTCAAACCTTTCGTGATTGGCAATAAGTAAATGATTGCTTTTCTTTACCGAAACATAATCTACTGTTCCGCCAGCGAACCAATGTTTTTTTAGTTTAGGAAATGAATCTTTTTTCACCAAAAGACAGCCAATTCCAGTAGGAAAACCAAATATTTTATAAAATGAAACCGAAACAAAATCGGGTTGAACTTTTTTTAAATCCAACTTGCAAGTAGGTACAAATGCAGCAGCGTCCAGCAGAACATCCCAACCGTTGCCTTTTGCTGTTTTCACCCATTTCCAATCGTGCTTAACTCCAGATACATTCGATTGGGCAGGAAAACCAAATAATTTATTTTTCTTATTACCGAATGAAGTTATGTTTTCCATTAATTTATCCTCGTCTATTCTTAAATCAGATTGAAAAATAGGAGAGTAAGTATAGTCTCCACCTTTGGATTTACAATATTCTCGTATTCCGTTCACGGAGTTGTGATTGTCCGAAATGAGTAAAAAATGACCGTTGTCTTCAAATGGATAACATTCACCCACAATTTTAAGAGCTCCAGAAGCATTGGGCGTGAAAATACAGTAGTAATCATCAGCATTAAAAAAGGAAAGAATTTTTTTTCGTGCTTCTTCCACTAATTTTGTTGCCATTTGAGAACTAGGGTTTGTGGAATGAGGATTTCCCAAAATTGATTTTTGCAATACATTGTAATGATCCGACAATAGTGATTTGGGATGTAAGTTTCCACCTGTGTAATCCAGATAGGTTTGTCCCAAACTATCCAATCTTGAAAACTCCTTTTTTCTAAGAGCGTTGAATTTGTTGTCTGATGTTAAAGAATACTTTAATTTATTTGGTTTTTTAGGGAATAGTCTCATTTATTTCGGTGTTTTTAGAGTAATTCAAATATAATAAAAACTACCAGTTATTGTTATTTATACCCTTTGATTAACATCTTTCTTTTTTTAAATACACATTCTTTTTTTTAATACTTTTGAAAAATAAATTTAGAAACTCATGCACGCGATAGAACCCTTTTACAATTGGCGAAACCTTTATGTAGCTTCCGAAGATTATCGGTCACCATTTTTTGAGAGAGAATACAGTGAATTTGAGTTTACGAACAAGGTGTATAACTTTTTGCTTCATCCGCAATGGGATGATTTTGGTTCCGAAACTTTGTTTGTAAAAATCATATTTGCGGATTACGACAATAATTTTGCTATCATAGAATTAATAGGAGAGTGGAACGATTGTATCGAAA
>Ga0209555_10000442_pt1 | contig 35351 bp, 34 predicted proteins | sample SaaInl85LU_5_DNA_FD_184643 | JGI IMG/M metagenome (GOLD analysis project Ga0209555, IMG submission 184643) | Marine microbial communities from expanding oxygen minimum zones in the Saanich Inlet - ESP_85LU_5_DNA (SPAdes) (version 2) | ecosystem: Environmental > Aquatic > Marine > Intertidal... | reverse complement strand
ACAGCTAACTAACAACTTTACGGTTAGTGGTACTATGAACTACTCAAGAACTCGTTTCAAGTCTCCACCAGTTGCAGCGTCAACAGGTAACGGATCTTTTGGATCAGGTTCTTCTGTATTCGGTCACATTTTCTTTACACCACGTTCGGTTGACTTAAATGGTCTTCCTTTCGAAAACCCTATCACAGGTGGATCGGTTTACTATCGACAGAACAACAGTATTCAGCACCCATTATGGACGGTAGCTAATGCTGCTAACGTTCAAGATACAAACCGAACTTTCGGTTCGTTAAATATGTCATATGACATCAACGATAACCTTAACTTCCTTTACCGTGTTGGTTACGATTTCTACAATGAAAGAAACGTAAACTACCAAAACAAAGGTGGTGTAGGTGGTGGTGCCAGAACAGTATCAGGTGTTTACGAAACATGGGATAACAATAATACTATCTGGGATCATTCATTAATCCTTAATGGAGATTATGATCTAACTGAAGAATTAGATATGACATTCAACGTAGGTGCAACTTCACGTTACACTCACTATGATCGTCAAGGGGTTGCCTCTTCAGGTCAAAACGTATTTGGCGTTCTACGTCACTTCAACTTCGACCTTCAAGATGAGATCCAATTCACTACGTTTAAAAACGTACTTGGAGCATATGCTCAGGCTGATTTCGGTTACAACAAGTACCTTTACCTAACGGTTAACGGACGTAATGACTGGGTATCTAACCAATCTGTTGAAAACCGTTCACTTTTCTACAAAGGTGCATCTTTCTCTTTCATCCCAACCACGGCGTTCGCGGATCTGAAGAGTAACTGGTTAAACAACCTTAAAGTTCGTGGAGGGTACGGAGAATCAGCAGGTTTTGCTAGCGGATTCCCAACATCTGTAAACCTTTCAATCAACACTCAGGCTTTCATCAATGGCGATGGAGCAACTGTTGTAACAAACTCTGTATCAAACACGGTAGCTAACCCAGGTATCCTACCTGAGCTTTACCGTGAATTTGAAGGAGGTATTGAAGCACTTCTTTTCGACAGAAGATTATCACTTGATGTGTCTGTTTACAAGAGAATCACTGAAAACCTTATCGTTAATAAACCACTTGACCCATCTACTGGGGGTACAATCATCCAAACTAACGTTGGGGAGATTCAAGGAGACGGTATCGAAATCGATGCTAACCTTAACGTAATCCGTAACGAAGGAAATGGTTTAAGCTGGGATATCAACGCTAACTTTAACAAGAACCAGTCAACAGTTACTGACCTTGGTGCTGATACAGATATCATCGTTTACGCAGGTTTCTCAAACCTTGGTAACGCTGCAATTAAAGGAGAGCAATTGGGAGTTATCGTAGGTTCACGTGTTGCACGTGACGAAAACGGAGCTTACAAAGTAAACTCTTCAGGTTACTATATCTCTGAGGAAAATGACGAAAATAACCGTCTACCAATCATCGGTAACCCAACTCCTGATTTCATCTTAAACGTTGGAAACACTTTAAGATATAAAGGATTAAATTTCAACTTCTTATTCAACCACCAACAAGGAGGAGACATCCACACAGCGACTGTTTCTACACTTCTTGGTCGTGGTCTTGTTGAAGACACCGTTGACCGTGAAAGAACTTTTATCTTACCCGGAGTAGGTCCTAACGGAACTTCGAACAATGTTCAGATTAATAACTCTGACTACTACTTCTCAAATGTATTATTTGGCCCAGAGGAGTTAAATGTTTACGACGCTACTAACCTAAGACTTCAAGAAGTTTCATTAGGTTACACGCTTCCACAAAACATCCTAGAGAATACTCCATTCGGATCATTAAGCTTCACACTATCAGGATTCAACCTATGGTACAAAGCGTTTAATGTTCCAGAGAGTACTAACTTTGACCCTAACGTAGCTGGTTTAGGTATTGGTAACGGTCAAGGATTTGATTACTTAAACGGACCATCTTCAAGACGTTACGGATTCAGTATCAAAGCTTCTTTCTAACAATAACATTTAGTTACAATTATTATGAAAAATTATTTTAAAGTATTAGGTGTCGTTGCGATTGCAGGAGCTTTAAGTTTCCAATCGTGTGAGACAACTGAGCTAGATCTAAGAACCAACCCTAACGCGTTGTCTGCAGATCAAGCCAGTCCTGACTTCCTATTGAACCAAATCCAGCTAAGCTTTAGAGGATTAGTTCAGTCAATGGGAGGATACGGTTCTGAATTAACCAGAATCGAATACATGTTCGGTAAGAACTACGTAAATGTATATCAACCATCAAGTTTTCAAGGTGCATGGTCAACTGCTTATGCTACCCTTTTAGAGGATATCAAAGCGATGGAGGCTCTAGCATCTGCTAATGGACTTACTTACCACTCAGGTATGGGTAAGTTCATGAAGGCATTTACTATGGTAACTCTTGTAGATTACTTCGGAGACGTACCTTACTCTCAAGCAAACCTTGGAGGAGAAAACTTTAACCCTGGTGTTGATAGCGGTGCTGATATTTACGCAGCAGCTCACGCGTTATTAGATTCAGCAATCGCTGACTTTAACGCAGGTGGACCAACCCCACAAAACGATTTCTACTATGATGGTAGTGCATCTAAATGGGTAAAGGCTGCAAATACTCTAAAACTTAAAATGTATGCTACTACTCGTGCTCACGATGGTGGTATCGATTCAGGTTTTGGTTCAATCATCGCAAGTGGAAACTACATTTCGTCTGTAGCTGATGACATGCAATTTACCTATGGTACTAATCAAGTACAACCAGATACTCGTCATCCCGCATACTCTGCTGACTATACAGTGAGTGGTGGTGGAAACTATCGTTCAATCTCATTAATGTCTTACATGGATAATAATGATGATCCAAGAACAAGATATTTCTTCTACCGTCAGAATGCAGTTACTCCAGGCCAAGATGGTTCAGACCCAGCGTTAGAGACGCTACAATGTTCACTTCAAACACCTCCAGCACACTATGATGGATATCCATTCTGTGGACTTCCTAATGGTTTCTGGGGTAGAGATCACGGTAACGACGAAGGTATTCCACCCGATGGATTCCTACGTACCCTAGTTGGTGTATACCCAGCAGGTGGTGCGTTTGACGACTCACGTTTTGATCCACTAGGTCTTGGAGCAGGTGCCGGAGGAAATGGTATCACACCAGTTCTTCTTTCGTCAAGTGTACACTTCTGGGAAGCAGAGGTTGCTTTAGCAGCAGGTAATACTGCCGCTGCAAAAACTCACATGCTTGCTGCATTATCTGATTCGGTAGAAAAAGTAATGTCATTTGGAGCATTAGATGGTACTGCTGATCAATCAGCTGCACCTACTGCTGACGATGTAGCTGCTCACGCTGCTGCTATCGAAGCTGCTTTCGATGCGGACGCTACAGGTGGATGGAATGTATTAGGTCAAGAATTCTTCGTATCTCTTTACGGGAATGGTTCTGACGCCTACAACTTCTACAGAAGAACAGGATATCCTAATAACTTACAACCAAACTTAGAGCCAGATCCAGGAGCGTTCGTACGTTCAATGTGGTATCCTTCAAACTTTGTGAACACGAACTCTTCTGTTAACCAGAAGGCTGACGTTACGCAAACCGTATTCTGGGATAATGGTTCAACTTCACTATATTAATTAAGAAATCATGAAAAATATCTTTAAATACACTCTCGGAGTAGCTTTAGCCCTAGTATTAGGAGCTTGTGAAAGCGAAGAAAAGGTAGTTGATTTTGTATTTGATAATGCAGTGAATGGTGCTTTCTTAAGAATCACTGATTTCTCTGGTACGTCAATTAACAAAGGGGACACTTCTTCTAGTGCCTCGGTAACCATTGAGTACGCCGGTCAACCTGACGCGCTGCTTCAAAATATCGAGTTCACTATTTCATACAGTGGGGTAGCGGGTAACAAAGGCCCTGTTGCACTTTCAACTGTAACACCAGATCAAATGGGAACTGGTCAATTCGGAAACCTAAATACGAGCTATTCGTACACTTTAGGAGATGCATTGGCTAAATTAGGAATGACTGCAAACGACATCACAGGTGGTGATCGTTTCCAATTAGGTTTCACCGCAAACTTAACTGATGGTCGTTCTTATGGCCCTGGAGATGCTAATGGTAACGTTGGTGCCGTTGGTGGATGGTATTCATCTCCTTACGCTTTAACATCGTCTGTAGTATGTATTCTTCCTCCAACGCCAGGAACTTGGACTATCGAAATGTCTGATTCTTACGGCGACGGATGGCAAACTGCAAACTCATCAGGCGGACCTGGTCTTCAGGTAATTAAAGCTGATGGTACTGTTTTTGCTGAAGTAGGTTTATGTAGCCCATACGCTGACTCAAGCTATGACTGTATCCCAGAAGATTCTGAAGCTACTGCAACTATCGAAATTCCTGCTGGAATCGGTTTAGTTGACTGGTACTTCCCTGGTGATGCTTATGCAGAAATCTCTATCAAAATTACTTCACCTTCAGGTAATGTAGTTGGAGAATACGGTCCTGGTACTGCTGCAGGTAATCTTGCGCTTAACCTATGTAATGAGCCAGTTCAATAAGAACCGCACTTATTATAAAATAAAGCCGCTCGTTTGAGCGGCTTTTTTTATATTCATTAATCAAAGAACTTATCTTTGCACTCATGAAAAAGAATTTATTCGGAATAATTACACTATTGTTTCCTTTTACAATCTGTGCTCAAATCAACTTAGAGAATTTCAGCGGTTCGGCAACAGAAGGAGCAGTATTCGCTACAATGAGAAAAACCCGATCCTATGGTAATGATTTACCTACAGTTGGATCCCCCTATGTAAATGAAAACTTCGCCGAAGGAGAAGTATTTTATAAGAATAAATCATTAGGAATTTATCTCTATCGACACAATGCTTTTAATGACGAGGTAGAGGTGGTGAAGCCAGGAGATGAGTCCATCAAATACGTTAAAGACGAACAAGGGAATTTTGTACCTGCCGAAGGAGAAAGTAGTTCTTTAGCAACTATAAAAGAGATCGTATTGAAGGATAAAGAAAATGGACTTTCACTATCATTAACGACGATTAACAACGAAGATGGAGCTATACGAAATGCATATTTATATACTCTAGCCTCCGGTAAAAGCTACAATCTATATTTTCAAAATCGAGTAGGTTTTAAAGAAGGTGTTAGAGCTGTAAATTCAATGGTGCGAACAACACCCAATCGCTTTACTCATTTTGAAGAATTCTATATTCAAAAAAATAATGAAGAAGTAGCTTATTTCTTTAGTGGCAAAAAGAAAGATTTGGAAAAAGTGTTAAAACAAGAGGATACAGATCAGGCAATGAAAACAATCAGTGAGCAACGCCTAAAAGTTAAAAACAGAGAAGATCTTATTATCTTAATAAATGGACTAAATAAAGAATAAATGAAATTTAAGGTTTTTCTATTACTATTAAACTTAGGGCTCAGCACCTACGGTCAGACTTTATTGCAAGAAGCTCCAAAAGGTGATGACATATTGAATTATGCCAATTTTATGTCAAGAAGAAATCCTTTAGGTGATATGATGTTCGCTGAAGTTCGTAACAGAAATATTGTATTCGACCCATCAACCGTTGGTAGTCCCTATTTCAATGAAGAATTTCAGCCTTGTCAACTCTACTACAAAGAAGACTTCGCTGAAAAATTGTACTACCGTTATAACATGCATAATGACGAGGTTGAACTGAAAGAATCTCCTATAAGCGAAACGGTTTTTGCGCTCAATCTTGATCGAAACATTACCCTAAAAGCCGAAGATCTAATCCTCAGCTTAGAAACCTTAAATACACCTAAACAAGGAGTTAGAAATGGTTACGTTAACGCGCTCTACAGTGGAAAGAATTTCAAGGTATACGAACGCGTTAAGACAAAGTTCAAAGAAGGTGTTAAAGCTGTGAATTCTATGGTAAGAAGTACGCCTGATAAATTCAATCAATTTATCGAGTACTACTATCAAATTAACGATGAAAGACTGCTTCAATATTTACCCAATAAGCGAAGAAAAATTGTAGAATCGTTACCACAGGATTATCAAATAAAAGCGACTGATTTACTAAAAGAAAATCGCTACACACTAAAATCACAAGAAGGTCTGATTCAGTTCATTTCTGACCTCGACAAATAATGACCAACAACTCCCAATATATTTATGGTATCCGAGCGATTCAGGAAGCCATAGAATCAGGCACTGATTTTCATAAAATCTTTCTTCAAAAAGGCGTAACAAGCCCTCTGTTTAAAGCATTAGAAGGACAAATACACGATCGCAAGATTCCTCACTCCTATGTGCCAGCTGAGCGGCTTCAACGCATCACCACTCAGAATCATCAAGGAGCTATTGCAGAGATTTCGGAGGTTGGTTATGCAAATTTCGAAGAAACTGTAGAACGCATTTTTCAAGCGAAGGAACACCCCATGTTTCTGCTACTTGATGGTCTAACCGATGTGAGAAATTTTGGTGCAATCTTAAGAACTGCGAGTTGTACTGGAGTTGACGCGGTGATTGTTCCTAAACAGGGGATGGCTCCGCTAAATAAGGACGCCATTAAAACCTCTGCTGGAGCCGCCTTTACCCTACCTGTAGCAAGAGTAGACCATCTTAAAGACGCGGTATATTACTTGAAATCATCAGGGGTTCAAATTGTGTCAGCAACAGAAAAAGCAGACGGCCATATCTACGAGGTAGATTTTAAAAAGGCATCAGCAATTATAATGGGATCAGAGGATATAGGTATACATCCTTCCCTATTAAAGCTCAGCGATAGCCAGGCTAAACTACCTATGAGTGGCACCATCGCTTCACTGAATGTTTCTGTAGCTTGTGGCGTATTTCTCTACGAAGTCGTAAGACAGCGTTTAAATTAGGTTACTGTTCAATTTGGGGATTCGTTGTCACCTTAGCTCCCGATCCGTCAGTTAACTCCATAGTCCATTTACCTTCAGCATTCCTGAATAGAATTCCTGAAATTTCTTCGGCATTAACCAGATAAACATCGGTTGCAGCTGATTTGGTTAATCTGAATATAACAGCACCAGAATAATCAACGAGAGAATAATCATCTCCCCCATTGCTCATCAGTCGCATTCGATCGACCGAACTCGCTCGATCAATTTTCTTGGGCTCAGACACTCCTTTCCCAGATAAAACACTAGAAAACGCCTGTCTTATCGACTGGTGATAGGCCGTTTTATAATCTTTACTCTTACTTTCTCCTGCATAGGTTTTAAAAACTAATTGATTTCGGCAATCTTTAAAAAGAATTTGAAATTTAGTTAGAAGCAACCCTGAATTTTCCTCAAGATCTACCTTAACCCCTTTACAGGGATTCTGCAGGGCATACTCAGGCAATTCATCTTCGTAATAAGCTTCGTACCCTGCTTCGGTAAGAAGAAACTTTAAAAGCGTGCTTGTTCGATAGGCATTAGATTCAAAAAACACATCAAACTTAGTTGGAACTACTACGAAGTCATATCGATCAAACTGGGCATTTAAGCTAGAAAATAGACTGATCGAAAGAAATACAGAAAGCACAAATGACTTCATATGACAGAGATTGTTTATTGAGGTATTAAAGATATTGCTTTATTTCACTTAGACAGTTAACGATTAAGCAGTGATTGTGACTATGAACATTATCAACATCAAAGTGAAGGGCGTCAAACCCACAATTTTTTGCTCCTAAAATATCTGCTTCGAGATCATCACCGATCATCAAACTTTCAGAAGCTGTTGCATTGGCTTTGTCTAAAGCAAATGCAAAGATTCTGGGATCTGGCTTTTTAAAACCCACATCTTCAGCATTCACTACGGTTTGAAAATAGCCTTCTAAGCCAGCTCCTTTTAGCTTTTTAGACTGAATTTCGGCGAAGCCATTAGTTAAGATATGCATTGGGTATCGCTCTACGAGATAATCGAGCAACTCCTTGGTGTAATCGAAGACATGCGTAAACGAGCTTAAATACTCGATGTATCCATCTGCCATTTCTCCGATCATACGATCGCTAACTCTATAATTGCAACGATTAAATACGTCACTTAAGCGACGGTAACGCAACTCCTCCTTAGCTATTTTGCCCTGGCGGTAGAGTTTCCAATACTCCATATTGGCTGGGACGTAGACCTCGAGAAATTGAGCAAGATCTAATGAAACATTGAACTTATCGAACAATAGTTCGAAGGTAGCCGCTGAATTCTTTTCAAAATCCCAAAGAGTGTGATCTAAATCGAAGAAAATATGTTTGGGGGCGAGCTTATCCATCTATAGCCTTAATCAGATTAATAAAATTAGTCACTCCTAAAGATCCTATAGAGTGATTACCAAATTGCAGATAAAAGGTTCCGTCAACCTCAGCAACCTTATCCTTTACAGCTCGAAGCTTTTCCACAATTTTGTCTTTTTCTTCAATAGAAAAGATGACATCCGAAACAACAAAGGGATGCACTTTTAGGGGCTGTTCTAACTCGAGGCCTAGGTTGTAAAAAGGATAAGGAGTGCAAGTGCCTGACTTAAAGCCAATAGCATCGTCGTATCCCATAGAATAATCGTCTGAAATTTCTTGTGCAACCAACTCTTCATAGGCATCTGGGAGTAAAACTCTATTTTGGGCAATGATAGCACTACTTACCTTACGGTGGAGTAATTGATCGAGGCGATCAATTTCAACTTTAAATTGTTCGGCGCTTAACATCGCTCCTTGAGAACGATAGTATCCGATACTCGTGTAATCAGAGATGTGTTTCAGGAAATATCCGAATCGAAGGCGATTCCAAGAAATATTACGTTCTCTGACATGATACGGAGCAAACTGAAAGAAAAAGCCAATTTCGATACCTAATTTTTGTAATGATTTTCTAAGCTTCAAATAATGATCATAAGGATCGTTTGCAATACCAACCATTACCTTAAAACGCCCAGCAATTGCAGAGAAACGTCCAGCAAGCAAATCTTCAAATGATTCAAAAATATGTCGGCCGAGCCCTCTAAAACTATACGCATGAGATTGAATAACAGGAATACCCAAAAAGAATCTAAAATTGCGCTCAGTGTAGGGTTCATCAGGAAAGTACTGAGAAAAAATCTTTCGAAGACGATAAGCCCATTGATCCACTAAAGGGGTTGAAAAAGCACCACGACGATCACTCAACACGCTTTCAATCGATCGAAAACGGCCCAGTTCATCTTTCTGATGTGGCAAGTACTCTTCATATCTACTTAATAGATAAAAAGAAGCAGCGAGAATATCAAAAGGAATAGAACTCCTAGCATCTACATCAAAAAAACAAGGGGTTCCTTCCCACGACTTCCAATTGATATCCTGAGGCTCTAGTATTCTCTCGAAAAGTAAATGATTGGCACGAATAAAAAACTCATTCTGAAGGGGCTGTTTAGCGTAACTTAGTTTGGCCCCAGTATGCTTGATGAAAACATCAACGGAGTCTGTGATAGAAACCTCGTAACCCATAATACGACGAAAAAGCTGTTTAACCGTAAAAGTTAAACGAGGAGTTATTTTATGGGTATAGAGCAGTACCATACTTAGCCTCCGTAAGGTTTAAGATCGATACCACCATAGTTTCCAGAACTCATAAATAAAAGGAGTGAATTGCCTTCAAAGTAATCCTTGACCCGAGTTTCTAATTCGCCCGGATGGGTAAAAACCTGAAGATCATCTCTTCCAAAGGCAATCTGAATCTTCTCCTTATGCATCGGAGGTAATCCCTTTATTTCAAGCGCTTCGGGGTCGTAGAAAACAACAGCCTCATCTGCCGAGGAAAGCGTCCCTTGATATCGTTGAATAAAATCAGGATTGAGAGAACTATAGGTATGTAATTCTAGAATAGCCACCACATGGCGATTAGAATATTGCTTTTTAACCGCAGCTGCCGTTGCCTTTACTTTAGAAGGAGCATGGGCAAAATCCTTTATCCATTCATAAGAACTACTCTTTACTCTTTGCATCCTTTTAGCGGCGCCTTTAAATGTTGCAATCGCCTCATAAAAGTCGAAAATATCAACTCCAAGTTGTTGGCAAATCCAACGTGCACCCTCTAGGTTTGAAAGATTGTGATCTCCAAATATTTCTAAAGGTAATGGCCCCTCTTCAGTTTCAAGATAGGTTACCCCATCGATAATTTCATGTCTAGGCAATGTATAGGGAAACTTTCGGATAGTAGCTGAAGAATTCTCTACCATTGCTCTCAGAGTATCATCCTGCTGGTTATAGGTAACCGATCCACCCGCAATGATACTTTCGATAAACCTTTCGAATTGAAAGTTGTAATCTTCCTCTGTTTTGAAAACATTAATGTGATCCCATGAAATACCGCTTATTAAAGCAATGTTGGGCTTATACCATAGAAACTTAGGCTTCAAATCTAGCGGAGAAGTTAAGTACTCATCCCCCTCTATGATCATAAAATCAGCATCATCACTGATACGTACCATTCGATCAAAACCTTCCAACTGTGCACCGACCAAATAGTCGACCGATCTAGACAGATAATTCATTACATGAAGAACCATTGAAGTGATGGTGGTCTTCCCATGACTACCTGCGATTACTACGCGTGTTTTATTTTCGCTTTGACGGTAAATAAGTTCGGGATATGAAATCACCTCAATACCCATTTCAAGCGCTTTGTTTAACTCTGGGTTATCAGCCTTGGCGTGCATGCCTAGAACTACACAATCAATAGATTCGTCGATGCGAGAGGTATCCCATCCGAGGGTCGCAGGTAATAATCCTGCAGCTTCTAATCTGCTTTTTGAGGGTTCGAAAATGGCATCGTCACTTCCTGTGACTTCGTTTCCGTTGTCGTGGAGCGCTAAGGCTAGGTTATGCATAGCACTGCCGCCAATAGCGATAAAATGATACTTCATAAAGCAAAAATAAGTACTACCTTCGATAAGGTACTAACTTAAATAGAGTAATGATGAATCTTGAGACGATTAATGAGAAAGAGTTTTTTCCAGGTGTTTTCGGACGTTTTGTACATGGCGAGAAATTAAGTTGGGCGTTTTGGCGGATTGAAAAAGGAGCTGAAGTTCCCCTACACCATCATGTGCACGAACAAATGATGCATGTTGTCAGTGGAGAATTTCAATTCGAGCTTGATGGTAAATCAACGATTTGTAAAACCGGAGATATTGTAGTCATTCCATCAAATGTACCTCACTTTGGGAAGGCTTTAACTAATTGTCAATTGATGGATGTTTTCACTCCAGCAAGAGACGAATACCGTTAATCTTGTAGCTGATTCCAGAGTAAATCTTTAAGCTCCTGAATTCCTTGCTGTGCCACGGCAGAGATGAGTATAAATGAAATTTCTTTAGGTAAAGTCTTCTTTAACTCTTCGGTTAATTCGGTCTTCAACTCCTGGTCGAGTAAATCTGCTTTAGAAATAGCAATTACTCTATTCTTATCTAACAATTCAGGGTTGTAGCGCTCTAATTCAGAGAGTAGTATATGATATTGTTCAGCCACACTATCAGAATCTGCGGAAATCAAAAATAAGAGCGTTGAATTACGCTCAATATGTCTGAGAAAGTAATGACCTAAACCTCTACCTTCAGCAGCCCCTTCGATGATACCCGGGATGTCAGCCATTACAAAACTTCTGAAATCACGATACTCAACGATACCTAGATTCGGTTTAAGCGTCGTAAACTCATAATCAGCAATCTTAGGCTTTGCCGAGGTCACCACTGAAAGCAATGTAGATTTACCCGCGTTAGGAAAACCGACTAGCCCAACATCGGCTAAAACCTTTAATTCTAGGATTAATTTAAGCTCAACTCCGGGAATTCCTGGTTGTGCATAACGGGGAGTTTGATTGGTTGAAGTTTTAAAATGCCAGTTTCCTCGTCCTCCCATTCCTCCTTCTGCAGCCATATATTCTTGTGACTCTTCAGTAATTTCGGCAAGAACCTCATCGGTCTCTGCATCTTTTATCACCGTTCCTAAGGGCACATCAACGTAAACATCCTCTCCATCGGCACCCGTACTTCGGTTTTTACTACCGTGTTCACCATGCCCAGCTTTGAAGTGCTGCTTGTGTTTAAATCCAACCAGAGTCCAGAGATTTTGATTGGCACGAATAATTACGTGACCTCCGCGACCTCCATCACCTCCATCAGGGCCTCCCTTAGCGACAAACTTCTCACGATGTAGGTGTGTAGAGCCCTTGCCTCCGTTTCCAGAAGCAATATGAACCTTTACGTAATCAACAAAATTTCCGTCGGTCATAAACTAGCAATAATCGAGGCGATTCGTTTTGTAATTTGATCGATTTCACCAATACCATTTACCGTATGAAGTTTATTCTGCTTTTTATAAAACTCAATAAGCGGAGCAGTCTTCGCGTTATACTCTGCAAAACGTGTTCTTATCTTAATCTCATCGGTGTCATCGGTTCTTCCGCTCGTCTTTCCTCTTTCTAACAATCGAGCAGTAAGCTCATCTTCATCAGCCTCGAGCGCAATCGTAGCATCAACCTGCATTCCCTTTTCAGAAAGAAGGGTGTCTAAAGCTTCGGCTTGAGCAGTAGTTCGAGGAAATCCGTCAAAGATATATCCCTTAGCCTTAGCGATTGAGCGATCCACTTCGTCTGCAAGCATATTGATAGTCACTGAATCAGGCACTAATTCGCCCTTGTCCATGTAAGACTTAGCTAGAGTTCCTAATTCAGTTTGATTCGAGATGTTGTATCTAAACACATCTCCCGTAGAGATATGAACTAATTCAAATTTTTCCTTTAACACAGAGGCCTGTGTGCCTTTTCCCGCACCTGGCTTTCCGAATAACACAATATTCTTCATGAATTTTTTAAAATATATAAGTCGTTGAGTTCTCTTCCCTTTTCCTTGTAATCTAGACCATATCCTACGACAAATTCATCGGGTAGATCGATTGCCTTGTAGTTAATCTGGTATTCTTTTTTATACTTAGAAGGTTTAAAAAACAGGGTAGCAATCGCAAAGCTTGAAATGTTCTGAGAAGAGAATAAATGAATCAATTCCTGAAGCGTGCGTCCAGAGTCGATAATATCTTCTAAAACCACGATATCCCTTCCCTTTACTGACTCTGAAACGTCTAGTAAAGTCTCTACAATACCCGTTGAGGAAAGACCTTGATACGATGACAACTTTACAAAACTCACTTCACAAGAATGAGGATAGTGCTTTATAAATTCAGAAACGAAACGAAACGAACCATTTAAGACTCCGATAAAAAGTGGGGTTTTATCTTCATAATCCTTAGCAACATCAATCGCCACCTTCTCAATAGCTGACTCTATCTCGCTTTGATCTAGGAAGGGTTCAAATTCAAGGTCTGCGATTCGCATGATAGGCTGTTATTAAGGGGGTAAAGATACAATTTTAGAATTGCCTTATTTTTGTGTCGAATTCAGTTTTTATGCATTATTTCTCTTCAGATTTTAAGTTAGGTATTTTAGGAGGTGGGCAACTCGGAAAGATGCTGCTTTACACCACTAGAAGATGGGATGTTCAAACCTTCGTTTTAGATCCTTCTAGTGAGGCCCCTTCTAGATTTGCCTGCAACCATTTCGTGCAAGGTGACCTGAAAGACTTTGAAACCGTTTATCAATTCGGAAAAAAAGTCGACGTCTTAACCATTGAAATCGAGCATGTCAACGTAGAGGCCCTTAAAAAATTAAAATCAGAAGGAGTAAAGGTTTATCCAGAGCCTGAAGCTTTAGAAATTATAGGCAATAAGTGTTTACAGAAATCACATTATGCCGATCACCAGATAGCAACCGCTCCATTCCAAAACTTTAAGAGCACTTCAGATGCCAAAAAGGCAACCCGTAGCTTTCCATGTGTATGGAAGTCTGCAACAGGCGGATATGACGGCAAAGGAGTTAAGATTTTAAAATCAATCGAAGACTTCAACGAGCTGCCTAATGTTCCTTGTCTTATCGAGGAATTAATCGATTTTGAAAAAGAACTGGCAGTAATCGTGGCCTCTTCAGTCTCTGGAAAACAGAAAAGCTACCCTGTAGTCGGAATGGACTTTCACCCTGAAGCAAATCAAGTTGAATTCGTGGTTTGCCCCGCAAACATTGACGATACTATCGCCAATAAAGCGAGAGAACTTGCGCTAATAGTAGCAAAAAGCCTCGGAGTTACTGGTCTTTTAGCTGTAGAGCTTTTCTTAGCGAAGGACGGATCAATCTATGTCAATGAGGTTGCCCCAAGACCTCATAATAGTGGGCACTACAGTTTAGAAGGCAGTTACACCGATCAATTCGAACAACATATAAGAGCGATCTTAGACTTACCGTTAGGAGATACCGATTCTAAGGTAGCCGCAGTAATGGTCAATCTGGTGGGAGAAGAATCGTATACGGGCCCCGTACACTACAAAGGCCTAGATGAAGCTTTAGCCATAGAAGGTGTATCTCCTCACATTTATGGAAAAGCCGAAACAAGACCCTTTAGAAAGATGGGGCATGTAACTATTGTAGGTGAAGAACTCGAAGAAGTGTATCTTAGAGCAAGAAAAGTGAAAGATTTAATTAAAGTCATATCTCGATGAGTGTAGCCATTGTCATGGGAAGTACTAGTGACCTCGTTGTTATGAACGACGCGGTAGCCGTTTTAGAAAAACTTGGGGTAGAAACTGAAGTAGATATCGTTTCTGCTCATAGAACTCCTGAAAAGCTATTTGAATTTTCAAAGAATGCTCACTTAAGAGGTATTAAGGTAATCATCGCTGGAGCTGGCGGCGCTGCTCATTTACCGGGAATGGTCGCCTCATTGAGTCCTTTACCCGTAATCGGTGTTCCTGTAAAAAGCAGAAACTCAATTGACGGATGGGATTCTGTTCTTTCTATTCTCCAAATGCCAGGAGGAGTTCCTGTAGCAACCGTTGCCCTAGACGGAGCTCAAAACGCTGGAATTCTTGCTGCTCAAATCATTGCAAGCTCTAATCCCGACTTGCTAGAAAAAATCATCTCCTTCAAGGAGTCTTTAAAAGACAAGGTGATTAAAGGTGCTGAAGATCTAAAGAAAGCCTAACAACCAAACACTTACCAATAAAAAAATAGGTATTGCCTCAACCCAAAGTGAGGTGTAATTCTGTGGCCGATCTATTCTAGTACCGGCAATTAAAGCCGCAGTAATCAAATAGAAGATGAAATAGACCCATTGGTAAGAAACTCCAAGGTCTGTTGCCAATAACCAAAGAATAATCGATAGAATTAATGAAAGATATCCGACCCATTTTATTTTCTGAACCCCCAACTGTTGAGCTAAGTTGGGCAACATAAGCTTATCGACACTCATATCTCTTATCTCAAAAGGGACAAGTAATGCAAGTACAAGAAAAAAATGGGAGAAAAACAACGAAACAATATTTAAACCAAACCAATTCTCGTTTAAAAAGGTGAATGGTAAAGCTGCTGTTACCAGGGCCCAAACCAGACTAACCAAGAAAGCCTTAATCCATCCATTTTCTCTAGAAATTGGGAGTAGCTCTCTTTGAACATAGAGTACCCCAAAAAACGAAGATGAAACGAGAATAAACCACGAGTCCTTCGATAAATCCTTCACAAGGTATAGCAAACCAATAATAGATAATAGCGTAGACAACTTTAACCAGCTCCAGAAAATATTCGGTTGATTGTTTCCTTTGAAACCTACTGGCGCAAACTTGATCAAATTGTAATAAACATAGCTCGCAAAAAAGACCATCAACAACTGTGACTCAGGGATGATTTTGTTTAAGCTCAGAAGACTTAAACTACTCATTGAAAAAACAGACAAAGCCACATGAATACTGCCTTTTACATAGATATCCAACAATAGCTTTATCCACTTCATTAAACAAAAGTAGCACTTCTCAACACTTTTTAATAAATGCCTCAATTACAGTGGTTCACAATACTCTAAAAAGCAGTTTATTCAGTAATTTTACAACCCTAAAAATTGATGATTGATGAGTACTCCTTTTGCAAAAAGACACATCGGTGTTCAAAGCGGTGAATTAACCACCATGTTAAAGACGATTGGCATTTCTACGATAGCCCATTTAATCGATGAAACCATTCCCGAAGATATCCGCCTGAAGAAAGAGATGGACTTGCCTGAGGCAATGTCTGAAAATGAACTTCTCGCTCATCTTGAAGAGCTCTCCCAAAAGAATCAACTTTTTAGTCAATTTATAGGGTTAGGGTACCACCCTTCAATCACTCCATCAGTAATCAAGAGAAATATCCTAGAAAATCCAGGCTGGTATACTGCCTATACTCCTTACCAAGCAGAAATTGCGCAAGGAAGACTTGAGGCGCTTCTGAACTATCAAACAATGGTTATCGAGTTAACAGGAATGGAGATTGCGAATGCCTCTTTACTTGATGAGAGTACGGCTGCAGCTGAAGCTATGACAATGCTTTTTGATCTTAGAAGTAGAGATCAGAAAAAGAGAGGTGCTCTAAAATTCTATGTTGATTCTGAGATTTTACCTCAAACCTATTCACTCCTACAAACTAGAGCAACGCCTCTTGAAATTGAATTGGTTCAAGGACCGATCGAAGATTTCAATCCAAATGATTCCTATTTTGGAGTAATTGCTCAGTACCCAGGCAAATATGGAAACATTTGCGATCTAAGTGAATTAGTCGCTAAATCAAAAGAACTAGACATTAAGGTTGCAGTAGCAGCAGATCTACTTAGCCTCACCTTACTTAAAGAACCAGGAAGCTACGGTGTTGATGCCGTTGTTGGAACGACGCAGCGCTTTGGTATTCCACTGGGATACGGAGGTCCTCACGCTGCTTATTTTGCTACCAAGCACGACTATCGCAGAAACGTTCCTGGCAGAATTATAGGTAAAACCGTAGACACCGACGGGAACCCAGCACTTCGAATGGCTCTTCAAACGAGAGAACAGCACATAAAACGAGATAAAGCAACCTCGAACATCTGTACGGCACAAGTATTATTAGCCGTTATGGCTGGTATGTATGGGGTATACCATGGTCCTGACGGACTTAAATCAATTGCCTTAAACATCCACAGAAAAACCCAAATAGTGGCCGAAGAAGCAGCTAAAGGAGGTCTGATCTCGATGAATGAGGAGTACTTTGATACCTTATATTTCAAAGGTGTAGAGGCAGTAGTCTTTAAGCAAAGAGCAGAAGCAGCTTCAATCAATCTATACTACCCATCTGCTAATGAAGTTAGTATTTCATTAAATGAAGTCACTTCAACCCAAGATTTACAAAAACTTATCAAAGTTCTAACGGGCAACACGGTCTCCATCGATGAATTAAACTCGAGACTTCAAAAGGCGTCTGATCCTTCATTAAAAGAAGAGAATACAAGAACTAGTAGTTATCTAGAGCACGAGGTTTTTCAGCGCTATCGTAGCGAAACCGAGCTTATGCGTTACATTAAAAAACTCGAAAAGAAGGATTTGGCACTTAATCACTCAATGATTGCCTTAGGTAGCTGTACGATGAAATTAAATGCAGCTACTGAAATGCTACCCTTGAGCTGGTCTCGATTTGCTAATCTACACCCCTTCGTACCAGTAGAGCAGGCTGAAGGTTACAGTATCATCCTTGAGGAGTTGACTCAGTACTTAAATGAGGTTACCGGATTCGCTGCTACTTCTCTCCAACCCAACTCAGGAGCCCAAGGTGAATATGCAGGTCTTATGACCATCAGAGCTTATCACCATGCCAGAGGAGATCAGCATAGAAATATTTGTATTATTCCAGCTTCTGCTCATGGTACAAACCCAGCCTCTGCCGTTATGGCCGGTATGAAAGTAGTTGTTACTAAAACCGATGAAAAAGGAAATATAGACCTAACCGACTTAGAAGAAAAAGTCGTTCAGCACTCTAATGAACTGGCTGCATTAATGGTCACTTATCCTTCAACTCACGGGGTATTCGAATCTTCGATTCGACAAATCACGGCACTTATTCATGAGCATGGCGGTCAAGTCTATATGGATGGGGCAAACATGAATGCTCAAGTAGGGTTAACGAACCCTGCTACCATTGGTGCAGATGTTTGTCACCTTAATCTGCATAAAACTTTCGCTATACCACACGGTGGTGGAGGTCCCGGCGTAGGTCCTATTTGTGTAGCACCTCAACTGGCTCCATATTTACCAGGCAACCCTATTATACCAACAGGTGGCTCTGAAGCTATTACCGCTATTTCTGCCGCCCCATTCGGTAGCGCATTAGCCTGCCTTATTTCTTACGCTTATATCCGAATGTTAGGAAGCAAAGGTCTTACTGACTCTACCAGGTACGCTATACTAAATGCGAATTACATTAAGGAGCGTTTAGAATCTAGTTATCCAGTACTTTATACTGGAGAAAAAGGGAGAGCCGCTCACGAATTAATTATCGATTGTAGACCTTTCAAAGAAAAAGGAATCGAAGTAACAGATATCGCAAAACGATTAATGGATTACGGCTTCCATGCTCCTACGGTCTCATTCCCTGTAGCCGGTACGATGATGATTGAGCCTACCGAAAGTGAGGGGTTAGAAGAAATCGATAGATTCTGTGAGGCCATGCTCGCAATTAAGGATGAAATCGATCACTGCGATGCAGACGATCCTGTGAACGTTTTGAAAAACGCACCACACACCCTAGCTATGCTTACCACAGATAAATGGGAATTTCCATATTCTAGAAGACAGGCTGCTTATCCGCTACCCTTTGTAGAAGAAAGTAAATTCTGGCCATCAGTGAGAAGAGCTGATGAGGCCTTTGGAGACCGTAACCTAATTTGTAGTTGTGCACCCATAGAAGCCTACCAGAGTTAATAGAATTTAACCCTCAAATAAAGGGACGAACTAGATTTCACGCTAGACGTCCCTTTTTTTTTAACTTAGACCGCTATAAACAGACTTCATGAATATAAGTTTTATAGGTACTGGGAATTACCTTCCCGAGATCATCCAGTCGAACAGCCGATTCGAAAAAAGCGAATTCATCGATGAAAACGGAAAGGCCTTCGAGGCGGATAACAAGGAAATCATTGAAAAATTTCAAGCCATAACAGGGATTGAGAGTAGACGTTACTTAGAACCCCACCTTAACACTTCAGATATGGGCTTTTTCGCAGCACAAAAAGCCATCGAAAACGCAAAAATATCGGCTGAAAAAATTGATTACATCATTTTTGCGCACAACTTCGGCGATGTTCGTCATGGTGAAATTCAAACCGACTTATTACCTAGTTTAGCTTCTAGAGTTAAAAATAAACTAGGCATACAAAATTCAAAGTGCGTTGCTTACGATATGATCTTTGGTTGCCCTGGATGGGTAGAAGGAGTTATTCAAGCCAAGGCATTTATTAAAAGTGGAATGGCAAAGAATTGCTTGGTTATTGGAGCCGAAGCACTTTCTAGAGTGGTAGATATAAACGACCGGGATAGTATGATCTTTGCCGATGGTGCCGGAGCTACTATTGTAAGTGCAACGAATGATGGGGGCGATATTCTTGCTAATGTCACTACCACACTAGCCAACGATGAGGCTTACTATCTCTATTTCGGAAAAGGAAACAAAGCATCCAATAAGGATCAAACTCGTTACATTAAAATGCTCGGACGCAAAGTCTACGAGCTAGCTGTAGTACATGTTCCTAGCGCCATGGCTGAAGCCATAGAACAGGCAGGGGTATCCATATCAGAGGTGAAGAAAGTGTTTTTACATCAAGCCAATGAAAAAATGGATGAGGCGATGGTAAAAAGACTTTACCGCAAGTTCAAAGCTGATGCTCCCGAGGGGGTGATGCCAATGAATATTAAAGAAGTTGGTAATAACTCGGTTGCTACGGTACCTGTTCTTTTCGATATGGTTCGCAGAAAACAAATGCCTGAGCACGAACTAAAAAAAGGTGATGTTATTTTATTCGCAAGTGTAGGGGCCGGAATGAATTTAAACTGCATCGTTTATCGATACTAATGAAGTCATGAAACTCGTCGTTATAATCCCATTTTATAACGAAGAAAACTATCTTGCCAAGTGCATAAATAGCTTTACGATTCAAACACGAAGGCCCGATCTCCTAGTCTTAGTAGATGATTCGAGTACCGACAATGGAGCAGAAATAGCAAAAGAATTAGCAGCTACCCACTCATTTATTCAATACCATAGAAAGCAAAGTGACCCAGGTAGAATTCCTGGGGCTAAACACATCCATGCCTTTTATCACGGTTTAGAAGCGGTGAAAGATTTCGACCTCATCGGAAAATTCGATGCCGATATCGTTTTACCGCCATATTATTTCGAAGAAGCGATTAAAGCCTTCCGCAATCATCCAAACCTCGGTATGTTTTCAGGACACCTTTATATAAGGCAACAGGATCGCTGGGTATATGAGGCCGTAGCCGACAAAAACCATATTCGCGGCCCCATCAAGTTGTACCGTAAAGAGTGTTTTAATGCGATTAATGGTCTCATCCCTGCCTTAGGTTGGGACAGTATAGATACTCTACTTGCCGAGGCCAATGGATTTGAGCTTCAGACCAATGCTACTTTGAAGGTAAAACACCTAAGACCAACCAATAAAGACTATACGAATCTCGATTATTTCAAACGCAGAGGAGCAAGTTATCACCTCCTAGGTTACGATCTTACAATCAGCCTTTTAAGCGCACTAAAGCTGGCTTTTAAGAAGAAAAGCCAGCGCATACTTATAGCACTTTTAGAAGGCTATTTTAAATCTAGAAGTAACGATCAAAGACTCGTTAATGATACAAGCGCCAAAGAAATCTGTAGAGTTCGCTATCGCAAAATGACTCGAAAACTTAATCTTCTAGCAAGTCTTCGATAGGCGTACCCGTAGTTCCGTTTGGCATACCAATTCCGAGGAGTACAGCTAAAGTAGGTGCAATATCAGGGATTTCTGTTCGCTCTGCAGTTGATCCCGTGGGAATTCCCTTTCCGAAAAATAATAGGGGCACATGAGTATCGTAAATCATGGCAGAACCATGTGTTGAACCCGTACGAGAGTAGGAAACGTATCCAGGGCTTTGTACAAATACAATATCCCCTGATCGCTTTGGATGGTACCCATTATAGATAATTCGATCAAAACCTGAAGTAGCACCAAAATTTCTAAGTTGATCTGATGTATAAACTCGTTCTACATGATCAAAATCGTAAAGCATATTAGCAATAGCTGTGCGTACTGAGGCTGAAGCAAAACCTTCCTTCTCTAGTGCTGTTAAAATTTCCTTATTTAGAAATACTTCATTGTACGAAATAGATTCAATGAGCGAACGGTCACCAAATCGCTCTTCTACCTCTTGATATAAGCGTTCTGCCATGGTCTTACTATCAAGATAACCCGCAGGAATTTTTTGATCGTTCAGAAAAGCAGGCACATGAATCGCTCCGTGATCTGCAGTTAAAAACAAAGTATATTCTCCTTCTCCCACTTGATCGTCTAGATACGCTAAAAGGCGCTCTAATTCAAGGTCTAATCGCATGTAGTTATCCTGAACCTCTACTGAGTTGACACCGTATTTGTGTCCTATATAATCTGGGGAAGAATAGCTTATAGCCAAGAAATCAGGAATCTCATCGGCTCCCATCTGTTCCTGCTTGATTACTTCGAAAGCAAAATCGGTCGTTAGGCTGTTACCGAATGGCGTCGCAGCTAAACTACTGTACTGCCCGTTCTGGTCCCACAACTTGTCGATTTGATGAGGAAAGCCCGAATTATTCTCTCCATTTGACAAACCTTCATAATTATTTACATCGCTACCGCTTTCAATATAAGACCTTAAAGGCTTAAGCGTTTCCCAAGTTTTTCGATATTGATCTACAGAATGTTTCTTGTTATATTTCTTTACCCAGTCTGGAAGTGACTCAAAGTAATACTTTGAGCTAATCCAATTTCCGGTTGATCGACCTTCGAACCAGTATGCTGCATCAGCCGTATGACCTACGGGCAAGATAGCACCTCTGTCTTTAATGGCTATTCCAACCACTTTTGATCGAAATTGGTAGTGCAATCTCAACTGATCGGTGATTGTAGTAGTCAGTAAACGTGTTGGCGCCATTCCTCCAGTACTTTCAGTTCCTAAGTCTGGATAATTCTCATCAGCCGCACAGTAAACTGACTCTTGAAGAAATTTATCATACCAGTTATTCCCGAGGATACCATGCACCGCCGGAGTAGTTCCGGTATAAACTGAAGTATGCCCAGGGCCAGTAGCTGTAGGAACATAATTAAAGTGATGATTTTTTGCCTCAAAACCTTCATTGACCAGTCGCTTAAATCCCCCTTCCCCAAATCGATCCCAAAATCGTGTTAGGTAATCGAATCTCATTTGATCAACCACTATACCCACCACAAGTTTTGGTTGAGTATAAGGCTTTTCTTCTTGTGCTTGTATTCTAACTACAGTAGTTATTGCCAAAAGAATAAGGGCGGCTCTTTTCATTACAAATGGTTTATACTACAAATCTAAGACAAGCGATCAGTTCAAAGGATAAATCAATGTTAAATGCTTTCAAAAAGCGTAATTTTGAAATATGACTTACCTAGCTAACATCGGCCGTTATGGCCTTATGTTATTGGAGATGTTTAAAAAACCTACCAAATGGGGGGTGATGAAAAAACTGATCCTAAAAGAAATTGACGAGCTCATTTTTAGCTCCTTAGGTATTATCATATTCATTTCCTTTTTCATCGGCGGAGTAGTCACTATTCAGACTGCATTAAATTTAACTAGTCCGTTTTTACCGAAAAGTCTGATCGGCTTTGCTACTCGACAATCAGTAATTCTAGAATTTGCACCAACCTTCACGTCGATTATTATGGTTGGAAAAGTAGGATCATATATCACCTCCTCAATTGGATCTATGCGAGTTACCGAGCAAATTGATGCATTAGAAGTTATGGGGGTTAATTCTATGAACTATCTCATATTTCCAAAGTTCATTGCAATGCTATTTTACCCCTTCGCCATTGCGATATCGATGTATGTAGGGATTTTCGGAGGCTGGTCTGCAGCGGTTTTCGGGGGCTATGCTCCCACTTCTGAATTCATTGCTGGAATTCAGCAAGACCTAGTTGTATTTCATGTGGTCTATGCATTTATTAAAAGTCTTGTTTTTGCCGTGGTGATCGCTACTCTCCCCGCCTATCATGGATACTATTTGAAAGGTGGTGCTTTAGAGGTAGGTAAAGCCGCAACAACCTCTTTTATATGGACCAGTGTAGTTCTGATCATACTAAATTATGTACTCACTCAATTACTACTCGGATAATGATTGAAGTTCAAGGCCTATATAAATCATTTGAAGGAAAAGCGGTACTAAAAAACATTTCCACCACTTTTGAGCGAGGAAAAACAAATCTAATCATTGGGCAGAGTGGATCGGGAAAAACCGTATTTCTAAAATCTCTTATTGGATTAATCACTCCAGAACAGGGCAAAATAGCCTACGACGGCGTATGCCTATTAGAACTTGAAAGAGACGAACAACGAGATCTTAGAAAAGCCATGGGAATGGTGTTTCAAGGAAGTGCTCTTTTCGATTCAATGACCGTTGAAGAGAATGTAGGATTCCCTTTAGAAATGTTCACAAAACTATCTAAAGGAGAGAAAAAAGATCGCATCGATTCTGTTTTACAACGCGTAAATCTCATTGATGCACATCACAAGTATCCATCAGAAATTTCAGGGGGTATGATGAAGAGAGTTGCTATTGCCCGAGCAATCGTACTTAACCCCAAATACTTGTTTTGCGATGAACCCAACTCAGGTCTCGATCCTAAAACAGCTATTCTAATCGATAATTTGATTCAAGAAATCACTCAAGAATACGACATCACAACCCTTATCAACACCCATGATATGAATTCAGTGATGGAAATTGGAGAGAAGATCGTCTTCTTAAAAGAAGGAGAATTAGCCTGGGAAGGTAGCAAAGAAGAAATCTTCATTACCGACAACCAGGCTGTGGGCGACTTTGTCTATGCCTCAGAACTCTTTAAAAATGTTCGCTCGGTATACATAGACAAGAAGAATGGTTAGTTCGATCTAATCAGTAGAGTATCTAATTGTAAACGCACCTTTAACCAATTCTCAATTCTAGGATTTAATTCTGCCTTCTTAGTTGATTTAAGTGCCGAATGATAATCTATTTCAAAAACGGGTAACGTATCCTGAGTACTGAAGTCAGTTTGAACTCTAGCTGAATAGCCTACCTTATTGACCTCAGGAAATGCAGCTACTAACTCCGTGCTTATTGCAGTAAATGGAATTGCAAAATTCATAGACTCTTTAAGACGAATAATTTCATTCTCTAGAAGTTTGATCTGATCTTCCTTAGAAGATAATTCGCTTTTCTTATTCTCATACAATTCTAACACATATTGCATCGAGTTCGGATCGTCTGCATCAGACGATTGAATCACCTCAAAGGAGGTCTCTTTTAAACGATCGAACGCTTGAAGACGGATACGCCAAGTAGTAATTACTTCCTCAGGAACTGCCGCAGCGCCCAATAGCATCACACTTATCTCAGAGTTGTTACCCTTATTGTAGTCAAGGGTTGCAAATTCTTTACGATACACTCCCCCATTTTCGAAGGGATAACTCTCTACGGTTTCTCTTAGAAAAGCCTGAGCATCTCGTCTAAATAAAGATTCTTGTAACACACCATAAAACGTGTAAGTAGCAGGTATCATCACAACAATTCCAGAAATAGAGGCAATCCGAGCAATCGTTCTTCGCCTAGCCGAATTCGCATAGCGTTCCATAGGAAAGCCTAAGTACTTAATCACCAAAAAGGTTGCAATGGCAATAAAAATGGTATTGATCAAAAAGAGATACAAAGCTCCTAATGCATAGCTAGCATTACCAATAGCCAATCCAAAACCAACCGTACAAAGTGGAGGCATAAGTGCCGTAGCAATAGCCACCCCGAAGATGACACTCGCCATCGTTCCCTTTCGTGCTCTAGCTACCACCAATGCAGTCCCTCCAAAAAAGGCAATGAGCACATCTCTGATGTCTGGCTTAACGCGTGCTAGCAGCTCTGAAGATTCATCTCGAAGAGGAAAAATCCAAAAGAATAGAAATGCCGTAACCACAGACAGACCAACCATCACCATAAAATTCTTTAACGAACGATTAAGTAGATCAATGTCGTTAGTTGCTAATGAAAACCCTAAACCCAAAATAGGACCCATTAATGGAGAGATTAACATGGCTCCAATAACCACTGCTGTTGAATTTGCATTTAATCCAATAGAAGCAATAAAGATGGAGCAAATTAAGATCCATGAGGTATGCCCTTTGAATGGGATATCTGCAATAATCGAATCTTTTGTTGCTTGCATATCCGTATTGGTACGGATGTTAAGAAGCTCACTTAAAAAACTTCTTAGAATTTCAAACAGTCCCTTAGCAGACTGTTTAAGTTCAGGAGTATTGTTCATTTCTTTTCGGTCGCTAGCACTCTAGCATTAGGTTGAAATAGATAGCGTTTGCCGGTCTTAACTTCCACGCATTCAATACGTTTGCGTCGTACAGATCCGCGTTCAAATATACGCGAGTTCCCGAAATAAAATTGATTTCCTTCAGCTAAATCAGCAACGAATAGAAGAGCATCATCAGAGCGATCATATTGCGCTAAAGCTCTATCTAGAAGAACATCTGAACTACTTGAAGCCCTCGGACTTTTAAAATGTTTTGCGAGCACAGGCAATAATTCAGAGGGAAAAATCTCAGGATTCAAGAAAGGTAACATCAAATGTTTAAAAACATTTTTCCATTCTATCCCGTGTGGTTTTATCCTTCTCCCGAATTCAGTAAAAGCTACCAAATGAGCTATTTCATGAATAAGTGTAATTAGAAAACGATATTTATTCTCAGTAGCATTTACAGTAATTTGATGATTACCACTAGGAAGCAAACGATAGTCTCCGTGTCTAGTTTTTCTTTGATTAACAATCTTGAGATGCACCCCATGGGTCTGAATAAGTTCAAAACAAGGCATCAAAGCCTTTTCAGGCACATAAGGAGCAAGAATATCAATCATCAACAACAGCTTCAAGGGGTACTATTACTGACTTGTAGTACCTTTCCATTATACAATTCATGACCGGTGAGTGCAAACTTAGCAACGTATTCACCCATCTGTTGTGCCGAAACATTGGCTACGAAGTCAGGGAATGCCTTAGCGAGCATCTCAGTATTTACAGCTCCTAAAGCAAGGGTATTAAAAGCCACGCCCGCATCCTTATACTCCTCAGCTAATAATTCAAACAGGGTAATTAATGCGCCCTTACTCGAACTATATGCTGAAAGACCAGGAAATTTAGCGCTTCCTTGGATACCACCCATAGAACTAATACCTAACACATGAGATCCTCGAACTAATTTATCCTCTAAAGCTTGAGTAAGTCTTGCTACCCCGAAAACATTTACCCGATATATTGATTCAAAATCTTCTACACTTGTCTGGCTAAACGGCTTATTCAAAAAAGCACCAGCGTTATGAATCAAAGCATCAACCTGATCCCAATCTTTGATTAATTCGTGTAACGACTCAAAACTAGAATCAGCTAGGTCCATGCATACCGATCGAAGTAAAGGTAAATCAGCTCCCTGCAATGGGCTTTCAGTACGAGAAATGGCCACTACTTCGTGCCCTTCTTTTAATAAAAATTGGACCGCTTCAAGGCCAATACCCCTACTAGCCCCTGTAACAATAATTTTAGCCATAGTTTGTAATTGAATTAAAAAGATACAAAAAAGCATTCCTGAAGAGGAATGCTTTCAATATAGATCTATGAAATTTAGACTAGGCCAGTAAGGTAACTGGATGCTCTAAATACATCCTTAATGTTTGTAAGAATTGTGCTCCTGTGGCTCCATCAATGGTTCGATGATCACAAGCCAAGGTTAACTTCATCATACTTCTAGGTACGATTGCTCCATCACGTACAACAGCCTTTTCAATAATTGCGCCAACTGAAAGTATTGCTGAATTCGGTTGATTGATGATCGAAGTAAATTCCTCAATACCAAACATTCCCAGATTAGAAACTGTAAAAGTGCTTCCTTCCATCTCTGCAGGGGTAAGCTTCTTATTACGTGCTCTTCCAGCCATGTCTTTTACAGTGGCACCAAGTTGAGTGAAAGATAATTGGTCGGCATGTTTAATAACTGGAACAACTAGTCCATCTTCCACAGCAACGGCAACTCCAAGGTGTACATGGTGATTAATGATCGTAGCCTCATCACTCCAAGTGGTATTCACTTGCTTATGCTTAAGCAGTGCCATAGCAGAAGCCTTTAAAACCATATCGTTGAATGAAACCTTAGTATCAGGAAGTTGGTTGATTTGCTGGCGAGCGGCTTTAGCCTCATCCATTTCAACCTCAACAGTCAAGTAGTAATGAGGTGCTGTAAATTTAGACTCTGAAAGACGCTTGGCAATCACCTTACGCATTTGAGAATTCTTAACTGACTCTTTATTTTCTACTCCTGAAGCGACAACTACAGGTGCAACTGCTGGTTGAGCTGCAGAAGAAGCTGCCGGAGCGACAACTACTTGCGCTTGCTCTACGTCACGGCGAATGATTCTGCCGTTTTCTCCAGAACCTTTTACTGTAGATAAATCTAGACCTTTCTCTTTAGCTAACTTTTTAGCTAATGGAGAGGCGAAAACTCTTCCGTTTGAAGGAATAGTTTCAGTAGTTCGTATAACTGGTGCAGCTACAACTGGCGCAGCAGCGGGTATTTCACTCTTAGCTTCGACCGCTTCTTGAGGAACAGCTGGAACAGCAGCCGCTGGAGCGGAAGCGCCATTTAAAACAGATGATACATCAGTTCCGGCAGGTCCAATAATTGCTAGTACAGCATCTACTGGTGCTGACCCACCCTCATCGATACCGATATGTAATAACGTACCTGAGTAGAACGATTCAAATTCCATCGTTGCTTTATCCGTTTCGATTTCAGCAAGTATATCTCCTTCTTCAACAGCGTCTCCTACTTTCTTTAACCAGCTAGCCACAGTACCTTCTTCCATGGTATCACTAAGGCGTGGCATAGTAACGATTTCTACACCTGCAGGAATAGAAGCAACTGCTTTAGTTTCATTTGTTGGTTCTGAAGTAGCCTCGACCGGCTTCACTTCTTCAGCTGGTGGGGTAGCTGGCGTTGCTGTTCCCCCTATAAGTGCAGATATATCCTCTCCTTCATCACCAATAATTGCGAGTAGCGCATCAACGGGAGCCCCATCTCCTTCAGGAATACCAATGTGTAAAAGCGTTCCATTATAAAAGGATTCAAACTCCATAGTTGCCTTGTCGGTTTCAATCTCTGCTAAGATTTCACCTTCTTCTACCTTGTCTCCTACTTTCTTCAACCACTTAGCGACAGTCCCTTCTTCCATGGTGTCGCTTAGTCGTGGCATGGTAACTACTTCTGCCATTATGATAATTTATGAGATAAAAATGGATAATCTTTTTGCTCGTATACCGTATCGTAAAGCTGTTCGATTGGCGGAAAATCTGAGTCTTCAGCAAACTTCTCACACTCTGCAACTAAATCTCTCACACGTGCATCGATTACTTTGATATCGTCTTCTGACGCCCACTTCTTGTCAAGAATTAACTCTTTAACTTGAGAAATAGGGTCAATATTTTGGTATTCTTTCACCTCATCTTTTGTTCTGTAATGCTGTGCATCAGACATCGAGTGACCACGGTAACGATAGGTCTTTGCTTCAAGGAAAGTTGGCCCTCCGCCTGAACGTGCACGCTCAATCGCTTCACTGACAGCCTCTGCGCTTGCCGCAGGATCCATTCCGTCAAAGGCACTACATGGCATACCATATCCTAAACCAAGCTTGTAGATATCTGTATCGTAAGCCGTTCTTGCTACAGAAGTTCCCATGGCGTATCCGTTATTCTCACAGATAAACACAACAGGAAGCTGCCAAAGCATAGCCAAGTTAAAAGTCTCGTGCAAAGATCCTTGACGTACTGCACCATCACCCATGTAAGTAAGGGTAACTGCATCACGGTCAAAGAACTTGTCCGCAAAAGCAAGACCAGCACCTAAAGGAATTTGACCACCAACGATTCCGTGACCACCGTAAAAACGATGTTCCTTTGAGAAGATGTGCATTGAACCTCCCATACCTTTAGAGGTTCCGGTTACCTTACCATAAAGCTCGGCCATTACTTTTTTAGGATCAACTCCCATACCAATAGGCTGAACGTGATTTCGGTAAGCTGTGATCATTTTATCCTTTGACAAGTCCATGGCGTGAAGCGAACCCGCTAGCACTGCCTCTTGGCCATTGTAAAGGTGTAAGAACCCTCTTACTTTCTGTTGAATATATACCGCAGCTAATTTGTCTTCAAACTTTCTCCAGAAGAGCATGTCTTCATACCACTGCATGTAGGTTTCTTTCGTGATCTTTTTCATTGGTACGATTTTGATTGTCGCAAAAATAATATAAAAATCGGTCTTGGCCTTGCTAAAAGAGTCTCTTAAAAATTGTAAAATCGATCCCCAAATTCAAAGGACAAAGCAATTCTTAATGCATTCTCAAATGGGTTCTGTACCTGAGAGGTTGAGAACAAATACGAAAGGTCGATTTTAAGGTTATCCTTACGCGCTCCAGCGCCAACAGTAGCATATTTTCTATTGGTTATATCGGTAGTGTCGTGATAGTATCCGAGACGTAAAAACAAATCATCTCTGAAGTTGTACTCACTTCCCAATGCAAAACCAAGAGCCTTATTATCAACAGGTACTACAAGGGTATTCGCTTCAAGAGTAACTGAAAGCGTAGAGTCATAATCGAAGATAAAGTCATGCCCCAAGCCCATGCGAAGCGTACTCGGTAGGTATTGCTCAACTCCGTCTAAGTCATAAGAAAGTGTGGTACCGAAATTTGATAACGACAAGCCCGCTCTCCATCGGGAGTCTGCTCCTTCCCTGATATTCAAATCTGATCGGTAATAAAACCCGACATCAACTGCCAAAGCGTTTGCGGCTCTTGCATCTTGAACCGCTTCAGTGAGCTTTAAGTTGGAGCTGATAAATCGAAGACCCGCTCCCACTGATAATTGATCATTGAGCTGAAGACCATAGGCAAAATCAAGCGCAAGTTCATTCGGCTTTACGATCTGAGCAGGTTCATCAATGGTTTGTCGAAATTCGACCTCTCCAAGCCCAAAATAAGTCAAGCCAACCGCGAGTGCACTCACATCGTTAATTCGTTGAGCGTAATTCGCACCAAGGAGACTAACATCGTCGGCGATGTTGGCTAGATAAGGAGTGTAGGCAATTCCGAACTCTGCAGAATTTCCCAACCAAACTAACTTGGCAGGGTTCCAACGTGCCGAGTTAACATCAGCATGAGTAGCTACGCCGGTGTCACCCATACCCGCAGCTCGTGCATCGATCGGAATATTTAAAAAGGGCACCGCGGGGGTAGTATTGTCTTGAGCAAAAAGATAGCCTGAAAACAAAAGGCCACTAAGCATTAGAATCGATTTGACAAATCTCATAGTACTATTTTCTATTTAGCATACAAAGTACAAACATTAGACGAATTAGTATCTTCGTTTCACGAACCGTTTTGATATGAAGATTGATAAATTATACCAACTCTTTGAGCAAAGTTCTGGTGTGTGCACCGATACCCGAAGCTTAGATAAAAACCAACTATTTTTTGCTCTTAAAGGCCCCTCTTTTAACGGAGATGATTTTGCCTTAGAGGCAATAAAAAATGGAGCTTCGTACGCAATCGTTAGCAAAACTTGTAAAGACAAGAATGATAAAATCATTCCGGTAAGTGATCCGCTAAAAACGCTTCAAGATCTTGCGGAATTTCATCGTGACAGCTTCGAAATTCCCGTGATTGGTCTTACAGGAAGCAATGGTAAAACCACCACTAAGGAGCTCATTAATGCGATACTATCGAGTGAATATGAAACGCTTTGTACCCAAGGCAATCTAAATAATCACATTGGAGTGCCCCTTACCTTACTAAGACTTCAACCTACCCATGAGATCGCTATTATCGAAATGGGAGCAAACCACCAAGGTGAAATCGCTGAGCTCTGTAGAATTGCCAACCCTAACCTAGGGTTAATTACCAATTTTGGAAAAGCACATTTGGAAGGTTTCGGAGGTATTGAGGGGGTGATCAAAGGAAAATCAGAACTTTTTCAGCATCTAATCCATGTAGGAGGTGTCATTTTCTTTAACCAAGAAGATTCGATTCAAAAAGAAAAATTAGCCGCTCATGACAATCGTTCAAGCTATGGTTTAGTCGAGGAAGCTGACAGCTATTTAGAACTCCTTCAAACAGCGCCTACCCTCACCCTTAAATGGGAGAATCTCGAGCTATCTAGTTCTCTTTTCGGAAAATACAACGCTCTGAATATAGCTGCTGCTGTCGCTGTAGCTAGTTTTTTTGAAGTTGATCCTATATCGGTGCAGAAAAGCATAAACAACTACCGGGCAAAACAAATGCGTTCAGAGGTTCGAACGATTAATGGCAGGCAGTTGTTTGTAGATGCATACAATGCTAACCCAAGTAGTTTAAAAGTAAGTCTTGAAACCTTTAAGTCCCTGAATTGGGAGAATACAGCACTTGTAATCGGCGACATGTTTGAACTCGGAGAAGAAGCCGACAAAGAACACAGAGCCATTGTGGATCTAATTATCGCGCTAGGTTTTGATGAAGTTTATTTAGTTGGAAAGCATTTTCAAAAAACCAATCACCCGTTCAAGGGGTTTGAAACCACGACTGATTTACTGAATAAATTTCCTGAATCGCTCAAAAACAAGAATATTTATTTGAAGGCTTCGAGATCGATGACCTTAGAAAAGGTATTAGATCGATTATAATTTACCAGTCTCCGTATTCTGCACCGTTTTTGGCGGTCTCAAATAAGGTGATATGCAGTTTGCGATCACCAATAATCGGTTTTAGTATATCGTAAATAACCTTCGCTAAATGCTCTGTTGAAGGCAACAAACTTTCAAACTCTGGGCAATCTACGTTCAGGTTCTTATGATCAAAACGATCCTCTACTTGCTCTTTAATCATACCACCCAATTCACCTAGGTCGATAACGAAACCAGTGTTTGGATCTACCTCACCTCTCACTCGAACTTCTAATTCAAAATTGTGGCCGTGAAAATAAGGGCTGTTGCACTTACCAAAAACCTCACGATTCTTTTCATCGCTCCATGATGGATTGTGTAAACGGTGGGCAGCATTAAAATGCGCTCTTCTGCAAATAGTGGCAATCATGGGCGCAAATTTAGATAATTAGATTACACCTTCATCGATTTTTTAGGCCATTGGCACCTCAATAGCTAGAAGTTTAGCATTTGTCTGGGCACTAAGTGTAAATTTAGCCGCTTCGGTGATTCCAATAGCATCTCTTCTTCCTAATGGTTCACCTTCTGCACTAACCTCACCTTCAATCACAAAGAGGTAAACTCCATTAGTAGCATTCTTTAAAGTGTAAGTTGTGCTACTTTGCGAATCTAAATGATTTAAATGCATAAAGGCATCTTGATGTATCCAAACCCCTTCATCTTCCTTATTTGGAGACAAGATCTGTTGCCATCGGTTGGTGCTATCTTCTACTTTTAAAGTAATCTGATCGTATCGGGGAGTTACATTTTTCTCTTTAGGAAAAATCCATATCTGAAGAAATGCAACGGGCTCACTCGCACTCGCATTCATTTCGCTATGCTCCACTCCAGAACCAGCACTCATGACCTGTATGTCTCCTGAGCGGATAACAGTTTCATTCCCCATATTATCCCGATGCTTTAAGTCACCACTAAGGGGAATAGAGATGATTTCCATATCTCGGTGCCCATGAGTCCCAAATCCCATTGAAGGAGCAACCCAATCGTCGTTAAGTACGCGAAGCGCACCAAAATTCATCTGATCAGGATTGAAGTAAGAAGCAAAGCTAAAGCTGTGCGAGGATTTTAACCATCCATGGTCAGCATAGCCCCGAGAATCCGCTAAGAACAATTTCTTTACCATGTTTTTGTTTTAAAGATACCCCATAAAAAAAGGGAGACTAAAAAGCCTCCCTAATTCTTAATCTAGATTAATCGTCATCTTCAATTTCGACGACGCCTTCTAAAGACTGATCATTTTCCCAGAAATCACGACTTACCGAACCGATTTTTACGAGATACGAAATATCTCCCACTCGAAGAGGTAAGCATTGAATCTTAGTGCCGCTTGATGAGGTAAACGAAACTACTTCGTTATCTCCATAACCATCAGTATATAACTCAGAGAACGCCTTGCGATTCTCAGGAGTCAACTTCTTGAATTCGACAATTAGCCGTTGCATCAGTAACCTAGGATGTAAGCAAAAACTAAAGGTGCAACAATAGTCGCATCTGATTCAATAATAAACTTAGGAGTATCAATATCGAGCTTACCCCAAGTAATTTTCTCGTTAGGAACCGCCCCTGAATAGGATCCATAACTAGTCGTCGAGTCACTAATCTGGCAGAAATAACTCCAGAAAGGAGTCTGTTCTAACTCAAGATCTTGATACAACATCGGTACCACGCAAATTGGGAAGTCTCCGGCAATACCTCCTCCGATCTGGAAGAAACCTACTTGAGATTGATTTTTGTACCAATCTGCTAAATACGTCATGTACTCGATTCCAGACTTCACGGTAGAAGCTTTTAATTCTCCTTTGATCACATAGCTAGCGAAGATATTTCCCATAGTTGAGTCTTCCCATCCTGGAACAACCATCGGAAGGTTTTTCTTAGCAGCCTGAATCATCCATGAATCTTTAGGATCAATCTGGTAAGCCTCCTCAAGTGCCCCCGAGTTCAGTAATTGATATAAGAACTCATGCGGAAAATAACGTTCTCCTTTCTCCTCAGCAGCTTTCCAAAGCTCAAACATGTGCTTTTGAAGTACTCGAAAAGCCTCCTCTTCAGGAATACAAGTATCAGTAACACGGTTTAACCCTCGATCTAAAAGCTCTCTTTCTTCCACAGGCGTAAGGTCCCTGTAATGAGGAATACGCTTATAGTGATTGTGAGCAACTAGGTTCATTACGTCCTCCTCAAGATTCGCACCGGTACAAGAGATAATGTGAATCTTATCTTCATTAATCATAGGAGATAAACTCTTCCCTAATTCGGCAGTACTCATAGCACCTGCCAGAGAAACCAACATCTTATTTCCCTGTTCAAGCTGTTGCTTGTACCCCTTTGCAGCATCCACAAGGGCAGCAGCATTAAAGTGTAAATAATGAGATTCTAAAAAATTTGAAATGTGCATTATTCTTGATTAAAGTGATAAGAAAGTATTTTGTAATACAGCTTAGCTGCTAAAAAGCTAGATGCTTGTGAGCCTGAGTCTCCATTGGGACACAACTCAACAATATCAAATCCAACCATTGTTTTTTCAGTGATAATTCGCTGTAAAAAGTGAAGGGTCTCGTACCATAACAAACCTCCTGGCTCTGGAGTACCTGTTGCAGGTACTAGAGAAGGATCAAAAGCATCTAAATCAATGGTGATGTATACCTTATCTCCCATGAGGTCGATAGCTTTGTCTATCCAATACTCATCACTCTCTAATTCATGAGCATAGAACATACGTTCTGGATCAACACGTTGAGCCTCAAGCTTATCCATAGAACGAATACCTACTTGAATTAAGTTAGTCGTTTGCTGAGCTTCGTAAAGGGCGCAAGCATGATTATAAGGAGTACCTTCATACTCATCTCTTAAATCAGCATGAGCATCTAACTGAACCACGGTTACGTCTCCGAAATAATGAGCAGTTGCTCTTATTGCCCCGATTGAAATTGAATGTTCACCACCAACAAGAGAAACCAACTTTCCACGTCCGTACTGGTCCTTCACCTTGGCATAAACTTTTTCAACCATGGCGTCAGGTGCAGTGAAGCCTTCTAAAGTCTCGTGCAAGTAAATACCTTGTTTGTAGACTTCTGTTTCGGTCTCTATATCGTAGAGTTCCATATTTTCGGCAGCATCTAAAAAGGCTGCGGGGCCCTTATCGGCTCCTTTACCCCAAGTACTCGTGCCGTCATAAGCAACAGGTATTAGGGTTACTTTAGCGCGATCTGCGCCAGCGTATTCGGCAGGTATTCCAGCGAATGTTTTCATTTTAATAACCTAATTGATTTAAGAATTCGTCGGCAGTCTGCTGCCCTTTAAAAAGTTTAGTAGTAATCTCTCCATTCTCATCGCGATCGATAAGAACGTATTTA
>Ga0209555_10000441_pt1 | contig 35356 bp, 47 predicted proteins | sample SaaInl85LU_5_DNA_FD_184643 | JGI IMG/M metagenome (GOLD analysis project Ga0209555, IMG submission 184643) | Marine microbial communities from expanding oxygen minimum zones in the Saanich Inlet - ESP_85LU_5_DNA (SPAdes) (version 2) | ecosystem: Environmental > Aquatic > Marine > Intertidal... | reverse complement strand
AGAGGGCCAAAAAAAGCCAATCAATATCACGCGCATTCACATGGAAGAAGATGCTGGTAAAAGTATTCACGACTTAGACCCTTTCAATTCATTAGTAGATTTAAACAGGGCGGGTGTTGCACTAATAGAAATTGTTTCTGAACCAGATATAAGAAGCGCTGACGAAGCCTATCAATACTTAAGTGAAGTGCGAAAACTTGTGCGTTACCTTGATATTTGTGATGGTAATCTCGAAGAAGGTAGCTTACGTTGTGACGCAAACATTTCAGTCATGCTCAAAGGAAGCAACGTATTTGGAAACAGAGCAGAGGTAAAAAACATGAACTCTTTGAGAAATGTAAAAAGAGCGATTGAGCATGAAATGGACAGGCAAATAGAAATCTTAGAAAATGGAGGGACTGTAGAACAACAGACTAGAAGTTTTAATGCAGCGACAGGCACAACCTCACTCATGCGTAGCAAAGAAGATGCTAACGATTATAGGTACTTTCCAGAACCAGATTTACAACCAATCACTATTAGTCAAGAATACATTGACAATGTAAAAAAGACTCTACCTCCTCTTCCTAACGAATTATTTAAAACGTATACCCAAGAGTTTGGACTGTCAGAGTACGACGCCAATGTACTAATTGAAGAAAAAGAAATTGCCCTTTACTTCACAGAACTTTGTAAACATACTAAAAACTACAAAGGAGCGGCAAATTTCATGAATGGCGTTGTAAAGTCTTTTCTTAATGAAAATGCCATTGAAATAGATCAATTTAACATGTCTCCTAATCGACTTGCAGAACTCATTAAATTGGTTGATGACGGAAAAGTAAGTAACACTGTTGCCACACAAAAAGTATTTGGCGAAATGTTAAAAAGTGATTTATCTGCAGAAGAAATTGCTAAAGCTAATAACTGGATACAAGAAAGCGATACGTCTGCATTGCAAGATTTTATTCAACAAGCATTGGAAAAGTATCCAGAAAAAGTGGAAGAATATAAAAATGGTAAAAAAGGATTAATAGGTCTTTTCATGGGAGAAGTTATGAAGCTCTCAAGAGGAAAAGCAGACCCGAAAATTGCCAATAAAATCCTTAGAGAAGCGTTAGAAAAATGATGAGATTATTTTTTATCAGTATTGCAATTTTCACTCTAGCATCGTGTACTGATGACAGAGGAACAATAAACGGCACTCTCACAAATGCCGAAAATGACAGTTGGATTTATTTAGAAAAAATTTCACCCACAGATGTTATTAAGGTCGATTCTTGCAAAATTGATAATAGTACATTCTCTTTCAACTACTCTTCCGACTCTATAAACTTTTTCAGGATATCATTAAGTAATGAAAATTATGCCTTGATTGCATTCAACAAAGGAGACACCATAGAATTTAAAGCAAACGCAACTACATTGGTTGACTACGAAGCTATTGGCTCTGATGAAGTGGAAGGCAATACGTTATTATTAAATATTATTCGTCGTTTAAAACAAAATACGGATTCACTTTCACTAATATATCAGAAATCAATTGGAACTGATGAGGAAGAATTGGTGTTAAATTCCATTAGAATTCAATACGACGAATTATTAGAAAACCACAAAAAAAATATTGAACAATTCATTGATGAAAATCCAACTCTTTTCATTAATCTAATAGCTGGACAGCAGCTTGGAAGCATAGCGGATAATATAAATTACTACAAAAAGATTTATACAAATCTTGAAAGCAAGTATCCAAATAATTTGTGGATAGAAAACATCAAAGAAAACGTTCTTTCTCTTGAAAAAACTGCTGTTGGCGCCATCGCTCCAGACTTTAGTATTAAGGATGAAAATGGCAAACCATTTTCGTTATCATCTTTGAGAGGTACCGTAGTCCTTTTGGATTTTTGGGCGTCGTGGTGTGTGCCTTGTAGAAAAGAAAACCCAATGGTGGTTGAATTGTACAAAGAATACAAACCCAAAGGTTTAGAAATAATTGGTATATCTTTAGATGATAGTACACGTAATGAATCTGCAAAAAACGAATGGTTAAAAGCAATTAACCAGGATGGTTTGAAGTGGATACAATTAAGTGAACTACAAGGTTTTGAATCGCCTATTTGTAAGGAATATGGTATCGAAAGTATTCCATCAACATTCTTGATTGATGAAGATGGAGTTATAATAGGTCGAAACCTAAGAGGCACAGTATTAAGAAATAAACTAATAGAAATTTTTGACTAGAATTTATTTTGCATCGGATTTACATCTTGGCGTTCCAAACAGAGAAAAAAGTTTAGAGCGTGAAAAACTATTTGTCAAATGGCTAGATGAAATCAAAAAAGATGCAACTGCTATATTTCTAGTTGGAGATGTTTTCGATTTTTGGTTTGAGTACAAAAAAGCTGTTCCCAAAGGCTATGTACGACTATTAGGTAAACTTGCTGATATTCGCGATGCTGGAATAGATATTCACTTTTTTACTGGAAACCATGACATGTGGGTTTTTGACTATTTGGAAAAAGAAATCGATTTAAAAATCTATAGGGAACCACAAGAATTTATTTTTAATAACAAGACGTTTTTTATTGGCCATGGTGACGGTCTGGGACCAAAGGATAAGGGCTATAAATTCCTAAAGAAAATATTCTCCAATAAAATGTGTCAATGGTTATTTGCTAGAATACACCCGAATCTTGGAATCAGTATAGCTGAGTATTGGTCCAAAAAAAGCAGAATAGCCAATGGACAAAAGGATGAAACATTTCATGGTGATAATGAATGGCTTACTCAATTTTGTAAAGAAACATTAAAAACAAAAAAGATAGATTATTTCATTTTTGGACACCGCCACTTGCCACTTGAAATAGATTTAGGAAATGATTCTCACTACATTAACTTAGGGGAATGGGTAAATTATAACAGCTATGCTGTTTTTGATGGAAACAAACTAGAACTTAAATATTACTAATCTTTTCGACTAGATCAATTAATCGATTTGAATAGCCCGTTTCATTATCGTACCAGCCGACTACCTTTACCATTTTACCAATTACAGATGTCAATTGAGAATCAAAAACACAAGAATGTGTATTTCCCAAAACATCAACTGAAACAATCGGATCGTCAATATAACTAAGTATTCCAGATAAAGAGCCTAATGAAGCGTTTTTAAATAATTGATTTACCTCATCAACAGAAGTCTCTTTCTTAACTATACAAGTTATATCAGTTAAAGAACCATCCGGAACAGGCACCCGTATACCACAACCTCCAATTTTATTAGATAAATCAGGAAAGATTTTTGTTAACGCTTTTGCTGCTCCAGTTGTTGTAGGAACTATTGAAGTTGCACCCGCACGCGCACGTCTTAAATCAGAATGTGGAGAGTCATGCAAGCGTTGGTCAGTGGTGTAAGAATGAATAGTAGTAATATAAGCGCTATCTATACCGTAATTCTGGTTAATAAGCTGAATCATAGGCGCTGCACTGTTAGTAGTACAGGATGCGTTAGAAAGGATAACATCATCATCGGTAATTACATCATCATTTACTCCCAAGACAATGGTCTTAATTGAATCATCGCTTGGTGGCGCAGAGATTATAACTTTTTTAGCACCAGCCTTAATATGCGCTAACGCACTGCTTTTATCTTTGAAAAGACCAGTAGATTCAATAACAATATCAACATTATATTTTTCCCATGAAATATCTTCAATTTTTGAATATGAAAGGTAATCAATAGAATGTCCATCTATTAATAAAGCATTTTCTGTATAGTGAACCTTTCCATCGTATACCCCATGAACAGAATCGTATTTAAATAAATGACTCATGGTATGCGCACTAGCCAAATCATTTATTGCTACTACTTCAATAGTTGGATTATTAATGACTGAGCGTAAAAAAACACGACCAATCCTTCCGAAACCATTTATTGCTATTCTAGTCTTCATCTTTAAGAAAAAAAAAGCTCTGCTTGTGCAGAGCTTTTATTGAATTTTTAATTTATTATTTTGTTTTAATGAACTTGCCAAGTTGTTTTTTACCATCAGCAACAACAATAACAACATAGTTGCCTACTTCCAATGATGAAATATCAATTCTTGTAGTGTTCATTTTAGTTGAAGAATATACTTCTTTACCCATCAAATCAATTATGCTAACATCAAAGTCTTGAACATCTGAAGAAAGTTCTACATTGACGTAAGATTCAGCAGGGTTTGGATAAATTGATAGCAAATCAATTGAATTTTCACCTTCGTCTTCTGAGAAGTCAAATACTGAAGATGTGTTTGAAGACCTGAAAATTCCTCTACCATGAGTTCCTACATAAATAACTCCTTTATTGTCACCAGGTAAATACTGTTGACGTAACATGTGACATGGAACAATTGGCAGACCATTGTCTTCCAAAGTCCAGCTACTGCCGTTAGTAGTTGACCAAACACCGAATTCAGTTCCAATGATAATATTATTAGAATTATGTACATCAATTACTGCTGAATACACAGGCATTTGAGGTAAATTTCCTTGAATAGATGTAAATGTTGGATTTGCCGAAGTTGCATTTGTTGATTTGAATACATGCGTAATGTTGCTATATCCACCAACAGTTACAACAACATTATCGTTGTTATTAGGATCAACAGCAATATCAGTAATTGTATTCTGAAAGCCTGAGCTTGAAATGCTAATTGTTGAAACAACAGCATCTACATTATCACCACTATCAATGACAGCTGTAGAACCTACATCCAAAAATTTGTAGGTATCCGTAATTGTATCAGAATTCAAGTTAAGATTATCTGTTCTGTACAAAGAGTTTCCTCTAGAAAAGAACATATGATTTCCATCAGAAGAGACGGATATTCTTTCAATTGGACTTGAGTATTTTGGAGTAACCTGAAACCAAGTTGGTGTAATACTAAAATCTAATGCTTGTTTTGTCATGTATACACAGTAATCTGAAGAACTTGAATAAATTTCAGTTGTAGCAGCAAAGAACATACTTGTATCAACAGGATTTCCATCTGCATCAACCTGTTCCCATAAATGCATTGGATTAATAAATGTTGCAAAGAAACCAGCCCCTTCAGATTGAGCAGTCTCATACAAACCTAACATAGTATCACCAAGGAAGTTTTCAATTGTACCAGTTGTTACACCCCCGTCTGCTGAACGTCTTGCTGATCCATTTTGACTTTCAGTGAATAAAATATCAGGGTTGATGTAAGAAATTTGTGTATATCCACCATCACCGCCCGAAACTTCAAATGAAGCAAGCTCAGAGGCAGGATTTCCAAAGTCTACGAACTGTGTACCATTATCTTGAGTACCACCAATGACTTTACCATCTTTAGAGTAATCTACAGTATAAAATTGTGTAACTCCATATCCTCTGTTTATTGATGAGAAGTTTACGCCATTATCATCCGTTCGGTAAACTCCACCATCATTGCCGATGAAAAATCGATTAGGGTTATTTGGATCAAAAACAATATCATGTTGGTCAGCATGTACGTAAAAATCAACATAATCAGAAACTGCCCAATATGAAATAGGCTCTATTCCAACACCATATTCGAATTCCCACAAATCAAGACCACCAATGATAACTCTGTCTTTATTTTGAGGATCAACAGCAATAGTCATTGCATAATTAGCTTGCTCGTTGAATATGTTATAAACTGGAGGAGTACTACCTGACCATCCTGGTAGTATAAGCTCCCATGATTGCCCTTTGTCGGTTGAACGGTATATTCCTTTATACCTTCCCAATCCGCCTTGATTAGAATAAATAGCATAAACATAATTAGCATCTGAAGGGGAAATAGCAAGCTCTATTCTTCCGTTTGTACCTCCACCAAAAGTTAATGGCACAGAAGGTAAGGAATTAAAAGTACCCGGGCTACCGTCTTCAGAAAAGTAAACTGTATTATATTTTGAAGCAAATACAGAGTTATCGGAGTTTACTTCAACATCAAAAAACTCCCCTGTAGCTTCAGTAGTCCATGTTGTACCACCGTCTTTAGAAAGTTTTAAACCACCTCTAGTAGCAGCATAAACAGTGTTGGGGTCTGTTTGGTGTGCCGCTAACTCAGTCACTGCTGAGAAATCAAAATTAGTAGAAATAAAATTTGATGGTGCAGTAGAAGGCAATTGACTGAATGAATTTCCTCCATCAGTTGATTTGTAAATACCTCCACCAATGAAAGCAGAAGCTCCGTTGGAAGTTCCTGACAAGTTAGAAGTAGAACCTTCACCAGTTCCAAAATAGATATCACCATTAGAAGTTTGACAAATACTTACCACACCAGAAAATTCTAATCTATCTGTTCCATTAATAATATTCCAGCTATTTCCACCGTTGGTAGATTTCCATAAACCTCCAGAAACACCACCGGCATAAATTAGATTGGAATTATCTTTATCTATTAAAATTGCACGAGTTCTTCCACCTGCATTATCGGGACCCATTTCTTGCCACAACAAAGTAGTGTTAGCAGCAGCTTGTCTAGCCGCTTTTCTGCTGTTTACAGCTTCTCTTGCATTTAATACCGCTTCAATTGGAATTACACCATCGCTATTTGCTTTTAAACGGTGAAGGTATTCCAAAGCGCCTTTAGCACCTTTAGTAGGAGAAGTAACTCTCTCCATCAATGGCACATAAGTCTGCTCAGACTTGTTGAATGTGTCCAAAATAAAGTAAGACAAGAAAGCTATTGATAGTAGTGTGATAATAAAATTTTTCATTCTTTGTGATTAAATTATAAAATTTAGAGGGATAAATTTACGAATTATTTTGTTCACATTATTATGCTTAACAAATAAATTATCCAAGATGTTTTTCAGCTCGATAAGATGATCTTACAAGAGGAGAACTCTCTACAAAGCGAAATCCTTTTTCAAGACCTATTAATCTTAACTTTTCAAATTGTTCTGGCGTGATAAATTCTTTTACTGGCAAATGCTTTGGTGTAGGCTGTAAATATTGTCCGATGGTCATAATATCTACACCCACCGAACGTAAATCGTCCATGGTTTCAAGGATTTCCTCCTCTGTTTCGCCTAGTCCTAGCATGATACCAGATTTTGTACGCATGCCTCCGTCTTTCAATTGTTTAAGAACAGCCAAACTTCTATCGTATTTGGCCTGAATTCTAACTTCTTTTGTTAGTCTTCTAACCGTTTCAATATTATGAGAAACAATTTCTGGGGCAACATCAATGATTCTTTGAACTTGCTCTTCAATACCCTTGAAATCAGGAATTAGAGTTTCCATAGTTGTACCTGGGCTCTTTCTTCTCACAGCCTTTACCGTCTCAACCCAAACCAATGAACCTCCGTCTGGTAATTCATCTCTATCAACAGATGTAATTACGCAGTGTTTCACTTCCATAAGTCTTACGGAATCGGCTACTTTTTCTGGCTCTTCCCAGTCCACAGGCAATGGCCTTCCAGTTGCTACTGAACAAAAACCACAAGAGCGGGTACAAATATTCCCCAAAATCATAAAAGTGGCAGTACCTTCTCCCCAACATTCACCCATGTTTGGACAGTTACCAGATTCACAAATGGTATGTAGTTTGTTGTCGGTTACTAACTTTCTGACGTGCTTATAGTTTTTACCTGTTGGCAGCTTTACCCTAAGCCATTTAGGTTTTTTTTTGAATTGCTGTTCAGCCATTGTTAAAATTCGGATAGGTCAAGTTGATTAATTGCATTGTGATTAGCATGAGCAATGCAGTTCCCATTTTTAATAATAAGCACTTGAGGGGATTCGTGCTTTATTCCAAAATCTTCAGAAATTCGGTCAGAAACAACTCTATTTGCAAGTAAATCTAGAAAGTACAAATTCATGTCTGAATTTTGATGTTCTCTTTCAAAACGAGAAAGAACCATTTTACTAATTGAGCATCTAGTGCTATGCTTAAAAATGAGACTTGTAACAGACGATTTATTCGCCTTGATACTTTCAAGTGCATTGATATCAGACAGTTGTTTCCAGTTCATTTAGGCTGGTGTTTCAATTTCTGAATTAGATTGAGAGTAATTTGGACATGGCTCGGTTACGCCACATGATGAAATCAATAATGAAATCATAAAAATTGAAATCGTAAATAAAACACCTTTTTTCATTTCGTAATTGTAAAATTATAGAAGAGTACAAATTTAACGATTTTATTTTGAAAAAATATCCAATTAACTAACTTTGAAAAGTGGAAAACAATACCGTTAAAATAGAGTCAAGTTGGAAAAATAAATTGCTTCCAGCATTTCAATCAGAATCATTTTCATTACTCAAAACGTTTTTAAAAGAAGAAAAGAAGCAGCATGTCATTTACCCTCCTGGCAACAAAATATTTTCAGCTTTTGATCTTTGCCCTTTCGATAAGGTGAAAGTTGTTATTATTGGTCAAGACCCCTATCACGGACCTGATCAAGCAAATGGTTTGTGTTTTTCCGTTTCAGATGGAGTACAAGCACCTCCCTCTCTAAAAAATATTTTCAAAGAAATTAAAGAAGATATTGGCGGCGAAATACCACAATCTGGAAATCTTGAGCACTGGTCAAGGCAAGGTGTTTTAATGCTAAATGCTACCCTCACCGTTCGTTCTAGACAAGCAGGCTCTCACCAAAAGAAAGGATGGGAAGAGTTTACTGATTTCGTTATTACTACCCTTTCAAAAGAAAAAAACGGCCTCGTTTTTCTTCTGTGGGGTCGTTTTGCACAAAACAAAGCTGAACTCATTGACGATAGTCAACATCATATTTTGACAGCTGCCCACCCCTCACCCTTTTCGGCACATTCTGGATTTTTTGGATGCAAGCATTTCTCAAAAACAAATGATCTTCTCAAACAACAAAACCTCAACGAAATACTATGGTTCAATTAATTCTCTCGTTCTTTTTCATGATTTTTTCTACAAACGACAGTATTATCGAAAAGGTCAACAACTATTGCGTTGATAAAAAAGGAACAAGCTATCAAGAAATACTTTTTGTATCCATTTCAGAGCAAAAACTATATCATATTAAAGACAACACCATTATAAAAGAATACTCTATTTCATCGGCTAAGAAAGGTGTAGGAAATGTTAAAAATAGCGACAAAACACCATTAGGTTTACATTCTATTAAAGAAAAACATGGAAACAATACCCCCACAAATGGCAGGATGATTGGAAGGGTTTTTTATGGCCAAATAGCAACTATTTTTAACGATACAACAACCTCCAAAACTGACGACATAACAAGCCGTTTACTTTGGCTTACAGGTGAAGAAGAAGGGATTAACAAAGGCGGAAATGTAGACTCGTATCAACGTTATATTTATATTCATGGCACTTCAGAAGAAGGGAAAATTGGCACTCCCGCATCTCACGGATGCATCAGAATGATAAACAAAGAAGTTATAGAATTATTTTCTCTTGTAAAGCTTAACACAAAAGTGCTTATCTTAGAATAATAACCTTAACTTAGCAAACAAGAATTATGGAGTTATTTATTATCATCTTATTAGTACTCGGTTTTGGGTGGTTAGTCTATCAAAACAAATTTCAATCTAATGAAGCTAACGATTCAAAAAACGATGAATTGATTCAACAAGTTATTGAGTTAAAATCGGAATTAAGCGCAAAAGATGAACGGATTAAAATTCTGAATGAACAACTAAAGGAAAGCCAAAATTCGAAAGAAGAAACTGAAAAACGACTGGCAAAAGAGTTTGAAAATTTAGCTCATAAAATTTTAGAACTAAACTCTGAAAAATTCAAAAAACAGAATAAAGAACAACTAGGAGACATCCTAAATCCACTGAGTGAACAAATAGAAAAATTTAAAAAGAAAGTTGAAGAGACAAACGAGAAAGGCGTTGAAAGAAATGCAATGTTAATTCAGAAAATAAACAGTTTAGAATCTCTTAACAGCAAGCTAAGTCAAGATGCACTCAACCTTACTAATGCATTAAAAGGCGATTCAAAAACTCAGGGCGATTGGGGTGAAAATAGACTTGAACTTCTGCTAGAAAAATCAGGCTTAAAAAACGGAGTTCACTATACTACACAAGGCGGTTATAAAGACGAAGAAGGCAAACTGAAAAAACCTGACTTCATCATCAATTTACCAGATAACAAACACCTTATAGTAGATTCTAAAGTTTCATTAACAGCTTATGTTGAATACTATAATGCTGAAGATGAGAACTCCGAAAGATTAGCATTAAAGAAACACCTAGACAGCATTAAAAGGCACTACATTGAACTAAGCGATAAAGATTACCCAAGTCTTTATGGTATAAACACGCCTGACCATGTATTGATGTTTGTACCAAATGAACCAGCTCTAATGCTAGCATTAAACGAAGACAAAAATCTATACATCAATGCATTAGAAAAACACATCGTCTTAGTGTCGGCTTCAACCCTATTGGCTACACTAAGTACTGTTGCTTCAATTTGGAAACAAGAAGATCAAAAGCGAAATGCTCTAGAAATTGCAAAAGAGGGCGGATTGTTATATGATAAGTTTGAAAGCTTTGTTCAAGACCTCTTAAAGGTTGGAAAAAACCTCAAAAGTTCCAAAGAAAGTTACGATGAAGCAATGAACAAATTAACCGATGGAAAAGGAAACATTATCAGGAAAATAGAAAACTTAAAAGATTTAGGGGCAAAAACTAAAAAGAGTCTACCACAAAATATTTTAGACCGAGCAGAAAAAGATGAAGATAACTAAATACGAGAATGCTATTTTTGGACTTCGTCCAATTATTGAAGCTATACATGCTGGACAAGAAATTGACACACTTTTTATTCAAAAGGGACTTAAAGGAGATATTTTTCCAGAACTTTGGGAGCTTGTCAAAAAGCACCGCGTAAACTACAAACATGTTCCAGTAGAAAAATTAAATCGATTAAGTCGAAAAAACCATCAGGGGGTCTTCGCCTTCATATCGCCAATTACTTTCTACCGCACAGAAAACGTCATACCTCAACTTTTTGAAGAAGGCAAAAACCCACTTATTTTAATTTTAGACAGGGTAACAGATGTACGAAATTTTGGAGCAATAGTAAGGAGTGCAGAATGCTCTGGCGTTCACGCCATAATTGTACCAGAAAAAGGAAGCGCTGCAATAAATGGAGATGCAATGAAAACTTCCGCCGGCGCATTGAGTAGCGTACCAATTTGCAGAGAGTTTAATCTAAAAGCAACCATTGACTTTTTAAAGAATAGTGGCCTTCAGGTTGTAGCTTGTACTGAAAAAACAGATGAACTTATTTATAATCCCGATTACAAATTACCAACTGCCATAGTAATGGGGTCTGAAGAAGACGGAATATCTGATGAATATTTAAAACTCAGCACCCATAAAACAAAAATTCCAATGATGGGTTCCATTGGGTCATTAAACGTATCGGTTTCAGCAGGGGTAATACTCTATGAAGCTGTAAGACAACGGCAATTATGAAATTTGACGACTTAGGATTTGAACCTCAACTTCAAGAAGGCTTAGAAATGATGGGCTTTAATTCACCTACCCCCATTCAAGAAAAAGCTATACCAATTATTCTAAACAATAAAGACCTGATTGCCTGCGCCCAAACAGGTACCGGAAAAACTGCTGCCTTTGTATTGCCCATACTTAATAAACTTTGTAAGGGAAAATCATCTAAAATAAACACCATAATAGTATCGCCTACTAGGGAATTAGCTATGCAAATTGATAGACAAATTGAAGGGTTTAGCTATTTTACTAATTCATCTTCTTTTCCAGTCTATGGAGGTGGGTCAGGCTCTGATTTTGATGCACAGAAAAAAGCCATTAAAAACGGTTCTGATATTTTAGTCTGCACACCAGGCAGGCTGTTAGCTCACATGAAATTTAATTATTTCGATCCTTCAGGCGTAAAGCACTTTATATTAGATGAAGCAGACCGAATGTTGGACATGGGCTTTTATGAAGATATAATGGACATTGCTAAAAAGCTTCCTAAGAACAGACAAAACCTAATGTTCTCAGCCACTATGCCACCAAAAATAAGAAAACTAGCGGGTGAAATACTTGTTAATCCTGAAAGTATAAGTCTTAGTATATCCAAGCCAGCAGCGGGGATTACTCAAAAGGCATATATGGTTCATGACCATCAAAAAATTGCTTTAACCAAAGAACTCTTGAAAAACAAAGAACTTAACCACGTCTTGGTATTTTGTTCTACGAAAAAGAGTGTTAAAGACCTAACTAGAAGCTTGAATAAAGCAGGACTTCCTGCCAAGGACATTCACTCAGACTTAGAGCAAGAAGAAAGAGAAAAAGCACTACTCGATTTTAAAAACAAAAAAATTAAAATTTTAGTAGCTACAGATATTTTATCTAGAGGTATCGATATTAAAGGCATAGAAATAGTAATCAATTATGAAGTCCCTAACGATGCTGAAGATTATGTGCACCGAATCGGCAGAACGGCAAGAGCTGACCGAAAAGGAGAAGCAATAACATTTATCAATGCCGAACAATGCTTTAAATTCAAACAAATTGAAGACCTCATAGAACGAACACTTGAAAAAACACCTCTACCCGAAGGGTTTGAAGAAGCACCAATATACAATACAAGTAAAAGTGGTGGAGGTAAGAAGTTCAAAAAGCATTTTAAAGGAAAGAAACATTTCAATATAAAAAGAAAGCCCAAATCTTAATTACTTTTTTTTATTACTTTAGCCACAGTAACATTGAGTTGCTTCTACACTTTCCCCACACATTTTTGTTTATTTCTGTGCTAGTTTATATGTGTACAGCTAATTGAATTTATTAACTTAAACTTTGAAGAAATGAACTTTAAATCTTTTACCCTATCAGCAATTGCTGGAACAATTACTTACTATCTTTTAGGATGGCTTTTTTATGGAACAATATTCACATACCTCTATCCTAGTGGAGGTCAAACATCAATGCTGTTCATATTTTTGGGATGCCTTTTTTATGCCCTTGTATTTTCGTTGATTTTTAACAAATGGGCTAATATTAGCACATTCAAAGGCGGAACTATTTCTGGACTTTACTTAGGATTTTTATATAGTGCGAGCATGAACTTTTACATGTACTCAAATCGTGAGTTAAACATTGAATATTTGATTACTGACGTACTTGTAACTACTGTTTCAACGGCTATAATGTGTGGAGTAATCGGCTATTTAGTAGGAAAGACTAAAAATTAAGTCTTTAGCATTAATCAAAAGAAGTATCCTTTTTAATTTTCAACCAATAAGCATTTAGCTTACACCAATTGAATTGGATACTAATTTTGCTCTTTTTATCAGATTTTCAATAGGCTCATCAACACCATAAGATAAACCTACCGCCATTCTTCGATACGGTCTACTTGTAGGTTTTCCAAAAATTTTGAAATCAGAATTTGGTATTAATGATGCTTGTTCTAAGCCTGAATAAATAGGGAAATTATTATTTGTTTCTGACGCTAATACTACCGCACTAGCGCCATTTTTGAGAAGTAAAATTTCATCGACTGGTATTCCAAGAATTGCCCTTGCATGAAGTTCAAACTCAGAAAAGTTTTGGGTGTTCGCTAAAGTTACCATTCCCGTATCATGGGGACGTGGTGACAATTCAGAGAAATAAACACCATTCTTTCCAATGAAAAATTCTACCCCCCAAATTCCTGAGCCTTTGAGCGCTGCAGTAACTTTATCAGCCATGATTTGGGCTTCAGACAAATGCGCTTCACTCATGGCCATAGGTTGCCAACTTTCTTGATAATCACCTCTTTCTTGGCGATGACCTATAGGTGGACAAAACAATGTTTTACCATTATTTTGAGTAAGAGTTAAAAGTGTAATTTCAAAATCAAAGTCTATGAATTCTTCTACGATAACCTCTGCCAAATCGCCTCGAGAACCTTCCATAGCATAATCCCATGCTTTTTGTACGTCTTCTTTTGTTTTAATGACCGATTGCCCTTTGCCTGAACTTGACATTAGTGGTTTTACTACGCATGGCATCCCGCAAACTTCAACGCCTGTAAGCAGTTCTTCATAATTTTTGGCATATCGATAAGTTGCTGTTTTTATACCCAATTCCTTAGCTGCTAAATCTCTTGTAGCCTTTCTGTTCATTGTAAAATTTGCCGCTTTAGCAGAAGGGATTACTTTATAGCCTTGCTTTTCATAATCAAAGAAACGCTCAGTACGTATGGACTCAACTTCAGGGACTATTAAATCTGGCTTATGTTTTTCAACTATTCGGTCTAGGGCATTGCCATCTAACATATCAATTACTTCATACTCATGTGCTACTTGCATAGCTGGCGCGTTTTCATAATTGTCTACAGCAACGATATATTGACCTAATCTTTGTAAGGCAATCACAAGTTCTTTTCCTAATTCACCTGAACCTAATAGTAAAACCTTTTTTCTCATAATGACTTTTGTAATTTTTCTTTGGCAGATTTTATAACCTCATCTGGCATTTGCATTGATGGGGCATGATGAGGCTTTACACGAGCGTCAATAATAGGTAAGCGACACGACCAATGTTTTGATTCTATTTTTTCATTTAAACCAAAAATATCTTCAGCAGGATTGGAACGAGTAAATGTAACCCACAACCAATTACTAATGTCTTCTGCAACAAATTTAGCGTCATCGACCAACGTAATTAGAGCTACTCCTGTCAATTCCATTGTCTCTAGGGCTGTCCTTACAGATTCCAAATCGTCGCCTTCAACGATTAGGACTCCAGGCATAACAAGTTGAGGATTTCTAACGACATCATTAAAAGTAAATCCTTCAATCGATGTGCACAGCTCTCGCTTTACTTCTCCAACTGCAGCACATACTACCTTTGAGCCTTCATTTATTTCTCCAGTACTGCTATAGTCTAGAGTATCCATTGTCGTTTTGGTCTGGAAATGTAAATCTCGTGACCAGTCTACTCGTGAAAATAAATGTTGGAAAAAATCATATTCATTTTGAACATCTAACTCTGGATTATCTTCATGAGCTACTATAAATAAATACTTGGCTAAACTCAGCTGACCTTTCCCTAAAATATGATTAGCAATGGTAAGAAGTTCTTGTGGTCGTTTTATTTTTTGGTAAGGCGTGTAACGCTCGCTTCCAACGGCTAATAACAGAGGGTGAACGCCTGCTTCATCAACCGCATTGACTGCTTTCAGTCCAGGAATTTCTGTTGGGATAATTCCATCGGTTATTTCGTGAATTAGAGCGCCAAACTGACTGTCTTCTTGCGGTGGTCGACCGACTATAGTGAATGGCCAAATCGCATCTTTTTTAGCATATACTTTATGAACTTTCATTACAGGAAAATCATGCTTTAGACTATAGTATCCTAAATGGTCACCGAATGGGCCCTCAACTTTTACATCATCTGCATTTATTTCACCACATATCACGAAGTCAGCATCATTAGAAAGAGTATAACCATCAACTAGGTGATACCTGAAATTTCTACCTCCCATTATTCCTGCAAAGGTTAACTCACTCATACCTTCGGGTAAGGGCATTACTGCTGCAAGTGAATGCGAAGGAGGACCACCAACAAAAATACTTACTTTCAAAGGTCGACCTTTAGCGTTTGCTTTTGTTTGGTGTACGCCAATACCTCTATGGATCTGATAATGTAATCCAATCTCCTCATTTTGGATGTAGTCATTGCCTCCTAACTGAATACGATACATTCCTAAATTTGAATTCATAATACCAGGTTTTTCTATGTCTTCAGAAAAAACTTGGGGTAAAGTGACGAATGGACCTCCATCCATTGGCCAACATTGAATTTGAGGAATATCCTCAATTTTTATTTCTTCAAATTGATGGCTCCATTTTTTTATTGGTAAAGCTAGTGGAGCCTGCACTATCGATGACACATATGCTAATGGCTTTTTAAAAGCTTGCATAGGATCGCCTTTTAAACTGACTAAGTCCTTTACTGAATCTATTGTTTTTCTAAAAATAAATTGACTTTGTTCTAGAGTTGCAAATAAATTAGAAACAGCTGAGTATCTACTTCCTTTAACATTTTCAAATAATATGGCTTTTTTATGGTGTTTGAATACCAATTGATGAATAGCAGACATTTCTAAATATGGATCTACTTCTTCCTTAATGCGAATAAGCATTCCATTATTTTCCAAATCTGTAACGCAATCTTTTAGACACTTGTAAGCCATGGTACAAAAATAAAAAAAGGGCATCTTAAAAGAGCCCTTTTTTTAAAGTAATTATTATTAATCTATTCTAACGTTTTTCAATCGACACATAGTCTCTTCCAGGGTGTCCCTGATAGACTTGTCTTGGTCGACCTATGGGTTCATTATTTTCTCGCATTTCTTTCCATTGTGCAATCCAGCCAGGAAGTCTTCCTATAGCGAACATAACCGTAAACATATCGGTTGGAATACCTAATGCACGGTAAATAATTCCAGAGTAAAAATCTACATTTGGATACAATCCTCTTGCTACAAAATACTCGTCATTTAAGGCGATTTCTTCAAGTTTTTTAGCAATATCTAAAACAGGATCATCTACACCAAGCTCCCTAAGAACATCATCAGCTGCTTTTTTGATTATAGTAGCTCTTGGGTCAAAGTTTTTATACACACGATGTCCAAAGCCCATTAATCTAAATGGATCAGACTTATCTTTAGCTCTAGCAACATATTTTTCAATATCGCCGCCGTCTTTTCTTATATCCTCAAGCATTTCTATTACTGCCTGATTAGCACCCCCATGTAATGGCCCCCATAATGCTGCAATACCAGATGAAACTGAAGTATATAAACTAGCGTGTGATGAGCCTACTATTCTGACCGTTGAAGTTGAACAGTTTTGCTCATGATCAGCATGCAGTATCAAAAGTTTATCAAGTGCTTTTGCTACAACAGGATTAATCTCATAGTCTTCCGTTGGTAGGGAAAACATCATTCTTAAAAAGTTAGAACAATAGTCTAAGCTATTTTGTGGGTAAACCACTGGTTGACGCATTCTGTTTTTGTAACTCCAAGCTGCTAAAGTTGGAAGTTTAGCTAACAAACGAATGATTGTACCGTTTACCTTTTCAATTGATCGGTTAGGATCTAATGACATTGGGTAAAATGCTGTTAATGAGGATACTAATGATGAAAGCACTCCCATCGGATGAGACATTGATGGAAAACCATCAAGTATAGATTTTACATCTTCATGCACCAAAGTATGATTAGTTATTTCAGATTTAAAATCTTCAAGCTGAGTTTGAGTAGGTAACTCACCATAAATAAGCAAATAAGATACCTCAAGAAAACTAGATTTCTCGGCTAATTCTTCGATAGAATAACCTCTATATTTCAGAATCCCTTCTTCTCCATTCAAAAATGTAATCGAACTTTCTGTTGAACCGGTATTTTTATAACCTTTATCTAAAGTAATTAGTCCAGATTCTGCTCTAAGCCTACTTATATCCAGAGCTTTTTCTTCTTTAGTACCTTCAATAACTGGTATCTGGTACACATTTCCATTGTAATGTAATTCAGCTTTGTCTGACATATATTTTATTTTAAAAACTTAAACGATTTACCTAAATATCTTGCATCATTTCCTAACTTCTCCTCTATTCTTAAGAGCTGATTGTATTTTGCCATTCTATCGGAACGAGAAGCAGAACCGGTTTTTATTTGACCAGTACTTAATGCAACAGCTAGGTCAGCAATAGTTGTATCCTCTGTCTCTCCAGAACGATGACTCATTACGGAGGTGTATGAATGATTATGTGCTAAATTTACAGCATCTATTGTTTCTGTTAAAGTACCTATTTGATTAACTTTAACTAGTATGGAGTTTGCAATACCTTTTTCAATCCCAGTAGATAGTCTGTTAACATTTGTAACAAATAAATCATCCCCTACAAGTTGTACTTTTTCTCCAATTTCATTAGTAAGTTGTTTCCAACCGTTCCAATCGTCTTCATCTAGTCCGTCCTCAATTGAAAGAATTGGGTATTTTTCAGACCAATCTTTCCAAAAACTAACCATTTCAGATGGTGTTAGTTTATCGCCAGTAGATTGGTGAAAATGGTAAACATTTTCTTCTGAGTTATAAAATTCTGAGGCAGCAGCATCCATAGCTATATACATATCATCACCAGGCTTGTATCCTGCTTTCTCTATTGACTGCAATACTATTTCGATAGCTTCTACATTAGAGCCGATGTTGGGTGCAAAACCTCCCTCATCACCAACGTTAGTAGAAAAACCTTTACTCTTTAATACCTCTTTCAAGTTATGAAATACCTCTGTACCCATTCGTAAAGCATCACTAAACGAGTCCGCTCCAACTGGCATTACCATAAACTCTTGAAAGTCTATACTATTATCAGCATGTGAACCTCCATTTAGAATGTTCATCATTGGAATTGGTAAAATGTTAGAATCATTGCCACCAATATGGTTAAATAGCATTTGGTTATTCTCAAGAGCTGCTGCTTTTGCTACAGCCATTGATACAGCTAACATGGCGTTTGCTCCTAGCTTACTTTTATTTTCAGTACCATCAAGCTGAATCATTGCTTTATCTATTAAAGCTTGATCGTTAACAGACATTCCTATTAACTCATCAGCAATCAGAGTATTTACGTTATTAACTGCTTTCAAAACACCTTTTCCGACATAAATTCCTTTATCTCCATCTCTAAGCTCAACGGCTTCGTGTTTTCCTGTGGATGCTCCAGAAGGAACAGCCGCTCTTCCAACTATACCATTGTCAGTTGTCACATCTGCCTCTACTGTTGGATTTCCTCTTGAATCTAATATCTGTCTTGAGTGAATGCTAACTATTTTAGTCATTATTTTTTATGTTCTTGTATAGAGTTAATAAAGTTATCGAATAAATATCTTGAATCGTGTGGACCTGGTGATGATTCAGGATGGTATTGAACTGAAAATGCATTTTTATCGGTGACTTTTATACCTTCGATGGTATTGTCATTTAAATTGATATGGGTAGCTTGAACTGTGGGATGATTTTCTACATCTTCAGATTTAATTCCAAATCCGTGATTTTGAGAAGTCACCTCTCCTTTTCCTGTTTCTAAGTTTTGAACAGGATGATTTATTCCTCGATGACCATTATGCATTTTATACGTAGAAATACCTTCAGAAATAGCTAAGGCTTGATGCCCTAAACATATTCCAAATACCGGAAATAATGTTGCTGTAATCTTCTTTACATTTTCAATCACTTCGGGCATTGTAGATGGGTCTCCAGGGCCATTAGATAAAAAATAACCATCTGGGTTCCAAGCCTCTAATGTTTCAAACGGAGTGTTGTAAGGAAAAACCTTTAAATAACATCCTCTTTCAGAAAGGCACCTTAAAATATTTTTCTTTACACCAAAATCTAGTACAGCTACTTTATACTTAGCGTTTTCGTCACCAAAGAAGTATGGAGCCTCAGTGGAAACCTTGTCACACAACTGTAAGCCTTCCATTGAAGGCACTTTGCTTAACTTTTCTTTGAGTATATCTAAGTCTGTAGTCTCAGATGAAATTATTCCATTCATTGCGCCTTTATCTCTGATATGACGCACTAATGCTCTAGTATCAACATCAGAAATACCAACCATTTCCTCTGACTCAAAATAGTCTTGAATTGACTCTTGTGCATCAGGCCTTGAATAATTTACGTTATAATTTTTACAAATTAAACCTGAAATTTTCATGTTTTCAGATTCAATTTCTTCTGAATGAATACCGTAATTTCCAATATGGGCATTGGTGGTCAGCATTATTTGACCATAATATGAAGGGTCAGTAAAAATTTCTTGATAGCCCGTCATTCCAGTATTAAAACAAATCTCACCAGTTGCAATACCTACCTTTCCAGCAGATTTTCCGTAAAACACAGTACCATCCTCAAGTAATAGAACAGCATCTGATTTGCTTTGATATTTCATCTTCATAATTATCAAAAAAAAGGGATAAAACGCTAACGCCTACCCCTTTGAAATTAGTATTTAAGAGAAACAAATGTGATTACTCACTCTTTTTTTCTTCCTCTTTAGCGTTATCTTTATTTTCTTCTACCTCGTCAGTAATTTCCGTATTTTCAACGGTCTCATCAGACTTAGCAACAACTTCTTCAGTTGTAGAAACGTCTTCTACTTCGTTTGTTGTTTCTTCTACTACAGTTGCCTCTTCAACAGCTGGAGCCGCTACATCAGCAGCTTTCTTTGCCCCACCAGAACGTCTAGTTGATTTAGCTTTTTTCGTAGGCTTGTCTGTAGTATATGTTGAGTTGTAATCTACTAACTCAATTAAACACATTTCAGCGTTATCGCCTAATCTATTTCCAGTTCTTAAGATACGAGTATAGCCCCCGTCTCTTGAAGATACTTTTGAAGCTACTTCACCAAATAATTCTGTGACAACCTCTTTTTGTCTAAGATGGCTAAATACAATCCTTCTAGAATGAGTAGTATCAGTTTTAGACTTGGTAATTAAAGGCTCAACAAACTTTCTGAGTGCTTTAGCCTTGGCAACAGTTGTTTTGATTCTCTTGTGTTCAATCAAAGAACATGCCATGTTAGAAAGCATCGCTTTTCTGTGAGCTGCTTTTCTACCTAAGTGATTAAATTTCTTTCCGTGTCTCATTTTGTTATTCCTTATCTAAATTATATTTAGCTACATCCATACCAAAGTTAAGTCCTTTTACAAGTACCATTTCCTCAAGTTCAGTAAGAGACTTTTTTCCAAAATTTCTAAACTTTAGTAAATCAGACTTGTTGAAAGAAACTAATTCCCCAAGGGTTTCAACTTCAGCTGTTTTTAAGCAGTTTAATGCTCTAACAGATAGTTCTAAATCTGTAAGCTTGGTTTTTAATAATTGACGCATGTGAAGAGTGTCTTCATCGAATTCATGAGTATTTTCTGACTCAGTTTGCTCGAATGTTACGTTTTCATCTGCGAAAAGCATAAAGTGCTGAATTAATATTTTAGCCGCTTCAGTCAATGCATCTTTAGGGTGGATAGAACCGTCAGTTACGATTTCAAAGACTAACTTTTCGTAGTCAGTCTTTTGCTCAACTCTGAAATTCTCAACGCTAAATTTTACATTTTTTATTGGTGTAAATACTGAATCAATAAAAATAGTCCCTAGCGGTGCAGTTGCTTTTTTGTTTTCTTCAGATGGTACATAACCTCTTCCTTTTTCTATAGTTAACTCCATTTCTAGATTAACCGACTTGTCTAAGTTACAGATAACTAAATCTGGATTTAGAACTTGGAACGAAGCAAGGTTTTTACCAATATCTCCAGCAGTGAACTTGTCTTTGCCGTCAAAACGTACGGTTACTTTTTCAGAGCTTTCATCTTCAATCTGCTGTTTTAAACGGATTTGTTTTAGGTTAAGAATAATTTCTGTAACATCTTCAACAACACCCGAGATAGATGAGAATTCATGCTCAACACCTTCTATTTTAACTGAAGTGATAGCAAAACCTTCCAAAGAAGATAGTAAAACTCTTCTAAGGGCATTTCCTATTGTTAGACCATAACCAGGTTCTAATGGTCTAAACTCAAAGTTTCCATGCGAGTCTGTGGACTCAATCATATATACTTTATCTGGTCTTTGAAAATCTAATATTGACATATCAGTCTGCTTGTTTTAGTTATTATTTAGAATATAATTCAACTATAAGTTGTTCTTTAATATTTTCTGAAATTTGCTCTCTTTGTGGTAATACTAATAACTTACCAGACATGAGGTCAGAGTTCCATTCAACATATTCACACTTTTCAGTCGAATTAACTAGAGAGTTATTGATAACTTCTAGTGATTTTGATTTTTCACGAATAGCAATAGTATCTCCAACATTAACTGAGTAAGATGGTATATTAACAATATTGCCATTTACTGTAATGTGACGGTGAGTAACCAACTGTCTTGCTGATCTTCGAGTTGGCGCTATTCCTAGTCTGTATACTATATTATCTAAGCGAGTTTCACATAGTTGTAATAAGATTTCACCGGTGATACCCTTTCTTCTTGTAGCCTCTTTAAATAAGTTAGAGAATTGCTTTTCTAAGATACCATAAGTATACTTAGCCTTTTGCTTTTCAGCTAACTGAACAGCATATTCTGATTTTTTAGATCTTCGGTTGTTACCGTGTTGACCTGGACCATAATTTTTTCTTTCCAACGCTTTGTCAGGACCGAAAATTGGTTCGTTAAATCGTCTTGCAATTTTTGATTGAGGACCTCTATATCTTGCCATTTTTTTTGCTTGTTTATGCTTTATTAATTATACTCTTCTTCTTTTTGGAGGACGACATCCATTGTGAGGGATTGGTGTAATATCAACAATTTCAGTTACTACTATTCCATTATTGTGGAGAGTTCTAATTGCAGATTCTCTTCCAGCTCCAGGTCCTTTAACGTATACCTTCACTTTTCTGAGACCAGCCTCATGTGCTCTAACTGCACAATCTTCTGCGGCAGTTTGTGCTGCATAAGGAGTATTCTTTTTTGAACCTCTGAAGCCCATTTTACCAGCCGATGACCAAGAAATTACTTGACCTTGATTATTGGTAAGAGAAATAATGATATTGTTGAATGTAGCTTGAATGTGAGCTTGTCCAACAGCATCAACTTTTACAGTTCTTTTTTTCTGATTTGATTTAGCCATATTTCAGTGTTTATTTAGTAGCTTTCTTTTTGTTAGCTACTGTTTTTCTTCTTCCTTTTCTAGTTCTGGAATTATTCTTTGTACGCTGACCTCTTAAAGGTAAACCAACTCTGTGTCGAATACCTCTGTTACATCCTATATCCATAAGACGTTTTATATTCAGTTGTGTTTCTGAACGAAGCTCACCTTCAACTTTTATTTCGTCTCCAATAATTTGACGAATATCAGAAAGCTGCTTATCATTCCAGTCTTGAACTTTGACGCTATGATCAATGCCTGCTTTATCTAAAATTTGTTTAGCTAAGGTCGACCCTATACCGAAAATATAGGTAAGTCCTATAACACCTCTTTTGTTTTTTGGTAAATCAATACCTGCAATTCTAGCCATTTACTATTTTTTAAAATTAACCTTGACGTTGTTTAAACTTAGGATTCTTTTTATTAATAACGTATAATCGTCCTTTTCTTCGAACAATTTTACAATCTTCACTTCTTTTCTTTAATGATGCTCTAACTTTCATTTTTTTAGTATCTGTAAGTTATTCTTCCTTTTGTTAAATCATATGGAGACATTTCTAACTTAACTTTGTCTCCAGGTAACAATTTGATGTAAAATTTTCTCATTTTACCTGAAATGTGAGCTGTGATGATGTGCCCATTTTCAAGTTCAACTCTAAACATTGCGTTTGAGAGTGCTTGAGTTATTACTCCATCTTGTTCTATGTGTGCCTGTTTGGCCATATTTATTTTTTGTTCAATTCTTCTTCAATCCATTCAAAGCTTGATAAAATATCTGCTTTACCTTGTCTTACAACTATGGTATGTTCAAAATGTGCAGAGGGTTTATTGTCTGCGGTGGTAATTGTCCATCCATCGGCATGCTGACGGATGTTTTTAACTCCCATATTAATCATTGGTTCGATAGCAATGACTAACCCATCTTGTAACTTAGGACCTCGTCCTCTTTTACCATAATTTGGCACTTCTGGGCTTTCGTGTAAATGTTCACCCACTCCATGACCGACCAATTCTCGGACAACTCCGTAATTGTGAGACTCCGCATACTTCTGTATCGCAAAGCTGATGTCTCCAATTCGGTTACCCACTATAGCTTGTTCGATTCCTCGGTACAAGCTTTCTTTGGTCACGTCTAGTAGCTTTTGAGTTTCTGCATCTATACTACCAATAGCGTAAGTATATGCAGAGTCACCATAAAAACCATTCATCAATACTCCACAATCTACCGAAAGAATCGAACCTTCTTCTAGAGGTTCGTTATTCGGAATACCATGCACCACTTGACTGTCTGGTGACATACACAATGTGTTCGGAAACCCATTGTATCCCTTAAAAGCTGGTACGCCTCCGTTGTCGCGTATGTACTCTTCAGCACGTTGATCAAGTTTTAAGGATGTTACTCCCGGTTCAATCATTTTAGCAACTTCGGCGTGTGCCTTTGCAACAAGTAAAGAACTTTTTCTTATCAATTCAACTTCTTCGTTGGTCTTTAGAAAGATCATCGAATCCGTCTTATTGAGCCATCATTCCTGATGACTTTCCTTTTATCCTTCCTGTACTAGTTAACCCATCGTAATGACGCATCAACAAGTGACTTTCAATCTGCTGTAGTGTATCCAACACTACTCCTACCATAATTAATAATGAAGTTCCACCATAAAACTGAGCGAAACCTTGATTTACTCCAAATTGCATAGCAAATGCCGGAAGAATGGCAACAAATGCTAAAAACAAGGAGCCAGGCAAAGTAATTTTAGACATTGCGTCATCTAAAAACTCTGCTGTCTTACGACCAGGCTTTACACCTGGGATAAATCCTCCATTCTTTTTCATATCATCAGCCATCTGCTTTGGATTAACAGTGATGGCTGTATAAAAATATGTGAATATGACAATCATGAAAAAGAAAACTAAGTTGTACCAAAATCCTGCGAAATCTGTAAAAGCAGCTGCAAAACCTTGAAGTGCTTCAGATTCTGAGAATCCTACTAGGGTAATTGGAACAAACATAATAGCTTGTGCAAATATTATAGGCATTACTCCTGATGCATTAACCTTAAGCGGAATATATTGACGAACACCACCGTATTGTTTATTTCCAACCACTCGCTTAGCGAAGTTTACTGGAATTCTCCGTGTCCCTTGCACCAACAAAATACTCACTAATATTACAAGCATTAGTGCTAGTATTTCTATAAGGAATATTACTAAACCACCACCTTGACTTTCCAATGATGTGGCAAATTCTGCAAATAATGATCCTGGTAAGGCTGCGATAATACCAATCATGATGATTATCGAAATACCATTACCTATACCTCTATCGGTAATTTTCTCTCCCAACCACATCACAAACATAGTTCCTGTTACTAGAACAACAATAGACATGATAGAGAAAAATAATGTTGCCTCATTATTGACAAATACATAACCGATAGTGCCATCGGCTAGTTCAATAGGTTTATTGAGCCACTGACTTTTTAAGTTTGAAATAAATCCTGGTGCTTGGAAACCTGTAATAAGTATCGTTAGGTAACGGGTAATATTATTGATTTTTCTTCTTCCACTTTCACCTTCTCTCTGTAGTTTCTGGAAATAAGGTACAGCTATACCCATCAACTGAATTACAATAGAAGCAGAAATATATGGCATGATACCAAGTGCAAAAATCGACGCTTGGGCAAAAGCACCCCCTGTAAATAAATTTAATAACCCTAAAAGTCCATCAGGCCCACCACTTGCTTCATTGGCAGCAGATAAAACTCTAGCATCAATTCCTGGAAGTGGAACTTGAGCTCCTAATCTGTATATAAGGATGAAGCCAAGAGTAACTAAGATTCGATTTCTTAGTTCTTCAATCTTCCAGATGTTCTTTAATGTAGTGATTAAATTTTTCATATTTATTCGTTACAAAGTAGTTGCCGTACCACCAGCTGATTCGATTGCAGATTTAGCGGTAGCTGAAAAACTGTGAACAGTTATATTAAGCTTAGCTTTCAATTCGCCTCTTCCTAATATTTTAACTAAATCGTTTTTGTGAGCTAGGCCGTTAGCAATTAAAATTTCTAAATCAACACTATCTTTAATTTTCTTGTTGTCTACTAAAGATTGAAGTGTGTGTAAATTAACACCTCTGAATTCTTTTCTGTTTGGGTTCGTAAAACCAAACTTAGGAACTCTTCTTTGTAAAGGCATTTGACCACCTTCAAAACCAATCTTTCTAGAGTAACCAGATCTTGATTTTGCTCCTTTGTGACCTCTTGTTGAAGTACCACCTTTCTTAGAACCTTCACCTCTGGCGATTCTTTTTCTGTTTTTTATTGATCCTTTTGCAGGAGTTAGATTACTTAAATCCATAGTTTTCTTTAAAACTTAAATTATTTTACTTCTTCTACCTTCAATAGGTGAGCTACTTTCTTTACCATTCCTAAAACTTGAGGAGTAGTTTCGTGCTCTACGCTATGATTAATTCTCTTTAAACCAAGTGCCAAGATTGTTCTTTTTTGACTTTCTGGTCTTCCGATTTTACTTCTTACTTGTGTTACTCTGATTTTAGCCATCAGTTTATATTTTTTATCCGTTAAAAACTGTTTCTACATTCACACCTCTCTGGTTAGCAACCTGCATAGGGCTTCTTAAATCAGTTAATGCTTTCATTGTTGCTTTCACAAGGTTGTGTGGATTCGAAGAACCTTTAGACTTTGCTAATACATCGTGAACACCTGCACTTTCAAGAACTGCACGCATCGCACCACCAGCCTTAACTCCAGTACCGTTAGATGCTGGCTTAATTAAAACTTGAGAGCCTGAAAATTTAGCTTCTTGTTCGTGAGGAATAGTTCCTTTGTGAATAGATACTTTAACTAAATTTTTCTTTGCTGAATCAATAGCTTTGCTGATTGCTACAGTAACCTCTTGAGATTTACCTAAACCATGACCTACAATTCCATTTCCATCACCTACAACAACTATTGCAGAGAAACTGAATGTACGACCACCTTTAGTTACTTTAGTTACTCGTTGAATACCAACTAGTCTATCAGTTAACTCGATGTCGCTTGCTTTTACTTTTTTGATGTTTGACATGTATATATTCTTAAAATTTTAATCCTGATTCACGTGCGCCTTCAGCTAATGCCTTTACTCTACCATGGTAAAGGTAACCGCCTCTATCAAATACTACGTTTGAAATTCCAGCTGCTTGACTCTTTTCAGAAATCAACTTACCCACTTGAGTAGCTTGGTCAATTTTTGTACCCTCAACATCTTTTGAAGATGCAGAAGCTAAAGTGTTACCAGTAATATCATCTATTACTTGAGCGTAAATCTCTTTATTACTTCTGAATACGGCAAGTCTAGGCGTCTGCGATGAGCCAGAGACAGTTGCTCTAATTCTTTTTCTAATTTTTCTTCTTCTTGAATCTTTTGAAAATGCCATTTTCTTATTTTTTTCTATTACTTAGCAGCAGTTTTACCAGCTTTTCTTCTCAGTTGTTCTCCAACATATTTAATTCCTTTACCTTTATATGGCTCTGGTTTTCTAAGAGAACGAATTTTAGCAGCAACAACGCCTAATAATTGATTATCTGTTGAAGTTAGTGTAATCGTTGGGTTTTGACCTTTTTCAGAAAGGGTTTCAACCTTAACTTCTGAAGGAATTTCAAAAATCACGTTATGAGAAAACCCTAAAGCTAACTCCAGTTTTTGTCCCGAGTTACTTGCTCTGTAACCTACACCAACTAATTCAAGTTGTTTTTTAAATCCTTCGCTAACTCCAATAATCATATTGTTTAGTAAAGAACGTGTAAGTCCATGAAAAGACTTGTGTTCCTTACTTTCTGAAGGACGATCAACAACAATTGAAGTTTCGTCAATTTTAACATCCATATCAGGATGGAAAGCTTGCGTTAATTCCCCTAACTTACCTTTTACAACAAAGGTATTGTTTTCACCTTTGGAGATTGTGACTCCTTGTGGCAATGTTATTGGGTTTTTTCCTATTCTAGACATTTTATATCTCTAATTAAAAAATATTAATAAACGTAACATAAAACTTCACCACCAACATTTAGGTTCTTAGCTTCCTTATCAGTCATCACACCTTTAGATGTAGATAGAATTGCTATTCCTAAACCGTTGAGTACTCTTGGCATAGTTTGGTTGTTTGCGTATTTTCTTAAACCAGGCTTACTAATTCGCTCAATTTTTTCAAACGCTGGAGTTGATCCATTGTATTTTAGAGCGATTTTAATCATTCCTTGTTTGTTATCTTCTTCAAACTTATAGTTTAAGATATACCCTTTTTCTTTTAAAATTTTTGTCATTTCCTTCTTAGTATTAGAAGAAGGGATCATAACAACTTTGTGTCCTGCTTTTGAGGCGTTTCTAATTCGCGTCAAGTAATCTGCTATTGGATCTGTATACATATCTTTATCTTTAGTAAAAAATTACCAACTTGCTTTTTTAACACCCGGGATAAGACCCTGGTTTGCCATTTCTCTAAAAGTAACCCTAGAAATTCCAAATTGCCTCATGTAGCCTTTAGGACGACCTGTCAATTTACATCTGTTGTGTAAACGAACAGGAGACGCATTTTTAGGAAGTTTTTGAAGAGCCTCGTAATCACCAGCAGCTTTGAGAGCTGCTCTTTTATCAGCATACTTCTCTACCAACTTTTGGCGCTTCACTTCTCTTGCTTTCATTGATTCTTTTGCCATAATCTATTTTTTAAATGGTAAACCAAATTCGGTTAATAAACTTTTTGCTTCGTCATCAGTTGTAGCTGTAGTTACAAAGGTGATATCCATACCAGAAATTTTGTTTACTTGATCGATATCTATTTCAGGAAAAATAATTTGTTCCTTGATTCCTAAGTTATAGTTACCTCTTCCGTCAAAACCCTTAGCATTGATTCCTCTGAAATCACGAACTCTAGGTAATGAAGAAGTAATAAATCTATCTAAGAATTCAAACATTTTATCGCCTCTAAGAGTTACACGGGCACCAATTGGCATTCCCTTTCTCAACTTAAAGTTTGAAATATCCTTTTTAGATTTTGTTGCAACGGCTTTCTGACCTGTAATTGTTGTCATTTCAGAACAAGCTTGCTCAACTATCTTTTTGTCAGTAACAGCATCACCTAAACCCTGATTTAAACAGATTTTAACAAGTTTAGGCACCTGCATTGATGACTTGTAAGAGTACTTTTCTTGTAGCCTTGCTACAATTTCCTCTGAATACTTTGATTTTAATCTAGGTGTATACATTACTTAATTACCTCCCCTGATTTTTTTGAATAACGAGTTAATTTTCCTGTTTTCTCATCTATTTTTCTACCAATACGAGTGGCTTCTCCAGATTTAGGATCGACAACCATTAGGTTAGAAATGTGAATAGATGCTTCTTGTTTTACTATTCCGCCTTGAGGATTAGCTGCATTTGGTTTTGTATGTTTTGAAACCAAATTAACACCTTCAACAAGTGCTCTTGATTTTGAAACTAAAACCTCAATTACCTTGCCCTCTTGGCCATTTGAGTTTCCTGCAATTACCTTAACAGTATCTCCTTTTTTTATGTGTAACTTCGACATAATTAATTTTTATTAAAGCACTTCAGGTGCTAATGAAACAATTTTCATAAATTGTTTATCTCTTAATTCTCTTGAAACAGGTCCGAATATACGAGTCCCTCTCATTTCACCTGTTGGATTCAATAATACGCAAGCGTTATCATCAAAACGTATGTATGAACCATCTGGACGACGAATCTCTTTTCTTGTTCTTACGACAACAGCCTTTGCAACCGTTCCTTTTTTGATATTACCAGAAGGAATTGCATCTTTAACAGTTACTACAATAGTGTCACCAATTGAAGCATATCTTCGTCTAGTTCCACCTAGAACTTTTATACAAAGGACTTCTTTGGCTCCGGAATTGTCGGCTACTTTTAATCTACTTTCTTGTTGTATCATTTTACTTAGCTCTTTCTATAATTTCAACTAACCTCCAACATTTGTTTTTGCTAATTGGACGGGTTTCCATAATTTTTACTGTATCTCCAGGATTACATTCATTTTTTTCATCATGAGCAGTAAACTTGCTTGTTTTCATAACAAACTTTCCATAGAGAGGGTGCTTTTCTCTTCTTGTAACCGACACAACAACAGACTTGTCCATTTTGTCACTAGTTACAACACCTATTCTTTCCTTTCTGAGGTTTCTCATTTCCTTATTAGTTTTGAACTTCGTTTAAATCTCTAGATTTCAACTCAGTTAGAATTCTAGCTACAGTTTTTCTTGCGAAAGTAATTTGCTTTGGGTTCTCTAAAGGAGACACCATGTGGTTTACTCTCATTTTTTCTAGACGAGCTTTCTCAGATTCTAAAAGATCTTCGAGTTCGTTAGTTGTCTTTTCTTTAATTACTGATTGTTTCATTACTATTTTTTTAAGCCTCAACGTAATCTCTACGAACGACAAATTTTGTTTTGATTGGTAATTTCTGTGCAGCTAGACGTAAAGCTTCTTGAGCTACTTCGTGAGATACTCCTTCACATTCGAAAAGTACTCTACCAGGTCTTACAACTGCAGCCCAATAATCAGGAGCTCCCTTACCTTTACCCATTCTTACCTCTGCTGGTTTTGAAGTTACAGGCTTATCTGGAAAAATACGTATCCATACTTGACCTTGCCTCTTCATATAACGGGTAACAGCAATACGAGCAGCTTCAATTTGACGTGAAGTAATCCACGTTTCTTCTAATGCTTTTATTCCGAAAGATCCGAAAGCCAACTGGTGACCTCTTTGGGCGTTACCTTTCATTCGGCCCTTTTGCATCTTTCTAAATTTTGTCTTCTTTGGCTGTAACATATCTTATTACGCTTTAACTAAATTATTTTCTTTTTCTCTTAAATTTACCACCAGTTTTACCTCCATTTGGTTTGTTAGACAAACCAACGTTTGGCGATAAATCTCTTACTCCGTAAACTTCACCTTTACATATCCATACTTTTATACCAATTCTACCGTATGTAGTATGTGCTTCTTCAAGAGCGTAATCAATATCAGCTCTAAAAGTGTGTAGTGGCGTTCTTCCGTCTTTAAACATTTCTGAACGAGCCATTTCAGCACCATTCAATCGACCAGAAATTTTTACTTTTATTCCTTCAGCACCCATTCTCATGGTGCCAGCAACAGCCATTTTGATGGCACGACGAAAAGAAATTCTTCCTTCTATTTGACGAGCGATACTAGCTGCTACTAAAGTTGCGTCAAGTTCTGGACGTTTTACTTCGTAAATATTTATTTGAACTTCTTTTTTAGTGATTTTCTTAAGTTCCTCTCTTAGTTTATCTACTTCTTGCCCACCTTTACCAATAATAATACCAGGTCTTGCGGTATGAATGGTAACAGTTACCATCTTAAGAGTTCTTTCAATTACTACTCTGGCAACACTAGCATTAGAAAGTCTTACGCCTACGTACTGACGGATTTTGCTGTCTTCAGCTATCTTATCACCGTAGTTTCTTCCACCATACCAGTTAGAATCCCATCCTTTGATGTATCCTAGTCTATTGCCTATTGGATTTGTTTTTTGTCCCATTATGAATCTTGGTTTTCTTGTGTTCTACTTCCTAATACGAGGGTAACATGATTAGATCTTTTTCTAATTCTGTGTGCACGACCTTGTGGTGCAGGCTGAACACGTTTTAACATTCTACCACTGTCAACAGTAATTTCTTTTACAAAGAGGTTACTATCTTCAATTTTAGCACCTTCATTTTTGGATTCCCAATTTGCTATGGCAGACAATAATAATTTCTCTAATCTACCCGAAGCTTCTTTGGCGTTGAATTTTAAAATGTTTAATGCTTTCTCAACATCCTCGCCTCTAATGATATCAGCAACTAATCTCATTTTTCTTGGAGATGTAGGGCAATTGTTAAGCTTAGCAAAGGCAGTATTTTTTCTTGCCTCCTTTAATTCTTGAGCTGTATTTCTTTTTCTTACTCCCATTTCAATTATTTTTTCTTGTTACCAGAATGGCCTCTAAACGTTCTAGTTGGAGAGAATTCACCTAACTTGTGCCCTACCATGTTTTCAGTGACGAAGACAGGAATAAATTGACGTCCATTATGAACGGCAATTGTTTGTCCAACGAAATCTGGTGATATCATTGACGAACGTGACCAAGTTTTGATAACATTATTTTTTCCAGAGGAAACATTGTCTTCAACTTTTTTCTGAAGTTTGAAGTGTATATATGGACCTTTTTTTAATGATCTAGCCATAATCTAAATTATTTTTTTCGTCTTTCGACTATGTAAATGTTAGAGTTATTTTTCTTCGCACGAGTTTTGTAACCTTTAGCTGGTATACCCTTTCTTGATCTTGGATGACCACCAGATGCTCTACCTTCACCACCGCCCATCGGGTGATCAACAGGGTTCATCGCTACTGGTCTAGTTCTTGGTCTTCTTCCTAACCAACGGCTACGACCTGCTTTACCAGAGTTTTGTAAACTATGCTCTGAATTTGAAACAGTACCCATAGTCGCTAAACAAGTTTGTAAAATCATTCTAACTTCACCTGAAGCTAATTTGATAATAGCATACTTTCCGTCACGAGCCATAAGCTGTGCATATGCACCAGCACTTCTTACAAGTACTCCACCTTGACCAGGTCTTAACTCAACATTGTGAATTGTTGCACCTAATGGAATATCTGAAAGGTATAAAGCATTACCAACTTCAGGAGCAGCATCTTTTCCAGAAACTACAGTCTGACCTACTTTTAAACCGTTAGGGCAAACGATATATCTCTTTTCACCGTCTACATAATTTAATAAGGCAATGAATGCTGTTCTGTTTGGATCATACTCAATTGTACTTACAACTGCTGGTATTCCAAACTTATTTCTTTTAAAATCAATAACACGGTATCTCTTCTTGTGACCACCACCCGAATAGCGCATAGTCATTTTACCTGTATTGTTTCTACCACCTGATTTTGATTTTTTAGAAATCAAAGACTTCTCTGGTTTATTTCCAGTAGTCAATTGTTCAAAGTCATTTACTACTTTGAAACGTTGTCCAGGTGTGGTTGGTTTTAGTTTTCTTAATCCCATCTTATATATTTATTAGATGTTGCTATAAAAATCAATAGTATCTCCTTCAGCAAGCTGTACAATAGCTTTCTTAAAGTGGTTTGTACGTCCGCTGATTACTCCTGCTTTAGTAAAACGACTTTTAGATTTACCAGCGTAATTCATGGTTCTTACAGAATCAACCGTAACACCATACGCTTCTTCAACTGCTCCCTTTATTTGAATTTTGTTTGCAGTTCTATCAACAACAAATCCGTAGCGATTAAACTCTTCGCTTGCGGCCGTCATTTTTTCTGTTATGATAGGTTTTATTAAAATACTCATCGTCTTAACTTAAAATGTTTTCTATTTCTTTAACAGAACTTTCAACCATAAGAATGTTACCAGCATTCATTATTTGGTAAGTATTCAAATTTGTTGAAGTTGTAATGTGTGTCTTTTCTAAATTTCTAGCGGATAGATAGATGTTTTTGTTTGGCTTATCCAAAATCAAAAGTGTTTTCTTTCCATTTAAGTCGAAATTTGATAGCATTTCAAGATACTGCTTAGTTTTAGGTGAGTCAAAATTGAAATCTTCTAATACAGTAATGTTTTTATCTTTTGCCATCTGAGACAATGCAGAAATACGAGCTACTCTTTTTAGCTTTTTGTTCAATTTGAAGCCATAATCTCTTGGTTGTGGGCCAAATACTCTACCACCACTTCTGAATAATGGGTTTTTGATTGAACCAGCACGAGCGGTACCAGTACCTTTCTGCTTTTTAATTTTTCTAGTAGATCCAGTGATTTCACCTCTTTCTTTTGCCTTGTGAGTACCCTGACGCTGATTTGCTAAAAACTGCTTAACGTCAAGATAAACGGCGTGGTTATTAGGTTCAACACCAAATATATCTTTGTTTAACTTCACCTTTTTGGAAGTCTTTTTTCCACTTATGTTATATACTGCTAATTCCATTATTTCTCAATAATTACGTATGAATTCTTTGCTCCTGGCACAGCTCCTTTAACAACTAATAAGTTCTTTTCAGGAAAAACTTTCACTACCATAAGGTTAGTTTCTTTTACTCTTTTGTTACCCATTTGGCCAGCCATTCTCATTCCTTTGAATACTCTAGCAGGGTAAGATGCTGCACCAATAGATCCTGGGGCACGCATTCTGTTGTGCTGTCCGTGAGTAGCGTCTCCTACTCCTCTAAAGTTGTATCTTTTAACAACACCCTGAAAACCTTTACCTTTAGAAGTACCGGCAACATCTACATATTCTCCTTCTTCGAAAATATCAACTGATATTGAGTCTCCTAAATTATATTCACCTTCAAAGTCTCTAAATTCAACTAATTTTTTCTTAGGAGAAGATTTAGATTTATTGAAATGACCCATTTCAGGTTTGTTAACTCTACTTTCTTTTTGGTCTTCGAAACCAAGCTGTAAGGCACTGTAACCATCCGTCTCAGGGGTCTTAACCTGAGTAATTACGCATGGTCCAGCTTCAATAATGGTGCATGGAATGTTTTTTCCATTAGCATCATAAATGCTGGTCATACCTACTTTTTTTCCAATTATTCCTGACATTTTTATTGTCTTTTAGTTTTCTTATTTAAACTATCACACTTTTATTTCAACATCAACTCCACTTGGAAGCTCTAATTTCATCAATGCATCGATGGTATTAGATGATGAAGAATAAATATCCATCAATCTTTTATGAGCGCACAATTGAAATTGCTCTCTAGACTTTTTGTTTACGTGAGGTGAACGTAAAACCGTGTATATACGCTTGTGTGTTGGTAATGGAATTGGTCCACTTACTACAGCACCAGCTGACTTAACAGTTTTTACGATCTTCTCAGCAGACTTGTCCACTAGATTGTGATCATACGATTGAAGCTTGATTCTTATTTTTTGACTCATTATTTAATGAATTTATGCTTGTTTTATTCCTTTTACTTCGGCAATTACTGCATCAGAAACGTTCCTAGGACATTCTGCAAAATGAGCAAATTCCATAGTAGATGTTGCTCTACCAGATGTAATTGTTCTCAAAGTCGTTACATATCCAAACATTTCAGAAAGTGGAACGTTAGCTTTAACAACTTCTGCACCATTTCTTGAATCCATACCTTGCATTATACCTCTTCTTCTGTTAAGGTCAGCTACAACATCACCCATGTTTTGTTCAGGAGTAACGACTTCAACTTTCATAATTGGCTCTAGCAATACAGGGTTCGCTTGCTTACATGCATTTTTAAATGCTAGCTTAGCACATATCTCAAACGATAATTGATCAGAATCCACATCATGGAAAGAACCATCAAATAGTCTAACTTTTAATGTGTCAACCTCATAGCCTGCTAAAACACCATTCTGCATTGCTTGTTTGAAACCTTTCTCAATTGCAGGGATAAATTCTTTTGGAATTGAACCACCTTTAATTTGGTCTACAAACTGTAATCCATCGCCTTCGAAATCTTCATCAACTGGTGAAAGTTCAAATTGCATATCCGCAAATTTACCTCTACCACCCGATTGTTTCTTATATGTTTCACGAGTTGTAACAGATGCAGTA
>Ga0209555_10000435_pt1 | contig 35483 bp, 31 predicted proteins | sample SaaInl85LU_5_DNA_FD_184643 | JGI IMG/M metagenome (GOLD analysis project Ga0209555, IMG submission 184643) | Marine microbial communities from expanding oxygen minimum zones in the Saanich Inlet - ESP_85LU_5_DNA (SPAdes) (version 2) | ecosystem: Environmental > Aquatic > Marine > Intertidal... | reverse complement strand
ATCGAAAAAATAGCGCTACCAACAAAAAACCAATGAGCACAGAAACCACACAATCCTTACCAAAAACATTTTGGTGGCATAATCTCACACAATTCGGTGGCGCGATGAATGATAACATCTTCAAGCTACTAATGGTGTATGCACTCATCGCATGGAGCGGACCAGAGGCATCTGCAGGCATACTTGCTAAAGTGGGCTTGGTCTTTGCCCTGCCCTTCTTGCTAATCGTTCCGATTGCTGGAAATTTTGCCGACAAATTCAGCAAGCGTTCATTGATTGTTAAGTTAAAAGTCACAGAGCTCACCATCATGTGCTTTGGCGTGTTGGCGCTCTCTTTAGAAATCCCCTTCCTGCTGTATGTGACAATGTTCCTCATGTCGGCACAAAGTGCTTTCTTCGGCCCTTGTAAATACGGCATTCTCCCAGAAATAGTCGGCAATGAGCGACTTTCCCGAGCCAACGGCTCGATTCAACTCTTCACTTTTCTCGCCATCATATCGGGGACCGTAGTTGCTCCCGAACTAAGCCTCATGCTGAAAGATCAATTTGGATTGGCCGGCAGTATTTGTATTCTGATTGCAGGGATCGGCTTTCTAACAGCAACTCAGATCGAACCTACGGTCGCCCACCCAGAGCGAAAACTCAGCTTGAATGGATTTGGCTCCGTTTTCAAAACGCTGAGCAATGTCCGCAAGGATAGCTACATGAGCTTAGCTTTCCTAGCGCTAATGGCTTTCAATCTCGCCGCTGCATTCATCCAATTGAATGTTTTGGACTACGGTTTTGAACACTTAGATTTACGTGCGGAGGAAGCCACACGTCTCTTTCTACTCACCGCCATCGGTATCGGTATCGGATCTAGCCTCGCGGGTTGGTTGAGTGGTCGTTCGATTGAATTTGGAATTGTCCCAATTGGTGCGGGGCTCATGAGCCTCAATCTCATACTACTAGGCACTTCCAGCCATGGCTCGGTAACCATGTCCGCGCTGAACATGCTGTTTATCGGCCTCGGTGCTGGGCTGTTCATCGTCCCACTCACATCGTTCATACAATACCGTAGCCCGAAGGATCAACTCGGTACCATCCAAGCCGCAAACTCATTTCTAAGTTGGATTGGTATCCTCCTCGCCAGCGGATTGATCTACTTAAATTCAAGTGTATTCAATTGGAGCGCACAGCATGGCTTTCTATTGCTCGGTGTTGCCCTCCTTTTACTTGCCGTCATCAGTGTGTATATCCTGCCAGATTTCTTCGCTCGGTTCCTCGGCATGATCGTCACTCGTATCTGCTATAAATATACAGTGCGCGGCCTAGACAATGTGCCGGCTCAAGGGGGTGCACTCATTGTCTGCAATCATGTGAGCATGCTCGACGCAATTATGGTCACTTCAAGTCAGCAACGCCGTGTGCGCATGCTCATGTCGCGGGCCTACTACGATGAAGCGAGTTGGTTGGTGCAAAAAATCGCAGACCTTGCAAATGTGATTCTTATCCACAGCGCGGACAACCCCAAGAAGTTGATCCAGTCACTAAGAAGCGCACGTGAAGCACTTGATGAAGGCTATCTCGTCTGTATTTTTGCCGAAGGAGCGCTCACTCGCACAGGCATGATGCGTCCATTCAAGCCAGGCTTTGAGCGAATCGTCAAAGGCACCGACTACCCGATCATCCCTGGATATATCGGCGGTGTTTGGGGCAGCTTAACGAGTTACTATAAGGGCAAGCCTAAGCTCAGTATTTTAAGTGAACCGCGCTACCCTGTCAGTATTCACTTCGGCAGTCCGCTACCTTCAACATCATCGGCTTTTGATGTGCAGCAGGCGGTCAATGTGCTCTCTACCGATTCTTTTGATCTTCAAAAGGACAAGCAGCGTCACCTCGGCGTGCAATTTATTCACTCCGCACGCCAGAACTGGCAGAAACTGGCCATTGCCGATAGCCATGGCACGGAGCTCAAATACGGCGAACTGCTGATAGCCAGCCTACTGGTCGGCGAACGTATACTCAATCAAACTGAGAATGAAGAAACAAATATCGCCATACTGCTCCCTCCAAGCACTGGTTCAGCTCTCTGCAATCTCGCATTAACGCTGAAGCAAAAAATCGGCGTGAATCTCAACTATACCGCGTCGCCAAGCAGCATTGAATCGATTATGCAACAATGCTCCATTCGCACGACCCTAAGTTCGAAAGCATTCCTCGAACGGTTCCCGGATATACCCTTGCCGGAAAACGTTCTCTATATTGAGGAACTTGTAGCCGACTTTAAGAAATCGGCGAAAGCCCGAGCAGCCATCCAAGCACGCATTGCGCCCATTCGATCTATTATTCCTCGCACAATAAATGCCGATTCCGTGGCAACGATTCTCTTTTCCAGCGGATCAACATCTGAGCCCAAAGGTATCCTCTTAAGCCACCATAACTTACTCTCGAATATCGATGCATTTCGTAGTGTGCTCACCCCTACACGCAGTGATGTTATGCTCACCGCGCTGCCCTTCTTCCATTCGTTCGGATACACCGCCACGTTTTGGTTTCCGCTACTTTCTGGGATCACAACGACATGTCATACCAACCCGCTTGAAGGTGAAGCGATTGGAAAGCTCGCAGAAAAATACAATGCAAGCCTGCTCCTCACCACACCAAGCTTTTTGATGGCTTACGCCCGTAAAGTAAAGCCGGAGCAATTCAGTCATTTGCGCTACGTCTTTACCGGCGCAGAGAAACTACAAGCGCGTGTTGCCGATCTTTTCGAGAAGCGTTTCGGCACACGTCCACTGGAAGGTTATGGAGCCACCGAACTGGCTCCAGTCTGCGCACTCAGTTTGCCGAATGTGAGTGTCGATAATTTAGAAGAAACAGGTAATCGACCAGATCGACTGGGCCGCACACTGCCTGGAATCGCCATGAAAATAGTGCACCCAGAAACGATGCAGACCGTAACGCCTGGCGAAGAGGGCTTGATCTGCGTAAAAGGCCCCAATGTAATGCTTGGTTATTTAGGGCGCGAGGATCTCACAGAAGCTGCGATTCAAGATGGCTGGTATAATACAGGAGATATCGGCCTCATGGATGCCGACGGCTTCTTCGCGATCACGGGCCGCCTTTCTCGCTTCAGTAAAATCGGTGGTGAAATGATTCCACACGGTGCGATTGAAGATGCACTACAGGCAGCTTTCAAATGCGAACCTTCTCAACTCAGCGTGCTCGCTATAGCTGATGAACGAAAAGGTGAAAAACTATGCGTCCTACATACTTTAAGTCACCTCACTGAAGACAATATACGCGAAAAAATGCAGTCAGTGGACCTTCCCAATCTATGGAAACCGAACCCAAAATCATGGGCATTTATTGATGAACTACCGATGCTTGGCACAGGCAAACTAGACTATCGATCGATGAAGGAACTGCTGATTAGCGCAATGGATTAAGTAGACATAATTCTGTATAAGTAGTGATACCAATCTTAAAATATGTGGTCATATCCTGACAAATATCTACTGTATTCACATTTCGGCTACACAATCTTAAGCATTTTTGTTAATTATTAAAACAAATATGTGAACTGAGGGGCATGGAAGCAAATTGGCATTCCTGATGCTATGTCTTCTACATGTTTGAAAATATCGACTTAGTCGCCCTTGAAGAGGAAGGTTTCATTGGTGCGATCGCATGCAATACCAATGGCTCAATTATCGATGCAACCAGTGACGAACTCGAAGTCTTTGGAAGTATCTTAGGTTACATAACACAGGTTGCCGATATGATCGGCGAACCCTTCGGAATGGACTCAATCGAAGAAGTGCATTTCGAAAGTGCTAATGTTAAGGCGGCATGTCTGCCACAAGAGGATGAAGCCATCGGCATACTGTGCAATAGCCGCGCAAATGTGGACCAAATCTTAAGTGAACTGATTAACTAAGCCTCTCTATGATCGAAAAAATAGTTTAGAACGTATTAGAACTCCCGGGAGTGGACGGTGCCTGTATTTTAGATAAAAAAGGCAACTTACTTCATAATGCACTACCCGATTTCTTCTTGGATGACTTCCTAGATGATCTAGCACGGCGCGTGAAGGCTCTCTATGAAGCTGTTGATGAAAACTACATGCCCTGTGACGACTACTTGCTAAAGTTTCCGCAAAAATATATTCGAATACGCCGCAGTCGTCATATCTATCTTTTAGTCGCAGTCGATCCTTCGGTCAACTTGGTGTCGCTACGTATGGTCACCAATCTCGTGCTCAAGCATATCACCCCAAAAGTATTGAGTGTCATGCGGAGTCAAATAGCAGCATGTGAACAGCCCCCAAATACACCAACGCCTGCAGCTCCAGCACCGACCGAAGAACCCGCAGTATCCACACCTACTGAGCCGACGGCGACTCGAGGTAACAAAGTCGCGCGACCGCGACCAACTCGATCGTTTCGTGGCACTCGATATTAGGGCTTAGAATATTCATGCACATACTCACATCAGATAAGTTGACGAAGAATCAACTCTCCATGCTGCTGCATGATTTAGGTATTCTATTACCATATATTGCGACCGCTCAAGAAGCAGCCGCCGAGAGCGTAAGCTATCTAAGCCAGAACACCGGAGGCATCATCTGGTATTTGATCGCGCTATATTGGTATTTTTCATGCAAGCAGGATTTGCGCTTGTGGAGAGTGGACTGACGCGCGCGAAAAACGCATGTAACATCATGATGAAGAACATGCTCGACTTTAGTTTCGGTGTGATCGCCTTTGCGATCATCGGCTATTCAATAATGTATGGAGATACCATAGGCGGGATCTTTGGTTGGAGCAGTGGCTACTTTATGATGGGCGATGCGCTCATGGTTGGCGATGACCTTGCAGCGACTAATCTAGTCGCCGCCGAATGGATCTTCCATGTCGTATTCGCAGCTACCGCTGCAACGATCGCATCGGGAATTATGGCTGAGCGCACAAAGTTTATTGCATACATCATTTATTCGATCGCGATCACCTGCCTGATCTATCCTATCGTAGGTCACTGGATCTGGGCTGATGGTTGGCTCGCAGAACTAGGGATGCGTGATTACGCTGGCTCTACAGTCGTCCACTCAGTGGGTGCGTGGGCAGGCTTAGCTGGAGCCATCATCCTTGGGGCTCGTAAGGGTAAATATGACAAAGAAGGCAAGCCATTGCCAATCCCTGGGCACAATATGCCGATGGCGACACTCGGCTGCTTCATCTTGATTGTCGACTGGTTCGGCTTCAATGCCGGATCAACACTGGCCGCCGTTGACGACATGGCATACATTGCCATGGTAACTTTGAGCGCTGCGTCAACTGGATGCATTGGGGCCAGTGTGTCCACATGGGCTAAGTTTGGTAAGCCCGACCTCTCTATGACTTTAAATGGTGCACTTGCAGGCCTTGTCAGCATCACAGCTTGCTGTGGCAGCGTCTCGATTGTGGGTGCCATGGCGATTGGCCTAATTGGTGGAATCATCGCCGTCTTTGCGGTGCTCTTCTTCGAACAAAAACTTCGAGTAGATGACCCCGTCGGTGCAGTCAGCGTGCATGGAATCTGTGGTGTCTGGGGAACGTTAGCGGTGGGACTCTTCGGCAGCACAGCAATCGATGCTGGTTTAGCTTCGGATGGACTATTCTATGGCGGAACCGCACAGTTCGGGATACAAGCCATCGGCGTATTTGCCGTATTCGCCTTTGTGTTTCCTACATGCTATATCCTATTTAAACTGATCAAGGTGACCGTAGGACTCCGTGTCAGCGAAGAGGAAGAACTTGAAGGCTTGGACATTTCAGAGCATGGAAACGAAGCCTATGCAGACTTCCAAGTATATGCAGACTTGCCTGAAGAGGACCTCGCGTCACACAAACCTTCAGCACACGATAACAAGCCGTGGTTCCAGATAATGGACCACGGCTTTTCAGTCACTCAAACTAGCGAAAGCAAAGCACAGGCACATGGCATCGACGCAATAATTCAGTTGTGGTGCTACCAATTAAAAGATCGCGAATACGACTATGACCATAGGCGCCTGTCACGAGTAAATCAATTTTCGAACTGTCTACATAATCGGCAATCACGCTTTCGACTTCTCCGTTCAGCACTTGATAAATTGCAGATAAGCCTGCGCTTTCAAAAATCGCCTCAGCTTCAGCAATATGATCCGCAGCTTCATCTTCGTGGTGCCCTTCAACCGCTGTGACGACATGAATATCTAACTCACGAAACTGAGTATGCGTGGCCACATACTGAAGGGCCCTTCGGCTACTTGCGCCACCGTCAAAGGCGATGGCAATTCGATCAATGGGCTTAAATACTCTGGATGTGACGAGGCAGGGCCGGTCAGTAGCACGCACCACTCGTTCAAGCATGGAACCGAGGTGCTCGGATGCGTAGTCTGCATTCTCGCCGCGCTTGCCAAGAATAATCATATCCGTCTCATCGTCTGAATAGTCATCGATGATATCGACCAGCAAACCCGTCTCATGATGAAAGTGTAAACGATCGGCGAGTCCCTCTAACTCAAATACCTTAATCGCTTGCTCTTCGACAAATTTAGCTTTTTGCAATTCAATCTCTTGCATCTGGGCGACCATTCCATCGTAGGGCTGTATTCCTAGGCTACCACTTAAGTCTGCTATAAATGAACCTTGGTATTGCCGAAGGTCCGTCACATACAGTGCGTGTAACTCTACATCTGAGCTTTTTGCAAGCCAAGCGGTGTAACGACATGCTTGCTCGGAGTATTGGGAACCATCGGTGCAGATAAGTAACTTGTTCATAGCGAATTTGGGTTAGGGGGTAATTGCGAGGCCAAACGGTTAATTTCTATATGTGATTATGAAATTGATTTAGGCACCGATCAATAGAAAAACCGCAATTCGAATGAATCGCGGTTTTGAAATAGAACGGATTAGCTCCTCTAAAACTATGCTTTGAGAACGAAGCCGTCTGGAACGATAACTCCTTTGCAAACAACAAGCACCCCATCGCGAATCGCAATGTCGACACCTTCGCCGAAGTTGTCGGGTAAGCCGGTTGGATCGAGAACGACATTCTTACCAATACGCACGTTCTTATCTAAGATCGCATTACGCACGACACTCCCCTCGCCAACTCCTAGATCAGGACGACCCATTTCGCGGTTTGCAGCAATCTCTTCAGTCGTTTCGTAACGATCTGCTCCCATCATAACCACTTCGTTAAGCTCAGCCCCTTTATGCACGACTGAACGAACACCGAGTGAACTGCGCGTGAGCTTACCACTGGTTACAATACAACCATCTGCAATAACCGCACGATCCACAGTGCATGAATTCAACTTGGATGCCGGCAACAAACGGGCACGGGTGTAAATCTTTGCGTCTTCATCAAAGAAGTTAAACGGCGGAATGTCGTCGGTGAGGCTGAGGTTTGTATCGAAAAACGCCTTAACGGTTCCGATATCTTCCCAATACTCATCAAAAACATAGCTACACATTTTCACATTACCAAGCAGGCCGGGTATAATTTCCTTACCGAAGTCGGTGGTGTCCGTTTTGAGTGCCTCGATCAATGTCTTTGAGTTGAATACATAGATACCCATCGATGCGAGGCAGTAGGACTTCTCACCAGGGTCACTCATTTTCTGCAATACGGCATCACCTACGGCCAAGCCCTTGATCACTTCAGGGTCGGTTGGTTTTTCAACAAACTCTGTAATGTTCAAATTGTCATCAATTCGCATCAAGCCAAGACCTTCAGCCTCATCCAGTCCCAAAGGTTTTGCGGTAATCGTAACGTCTGCACCCGACTCGTCGTGCTCACGGACGACATCCTCGATATCCATACGAAACAACTGGTCACCAGAAAGGATGACGTATAAATCGTCATCACTCGTGCCACCGAAGTGATTCATATTTTGACGCACCGCATCCGCAGTGCCTTGATACCAACCATCACTGGAATCGGTCTGCTCGGCAGAGAGAATATCCACACAACCACCACCAAAGTAATCAAACTTATAGGACTCTTGGATATGGCGGTGTAACGAAGCTGTGTTGAACTGCGTCAATACGTAGATCTGATTCATGCCAGAGTTGAGGCAATTACTGATCGGAATATCGACCAGTCGATATTTGCCAGCGAGCGGCACTGCAGGCTTACAACGCTCCTTAGTCAGAGGACTCAGACGAGAGCCACGACCGCCTCCCATAATAATGCAGATGATTTTTCGTTTTTTCATATATTAGGTTCAGGTTGGGATACAGTTCAATTGTCTTGATTATTAGACAATATTTGCACTGAAATGAAGACTTATGTGTGGAATTGTTGGATATGTCGGCCGCGAACGAGCAGGTAGTATTATGCTAGATGGTCTCAAACGCCTTGAATACAGGGGCTACGACTCATCAGGCATGGTCGTCAGCACCGATAAAGGATTTGAACTGATCAAGCGCACTGGCCGGGTTAAAGAGCTCGAAGACGCCCTCGAAGAACTTCAGCTTGGAGGCAGTTTAGGCATTAGCCATACTCGCTGGGCAACACACGGTGATGTGACCGAGGCCAATGCGCACCCACACCAATCTAGCGACGGAAAAATCTCCTTGGTTCATAATGGCGTCATCGAAAACTACGTCGCCATGAAAACGTTTCTCGTCGAGAAAGGATATAGTTTCTCATCTGAAACCGACTCAGAGGCGTTGTGTAATTTAATTGCCTACCACTACAACAAAGAGCCCGAGGCTTCAGGTAAAAACCGTTTTCTAGAAGCGGTGCGTAAAAGCCTGCGCCATGTTGATGGCACCTATGGTATTGCCGTCATTTGTGAAGATTATCCAAACGAATTAATCGGTGCACGCAAAGGCTCTCCTCTGATCATCGGTATTGGTAAAGGTGAGAACATACTCGCCTCTGATGTGAACGCGATTACCCATTGCACACAAAACGTCGTTTACCTAAACGATAATGAGGTCGTGCATTTACGAAACGACGACTTCTCGATCTCAACCGTCAGCAGTAAGAGCGTCGAAGCCATCATCCATCAGGTTGATTGGGACACCAGCGAGGCGGAACTTGGTGACTACGACCATTTCATGCAAAAAGAGATTTTCGAGCAGCCGACTTCTCTAAAAAATGGAATGCGCGGTCGTTTCTCTGATGATGCGAGCACCGCTGTCTTTGGTGGTCTCAACCTCAATCCACAAGAATTACGCCAGATCGACCGCATTCTTTTCATCGCCTGTGGCACCGCTTGGCACGCCTGTCTCGTTGCCGAATATTTGATCGAACGCTTTGCTCGTATTCCCGTAGAAGTCGAATACGCCTCCGAGTTCCGCTACCGCAACGCGCCTCTCGATAAAAACACTCTCGTAATCGCAATCAGCCAATCGGGTGAAACCATTGACACATTAGGCGCTCTACGTGAAGCAAAGCGCAAAGGCTATCGCACCTTATCAATCAACAACAGTGTCGGCTCTACCATCGCTCGTGAGTGCGATGGCGGTATTTATCAGCACGCAGGGCCAGAAATCGGTGTCGCATCAACCAAGGCTTTCACCTCACAAATCATGATCTGCGCCATGCTAGCACTCTATCTGGGCCGTTTGCGTGACTTAAGCTATGGTGATGGTGTCGATATTGTCAAAGCACTCAAGAAGCTTCCGGAACAAGTCAGCGAAGTGCTGAAACAAACCAGCCACATCGAAACCATTGCCAAGAAATACGCCAAATACGAAGACTGTCTCTTCCTTGGACGCCAGCTCATGTTCCCCATCGCTCTGGAGGGCGCACTGAAACTGAAAGAGATTTCATATATCCACGCAGAAGGCTATCCAGCAGCAGAAATGAAGCACGGCCCGATCGCATTGATCAGCGAAGAGTGCCCAAGCGTCTTTCTCGCGACATCTGGAGAGATTTTTCATAAGAGTTTAGCGAACGTGCAAGAAGTCAAAGCACGCAAAGGCAAAGTCATTTGTATCGCGACCGACGAATGCGAAATCCCAGATGGCTTGGTCGACGATATTATACTCGTTCCAGAATGCCACGAAATCGTGAAACCGATTCTCATGAGTATTCCAGTTCAATTGCTGAGTTACTATGTCGCTTTAGAGCGCGAGTGCGATGTCGATAAGCCACGCAACCTTGCAAAGTCAGTCACGGTGGAGTAATTCTCGTGTAATACTTTTAAAGGATATTTCGAATCCTTACATTTTACATATACACAAAAGAATCAGGACAGGATTCTTATCCCTACCCTCAATTTACAGAGAGGAAAGGATAGAAAGATTAGAGGACATTTGGAGTCTTTATAATCAGGGGAAATCAACCACCGAAATAACGGATTGGATGAATGAGAAATATGGAACCACCCTTTTCACGAATAAACCATATTACAAATCATTGATTTGGGTGACGATTGATAAGAGGAAGAAAAGAGAATCTCGATTAAATGATATTAAGGTATCTTACGAGAAAGTAGAATTCCTGAGGATAGAAAACTCATAGAAATGAATGAGGTTCCTAGAAACCTAATTATGAGGAAAGAAGACTACCCTTCCTGAGAAGTTCATTATGAGTAATTTCTTGTAAGTGATATACCTAAGGATTATAGAAATGTATGATTAAAATTAAACTCACCCTACTCCTACTCTGTTTCTGTTCTTCGGTTTTTTCTGAGAGTTATTTCTGTAAAAGTGAAAACGAAGAAAATTTCTACTTAGTAAAACACGAGGGGTTATATATCAACACAGATAAACTCAAAGATGAATATGACCCTGAAGATTCTAACAATACTCCATGTTTTGTCCTCATAGATGATGAAGATACTTTATTACTTTTAACACCTGCATGGAGGAGTTCATACAGGGTTACTGTACTAGATAAACAAGACAAAATTTGGGTAAGTAATTCAATAAGTCCTCACGTTGAACTGAAAGAAGAATTAAAGGATTTAGACTTCAAGAGTCATGGAACCTTTACTGTAATCAAAGAGTCTAATAACGATGAGGTTTAGTTTTTCTCTACTCCTACTCTGTTTATGTTCCGTAGGGTTTTGTGAAACTTTAACTGCATCACACCATTGGAAAGAAATAGAAAAGGATGGAATCCTTGGAGATAAAAAACTTCGTATAAAACAAAAGACTTCTAATAGACGGAAAATTAGAAGTATAGAGTTAGAGATTCAGGATATAGAAAATACCTTAGTCGAATTACCAAAAATGATTTTGGATAAAGGAGTTAAAAAGGATATCCTGAAGAATTCGGAACAAGAGATATTAAAGTTGAATAAAGAGAAGGATTTATTGAAACTAGAAATAGACAATTTTAACAAACAAGGTGAATGGATTGATTGGATATCAAAGTATCAAAAACGATTATCAAAGGAAGGTGAGAAGGATAAAAAGGAACAAAGAGAATTCCTTATGGGAGTGATTGATAGGATAATGATTACGATAATTAATAAGAAAGAACACCAATTGGATATCCATTATAAATTACCCATTGTGGGTGACAAATACGGTTCGACAAAAAAAAACCGAATAACGGTCGGAAAACGGACACAAACCCTAATATTACCAACGGTTTAAGATGGAAGTATTACACGAGAAACAAACCGTCACGGTGGAGTAAACGGCGCTCCTCAACCACACCACGTGGACACACAGCAACACACTTCATCCCCGCTCTCTTTAGTTGATTGGGGCCGCACTGCGTATGCAGATGCTTTTGAGCGTCAAAAAGAGCTTGTCAATAAACGTCGTAACCAAGCCACGAACGATACCCTCGTATTTACTGAACACGACCCCGTCTACACTCTAGGTCTACGCAAAGGCGCTGATCAGCACCTGATTTGGGACAAATCGACCTGCGCCCAACAAGGCATTACCATCTATCGCAGTAATCGTGGGGGCGATATCACCTACCATGGTCCTGGGCAAATAGTCGGCTATCCAATCATCTCGCTACAGAAACGTCGCGATCTACATGCATACTTAAGAGATCTAGAAGCTGTCGTTATAAATACACTCACGCATTTCGGCTTGGAAAGTGATCGCCGGGAAGGAAAAACAGGCATCTGGCTAGGCCAACGCAAGATTTGCGCAATTGGCGTCGCAGTCCGCTCTTGGGTGACCTACCACGGGTTTGCGCTCAATGTCAGCCCCGACATGCGCCACTTCACGGGCATTGTCCCCTGCGGCATTACCGACGGCACCGTCACCTCAATGGAGCTCGAATTAGATCGAAAAGTTGACTTAGCCGAAGTTAAGACTGCTTTAGCAGTTGAATTTCAAAAGGTTTTTCAAAACACTGCCGCTCAAAATGGATAATCGCAAACCAGACTGGCTCCGGGCAAAACTCCCGACGAGTAAAGAATACAAAGAGGTCCGTGAAATCGTCGACACAAACGGATTACACACGGTATGCAAAAGTGCCCAATGCCCGAATATGGGTGAATGTTGGTCCAGAGGCACCGCAACGGTGATGATTCTCGGTAACATCTGCACACGCTCCTGTCGTTTCTGTGCCATTCAGACTGGCAGACCGACCGAACTCGACCTCGGTGAGCCCGCACGCGTCGCCGAATCCATTGCGAAGATGAACCTTCGTCATGCCGTGATCACCTCTGTCGCACGTGATGACTTAAAGGACGGCGGGGCCTCCGTATGGGCCGCTACGATTCGCGCCGTCCACAATCGCCAGCCAGAATGCGCCGTCGAAGTCCTCACCGCCGACTTCCGCGGCCAGCAGGAATATCTTGATGTTGTGCTCGATGCATGCCCCGACATTTTCAACCACAATATGGAGACGGTGAAGCGTCTACAGCGTCCGATCCGCAAGACCGCTCGCTATGATCGCTCGCTTTGGGTGCTTGAACATGCAAAATCACGTGGCTTCATTACCAAATCTGGCATCATGCTAGGCATCGGTGAAAAAGAAGACGAAATCAAGGAAGTCCTCCAAGACATGCAAAAAGTCGGCGTCGACATCCTGACTATCGGACAATACTTACAACCATCCAAGCAACACGCGAATATTGACCGCTGGGTCACTCCAGATGAATTCAAACGCTGGAAAGAATATGCCCTCGAAATAGGCTTTGGTGCCTGTGAGTCTGGGCCAATGATTCGCTCATCCTACCATGCCGATGAGCAATCAGATATGTTCGACGTGCGTGCACGCCGCCGCGCAATGCTTGCAGAGCAAGCAGCTGCAAAAGAGCAAATGGCGAACGCGTAAGCGCGACCTTGCGAATGGTGATCTACACCACAGCTGAATCTATAAGCACATTTCGACCCGAGTCGACCCAGCACCAAGCTGGTGATATTAGACTAGATCCAGTCTTCGCCTTGTGACTTCAATGCCTTTGCGAGTTCACTGGCGAAGAACGGACCACGATACACCCAACCTGTATAGACCTGAATCATCGACGCGCCCGCATCGATCTTTTCTCCAGCTGCTTCCACAGAATCAATACCGCCGACTCCTATGATGGGAAGCTTTCCTTCTGTTGAGCGATAGATGTAGTTGATCACATCGTTGGAACGCTTGCGGATGTATTCACCCCCACTCAAGCCACCGGTCTCAGTCGTGTTATAGCCGGCAGGACGTGCAATCGTTGTATTCGTTGCAATGATACCGTTGTAACCTAAATCCAATAAAACGCTTACGATTTGATCGATCTCCTTGTAGCTAAGATCTGGAGCAATTTTGAGCAACAATGGATGCGGCTCATGACCTAGCTTTTTCGCATAGCTTAGATTCTCTTCACGAATCGTCGTCAGCAACTCGCGAAGATAGGCCTCGGACTGCAACTCGCGTAGTCCTGGTGTATTTGGACTACTAATATTGATAGTGAAATAATCAGCTTGATCCGCTAATGTGCGAAAGGATGCCACATAATCATCCACCGCATTTTCTAAGGGGGTGGTTTTTGCTTTGCCGATATTAACACCGACTGGCATGCCACGCTTCCCTTTTGGATAATGCTTAGAAAGCGCATCTAACATCGCCTCAGAGCCTTTATTATTAAATCCCATTCGGTTCACCAAGGCTCCATTTTCTGGCAAGCGAAATAAGCGCGGGCGTGGATTGCCAGGCTGCCCTTGCGGCGTCACGGTGCCGACTTCCGCATGTCCAAAACCTAAAGCCTCAATCGCTTTAGGGAACTCACCGTCTTTATCCATACCAGCGGCTAAGCCGACTCGATTAGGAAACTCTAAGCCGAATAGCTTCACTGGCTTATCTTCTTTCACTTGATTAAAGCGGCGTATCACAGAGCACAACGCAGGTATCGAGCCTAGTGTCATCAAGGCATTACGACCCCGATCATGTGCTTGTTCTGGTTCCATTCGGAATAAAGCCGGACGGACTAATTTCTCGTAGATAAATCCCATAAATAATGTCTTTAAGTCCCTTATATCGGGAAAAGGCAAAACCTAACAGTGATACAGAGTAAAACAATGAAAAATAAAATTGAACAAAATTCTGACAAAGCACTTTACAAGTCCGATTTTGAGGCATTTACCCAATGTATCGAAACGCAAAAAATTGCACTTAGCATGCCCTTATCATATGCCAAAACCAACGACTAAATTAACATGGTGTAAAGCTCGCCTCGGCGAGGACATGAACTGGTGGATCAACGAGATCAGCGACCCTGTCCACTGGGATGTCGATGGCCTCGGCATTATTGACCCACGTCAATTCCAACATATCATGGAATTGATCGAACCACTAACGGATTACGGTCTGCAAACAGACATCGTAGAAGAAGCCTTCTATTCTTTCGGTATCGACGAAATTGAAGAGGACAAGACAATCCTACTGAAACGTATTCAGGACAGCATTCTGGATAGCGACGAACAAATTTTCGCACTTCCTGACGTCCTCGACGAAGAAAAGGGTCCTTACGCCGACTTCCTCGACCATATCACTAAGTTGCGCATCAAGTTGCTCAACGATCTTATCGATTTCTCAAAGAACCTCACGATCGAGGAACTCGAAGAAGAAATCCGCGAAGCTCAAAACGCCGACTACATCGAAGGTCGTGCCTCGCACTTCTTCTCTGAGATCACCGCCATTTTGGAATACGTCCCTGAAGGCTTCGAGCTCGACGAAGAAGATGAAAACAGCGGCCCGAAGTCTGAGGACGATGAGCTTGAAAAAGATCTCGCTAACGTGGATGCCGATGTGGACACCGACGAAAAGATCGAAGCCGACGAAACCATGAAATGGGACGAAGAGGAAGAGGAAGAGGAAGAAACTTACGAAGAAACAACGGCTCCTCCTGACGAAACTGTCGAAGAGGAGGAAAAAAAGTAGTTTCTGAGCAAACATCATTTAACAAACAAAGCCCTGATCATTCTGTCAGGGCTTTGTTATTTAAGCCGTCCTAAAAATTGCTTTTCACAATGCCGTTGCAAAGCAATCATTATGGCACATTCCTAAATGCTAAAACCTAAAGCATACAAGCGATGTCCTCGAACGAAAAACCACTTCTCTCCCCCGCACAAAAGCGAATCATTGCAGCTGGAGGCACTGCACTCGCTGCAGTCTTTTTAATAGCAACTTGCTTTTGCCTGTTCATCCTGCTCCGTCACTTTGTCGGCGTGTTTACCGATGTGTTACTCCCCTTAGCCATCGCTGCCATCCTAGCGACGCTACTACGTCCAATCATCACTTTTTGTGAGGCAAAAACACGTTTAAACCGTATAGGTGGCATTGTCCTACTCTATGGACTCGTGCTACTGGTCCTCGCAGCGACAGCCGTGTTCTTCTTGCCAAGTGCACTGGCTCAAGCCGGCGATTTCCTGCAAGCGCTTCCAGATCTGGGCTCGAAGCTCCTTGAATATTTAAAGGGCGTGGCCCCGGGCATATGGGAATGGCTACATTCAAAACTTGGCGAGTCCCCTGATGCCTATTTCGAAAAGTGGATGTCCGAAAACTCGGACGTGCTCAAAAACGCGCTGACACGCCTGCAATCTTCAGCAGGATCGATGATGAGCTTCACGGGAAGTCTCTTTGGCAAAATCGCAGCCTACTCGATCATCCCCGTCTATCTATTTTTCATCCTAAATGGAGACCGTGACATCTGGAAGGATCTCCAAAAGCAGCTGACGTTCTTACCCGATGATCGACGCGACGACCTCATCTTCCTCGGGCGTCAGTTTAGCGACATCCTTGTCGCGTTCTTCCGCGGACAAATCATAATCGGTGTCCTACTCGGCGTAGTGCTCTCGATCGGGTTTGGCATAGTCGGGCTCAAATTGGGGATCGTCATTGGTTTTTTCCTCGGACTTTTAAACATCATTCCCTACCTCGGCACAATGCTCGGTATCGTGATTGTGTTGCCGCTCGCCTATTTTCAGGATGGTGGTGGCTCCGCCCTCATCATCGCCTGCGTAATCGTTTTTGCAATTGGTCAAGTGCTGACCGACTACGTGTTCACACCGCGTGTCATGGGCGACAAGACAGGCATGGGCCCCATGCTCATTATCTTTTCGGTGTTCTTTTGGGGCACCGCGCTCGGTGGCCTACTAGGCATGATCCTAGCCATCCCACTCACTGCTTTCTTTCTCGTCTTCTGGCGTTTGGCTCGCGACAAGTATCTGCCAGCCCTCACCGCTAAGAAGGAAATTGAAACCGCTACAGCCACAAAGAATATATAATCCATTTTAACACTATGACCGATACAACCGACACATCTTTCGCACGACCAGACGCACGCGCTGTCGACCAACTCCGAGACATCCGCTTTGAAACAGGCATCGCTCCACACGCGCTCGGCTCGGTCCTCGTCAGCTTCGGTAAGACACGTGTCATTTGCGCAGCATCCATCGATGAACGTGTCCCTGGCTGGATGCGTGCGCAAAAAGTTGAAGGTGGCTGGATGACTGCCGAATACTCCATGCTTCCCTATAGCACCCTGGATCGTAAACAACGCGACATCAGTCGTGGCAAAGCCGATGGGCGCACCATCGAGATTCAACGCTTGATCGGCCGTTCACTCCGCGCAGTATTTGACCTCAAGAAGTTGACAGGAAAAACCATTTGGGTCGATTGCGATGTCTTACAAGCCGATGGAGGCACACGCACCGCATCCATCACTGGCGCATATGTTGCCGCTCAAATCGCGGTGCAGAAACTCCTCGCTGATGAGAAATTGGAGGAAAATCCATTCACTGAATCTGTCGCCGCCGTATCAGTGGGAGTGTTTCAAGGAGTGCCCGTGCTCGACCTCAACTATCCTGAAGATAAAGACGCCACAGTGGATGCCAATATCGTGATGACTGGCTCTGGGAAATTCGTCGAGGTGCAAAGCTCTGGCGAGGAAGCCACTTTCAGCCGCCAAGAACTCGACACTTTATTGGAGCTTGGTGAAAAAGGTATACGCGAAATCAACCTGCTTCAGGAAGCTGCGATCGCTGAAGGCTTGAAGCCTTAACGCCACTCGTGCTTCGGATAGCGCCCTGCAAGGTCTTTCCGGACATGTTGATAAGCACCGCCCCAGAAGCCGTCGAGGTCATCGGTTAAATGCGCTGGCCGTTGATTGGGCGCGAGTAGCTCTACAAGCAAAGCGACTTGCCCATTTGCGACTCTCAAGCTGACTCCAGGCACATCATAAAAATCTTGAAGTTTGGATGCGATAAACGCCCTACCATCGGCTTCGTAGCGAATCTTCGCGGGATTACGCCGCCGCGGTAAATCCATCGTCGCTGGAGCGTATGTATCGATATAGTAGTGCTGCTCTGGGCTGATCCACTCCTTGACTACAGCCATCACAGGTCGATCCTTGATCTCCTTATAGCTCAACGCACCGTGACATATTTGCTCAAGCAGTAGCTGACGAGCCTCTGGATCAATCGCTGCGACCTCTGTTTCCGGACAGTGCTTAGCGACAAAATTCACGCGGGCGATCCATTGCTCTACTGTCGCATCCCAAGCCTTCAAATTTAAGTTTCCTGCAAGGACTTCCGCGGCTAAGAGCGCGGCTGCTTGATCGTAGTCGGGCTCTCCTCGATCAGTAGATGTGAGCACTAAATCGCGAAATCGTCGCGAGCGACGGCAAACCACTCGGCGTATACTCGAATCATAGGTGGTTACCGTTTCATCAGTGAAATCACCACTAAACAACTCTTCAAGCCACTCAAATTCTACAGCCGTTGCCAGACCTAGAAGCACAGTGACCTCCCCACGCACATCACGCTCCTCGATCTCCGCAGCGACAAAGAGCTCCGCCTCCACCACGCTCTCTCTTCGCAATTCTCCAGAGCGTCCATGCACCATACGGCAACGGTTGGTGCCGCGGTCATTACGCTTTGCAAGATGGTCCGAAAAACCGGCCAGCAAGCACTTGGAGATACGCACTTCTAGATCCTTCATATCTGGATCCGTTCGCACGTCCAAGCCCTGGCGTTGCGCTACCGACAGCAATTGACGAGCGATCTCACCCGCTTGTCGTGACGCCGCACCGTGCACCCCTAGTCGCGCACATGCTTGAGCGTTAAATTTTGCTGCTCGCGCGATCTCCCACGCGCGCAGATGCACAAAAAAATCGGAACGTTCGTCTGCATGGTCTTCAATCTGTTGCAACTGAGCTTGGCGCACTCGCTTATCACGAGAAACACGATAAATCGAGCGCCCTTGGCTTAAACTCGCGATCAGCGCCACGACATCCAGCACCCCCAACCGATCTGCCTCAATCAACATGCGCGCATAGCGTGGGTGCAGTGGAAAGCGCGCCATCAACTGACCGACCTCAGTGATCGCACCAGTCACATCCAATGCACCTAGATCGCGCAATAACGTGCTGGCGCGGTCAAGCGACTGCGCTTCAGGTGCTTCAAACCAAGTAAAGCACTCTGGTTGATCGACCCCAGACGCTGCCAATAGCAAGAGTGATTCTGACAAGTCCACACGTGCGACCTCTGCACTATCACGCTCTGCCCTCGAAGCATGCTCCGCCTCGCTCCAAAGGCGTAGGCAAACGCCAGGCCCCGTGCGCCCGGCTCGACCAGCACGTTGCTCGGCCGACGCTCGACTGATCGGCTCCACCAAAATCGAATTAATCCCACGTCGGGCATCATAACGCGCCACCCGAGCAAGTCCGCCATCAATCACTGTGCGCACACCTTCAATCGTAATCGATGTCTCAGCTACATTAGTCGAAACAATCACCTTCGGCGTCTGCCCAGACGAAACCGCACGATCTTGCGCATCGGGCGACAGTTCTCCATGCAAAGGCAAAACCTCATAGCCTCTCGACTCTGGCAAGGCTTGGATGGCTTCAATCGTCTTACGAATTTCAAAGGCGCCTGGCATAAATACCAACACGTCTCCCGTCTCATTCGTCGCCTTAAAATGTGCCTTAAGCGCGCTCGCCGCCCGTTCCCAGACTGGAGCGGCATCTCGATTTAATGCGGCACCCATGAATCGATTTTCGACTGGATACAATCGCCCAGATGCCTCCACCCGCGTGCATGGCTTTAAATAGCCTTCGAGTAAATCGATGTCCAATGTCGCCGACATCACAATCAATTTGAGATCAGAACGTTCCGACCGAACTGCTTGCAAAGCGCAAGCGATACTAAGGTCACTGGTCAAGTGACGCTCATGAAATTCATCGAAAACAATTGCACCGATTCCCTTCAAGCTAGGGTCGTTTAAAATCTGGCGCAGAAGGATCGCCTCGGTGACAAAACGAATGCGCGTCTTTGAACTGACGACGTTATCAAAACGAATTTGATACCCGACCTCATCGCCAAGCTTTCCGCCTCGTTCTGCGGCGACACGTTTGGCGAGCAAGCGCGCGGCTAAACGTCTAGGTTGAAGCACTACAATTTCACCGGTAATGTCGGTGCGATCGACCAAAATTTGCGGCACCTGGGTCGACTTTCCCGAGCCTGTTGGCGCGCTCAGAACGACACGGCCATGGGTTTGTAGCCCATCGACTATCTGGTCGGCGACTGCATAGATGGGCAACACGGAGGAAGACGCCATGTGCGTAATCGCTTAGTATCCTTTCTGCTGCAAGACCTCTTGTAGCTGCGTTTGAAACTCCTGCACATCCTCTGGCGAAGGCCGGTATTCTGGATCATCTCCTGGGATCAAGCCAAGTTGCCCAGTGCTGGATAGTTGCCAGTTTAGGCACTTACCATCGCTGAAAGTCACCTTACCACTGACCAAGGAACCTGGGATCATCAAGGCGTCGACCTCGACAGTGACTGCACCTCCCTCGTTCACAACTTCGGCATCAACCGTTTCAGTCGCGGTAGCGTCAGCCGTCTCGCCTTCTGGTGTTTCTGAATCGGGCTCCTGAAAGGTAATGCCTAAATCATCCACCAAAAAGCGCACGTCCATATAGGTCATTGAAATTGAAAACTCTTCACGTAGAAGACCTTGCACATCAGCAAGCGACTTTCCATCAGCAATCCATGAGCTTACAGTAGATTTTTGAGAATCAGATAGTTCCATAGTGAAATTAGTTAAGCTTTCTAAGTAAGAAGCAACGCTAGATGCAGATTTTTTCGAGATGCTGAAGGCCAAGCATTCTGAACCAAGCCGAGAACACAGATCCAGCGCCTTCGAGAAGTCTAACTGGGTGTATTCACGCGTCCCTCCATGATTTGAACGGTTGTTGAGCGTTCATTGACTCGCCAGCACCAAGTTGATCAAGCGCAGCTTAACTCGAGCTTTGTGACAACTGCTTGATCAAATAATCCACCGCACGCTTCACACTACCATCTTGCTCTATCATGTTTTCAACCTGCTTGCAGGCATGAATTACAGTGCCATGATCTCGCCCGCCAAAGGCATCGCCAATCGATTTCAATGGATCGCTTGTGAGTGTGCGACTAATATACATCGCTACTTGGCGTGGGAAAACAATGTTACTCGTGCGACGACGACCAATCAACTCACTGAAACGCATTTGATAGTAATCAGACACTTTTTTCTGAATCTGATCAACTGTCACTTTACTGCTGGCCTCTTCGTGTAGTAAATCAGCTAGCAAACGCTCGACCGCTTCAAGGTCTAGTTTACGATCAATCAGCGCATCATAGCCAGCAATACGTGTCAAAGCACCTTCCATACGGCGCACATTACGAGACACACGTTCCGCTAGAAAATCCATGATATCTTTATCCAGCGATAGATTCATCGCGGCTGCCTTCTTGCGAAGAATGGCCACTCGTGTTTCAAAATCAGGCGCTTGAATATCAGTCACCAAGCCCCACTGAAAGCGAGAGATGAGTCGATTCTCAAGACGTTCGATCTCATTTGCAGGGCGATCACTCGCGAGAAAGATCTGACGGCCTGACTCAAAGAGGTCATTGAAAGTATGGAAGAACTCTTCCTGTGTGCTTTCCTTACCGGAGAGAAAATGAATGTCGTCGACCAACAAGGCGTCCAAGTTGCGATAATACTTGCGAAATTTGGTCAATTTATTCTCACGAATCGCGTGAATGAATTCATTGGTGAATTTCTCGGTCGAAACGTAAGCGATCTTGGCATTTGGATTATTGACCAACATCTGGTGGGCCACCGCATGCATTAGGTGTGTCTTTCCCAATCCTGTTTCGCCAAAGACGAATAGTGGATTATACGCACGACCTGGAGCATTTGCGACTGCAATTGAAGCCGCATGTGCCAATTGGTTACCAGAACCTACGACCAAATTCTCAAATGTATTGCGAGGATTTAAAAAGGTGCGGTGCGTCGGTGTGGAATCAGCGATACTGCGATCAGATCGTGTCTGACGTGTATCCGTCGTCACCATGCGGTTACTTGCAGCGACTTCGACCGCTTCAACTTCCTCATCAGATTTCGTTTCAGCGACGACAATCTTCACCTGCACAGATGTGCCAGAAAAGCTACGAGCCTGCTGAATGATAATATCCAAGTAGTTGTTCTCTATCCAGATCGCGTTGAACTCACTGGCTGCTGTGAGCACGATTTTGTTAGCCGTCTCTTCTTTACAAACGAGATCGCGAAACCACATCTCGTAGAGATCTGCAGGAAAGAGATTTTGGAGCTCTTGATTGACGTTCTCCCAAAGAGAAAGCGTAGACGACAGTTTTGACATTTTGTGGTAAAGTAGAGAATTAATCACAGCCGAATGTGTCATTTATATGACGAAAGTGGGTGGCTGTGAGTTGGGAAATGAGAGAAAGTAGAGTGAATCCGCTAATTTATACTTCCGAATACAATAAATACGCTAAAAATTTGATTAAATAATTATAAATCAATAGCTTACGTATTACTTGAAGTGGTTAAAAAATTATAAAAAGTAGAAGGAAGAGAAAAAAGTAGCTCTGGCAGAACGAAAAGTTCCCCCATATGATTACTAAAAAGTGACACCTGGAAGGCCTTTGCAAGGTCAACTTCTACACAAGTTATTCACAATCCTAATTGGAATAACTTTTACGGATTTTTTGACCTCGCTGTCACACCTACGTGACACTTCCCTTAACCGCTGAGAAAGTGGCATTTCCGTAATTTATGCAGCCGCACCTATAGCTCTCCATAAAAACGCTATGTCCAATCTGGGATTTTTTTGGCATGACAAAAAAAAATAATGCTTACTTTGTCATATGAGCGATCAGTCGCTCGTTGAATTTTGCGGCTGAATCGTGCCCCATAATCTTAAGTGCTTGAACCATAGAGGCTACCTCAACCAGTCGTGCCATATCACGTCCAGGGCGCACTGGGATTTCCACTGTAGGCACTTTAATGCCGAGCACTTCCATATGCGTTTCCTCAAGTCCGGTGCGCTCTTCATTCATACCCGATGACCAAATTTTAAAATTAATGACGAGGTCGATCCGTTTCTCTAAGCGGACAGAGCGCACACCGAACAGTTCTGCGATGTTAATGATCCCTAGGCCACGACACTCCATGTAGCCTCGACTGAGTTCAGAGCAAGACCCCATTAGACCTCGGTCACTTAGACGCTTAATGTAAGTAAGGTCATCGGCAACTAAGCTGTGACCGCGCTCGATCAAGGCGAGCGCACATTCACTTTTACCAACACCACTTTCACCACAAATTAAGGTGCCGATACCTTTTACATCAACCAATGTGCCATGGATGTGAGTTCTCGGGGCGAACTTCTCTTCGAGTAAAATAGTCGCATCGGTTGTAAACGTCTTCGACTTCAAAGAGGATCGAATCAGCGGTGTTTTGTATTTATTCGCAAGTGCTTTAAGTGTTTTAGAGGGCGCTAGATTTCTAGAAACAATAATACAAGGGACATTACGCTCCAAGATCGCGGTCATGACACGCGTCTCTTCCTTCTCGTTCTGATCGCGCAAGAAGGCCATTTCTCCGGCACCAAACAGCTGAATACGCTTCGCTGCAAAGAATTTAAAAAAGCCTGTAAGCGCCAGTGCTGGACGATTCAGGCTTCGCTCACGAATCGTCTTATCTAAGCCCTTTTCACCTGCCACCAAATCCATTTGAAGCGATTCTTTAAATGAATCAAAGAACTCACGAACGGAAACAGCTTCAATCTGCTTCGTATTTAGTTTCTGCTGTTTGGCCATCGGGGTATCAGTGAATTACATGTTGAAATCTTCACCAAGATAGAATTCTCGGCTTTTGGGGTCGTTGATCAAATGGTCGCTAGTGCCTTCACAAAGCACAGATCCTTCGTGTAAGAGGTAAGCACGATCGACAATACTCAGCGTCTCACGAACATTGTGGTCAGTAATCAATACCCCAATCCCCCGCTCTTTTAATTGGCGGATGATCTTCTGCACTTCGCTCACGCTGATCGGATCGACGCCACTGAACGGCTCATCCATTAAAAGGAACTTTGGCTGAGTCACCAAGGCACGCGAAATTTCAAGACGTCGGCGCTCGCCGCCGCTCAAAGTATAGGCCTTCTGCTTGGCGAGATGGCTGAGGCCTAATTCTTCTAAGTGCTCTTTCACGCAGGCTTCACGCTCTGGCTTCGTCAACGGTAAGGTTTCAGCAATCGCTCGAATATTTTGCTCCACCGTCATTTTACGGAAAACCGACGCCTCCTGTGGCAAGTAGCCAATGCCACTTCGGGCACGACGATACATGGGTAGTGGTGTCAATTCGTGGTCGTTCAAATAGACTTCGCCAGAGGTCGCTGCAATCAAGCCGACAACCATATAAAAAGTAGTGGTTTTTCCAGCGCCATTCGGGCCGAGCAGACCGACGATTTCACCAGCACTGACGTTAATATTGACGCCATTGACAACGCGACGTTTACCAAACTCCCGCACTAAGTTTCGGGTTTCAATTTTAGGAATAACTGAGGTGTCTACCATATATAGTTTCAATACAAAACACTCACATTCAACACCGCAAACCAATCCTTAGCAGAAATAAGGAAAGTTTACTCATGGTGATACTTCGAACCGGAATTGATTGAGACTGCCCTGTAAAGTTGCTCACAAACGAGCATTCGAGCGATTTCGTGCGTAAACGTTAAAGGAGAGAGCGCAAACAATGTATCCGCTCGAGCCTTTACAGCTGGGGCCAACCCATAAGCACCGCCAATAATAAAGATCGCTGGCTGCCCCTGAAGGCTCAGCAGCTCTTTGGCGAGTTTCGCAGAGTTGTGCGTTTGCCCCTCTTCCGCCATGACGTAAACACGTGCGTCGCGGCGCTTATCCAAAGCTTCGAGTATGCGTCGACCTTCGCTTTCGATATCGCCGTCTTTTAGCTCAACCAGCTCAAAATTACCGGACCGCTTGAGGCGCTTGGAAAAATCCGCACACAGATCCGCGAGTGAGCGATTCTTCATACGACCGATGGCGATAACTGTGTAACGATACATTCCGTTTAGCTTAAGGCTTAGAGGTTGTATCGATTTCTAAATCGACAAGCACGGGGCAATGATCACTCACATACGCTCGTAACACCAGAGAACGCCTGACCCGAAAGTGACGAGGCACAAAGATGAAGTCTAAACCGTGAATGGGTAAAAAGGCTGGAAAGGTGCGACCGCCTTCTGGGAAAAATCGATATTCACATTGATCCATTAGATAACGAAACAGGTGCCGCACGGCATCACTCGGTTTACGATCACGACTATTGAAGTCGCCGCAGATGATTGGTGAAAAATACGATTCCATCCCCTTCTCTTCATGACGTTCATCGAGGTATTGGATCAAGCGCTCGACCTGCTCGATACGCCGCATGCGGGACTTATAATCAAGGTGTAAATTCACCACTGGCAAGTGCCCGTTTGGTAGCGTATGTTCGGTGTATAAAAAGCCTTTTTCTCCTAAGGTCGCACGCCCAAAAGCTTGATTATCAGAGTGCTCAATGGGCAAGCGAGAGAGCACCCCATTTCCATACGATAAAGGTAAGCGCCCCTCGCGACGTGTATTGATCCCCATTTGACTATGCGCAAAACCAGCAGCGGTCTGAAGATACTCCAAGAGGTGAATCCGCTTATTCCAGTGAGAGTCCGCATCAACTTCCTGCAAAGTCGCGACATCAGGCGCCGCACGCTTTAGTAAATGCGCTATTTTGTTGAGGTTGCGCTCAATCCCTTTCGCATTGTGAAAGCCTTGATACGCCGAAAGACCGCGCCCGTGTGCTATATTCAGCGTAAGGATGCGAAGTCTCGAAACCGACATAGCTTGGACAAGTTAAACGTTACCGTCTTTGATCGATTGAACGTAATTAGCAACCGATTTGAAGAGCGCATCAGCAAAGGCAGCAACCGTCACAAGGACCAATTGTAATTCAACATCAGAGAAGCCGATAATATCACCCTCTCGATAGACTTTGCGCTGATCCACAAGTTTGCCCTGAGCTTGAGATTGCCCATCTCCCGTCTTGAAGATTTCAACCGATTTCAACTCGATCACGAGCTCACCATTATCATCTAATTGCGGGGCTTTCACCTCTCCTCCTTGTTGCATCAACGCCTGCATGACGAACCCAAGGGATATTATGGTATCCTCTAATTCACACATGATGCCATAATTCTTCTCTAAGAGATCAAACTTCGCATCTAATTGTGCGGGAACGAATGCTTGCTGAGCAGCTTGTGCATCTTTTTGAGCTTCGGCATTTACCTCAGGTGTCGCCTTAGTCGCTTTGACCAGTGCCAAGAAAAAGTGCGCGTTGTTCATACCAGTCACCGCGAGATTCATACAATCACCGATTACCTGACGCACCAAGAGATCTCGGGCATAGGCCTGCATCTGCTCAAAATTCTGATGCCGTGGCGCGGCCGGCATGATCTTTGGTGCATTTACTTTTGCATTGTAGGTCGCCTCCTGGACGCCTTCACGAGCCGCCAAATTAAAAGCTAACATATCAAAATGTCGCTGCAGGCCGACCATAAATTGTTGGGCAATCTGCTGAAGATTTACCTGTTGGGGTTGTCCTTGATTGGTTTGTGATTCCGCTGTCATTGATAGAATGGATTGATTAAAATTCAGAACAATGAAGAGAAAAGCATTTCTACCCAGCGGACAACCTTGGATTCACGATGCGGTGTAAAAATCATCATTTCCCGCAAGCAAGATAGCGCCGGTATGCTTGCCCTGCGGGAAAAACGCCTCTACGCTGATACTCCGAATGTGGGAATGGATACAAACGCAACTCCTTGAGCCCTTCGCCTCTCTCATCCAGGGCGGACTTGCGTTCTTACTGACGAATGTCTTCGCCATCATCGGTTTCGTGCTGGCCTTGATCATTATCCGCAGAGCGTTCACCGAAAAACGCACCCCTAGCAACTTCTTTGCATGGTTGCTCGTGGTGCTCTTTTCACCACTCATTGGGGTGCCTCTGTATTTCATGTTTGGCGGCCGCAAAAGCAGGAAAAATACACGAATCAAACTTGAGATCGCCCGTGAAGCACAAGCCTTGATCAATGACAAAGAAGGTAGTGCCTGCGCTAAAGACATACTCGCCTGTGAAGGACGCGGCATGGTCACGGTCGGCAACCACGTCGAATTGCTCCCCGACGGCGAGACCGCATTTTCCCGACTCTGCGCCGAAATCGAACAGGCCGAGCATACCATCCACATTGCCACCTATATATTGAGCAAAGATGAAACCGGTGAACATATCGTGGGCCTACTAGCCAAGCGCGCATCCGAAGGGATCAAAGTGCGCTTGCTCCTAGACTCGCTCGGATCATGGAACCAGACCCGCACCGCTCGACTTAAAATCCGTCTGGCAGGGGGCGAAGTCGCCATGTTCATGCCGGTGATCCCAACACAGTCACACACCTCGGCAAACCTGCGTAATCATCGCAAAATAGCCGTCTTTGACAACTACCGAGCGATTACCGGCGGGCAAAACATCGACACCCGTTTCATCGGTGCAGTCCCCAACGACACACGCTTTACCGATTTCAGCGTGGTCACCCAAGGCCCCGCGGTCGCCGACCTGAACCGAACCTTCATTGCGGACTGGGCCTTCGCGGCAAAACAATCTCCGGCCCTATTCAAGAACTTGCTCAGCTACCGCCCTGAAGAAGCGGGCAACAGCACGATTGAAGTCATCGCCAGCGGTCCTGACGCACCGAACGATCCGCTCTGGGAGCAAATCCTGCGGGTCATCCAAGAATTCAAGCAGCGCCTCACCATCATCACACCCTACTTCATACCGGACGAAGTCATCTTCCGCTCACTCATCGTGAAGGCGCACACCGGCAGGCACATACGCCTCATCCTGCCGCTACACTCAAATCAAAGACTGGCAGACATCGCACGCCACCGCTCACTCGAAGAGTTACGCGATGCTGGCGTTGAAATACTCTTCTACACCCCGCGCATGTTGCACGCCAAAATGATCTTGGCCGACGACCAACTAGCAATGACCGGATCGGCTAATATCGACATGCGCTCCCTCTTCGTGAATTACGAAATCGCTCAGATCCATTACTCCAGACAGGACATTGAGCTTCTCGAGCAATGGAACAATAACGTCATGAAGGATTGCATCACTTACGAAGAAGCACTCAAGATCCCGAACTTCCTTCCATCCAAATTCAGCCAAGACCTGATCCAGCTCATCGCACCACTGCTATAGCCAAGTCTTAATCTCAATCCTAATCTTAATCCCCCATCCGCCCCAAGTCCTACTCCCCCTGGCGGTCCCGCACACCCATCCGCAACATAAGGGCACTCGACCCCAATTGACAAACGGTTCAAAAAGTAGGGTCAACTCGCGGTTCGACAGGCTCACCGCGCTGAGCTAGCCGAAGGGCCGAGGTGACCGCTTGTCTGAGGCTAACATTTTCCCATCCAATAGATTACGGATATTCGATCTCAATTGCTGAACGGTGCTCTCGGCGAGAGCAACCTACCAAAACAAACGGAAACAGGTAGGGTTCGATATCCTTATCGAACCGCCACAGCATACCAACTGAGCGTTAAGGATAACGCTCCCAACCATCTGCGATACGTCAACTTAATCGCACAATGCACTAGGAATCATCCTTAGCCCGTGGATGATATAATGCATGCTCATCCGCCAATCGCGCAGCCTGAACCGAGGTATAGATCTGAGTCGTCGAGATATCGGAATGCCCCAGCATTTCTTGAATCGCACGCAGGTCCGCACCGCCTTCCAACAAATGCGTCGCAAACGAATGCCGCAACAAATGAGGCTTTATCGGCTTCTTGATACCGGCTCTACGTGCGTGCTCCTTAATCAACACCCAAACCATTTTCCTCGAAATGGCTCGCCCCTGCTGACTCAAGAATAACTCACTACCGGTTCTAGCTTTCACAAAATGCGGACGTCCCGATGCGATATAGTCACCAACCGCTTTCACCGCAGCACTCCCAATCGGCGCAATACGTTCCTTGGAACCCTTGCCGAAGACCCGAACAAAGCCCTCCTCCAAATTGATATTCTGAAATAGAATGCCGCACAGCTCGGAGACACGCAGGCCGCTACTGTAAAACAACTCCAGAATCGCCCGATCACGCAGACCATGTGGTGTCGCTAGCGATGGCGAATTAAGCAAGCGTTCCACCTCCTCACGCGTCAACACCTCCGGCAATTTACGCGCCAGCTTAGGCGCACCCAACAACTCGGTAAAATCATCCTTTCGGTAGTTCTCGCGCACCAAATGCTTCGCAAACATACGCAGCGCCGAAAGCTTGCGTGCCTGACTCGTCCGCGCGTAGTCCTGACGGCTCAACTCGGCCGTCCATGCACTCACGGCAGCTTCATTCACTGCTTGCCAATCTGGCACACCGCCAGAACCCAAAAATAAAGCGCACTGCACCAGATCACTCGCATACGATTGAATCGTATTTTCAGAAAGCCCACGCTCCAACTCAAGCCATGCTAAAAAATTCTCCACTGGTTCGGCGAAGGATTCAGGCATTCTATCGAGCGGATCGGAGGGCATGAGCCTGAACTTTGAACGTCGAACGCCCAAGGTCCAACATCGAATTTTCAGAATGTGGCGTGCACGCTGATATGCATCTATATCTCTTCAGCCTTTGAACGCTGAAATTGAACGTCAAATAGCTAGTAACGCCACACCTCATTCAAAATTGGACGTTCGATATTGGATGTTCGACGTTCACTATCTGACGTTCACTATCTGCCTTGCCAGTCACGTTTGATCCACCAATGCTTTAACACTTTCCAATGGCAGACAACACCACAAGCGAAAGCATCATCAAACCCACCGACCTTCGCGGTATCTTGAAATATGTGCCCATGTTTCGGGACCAAGTCTTCGTGCTCGCACTCGACGGCAGTCTGGTGGCACATGAACATTTTGAAAACGTGCTGCTCGATATCGCCGTGCTGCGTTCGCTCAACATCAAGATCGTCCTCGTGCACGGTGCGGGGCAACAACTGCGCACACTCGCCGAAAACCGAGGCGTCGCTATCACGAATCCGCACGGCGAAGGCGCTACCGACAGTGCAACCCTCGAGCTCGCAACCGAAGCGTCTGCCAAAGTAACCCTCACCATTATGCAAGGCCTCAGCCGCAACGGTCTCCGTTGCGCGACCTGCAACGGTGTGCGCAGCACGGAAGTCGGCATCGTTCAAGGCATCGACCAACTCAAGAGCGGTAAAGTCGACAAGCTCGACATCACCCTGTTCAACCAACTGCTCGACTCCCAGACCATTCCGGTAGCCACCCCCATCGCCTTCAATCGCGACGGCGCCTCCTTGCGTTTAAACTCCGATCACCTTGCTGCCGAACTGGCGTCCAAACTCAATGCCTCCAAATTAATCTACATGACCACTCAAGATGGACTGGTCATCAATGGACAGCCACTCACCAACCTCCCTGTCGGAGAACTCGAAGACTTCCTCGAACAAGAGAGCGATAAGATCCCTGAACGCCTGCTCAGCAAAGTGCAACACGCGGTCAAAGCGATTCATGCCGGCACACCGCGTGCGCACATCCTCGATGGTCGACTCTTTGGTGCCCTACTCAACGAAATTTTCGATAAAGTCGGCATTGGCACCATGGTCTATAGCAACGACTATCAGTCCATCCGCCCCGCGATCAAGGAAGACGCCTACGCCATTTACAACATTACCCGCAACGGTGTGCGCTCCGCCACCCTTCGGGATCGCTCGCAAGCTTCCATCGAAGCAGAGATCAACGACTTCCTCGTTTACGAAATCGACGGCAGCATCGTCGCCTGTGTGAACTTGCACGGTTATGACGACGGCAAAGTGCTCGAAGTCGGCAGTGTGTATGTGCAACCCTTCTATCAAAACAAAGGTGTTGGTAGAAAGATGGTCGAATACGCCTGCGCCGAAGCCAAACGCCGCAAGGCCAAACGCGTCATCGCGCTCACGACCCAGTCGACCAACTTCTTCGTCAAAGTCTGCGACTTCGCTGAAGGCAGTATCGACGACTTACCCAATCAACGGCGCGACGAATACACCGCCAACGGACGCAACTCGAAGATCCTCTACAAGGACATTTAAGTCTTAATCCTACTCTTAATCTTACTCTTAATCTTCCCCCCTGCTTATACCCTACCCGTCCTCAGAATATCAGATTAGGATTATGATTAAGACGATTATCAGAAATGCGAACTGACTCTTCCCCGGCGATGCAATTGTATCACACCACCGACCCGCACGGTGTCACCGAGATCTGCCCAAGCGAGGCTAGAATGTGCGAACTCATTGACGAGCTCGACGACCTCGACCCAAGCGAAGTCGCCCACCCCGACGTCGCACTCATCCACAACGCAAGCGGCTGGATGATCACACTCTACCAACGCGGCATCGCCAGCCTCGAGAATCTCGACGACAAAGACGAAGCCCCCCGCCACATGAAAGGCGTCACCCGCAAGAAAGCCCTCAAGCTTTGGGGTGCCCTTTCAAGCGGTTTCATCGACTCAGTCCTCAACGAAGACTGGCTCAACAGCAAGTAAGTCAGGCACTCCTGCCTGACTCCTTTCAACAAGACCGCTGAACTACCGACACCCCGGCCTTCAAGCGGTTTCATCGACTCAGCCCTCAACGAAGACTAGCTGAACAGCAAGTAAGTCAGGCACTCCTGCCTGACTCCTTTCAACAAGACCGCTGAACTACCGGCTCCCCTACCTTTCTTACCAAATCCATCACCGCATTGAATCACATATTGATTGATGTAAAACGATCGCCTTGCTACCGAACTGCTTCGCAATACGACACGAATGAGGGTTTAGCTCAGCCGGATAGTTTCGAGGCCGAAGGCCGACAACCCCGAGCTCTGCGCAGCAGAGAGTCGGAAACGTCGACCAAACACTCAACGACTTAGAAGCTTTTCTTCTAATCTGGAGTTATCCTGAAAAATCCCACTTTTTTGCATTGGGTTACAAAAACGGGTTACTAGCATTTTAACGTTTTTCATACGTTTCCAGTAACGTCAAAGGTGGCTCACACGCGGTAGCGCGTTGAGTCCACCGCCTTGTTCGTCTTGTTGATTTGAGGATATTATGTAGGGCTGAAGTGCTAAGTTGACGAGTCAGCTACTTCTTACGTTTTTCGCTGCCTCCTCCCTTTTTCCAAAAGTTTTCCTTTGAAGGGTCTGCGTTCGGGTTCTCTGTGGGTAACTTGGCTTCAACATTATACAACCAAGCGTTGAGAGAAGCGGAGAGCTGAGCACGTAACTCTGGTTCTTGGGAGGCTAGATTTTTCGCTTCTCCTAAATCTTCCGTTATGCGGTAAAGCGACTCACTGCCGGTTTCGTAGTCTCGTATTAGTTTATAGTCGCCCGTGAACCATGCTGAGTGTGGAGGAGATCCTTGATAATGGGGAAAGTGAAAGCCTATACCTTGATGCTTTCTCGGCTTCAGGCGAGAACCCGTCTCCGTCCAAAGCGACGAAATATCCACCCCCTCGATTTCTGTGCCTTTCCCTCCAAGTTCTATCCCTGCCAAAGCGCAAAAAGTAGGGACTAGATCGTAGCCGACTACGCGTTCGTGGCACCAGCTTCCAGGTTCAATTCCAGGCCCTCGCACAATCATAGGGACTCGAATTCCTCCTTCATAGAGTGAGCCCTTGCCGCCACGCAGGATCCCCCGCTTGCTACCACCACCTCCATTGTCAGAGAGGTAAACAATATAGGTATTTTTATCTAATTCCAGTTTGCTCAGATTCTGTAGCAACTTTCCTATACCCTCATCTAGGTCTGTGGTGAGAGCACCTTGTCCAATTTGCTTTGAGTTGCCCCGTGGGATGGCCTCTTGGTATTTTTTGGTATTCTTCACGCTTGCGTTTTCCGGGTAATGAAGCGCATGAAAGGATAGCTGAATAAAGAAGGGGCGATCCTCAGATTTCTGTTTAGCGGCAAATTCCAAAGCCCGATTACACATGCCAAAAATGTCGACAGGATTAGGGTCCTTGAACGGTGCGGCATCGTTATTCCCGGTGTCCCCATCGCTGACATCGTAACCATGTGCTTCGGGGCCTCCTCCTCCCAAGTGCCATTTGCCAAAATGCGCCGTTGCATACCCGACATCCTTGAGTCGCTCCGCGATAGTGATTTCATCTACCCTAATGTTTTTGCGCGAAGGTGGCGGAACCAGCTTCAGGCCGTCCGTAGCGGTGAAGGCAGGTGCCGCCTTGCACCAATGAAGAGCGGCTGGACTACGGCCAGTTTGCAAGCTGATTCGGGTGGGCGAACAGGCAGGCGCAGGGGCGTAGGCATTGGAAAACCTCATGCCCGCTGCCGCCAACTTTTTCAGGTTTGGAGTTTCATAGACTGGATGCCGCGACCGTTCTTCATCTAGATGCATCGGCACTGATAGTCCGTCCCAGCTTTGATCGTCCGCAAGCAACAAAATAAAATTCGGCTTTGCCCATGCGGACATTGAAATCAAAAGAAGCGAAAACAAAAGAGTCTTAAATTTCATATCAACTGGTGTGTTTGAGGTAATCAATGAGAGCCTTTCGATCTGTCTCGTTTAGCAGACCTTGGAATTCCATCTTTGTCCCAGGTGCAAATCCCTTCGGGTCGGCCAGAAACTGATCCACGAGAGCAGGTGTCCATTCTTTGCCTTGCCCAGCTTTCTTCAGGGCATCGGAATACTCAAAGCCGACTGCCGATGCGATTGGTCGATCAAAAATCCCATCGAGTGAAGGCCCCAGCATATTCGGCTGGTGCTGCTTAGGAGCTCCATGACACCCGGCGCATAAGACAGCTAGTTGCGCTCCGCGCTGCTCGTGTGTCAGTAATTCGATCTGTGCCTTGTCGATAATATAGTTGCCACGTTCTTTCATCATCCCTGCGGTCTGCTCTTTGGTCATCGACTCTCGTATCTTACGGTAGGCTTGAGCTTCAACCAATGCAGCTTTGATCTCAAGCTGCCCCATTTCTTTCGACAATTCCAGCGTTCGTTTTTCGTCAAAATCATCTGGTCTTGCTCGTAATGTTGCCAACTGGTTCAGGAATTGGTGGCGTAACTCAAGAAATCGCCGCACCACAGGTTCCTGAATGTGCACCGCGTCATCGATCATGGCACGTTGAGTGGGTTCCAACAGCGCAAGGAAAGATTTGGCGATCTTGCCGCGACTAGCGGCATGGCCGCTCTTATGCCGAATCGAAACAAAGCCGAAAAACTGAGCAGGCTGACCGAGTGGGATAATCTCGTTGTCCTTTGCCGTGCCCGTAAGCCATGAAAATGCCTTGGCATACAGATCTTCCAACTGTTTTTGCTGACTGCGTTCAAGCCCATCTGCTGTCACGCGAACTTCCTGTATCCCAGATAACGCTTTCTCCGGATCCTCACGCCATGATCGAATGCGGGCACTCTGCTCCTCCGTCAACGAATCCTCCAATGCAGCAAATGCTCTTGCTTCGTGAATCGCAACGATCGCGTTGAGTTTGGAGAACTCAGCACCCAGCGATGCGGCTGTATTTTCATCAAATGCGTCGCCCGTGTAGAGATGATGTTCCAAAATTCGCAAAATCTTTTCCCGTGTATTCCACCACATCTTCAGGTCTTCAGCTTCAGCTACAACGGCCTGACGCATAATCTCTCGCTGCTTCTCGTTAGCGATTGCAAAGAAGGCTCGACCAATAGCCCCACGATTGGCAGCGCGACCGCTTTCATAGCGCAGTGACACAAACCCGAAAAACTGGGCATTCTTGCCAACGGAGAGCTTTTCATTGTCTGCGGGAGAGCCGCTCAGCCAAGAGAAGCCTTTCGACGCCAAGGCGATTCTTAGATTCTCCGGTGTTCGGCTTCCGCTGTACTCGTCCGCGGACCATGTATCGCCCCTCGGTTTATTCCGTGGCTCTTTTTGGGCTTCTGCGTGTCCGAAGCACAAGAGAGTTAGCAAGATGCCGGCAAAGGCTGCTTTCATACACTTCATTCTCAATGGAACGCCAACGAGCTAGAAAAGTTGCAAAAAATCTACGAGCTTCGTTCTGATGCAGGGCGACGTAACCGATCTTTTTTCGACGAACAAGTTATTATGTCATTTTTACATATTATTCCTAGATTACCTTGGGCTAGGCAATGAGATTATTAATTACATGAGATTTCTAATTACATATTACCCCATTTAGGATGATGTGTAATATTTACATATTATTCTAATCACGGAGAGCTTTCAATTTCTGGACAATTATTAACTGTGCGCCGAGGGGCCTCTTTTTACCTGCTTATATCTAATCAACGATTCCCCATGGGAAAGATGAAATCTGCCCGTTATTATCCCGAATCCGAGTCGCTTTAACCGAAATAGGCTCGGACTTATTCAGTTCTGGAAATTTGACGACTTCTTCCTCCTCGATGACGACATGAGGGTGTAGCTCAGCTGGATAGTTTCGAGGCCGAAGGCCGACAACCCCGATCCGCGTAGCGGAGTCGGAAACATCGCAGATGCTCGGCAGAATGTCTTGCCAGATTTGAAACTTTAATCAACTTACCAGCTTTCATGAATGAGGGTGTAGCTCAGCTGGATAGAGCATCGGTTTTCTAAACCGGTTGTCCTGGGTTCGAGTCCCAGCTCCCTTGCTCGTTGCGAAGCAAGCACATCACCGCGAAGCGGATTGGGACGAGAACGGG
>Ga0209555_10000434_pt1 | contig 35500 bp, 33 predicted proteins | sample SaaInl85LU_5_DNA_FD_184643 | JGI IMG/M metagenome (GOLD analysis project Ga0209555, IMG submission 184643) | Marine microbial communities from expanding oxygen minimum zones in the Saanich Inlet - ESP_85LU_5_DNA (SPAdes) (version 2) | ecosystem: Environmental > Aquatic > Marine > Intertidal... | reverse complement strand
AATAATTACAACATTTTTTGTACTAATTGCTACAATAATTATAGTATACAAATCAAATTCATAATACTTTTAAAATCACGTTTAACATTATGTTAATTTCCGATTAAAAAAAATCAAAATCGAAAATTTTACATACCTTAAAATCAATTACAATGAAAAAAATTTTACTTTTAATTTTATTTATTACTGCTTATTCTAACGCACAAAACAGTATCACTATTGTATCTATTCCTGCAGAAGTAGAACAAGGAGCAACGTTTGATGTTACTTTTGAATATACATCTGATGCTGTTGGAACATACGAACTACAGTTTTATCCTATGGATGCAGATGGACAACCAGTTTGGTCTATGGGAAATCAAGCTTATGTTTCTGGTGAAATTGCTGTGAATGCAACTGCAGCTCAAGTTACTGCATCTGTTACAATTCCAGGTGGTATAACACTAACAGCAGATTTAACTGCCCCAGCTGTTTCATGGGGTGTATTTGGAAAAATAGCAAGTAGTTCAGAAGTTTACTTGAGTTCTTACCCAACCGTCAATGTTGTAGCTGGACAAACATCTGGAGAAGCATCAGCAGGAACAATTTCTATGGTAAGTTTTCCAACAGAAGTAGCAAAAGGTTCTACTTTTAACGTAACTTTTGAGTATACATCTAACTTTGTTGGTAATTATGAATTACAATTTATACCTATGACTTCTGAAGGTCAACCTGTTTGGGGTCAAGATAAAGCATTTGCTTCTGATGCAATTGCTGTGAATGCATCTGCAACACAGGTAACAGTTCCTATTACACTTCCAGATGATATTACTTTATCTGTAGACTTGGCTAGTCCTGCTGTTGCATGGGGTCTTTTTGGTAAAATAGCAGATGCTAATGCAGATGTAGCTTACCTTTCTCCTTATCCTCAAACAAATGTTGTAACAACTTTAAGTGTTATTAACTATATTTTTGATAAAACAACTATTTTTTACAATTCTTCTAAAAATACCTTAGAAGTAAATTTAGATAAAATTACTGCGAAATCCTTACAAATTTATGATATGACAGGAAAAATGATTATGGACATAAAAGATGCTAAAATTACATCTAGTATTGATGTTTCTTCGCTATCTGAAGGAATGTATATTGTTAGATCTGAATCTAAATTTTTGAAATTTTTAAAATAACTCTAAAAATTACATCTTTAGTTTTTTAATAATATAATCTGTTATATTATTTTGGAATTAAATATTTTATACTAACCAGCTTATTCAATTAAGCTGGTTTTTTTATTTTTAATGCTACTATTTTATTCGTTTTCTAATTTATTTACTTCCGTTGGTAGAATTCCAAATTCAGCTTTAAAACATTTAGAAAAATAAGAAGGAGAAGAAAACCCAACTTTAAACCCAACCTCTCCAATAGAATCGTAACCATTTTCTATTATCTCTTTTGCTTTTAGTAAACGTATTTTTCTTATAAATTCGTTAGCTGTTTGGCCTGTTAATGCTTTAATTTTTCTGTACAATTGACTTCTGCTTAAAAACAGTTCTTCTGCTAAAGACTCAACTCCTAATTGACTTTCTTGGATATTCTCATTAATATATTTTAATACTTTAGCAATAAATTCTTTATCTAATGAAGAGGTATGGGTAGGAGTAGTATAAGTATTTGTTCCACTTGAATACTTGTCAAATAAGATTTGTCTACTTCTTATTAAGCGTTTTAATTGCGTTTTTAAAATATCAGTCTTAAAAGGTTTATTAACATAAACATCTGCACCAGATTCAATACCTTTAATCCAATCATCACTCATTGTTTTTGCAGAGAGCATTAGTACTGGTATATGACTTGTTTTTAAATTTTCTTTTAATTTAATGCAAAATTCGTATCCATCCATCTTAGGCATCATTACATCAGAAATAATAACGTCTGGAATTTTTTTATCGGCCAATTTTAAGGCTTCAATACCGTTATTTGCTAATAATATGATGTATTCAATATTTAATTCATTGCTTAAATAATTTCTTAATTCAGCATTATCTTCTACAATTAAGACTGTTTTCTTTTTTGTAATTTCTTTTTCTTCATGATTAGTTTCTTGAACCGTTTTTTGTGCTTTTATTGTTTTGTTTGTCGTTGTTTGATTACTTGGAATAAAAATTTCTTTTGGGGAAAAATGAGCATTTCCTTGTGCAAAAAAGAGATGAAATATTGTTCCTACTCCTTCTTCACTTTCTACTTCAATTTTTCCTTTATGTAAATTTGTGAAATTTTGCACAACCTCAAGACCAATACCAGTACCTCCATAATACTGACTGTTTATTTCTTTTACTTGATAGAAACGTTCAAAAATCTGATTCATTTCTTCTTTTTTTATTCCAGAACCTGTATCTTCAATACGAATTTCAATTACAGGAACAGGAACTTCTGAATCAATTAATGGTAGTATTTTTTTATCTTCTTTTACAAATAAATTAACATTTATGCTTCCATTTTCAGGAGTTACTTTAAATGCATTTGATAGAATATTGAACAATATTTTTTCTAACATACCAGGATCTGCCCAAATCGTAAAAAAACTAATGTTTGTGGTTATATTAAAGTTAACATGTTGTTGATCAGCTTCTTCTCTAAAATAACTAGTAACTTCATTTATAAAAGAAATCAACTCAATTTCACAAACATTTACGGTAAGCTTATTAAATTGAAGTTTTCTAAAATCCATTAATTCATTAATTAATCTTGTAAGTCTTTTTGTATTCTTATAGATGATATTGTGTTTTTCTTCAACATAAGCAGGAAGTTCTAATTTGTCATTATTAATAATATCTTCTAAAGGATTTAACATTAACGTTAAAGGTGTTCTAAATTCATGAGAAATATTGGTAAAAAACTGAATTTTCTTATTGTTCAATTCTTCTTCCTGTAGTCTTTTATCACGTTCAAATTTAATAAGACGCTTTTCTCTAATTCTAGAATTTATAATGCGATAAGCCAAATAACCAATAAGTAAAACAATGACTATGTATGAAAGTATTGCCCAAGATGAAATCCACCAAGGTGGAAGTATAGTTATTTTTAATGCTGCTGGGTTTTTACTCCATACTCCGTCGTTATTTGATGCTATTACTTTAAAAACATACTCTCCTTGACCAAGATTAGTATATGTAGCTGTATTCACATTTCCTACATAATTCCAATTATCTTCAAACCCTTCTAAAAAATAGGCATATTTATTATTCTCTGATCTTGTGTAATTAATTCCTGCATAAGAAATCGTAAAAACAGATTGTTCGTGCGTTAATTTAATTTCTGAGGTTTCAGAAAGCACACTTTGTAAAGGAGAATTTTTATCATCTAGATTTAACGATTTATTAAAAATCTTAAAATCAGATAAATAAATTAAGGGCTCATGAGGGTTGGTGATAATTTCTTTTGGATTGAAATAATTAATCCCAGTATAATTTCCAAAATACAATACTCCGTTTTTATCTTTTAATACTGCATTATTATTAAAATCATTACTCAATAAACCGTCATTTGTAGAATAATTTATAACGCTATTTTCCTTTTTTAACTCTAATTTAGACAACCCTTTATTACCACTAACCCATATATTACCATCGTTTGATTGAATAATAGAAGCTATTGTTTCTTGATTAAGACCTACTTCTTTTCCAAATTTTTTAAGGTTTTTACTTTTTAAATCAAATCGAAAAAGCCCATCTCCATCAGTTCCAATCCATAAATTATGATTTTTATCTTCAAATAAAGACAATATTGAAGTTACACCTTTTATACTATTTGATTTCTCGTTAATAAATTCTTTAAATGGATATACTTTAATTTGTTCTCCTTCTTTTATAACCTTAAACAATCCTCTTGTAGTACCCAACCAAATATGATCGTTAGAATCTACAAATACACTTCTTATATTACTATATATAATTTTAAGGTCAATAAATGAAGGGCTTTCGTGGTAATTAAATTTTTGAGTTTTTAAATCGTAAGAATGTAATCCTTTAAGAAAAGTACCAATCCAAATAGTACCTTTGGTATCTTCTGAAAAACTTAAAATACGATTAGAAGTAATTTTGCCATTGGTGTTGTTCAGATTAAAATTAACAAATCGGTTACTTCCTTTTTTAAGAAAGTAAATTCCAGAATTCCAAGTACCAAGCCAAATATTATTATGACTATCAAAAAAAACAGTTTGAACGTCTAAGCCTTTAAGTCCTTTTATTTTAGAGCTTATTTCATCATTAATATGGATAAAACTTTTATTCTTTAGATTATAAATATCTAAACCTCCACCATCCATTCCAATCCAAAGTCTATTTAAATTGTCTTTAGCTATTGATGTAACTGAGCTAGATTGTAAAGAATTTGGCATGTTAGGTAAACTTTCAATATCGTTAAACTTGTCGTAATATTTATCGTAAACCTCTAATCCATTATTAAAATACCCAACCCAAATGCGACCAACTCTGTCTTTAAATAAAGACCATATCGAATTTGATTTGATGCTGTTTTTATCAAATTTATCGTAACGATAATTTTTAATAACTTTCCCTGTTGAGTTGATTAGAAAAAGTCCATCATTTTCTGTTCCACAAAAGATATTTCCGTTGTTGTTAAGTAATAAAGAAAGTACTCTTTTGTTTGTAATCGGAAAATTTTGAATGGTATAATAGTAGTTTGTTCCCATAGAAACTTTTATTAAACCTTCTGAAAATGTTCCTATCCAAATAGCTCCATCATCACCAACAATAAGTGACTCAATTGCGTTTTTAACATGATTTATTCCTGTTTTAGTATCAAAGGATGCCAACGACATCGTCATTTCAGAATCATTGTAGTAAAACAACCCTAAATTACTAGCAATATAAATTTTACCATTATTGTCTTTTGCAATTTGATTAATCTCTAATTCTGGAAACGAAGTTCTGTTACCAAAAATGACCTGCTTACTTTCAAAAGAATCTTTATCTACTAAAAAAACTCCATCCTCATGTGTTCCTACCAATAAACTCCCTTTTTTAGTTTCCATAATAGCGTAAACCAAAATTCTATTATTTGAGGAACCTTTTTTTAATACTATTTTTTGGAATTGATCTAATTTACGATTGTATAAGTTTAATCCACCTTCTGTACCAACCCATAAACGTTTAGATTTATCTATATAGGTGCAATTAATTATAGAACTACTTAAGGTATTTGGATTGTCTTGTTCTTGTAGGTAAGAAGTATACTCAAAACTATTGTACTTATACAAGCCAGCACCATTAGTTCCCATCCAAATAAAACCTTTATGATCTTGTATAATAGATGAAATAGCTCTTTTAGTTACAGTTACTTTACTAGTAAAAACATAGTTTTCTTTTTTAATTTGAGCATCTATAGTACTACTAAAGTACACAAAAAATAGACAAAATAATTTAAAAGTTTTAGCCATAATAAAATATAGGCATGCAAGCCGATTTACAAAAGTGATTTAATTAATATCTTCATTTTTTTTGCTGTTTTATTACAACAATAATAAAGATTATAGTAGAAAATATATATAATTTTATAAGCAATATCAAAAAATTAATACAATCTTATTTATTACTTTTGAAGTAATTTTTAAAATTTTTGAAGCATTCTTTGCAATCTAAGTCGGTTTTAAGCCGATTAGAAAACTCTAGAAGATTTTGCCCTGTAAAAACATCCATGTAATACTGTTTTTATTGACTTGAAAGATAAGTATTTATATACTTACCTCCATTATTTTTTTTTATTTGATATGGCTACCACAGTAAACATTAAATTAAAAGACAAGGAAGGTAAGGAGGAGATTATTAAAAAATCTTTCTTCGGATCTGAACATCTAAACAGGGTAGTAAAGCCTACTTTTACTCAATTCTTCTATGGAAATTATAGTAGACTAAGTAAGGCTCCTTTTGTACCTTTTTTCAGCGATGTAAATTGTCGTCTTACCTTAAAAATAAAAGCACCGCCAAGACACATCTGTTTCCCTATATAGCAAATACCAAAAAAGCCTCAACTATAAATGTTGAGGCTTTTATCTGTACAGGCGGAGAGACTCGAACTCTCACACCTCGCGGCACTAGATCCTAAATCTAGCGTGTCTACCAATTCCACCACGCCTGCATTAAAATCTTTAACGAGTGCAAATATACACAATACTTACAATTTGCAAAGATAAATATTATATTTTAGTAACACTTTAAAATGAATTGATGAAAAACATACAAACCTATATCGCTAAACACAAAGAACGCTTTTTACAGGAGCTTTTTGAACTGCTCAAAATGCCATCTATCAGCGCTGATTTGGCCTACCAACCTCAACTTTTACAGACGGCAGAAGCTGTAGCAAAGTCACTCTTAAATGCAGGCTGTGAAAACATTCAACTATTGGAGACGAAAGGAAATCCAGTTGTCTATGCGGATAAAATTATAAATCCTGAGCTCCCTACTGTATTGGTTTACGGACATTATGATGTTCAACCCGCTGACCCTCTAGAGTTATGGGATACTCCTCCATTTGAACCAACCCTAAAAAAAACAAAACTTCATCCTGACGGTGCTATTTTTGCGAGAGGTGCCTGTGATGACAAAGGGCAAATGTTTATGCATATCAAGGCCATTGAAATTTTAATCGCCACAGAGCAACTCCCCTGTAATGTGAAATTTATGATTGAGGGGGAAGAAGAAGTAGGTTCTCCTAGTCTTGCTCCGTTCATCGAGGAACATACTGAGTTGTTTGAAAATGATGTGATCTTAATTTCTGACACAGGTATGATTTCCAACCAACAACCTTCTATCACAACCGGGCTTCGTGGCTTGAGCTATGTCGAAGTGGAATTAACAGGTCCCAATAGAGATTTACATTCTGGTTTCTATGGTGGTGCAGTGGCAAACCCTATCAATATTTTAAGTCAAATGATTTCTAAACTTCACGATGAAAACAACCACATCACCATTCCTGGTTTTTATGATCATGCCTATGTGCTGTCCAAAGAAGAAAGGAGAGAGATGAACAAAGCCCCTTTTGTTCAAAAAGACTACAACAAGGCCTTGAATATTGAAGAAGAATGGGGTGAGAAAACATATTCTACCCTAGAAAGAAGTACCGTCAGACCCTCACTAGATGTAAATGGAATATGGGGTGGTTATATCGGAGAGGGTGCAAAAACAGTGTTGCCCTCAAAAGCCTATGCCAAAATCTCTATGAGACTGGTTTCTGGTCAAGATCCTGATGAAATGACTCACTTATTCACTGATTACTTTACAAGCCTAGCGCCAAAATCTGTAACCGTAAAAATCACACCTCACCACGGAGGTAAAGCATACAGAACACCTTTAGAGGCAATAGGTTATCAAGCAGCTTACAAGGCCTATTCTGAAACCTTTGCCAACAAACCCATCCCTCAACCTTCAGGAGGAAGTATCCCTATTGTCTCATTGTTTAATGAAGTTTTTAAAAGCCATACCATCTTGATGGGGTTTGGACTGAATAGTGATGCCATACATGCTCCCAACGAACACTATGGGTTGTTCAACTTCTACAAAGGAATAGAAACCATTCCTTACTTTTATAAACATTTTACTGAAATACATACAAATCATGAAAAATGAACACGCGTATAACATCAAATTGGTATGGAAAGGAATCACAACGATAGACAAAAGAAATCACCTTAAATATACCCGTATTTATGAATTGAGTTTTGATAACAAACCTAATCTAATGGGATCTGCAGACGCGATGTTTCATGGCGACAAAACACTATACAACCCAGAAGAGATGTTACTTAGTGCTCTATCTGCTTGCTACATGATGTCCTTTTTTTATCTCTGTGGGTTAAAAAATATCAAAATCAAAAGCTACACTGACACCCCAACAGGGCTTGTAAAAGTAAATCCTAACGGTAGTGGTCAGTTTGAAAACGTCAGTTTACAACCCAAGATTTCTATTCAGTCGTGTGATGCTAAAAAAGTTGAAGAGGCATTGGCTGAGGCACATGACTATTGTTTTATTGCGCGGTCTTGCAATTTCAAGATAACCCATCATTCAAAAATTACGTATAACGATTAGACCTTTACAAACTTTAATTGACACAAAAAGAAATTGTTTTTGCTTTTCTTCCATAAATAGAAGAAGTTACCCCCTTTGCCTTCAATTATTTTTATCCATTATACGTTAAATATTCTTAGAAAAAAACAACAGCTGTACTGACTTACATTTTGTAAGTTTGTAAATCAAACTTAGTTTATTTTTTAGATGATCGTCACAACCAATCCGTTTACAAAAGAAAAAATCCATCAATATTCTTTTTTGACCAATAGTGAGTTGAATTCAAAATTAGATATGACTCAAAAAAGCTATGAGAATTGGAAAAGAATTTCGTCAGAAAAAAAACAAGAACTTGGCACAAAACTAAAGGAACTCTTACTTTCACAAAAGCAGCGTTTGGCCGTTTTGATGAGTTCAGAGATGGGAAAACCCATAAGCCAATCTTTAATAGAAATTGAAAAAACAAGTAGCCTAATTGACTACTTTACTTCACACACTTCAACATTACTAAAAAATAGCAGGTTAGATGACAACACCTATGTGAGCTACCATGCTACTGGAGCTGTTTTTGGAATTATGCCCTGGAATTTTCCACTTTGGCAGGTTTTTAGGTTCGCTTTTCCTAACTTAATGGCTGGAAATGTTTGTGTTTTGAAACACGCCCCAAATGTAATGGGTTGTGCTTTAGCTATAGAACAGTTATTCTTAGACGCAGGATATCCAAAACATGTATTTACCAATTTGATCATTGATCTTCCTCAGGTTGAGCAAGTCATTGCTCACCGAACCGTGCAAGGGATTTGTGTCACTGGAAGCACCAAAGCCGGAAGTGCAGTCGCTGCTTTGGCAGGAAAATACTTAAAAAAATCTGTACTAGAATTAGGAGGAACAGACGCTTCTATTCTTTTGGAAGATGCTGACTTTGATTATGCACTAACTTCTGCCTTCGAATCTAGGACAGCCAACTCGGGTCAAGTATGTATTGCTGCCAAACGAATTTTCATACCTAAAGATAAACTGCCCTACGCTATTTCATTTTTCAAACAAAAAATAGCAAATTTGAAACAAGGAGATCCATTGGATACAAAAACTCAAATAGGACCCATCTCCAAAGCTGAGTTTTTACCTGTGCTACAAAACCAAGTAGAACAAGTCATCAAAAATGGTGCAGAACTTATGGTTGGTGGTAAAATTAACGAACCTTTTTACGAAACAACATTAATGGTTGTAAACAAAGACAATCCTATGCTCAAAGAAGAGATTTTTGGACCTGTTATTTGCATCATCTCCTACGATAATACCGATGAACTTATAGACTGTGTAAACGATTCTGATTATGGGTTAGGCGCTGCGATCTGGACAGCAAATCTAGAGCGAGCAAAAAACCTGGCAGCTCAAATTGAAACGGGCTATGTTTCTATAAATTTTAAAGTGACCTCAAGTCCTAAATTTCCGTTTGGTGGAATTAAAAAATCCGGCTATGGTAAAGAACTAGGAGAACATGGTCTGAAAACTTTTTTAAATGCTAAAACCAATACATTCAGATCATAATCTAAGTCTTTGTTGTGATACAAAAGAAAGACTAAAGCCAAAACAATGCACTAGCAATACCATCCACTAAAAACTTTCCTTTTTGTGAACAAATAAGCTGATTGTGCTTTAACAACAAAGTCCCGTTATCAAGAAAGGGTTGCACTTGTTGTTCTAAACAAAAACGAGTTTCCTCCCCAAAATCTTGAGCAATTTTTTCTAACGAAACCCCCCATATGGTTCTTAATCCCGTCATGATGTATTCGTTAAAAGCGTCTTTTACAGACAATTCTTCCTGGGTAGAGGGCAATTGACCGCTTGACAAGGATTTGATGTATTTTGCATTGTTTGACACATTCCAACTTCTTACCCCTGCTTTATAGGAATGTGCAGAGGGACCAAAACCCAAGTACCATTTTCCCGACCAATAAGCTGTATTGTGCCTCGAATAAAAATTAGGTCTCCCAAAATTAGAAATTTCATAATGATCAAATCCGTTTTGTGTTAGTTCAGCAACCAAGATCTCAAAATGCTCAGCAGCAAGATGTTCATCAACAGCGGGATAAGTTCCTTTTTGGATAAAACTTTCTAGTGCTGTTCCTTCTTCTACAGTAAGTGCGTAAGAGGAAATATGTGAAACCCCAAAATCTAGGGCTTGTTGAATGTTATTTTTCCATACTTGATTAGATAACCCAGGGATTCCATACATCAAATCAATCGTGATATTATCAAAATACTGAGTCGCTATTTGGAGACAATTCTTGACTTCATCAGCATCATGAGCACGATTCATCATCTTCAGTTCCTGGTCTCCAAAAGACTGAACTCCAACACTCAATCTATTGATTTCTGTTTGCGCTAAATCTTTAATCTTATGCGCTGTCAAATCATCTGGGTTGGCCTCCAGAGTTATTTCTGGATTCTTAACAACACTGTAGTTCTTTTTAATTGTTTGGAGAAGCATAGTAATTTGTTTTGCTTCAAGAATACTTGGGGTACCTCCACCAAAATAAATAGTTTGAACTTTTATATTTTTAAATTCCTCTGCTCTCAGAACAATTTCTTGCTCTAAAGCCTTTAAAAAAGAACTTTTGTGTTTTAATGAAGTAGAAAAATGAAAATCACAGTAATGACAAGCTTTTTTACAAAACGGAATGTGCAAATACAAACCCGCCATTACTTTACTATTTTGCTTTCATTTTGACTAACAAAACTTGCCCAACCACTATAATTCTTACCGCCTACTTTGACTCCACTGTTGAAGTGATGACAAACTGCAGCAGCCAATCCATCAGTAGCATCCAAGTTTTTTGGTAAAGTCTTGAGGTCTAACAAGCTTTTAAGCATCATTGCCACTTGCTCTTTACTCGCATTACCATTACCGGTAATGGCCATTTTAATTTTTTTTGGTAAATATTCTGTAACGGGGATTTCCCTGGACAAACCTGCTGCCATGGCAACTCCTTGAGCTCTTCCTAGCTTTAACATAGACTGTACGTTTTTACCAAAAAAAGGAGCCTCTATAGCCAATTCATCAGGGTGATATGTATCGATCAATTCAACCGTACGCTCAAAAATCAATTTTAATTTCACATAGGGATCTTTGTATTTACTCAACAACAATTCATTCATTTGAATAAACTCCATTTTTTTTCCAACGACCTTAATAATACCGAAACCCATAATGGTGGTTCCTGGGTCTATGCCTAATATGATTTTTTCTACAGCCAATAAAGTGGTTTTAACTATTTTAGCAAAGGTAACGAAAATGAATGCTAACACTATACATGCTTAAATCAATTCGTAAATATTTTACAATCTTAAATTACTTTCTAAAATACGTGGTAAGTTGTACCGCCTTGTTTTACATTGGTTACAGGATAACAAACACTTCTTTTGAAAGCAAAGAATTAATGCTTTTTCTGAACCCTGTCACTTTTCTAACACTACTGTTCTTATCCCTTGGAAACTGGGGTTTTGAAGTCTTAAAATGGAAAATTGTAGTTGAAACATTTGACAAAATCTCGTTTAAAAAAGCGACTTATGAAACACTTGTTGCGTATACCTATGGCATCATTACTCCTTTTAACTCTGGAAACTATCTAAAAAAAATCTTTTTTTACCCTCAAGTAAAAACCAAGGATATTGTATTTGTAAACTTATTTAAGGGTATATACCAAATGATCATTACTCTTCTTTTTGGTTCTTGGGGCGTTTGCGCTTTGATAGATAAATTAGATGCCAAAATATTTAATCAACAAGGGTTCTTGGTCTTAACGAGTTCAATTGGAACTGTAGTTTGTCTTATTTTTAGGAATAAAATAAAATCCTACATCAAGAGCATTCCCCTAAAAATACATCGCCAATTGTTTATCTACTCTGCGATAAAGTATCTGTTTTTTTCATTTTTCTTGTTGTACTTACTACATCAATCGACTAAAGATTATACAGAATTGTATGCTGGCATCTGTGTGATATACCTCCTAAGTTCATTGTTACCCATCATAAACATTTTAGATTTTGCCATGAAAGGAAGTATCGCTTTGTTTGTCTTGGTTCCCTTGGGGTATTCAGATGGAAATATTTTAATGGTCTATTTTTTACTATGGCTTTACAATCATGCTACCCCAGCTATTCTAGGAAGTATTCTACAATTTTTCAACACTAAAAAAGTAGTTCTATAATGGTTTTCATAGCTGTTTATTTTTTTCTAATTCTAGTCTTTATTTTAGGTTTGATTCGTCTACCCTTAACAAAGATCGATCCAACGCTTCCACAACAAAAATTCAGTATCATAATTCCTTTTAGAAATGAAGAACAAAATATTGAGGCGCTCTTAAAAAGCATACAGAATTTAAGATATCATTCAGAAAATTTTGAAATTCTATTGATTGATGATCATTCAACAGATGGATCCACGAATAAAATAAAAGAATGGCTAGTCAAACTTCCAAATCTAAAAATTTTAAACAACTGCCGAGTCACCAATGCTCCAAAAAAAGATGCCATCCAAGTTGGACTCAAACATGCTTTGTTTGATTTCATCATCACAACTGATGCTGACTGCATTCTTCCAAAAAACTGGCTACACAGCTACAATACCGTACTCAAAAAGGAAAAAAGCTTATTTGTTGCAGGCCCTATCTCTTTGAACACAGAAGACAATTTTGTTCAACAATATCAAAAATACGACAACCTGAGTTTGATTGGGGCTACAATGGGAAGTTTTGGAATAAAACGGCCTATGATGTGCAATGCTGCGAATATGGGATTTGATAAAAAAAAATATTTAGAAATGTCCGAAAACCATAAAAGTATTGCTAGTGGAGATGATATTTTCACCTTGGAATACTTTACTAAAAATTATCCTAAGAAAGTACATTTTTTAAATTCCGATGGCGCAATGGTAAAGACCAAAGCAGAAAGAACATGGAAAAACACTTTGCAACAACGCATCCGTTGGGCTGCCAAAACCCCCTACTATAAAAGTGTCTTGACAAAAGTTGTGGGATTGATCGTTCTATCTACCCAATTGGCAATACTCCTAAATCTTTTACATCAACCCTCCCACTCTTTGGTCTTGTGGATCATCAAAATGGCTATCGACTTTCTACTGATTTTAATTGTAGCTAAAAAAACCAATCAAACTACTTCTTATTTGCAATACTTAAGGGTCGCAATTATCTATCCACTTCTAAACAGTTATATTGGTATCAAGTCTTTATTTGGCGGATATACATGGAAAGGAAGAGAATTCAGGAGATAAGCTATACTTTTGGTTTTACTTTATTTAAAAACATTAGGAGAAACATAAAGACCGAGAGGGATAGTCCCTAATAAAGTATTACTTTCCAAAAAATTGAGCGGTTAGAGAATCTGCATTTTTCAATAAATACAAAATAAAAAACAAAACTGCTACCAACAAAATAACTCTTAACCGATTGGGTTTTTTCCTTTTTGATCTCATAATTTGTGTCATCTAAATATGTTTTTTTGTTCCTCTCAACATTTCTCTTTTTCCTGGTGGACCAGGCAATCTCTCCACTGTAAAACCTACAGATAACATCGCTCTTCTAACACTTCCTTTGGCTGCATAAGTAACTAATATACCTCCCGGTTTCATCGCTTTGAACATGATGTCAAAAATCTCTTCTGTCCATAATTCAGGTTGAACCCTAGCGCCAAATGCATCAAAATAAATCAAATCATAAGCAGAGACATCGGTAATATTATGAAAAAACATTTGTCTCTTTGTTAAAGTAAAATTTGGAGTAACCGCTTGTGGTTTGTTCCAAGGAGTCAAATGCATTTCTTCAAACTTGTGAGACAAGTTTCTGGTCTCTAATTCCGACACATAATTTAACGCTAACAATTCATCTTCTCTAACAGGATAAGCCTCTACACCAACATAATTGATATTACGCATGTCTTGAGCTGTCTGTAACAAAGTGATAAAAGCATTTAGGCCTGTTCCAAAACCAATTTCCAAGATTGAAAATGAATCCTTTTCGACTGATTTGTACCCCATTTCTATGAACACATGAAAAGCTTCTTGAATAGCACCATGTGTGGAATGATAACTCTCATTCCAAGTAGGTAAATGAATCGTAGTAGACCCATCAGAAGTAATGACGATTTTTCTTTTCAATTTTATGAAATTACAGTTGCAAATATAGGGATTAATATACTTTGTTAAAAAGTGTTTTTATTGCATACATTACAATTTTTATATTTACTTTTGTTCTATACAAATATACCTTTTACAAACGAAATCATGGGAATTAACAACCAGAACATCACGATTACCAAATCTGAGACTACTAAAATTAAAGATGTAGATTTCAGTAATTTATCGTTTGGAGAAAACTTTACAGATCACATGTTTGAATGTGACTACATTGATGGGAAATGGACTAACGCACAGATTAGACCTTATGGAAACATTTCCCTAGACCCATCTGCTAAAGTATTCCATTACGGTCAAGCTATTTTTGAAGGAATGAAAGCCTACAAATCTGTTGATGGTGCCGTCTGGTTATTTAGACCCGAAGATAATTTGATTAGACTAAACAGGTCTGCTGTTCGTTTGGCAATTCCAGAATTTCCCAAAGAATTGTTTTTTGATGGGTTAGAAACATTGCTAAACATTGATAAAGAGTGGATCCAAACCACTGAGGGGAGCTCCATGTACATTCGTCCATTTGTGATTGCAACAGAACCTGGTGTTTCTGCTTCACCGGCAAAGCAATACAAGTTTATGTTCATTTTATCCCCGGCACAGTCTTACTACAGTGGAGAAGTAAAAGTATTATTTGCTGACAAATACAGTCGATCCGCGAGTGGTGGTGTTGGATTTGCAAAGTGTGCAGGAAACTATGCAGGACAATTTTATCCAACAAAATTAGCCAATGATGCTGGATACCAACAGGTCGTATGGACCGATGCTAGCACGCACGAAAACCTTGAAGAAGCAGGAACAATGAATGTTTTCTTTAGAATAGGAGATACTCTGATTACTGCGCCAACATCTGATCGAATCTTAGATGGTATTACGCGAAAAAGTGTCATTGCTATAGCAGAAAAAGAAGGACTTAAAGTTGAAATTAGAGACGTATCTGTATATGAAATTGAAGATGCAGCAAAAAGTGGAACCTTACTAGAAATGTTTGGTGCCGGGACTGCAGCTGTGATCAATCCTATAGTAAGTTTTAATTTTAAAGGAAATGACTACGATCTTCCTGTATTACAAAACTACTACTCTGATATGATCAAGAAGAAGATTACTGATATACAAACAGGTAAGTCAGAAGACACATTCGGATGGAAGTATGCGGTAAGGTCAATCTAAATAAAACCTATATGAAATCAAAAGAGCCTTAATAGGCTCTTTTTTTGTAAATTTGTATCTCAAAAGAGTAATGTAATGGACACTTTAGCAAAAGCAAAAGAAAATCTAGAAAATAAAGGGTTTTTAGACATCGACACCAGAAACAGCACAGATTATGTTTCTGAGATTAATCGTCTAAAAAAAGAGAAAAATGCAGTCATTTTAGCTCATTATTATCAGGAAGAAGCCATTCAAGATATTGCAGATTTTGTAGGAGACAGTTTACAATTAGCACAAGAGGCTTCCAAAACAGATGCTGATATCATTGTGTTTTGTGGGGTACATTTTATGGCAGAAACAGCCAAGATATTAAACCCAACAAAAAAAGTATTGTTACCCGATCTAAAGGCTGGATGCTCTCTGGCCGATTCCTGTCCTCCAGCAGAATTTAAAGCTTTTAAAGCAAAACACCCCGATCACAAAGTGGTTACCTATATCAACTGTTCTGCTGAAATAAAAACGATGAGTGACATTGTTTGTACTTCATCAAATGCGGTAAAAGTCATCAACTCTTTCCCTCAAGATCAAAAAATAATTTTTGCTCCAGACAAAAATCTGGGAGATTATTTAAACAAAGAAACAGGAAGAAATATGGTGCTGTGGGATGGAGCCTGCATGGTCCACGAAGCTTTTTCTATCGAAAAACTACTATCTATATCTGCAGAACACCCTGATGCTGAGATTATTGCACATCCAGAATCTCCTTCCCATATTTTAAAAACCGCAAGTTATATTGGTTCAACTGCTGGTTTGTTAAAATACGCAAGAGCCTCCAAAAAAAATAAATTTATTGTCGCAACAGAGGCTGGTATTTTACATGAGATGATCAAACAAGTTCCCGGAAAACACTTGATTCCCGCTCCAGTTGAAGAAGACAATACTTGCGCTTGTAGCGAATGTTTTTACATGAGAATGAATACCATGAAAAAATTATTCTTGTGTCTAGAACACGAATTACCCGAAATAGAAGTAGAAAAGGAATTAGCAAAAGCCGCATCAATTCCAATTGAAAAAATGCTTGACCTCTCTAAATAAAGTATGATAAAAACAGATTTCCTTGTCATTGGTTCTGGAATAGCAGGACTTTCGTATGCTTTAAAAGTTGCGAATCATTTTAAGAACTCAAATGTAATCTTAGTTACCAAGACAGAAAAAGGAGAGAGTAACACTAAATATGCTCAAGGAGGAATTGCCACAGTTGTGAATACAGACATAGATTCTTTTGAACAGCATATTCAAGATACATTGACCGCTGGTGATGGACTGTGTGATCCATCTGTAGTAAGAATGGTGGTCGAAGAAGCACCTAAGAGATTAAAAGAATTGATCGCATGGGGAACTGAATTTGACAAAACTTCACAGGGAGACTTCAGCCTAGGGCGAGAAGGAGGACACTCTCAAAATAGAATTTTACATCATAAAGATATCACCGGTCATGAAATTGCTCGTGCGTTATTAGCATCTGTAGAAAAAGCCGAGAACATTACTTTACTCGAGAATCATTTTACTATTGATTTCATTACAAACCATCATATTTTGAGAGCACAGGGTCATGAGAAAACTGTCACTCATAGAGATGAAATCACTTGTTATGGCGCTTATATCTTAGATGAAAAAACTCAAGAAATAAAAACAGTCCAAGCCAAAACAACTCTACTTGCTGCCGGAGGAAGCGGACAAGTATACAGAACGACTACCAATCCCAAAATTGCTACTGGTGATGGTATAGCAATGGCCTACAGAGCCAAAGCAAAAGTAGAGGATATTGAATTTATTCAGTTTCACCCTACTGCCCTCCACCAAGAGCCAGCCCAATCTCCTGCGTTTCTAATTACAGAAGCTGTAAGAGGTGAAGGTGCAATATTACGAAACATTCATGGGGAACGTTTCATGGAAAAATATGATGAAAGATTAGAATTAGCCCCTCGAGATGTTGTGGCAAGAGCTATTGATACTGAACTAAAACTTACTGGTGAGGACTTTATATACTTAGATTGTAGCAAAATTGACAAAGACCATTTTGTAAACCATTTCCCTAACATTACCAAAAAATGTAAATCAATAGGAATCGATGTTCATAAAGATTTTATCCCTGTAACACCCGCCGCACATTATATCTGTGGAGGTGTCGTGGTAGACATCAACGGGCAAACTACAATTAAAAACCTATATGCTTGCGGAGAATGTTCTAGAACAGGGTTACACGGAGCAAACAGACTTGCTTCAAATTCATTGATCGAAGCTATTGTTTATGCACATAAAAGCTATGAACACATCATTTCAAAATTTGACCGTTTGTCTTTCAGAAAAGACATTCCAGATTGGGACGATACCGACACTTCTTTGAACGAAGAAAAAATTCTAATTACTCACACTAGAAAGGACATCCAGACGATTATGAGTAATTATGTAGGGATTGTTCGCTCTGACATTAGATTGAAAAGAGCAGCTAGCCGCCTTGAAATTTTGTATCAAGAAAACAAAGAACTATACAAAAAGGCAAAACTTTCTGTTCCTATTTGTGAATTGAGAAATATGATTACCAATGCTTATCTGATCATCAAAGCATCAACGGAGCGAAAGGAAAACAAAGGTGGATTTTATAATCAGGATTTTAGCTAAGCGACAACATCTAAAAAAGTAAAAATCCCGAGTTATGCCTCGGGATTTTTTTGTATTAAGATTACTAAAAATGGTATTGAACTATTCTTGATACACACCCATATTGGCATATTTTTCAATACGTTCATTAACCATAGCATCAACTTTCTTTTTTCGCAATTCTGACAACAATTTAATAATGGTTTTTTCAACCGTAACATAAGTAGTTTCTCTATCAGAATGTGCACCTCCTAATGGCTCAGGAATCACTCCATCTACTAACTTTAAAGTATCCATATCTTTTGAAGTTAATTTTAATGCTGCAGCAGCCTTTTCTTTAAACTCCCATGAACGCCATAATATAGAAGAACAGTTTTCAGGTGAAATTACAGAATACCATGAGTTTTCCATCATCAACACTCTGTCTCCTACACCTATTCCCAAGGCTCCTCCAGAAGCTCCTTCTCCAATGATTATCGTAATAATAGGTGTTTTTAACACACACATTTCAAATATATTACGTGCTATTGCTTCCCCTTGTCCTCTTTCTTCAGCTTCTAGTCCAGGATAAGCTCCAGGAGTATCTACAAAAGTAACGACAGGTATTCCAAATTTCTCTGCCATACGCATCAAACGCAAGGCCTTTCTATATCCCTCCGGATTTGCCATACCGAAATTTCTATACTGTCGCATCTTGGTATTGATTCCTTTTTGTTGACCAATAAACATAATACTCTGGTCTCCTATTTTCCCTAAACCTCCGACAATAGCTTTATCATCCTTTACAGTTCTATCACCGTGAAGCTCCATAAAAGTATCTCCGGCCAATGCTTCTATATAATCTAGAGTGTAGGGTCTATTGGGATGCCTAGACATTTGTACTTGTTGCCAAGGGCTTAAGTTTCCATAGATATCTTTTTTAAGATTGAATATTTTCTTCTCAATCTCTTTGCAAGTTTTAGTCACATCAACTTCGCTTTCTGCACCAATTTTGGCACATTTTTCTAGTTGTTCTTCTAATTCTTTAATTGGTAATTCAAAATCCAAGTATTCCATCAGTATAAATTTTGGCTAAAAGCAAATATAGTAAGTTCTCCTGATTATCATTCTGTTTTATTTAGATTTTTAATCAACAATAAAACACTTATTATATGTCCGTATTTATTAATTTACTTAACTTCGGTATTACTAATAATGATGTATTCATGGGTATATTTAATAAGAAAATTGATGTTAAGGAACTATTCCCCGAAGGGTTTGTTGATATACATTCCCATTTATTACCAGGAATAGATGACGGCGCTAAAAGCATAGAAAATTCAGTAGAACTAATTGAAAAAATGTTCAAGCGTGGGATACAAAACTTTAGAACAACACCACATGTGCTTGGTAGTGTATGGGAAAACAGTTCGCTAACCATTAAAGAAAAAGAGAAAGAATTAAAAACAGCGCTCATTGAAAAAGGTCATCATGATATTCAGATACATGCCGCTGCAGAATATATGCTAGATGAGCACTTTAGTAAACTTTTAGGGCAAGATGATATACTGGTGTTAAAGGAAAAATACATTTTGGTAGAAATGTCATATTTCAATCCACCTTTTAATTTGGATGACATTTTATTTCAAATTCAAATAAAAGGATACACTCCAATTTTGGCTCATCCTGAAAGATATAGTTTTTATCACAATACCGATCAATATGCCAAATTAATTGAGGCTGGCTGCTTGTTTCAACTCAACTTACTATCTTTAATTGCTGAACAGTATGGAAAACAAGTTACCAAAACAGCTTACGATTTACTAAAAAAAGGAATGTATACTTTTGTAGGGACCGATGTTCACCACAAAAATCATGTACGATTGATCAATGCAATCGCTAATAAAAAAAACAAAAAAATGTTGATGCCTTTGTTTGAGAACAATATGAAAACTTTTTCTTTCGATTCTTAAATATCACAAAAAAAAACCTAAACAATGTTTAGGTTTTTTTGTGAGGGTGACCTTTGCTTTTTTTAAGCGTTATTTAAGTTGATTATCTCTTGTTCTGTCAAATGTCTGTAATGACCTCTTGGCAAATCTTTTTTTGTCAACCCGGCAAAAATAACACGATCTAGTTTAACCACGGTATAACCATAGTTCGCAAATATTTTACGCACAATTCTGTTACGACCTGAGTGGATTTCAATCCCTACTTCATTCTTAGATTGTCCTTGAACGTAAGCAACATCATCCACAAAAACTTTTTTGTCATCAATCATAGGGCCTTGAGCAATAGACTGTAAATCTTTTAGGGAAACTTTTTTGTCTAGCGTAGCATGATACAACTTTCTTTTGTTGTGTTTGGGGTGGGTTAATTTTTTAGCCAACTCACCATCATTTGTAAACAACAATAATCCGGTGGTATCTCTATCTAACCTACCTACTGGATAAATACGTTCCTTACAAGCTTTATCTACTATTTCCATTACTGTTTTCCTACCTCGTTCATCATCCATGGTAGTGATGTAATTTTTTGGTTTGTTCAGTAAAACATACCTTTTTGTTTCTGGATTGATCAATACATTGTCAAATCTTACCTCATCAGTGGGTTGTACCCTATACCCCATTTCTGTAATGATTTTACCGTTTACAGCGGCACTCCCAGTTTCAATATACAGATCTGCATCTCTTCGAGAACAAATCCCAGCATTAGAAATATATTTGTTCAAACGAATCCCTTTTTGTGAAGAAGCAGTAGTGACAACTCTATTCTTTGGAGCATTTTCTGCTTTTTGTTTAAAAGTTTTGGACTTAGTATAAGGTTTAGCACTATGCTTTTTTTGAGTTGCCTCATCTTTGCTAGGGCTATCCGATCTATTTGTAAAGCGTTTGCTATTTGGATTCAAATGAGCAGAGGCTTTCGCCTTACTTCCATGACCCTGTTGTCGTCTTCCCGACGAGTTTTTATTTGTATTCATTGTGTTCATTTTGAATGGCAAAACTACGAAACAATCTTTAATATAATACTATATTACAATTTCATTTAATATCGATTCAAAATCCTGATTAGTAGTACGGAAGTATCTACAAGTGCAAAACTAAACACCCCTATGACCAATATAAATCTTAATAAATTGTGGAGCAGAAAATAATGTTTGACTTGTCTTGCTTTGTACAAGCAAATAAAAAAAAGAGGAATCCATATGATACTGGCATAAAAGTAGTACCTCATCTGACCAATCTCAGGGAACTGTAATAAAAAACAGGTAGGAATCACCACTAGAACCAATAAAATATAGAGATATATTTTTATTCTATATTCACCATACTTTGAAACCATGGTATCAGTATTGGTCAATACCGCGCCCTTAGCTCTTTTAAAATCTTTAATCAATTCTTTTATCAAGATCAACAAAGACAAATAAAACCCATGAATGATAATCAATTCCGACACGTTTTCGTAATACACAAAAACAGCAAAAAAAGGAAAAACTGATAGTACGGTTATAGAGATAATTCTAACCAACGGATACTTTTGAAGTTTGTGAGAATAAAACCATATCAAAAAAATATAACCCGAAAAGAAAAGAGCTGCTCTCCAAGAAATAGACATCGAAAGAAAAACAGCAAGCGCGTTGAGTGTAAAATAGACCTTCAACCTGGTTGTTTGACTTAACCAATTTCCTATTTGTGTTTTGACAGGCCTATTGATGGCGTCTATAGAAATATCATAAAAATCGTTGATGATATAGCCCGCTGAAACAACACTAACCGAAGACAAAACAACAAGGTGAAGGTGCCAATCAAAGAACAACTCCTTCAGTGTTTGATCTACAGTAAAGACAAAAATAGCAGCGAGATACTGAGCAATAGCTAACAGTAATATGTTGTAGCCTCTCAGAACAGAAAACAACGCTAAAAACTTGTGTTTTTTTGTAGTTCCCTTTTCCATGTTTAACGTTTTAATTTAGAACCTATACACTAGCTCTAAGTCATGATCTGACAGAGCCATTTTTGCTGTTTCAAAATCTGCAGCAAATCCTAGTATATAACCTCCTCCTCCAGATCCACAAAGTTTTAAATAATAAGCATTAGTGTCAATTCCTTTTTTCCATAAAGAATGGAATTGCTTAGGAATCATAGGTTTGAAGTTTTCTAACACAACCTTAGATAATTTTTTTACATTTCCAAACAATGATTTGGCATCTCCGTGCAAAAAGTTATCTACACAAGCATCGGTATAAATCACAAATTCTTCACGAATCATTTTTCTAAAGCCTTCATTCTTCATCTTATCCATAAAAAGATTAACCATAGGTTCCGTCTCTCCAATCATTTTGGAATCTAATAAGAATACAGCTCCTTTTCCGTTTTGTTGATAAGGAATTCCTACAGACTCAACATCATCTTTTGACTGAATGAGTATAGGCAAACTCAGATAACTATTCAAGGGATCTAACCCAGAACTCGTCCCGTGGAAAAAAGATTCCATCAGTCCAAAAACAGTTTTTAATTTGAGAAGCTTTTCTTTTGTTAGGTTTTCTAAAACAGTAGTTTTATCTTCAGCATATTGATCATAAATAGCCGCTACGATAGCTCCAGAGCTACCAACACCATATCCTTGAGGAATACTAGATTCAAAGTACATTCCATTTTCTAAATCTAACTCTAATTGATCTAAATCAAAAGAAACCAAGTCTGAATCTAATTGCTTGAGGTAATGAAAGTACTTGACCAAATTTTGATTGGAGCTCAACTGTTTTCCTTCTAAAACATTAGCGATCTTAAATGCTCCCTTGTAGGAATTGTAAGGAATAGCCAAACCTTTGGAATCTTTAATAATTCCATATTCTCCAAAAAGTAAAATTTTAGCGTAAAATAAAGGTCCTCTTTTCATCCTAAGTAATATCAAACAATTTTCAAATGTACGGATTATTTGTTTTAATCCCTAACTTATAACTGTTTAGCCCCAGGCCCAACACAATCATGTATAAACGATTTATCTTTGCAATAGCTAGCCAACTTAGAACTTATAAATGTGCGGACAGTTTCTTTTTCGTGCTCTGGGTAAAGTAAATGAACATTTGCCCCAGCATCTAATGTAAAACACAACTTACTTCCTGTTGATCTTCGGTACTCCCAAACTCTATTAATCACCTCTAAAGTATTAGATTTCATTAAAATAAAATAGGGCTGACTCGTCATCATCATGGCATGCAAAGTCAATGCTTCGCTTTCCACCAAGGCAATGAATTGATCAATATCAGATCTTTCGAATATCCCTTTTATTCTATCAATGTTTTCTTGTGCTTGCTCAAAACGTTGAGCTGCAAAAGGATGTCCGTGCATTAAGTTGTGACCTACAGTACTACTTACTTGTTTTTCCCCTTTATCTATTAATAAAATCGTGTCCTGGTAGTTTTCAAAAAACGGGGCAACCTTGCCTAAATAAGGAACTCCGTAAAAATCTGAACTGTTCTCAATATTTTGATGAGCACCCCAAACCACCAAATTTCCTTTTACACTTCTACAGGCACTTCCCGAACCCAAACGTGACAAGAACGAGGCTTTTTGATAAAAATATTCTTCAGATAAATCATTATTCATTTCTTTCTCGATACTCATCAAACACAAAGCAATGGCACTCATTCCACTCGCAGAAGATGCAATCCCACTACTATGGGGAAAAGAATTTTCTGTCTCTATCATAAAAGAATAGTCTCTTAAAAAAGGAAGGTATCTTTCTACTCTTTCGAAAAATGTTTGGATTTTAGGTTTAAAATCTTCTTGTACTTTACCTTCTAAAAATACTTCGAAATCGAAAGTAGGTCCAATTTCTTTTCTTTTGCGGTAGGTTAAAGTAGTGGTGGTATGACAATTAGAAAGCGTAAAGCTAATAGAGGTGTTTTCGGGTAATTGAGGATTTTTTTTACCCCAATATTTCACTAAGGCGATATTACTTGGGGACTGCCAAGTCACTTTTCCTGATTCTTGGCTAGCCACTAAAGATTTGGGAATAAATTTTTGCTCCATTACAGATCTCTATTTTTTGTAAGTATAAACCTAAGTTATATTGTTGATATGTGAAAATTTAATTTTGCTTTTTATAGACCAAATCCTATCTCTTAAGTTTTGCATAATCGCTATATTTGTGTCATGAAAAAATTAAAATTGATATGGGATTTTAGAGGACCGACAGGTTTAGGAACATCCAAACACCATTGCATCCATTTAAAGGAATTTGCTGAGGCAGAACAACTAAAGTATCATTTGATCAACCATGAAGAAATAAATGAAATGTGGTCTATAGCGTATATTGTAATTGATGAAGCTGATATGAAAACATATCGAGACGCTCTAAAACCTCATCGAGGAGAGCTATACTTACCATAAGATCATGTGGCAATAGCTTCAGAAATAATCCATCCCCCAGTCCAAGCATTTTGAAAATTAAACCCTCCCGTGACAGCATCAATGTTTAAAATTTCTCCTGCAAAAAATAAATTTTCGTGAGTTTTACTCTCAAATCTTTTAAAATTTATTTCTTTCAAATCAACACCACCTGCAGTTACAAATTCATCTTTAAATGTACTTTTTCCCTGCGCATGAAAAACAGTTGCAGTTAATTTTTCTGCGATTAACTCTAATTCTTTGTTAGAAACATCTGCCCATTTGATTTGGCTATTGACATCACAAACGCTCAAAAACCTAGACCACAAACGTTTACTAATAGACTCAAAAGGGCTTCGTTTTTCCACTATTGATTTTGCATCTGTTTTTTTAGCGTTAAACAAAACTTCTAATGCCTGTTGCTTGTTACAACTTAACCAATTCACAACAACTTGATATTGATATTCTTTATCTGCTAATAAAATTGCTCCAAATGCAGATAATTTAAGGACCGCGGGACCACTAATCCCCCAATGGGTAATTAACAACGGACCCGTACTTTTTAGCTTTGTGTCTTTGACATGTACCTCTACGTTTTGAACAGCAACTCCTGGGAGTTCTTCAAGTAATGGATCCTTAATGTTAAAGGTAAATAAGGAGGGCACTGGAGCAATTACTTTATGCCCCATATCGACTAATAATTTCCAGATCAACTTACTACTTCCTGCGGTAACAATAAGTTTGTCACATGTATATTTGTGCTGACTGGTTACGATTTCCCATAAGCCATTCTCTAATTTATGAAAGTCCGAAACGCCTTCACTTTTATTGACATCAACTCCTAAAAGATCTGCCGAATTCAACAAGCAGTCAACAATTGATTTTGATTGGTTTGACTTTGGAAAAACTCGATTGTCACGCTCTATTTTCAAGGGTACTCCTCGGCTTTCAAACCACTCCATCGTATCCCCTGTCATGAACTGATGAAAAGGGCCCAACAATTCTCTTTTCCCTCTGGGATAAAACTGAGTCAACTCCCTAGGATCAAAACAAGCATGAGTAAGGTTACAACGACCTCCACCAGAAATTTTTACCTTTTGTAAAACCTCTTTCCCTTTTTCTAATATACAAACTGAAAGGTCTCTGTTTTTCTCTTTGATATTAATCGCGGCAAAGAAACCAGCAGCTCCCCCTCCAACAATTAATACGTGATAATGTCTAGTCATAGACTACAAAGATACAATCTCTTGGTAGGCTTCTAATAAAGTTGGGTAAACTTTTACTGCACCGTTAGCTATTAATTCTTCTTCCGTATACTGAGTAGTCAAACCGATTGCTAACATTCCAGTAGCAGCTGCTGCTCTAATCCCGGTCAAACTGTCCTCAAATATTAACGTCTTCTCAAAATCTTGTGCTTTTATTCCAAGGTGTTTTGCTAGTGTCAAATAAGGGATTGGACTCGGTTTTGGTTTTTCAAACAAATCAATACCCATACAAACTTTAAAATCTATAGCTGTCTGCCTCACAGAATTTTCAACAAAGGCAGTGTATGCATTGCTTGCAATTCCATGAGGTATATTGTTTTTAGCTAAAAATTGCTGGATTTCATTCACTCCAGGTAATAAATCAGGAGGGGTAATTGTTTCTAACAAATGAGCTTGTTTAAGTACATTTAACTCTCCGCCTTTTGTTACATCTCCACCAAAATCAGCAAAATAGTCTGCAATCTGGTAAGGTGCTTTTCCTGCATGAGTGGCTTCTGGGAAATCACAAATTTCTTTGTTGAATAATTCTTCAAAAGCGGAGGTCCAAGCAGACATATGACACTTTTTACTATCCACAATGACACCATCAAAATCAAACAACACAGCTTTTGGAAATGGTAATTTTTTCATTTTTTTGTTTTACAATTATTTTTTTAAAAATAACTTGGACAAATAGCTGTTTAAGAACTTATTTGTTGGGTCTAATTTGGTTCTCAAACTCTCAAAATCACCCCATTTTTTATAGATTTTATCAAAATCATTGTACTCGGCTTTGAAGCGTTTCCCCCAGTGAGGCTTCCCTCCATACTTCAAAAATATTTCTTCAACTTTCTCAAAAGCTTGGTATTGGTCTGCCTTTGGTGAGTCTCTACATACACATCCTACCGTAACCACATCTTCATCAGCTGCATAACTCAACCATGCATCATCTTGCTTTAGAAAACGAACATCCATGGGCACGTGTACATAAGCTTTATTGGTCTTATCTTCCAACATGGTTTTCAGCTCTTTGAACAAATCCTGAAACTTAGAATATCCAACAGTCCATTCTGCTAATTCCATTGTTGCCCCTCTCTTCTTGGTAACTGTTGCATCGTACAAGCTACCCGCATGTTCTTGCTTTGCAGTAAAGAATAAAAAATACAAGATCTTATTTGCTATTGAGGTAAAGCTTGGATATTTGTGAGTGTACTTATATAGTTTTTTTGAAACTGTCCTCCTATTTCTATAATACTTGGGTGCTGACTTTGGTTTAAACGTAAAGTCTTCATCAACTTTGTTTCCTAAAATGACATAACCGTGATTTGTATGAGGTAACCATAAAATTCTTACAAAGTCATAGGTTTGTAAAAAACCATCGAGGTTAGCAGTCCAATAGGCATCAGTCATAGGAGCTTCCTTGATATGCAATCGGTAATTGTCTTCACATTTAAAGGTGATTTCAGAATAAACGCCAAGCAAACCTAATGATACACGAATCGCATCGATTTCTGAATCTTGGTCTGTAAATTCCTGAACACTTCCATCTGCCATGACCAATCTAAACTTGGTTACATACTTGGATAGAATAAATCCATTAGTACCATGGGTTGCGGTTGCTAATGCACCTCCTATGGTTATTTTATTGATGTCTGGCAAACAAGGAATACACCATCCACAAGCTTGGACTGTATCAATAACTGATTCAAGACTAGCACCGGCCTGTACTGTAATCTCTTTATTTTCTTTATCTATACTTACTATTTTATCATAGTTTGTAATATCAATTAAAGTTGGAGTTCCTGCATTTATATCAGCTGATGAGAATCGATTTCCAAAAACACGCACACTGGAATTGTTTACAACTGCCTGTATGATATCTTCTTCCTTATTTATTGTAATTAAATTTTTGTAAGAGTGCTTTTTGTTTTCGTTCCAACTCACCCACTCTTTGGGTAGTTGTTGATTTGTGGTTGATTCTATCACAATATATATTTTTGTTTGTGGTTGATACGAGCATTTTTTAGCTCTTTAATATCTTCTCTATGTTTGGTTTAAAATAATTTGGGCCTTTGAGCACTTTTCCATCTTCTCTGTACAAAGGCTTGCCGTCTTCCCCTAATTTACTCATATTACTACGCTGAATTTCATTGAAAACATCTTCTATTTTATGTTGCATTCCATGCTCTATGATAGTACCACACAAAATATACAACATATCTCCTAGAGCATCTGCTACTTCAATCAAATCTCCTTCTTTTGCTGCTGCTAGGTATTCTTTATTTTCTTCATCCATCAGATCAAACCTAAGTTGAATCTTGTCTGTCCCAATTTGTGCAGTGGGACTATTTTTATAACCTAATTTGTAAACTGTGTGAAATTCTTGGACTGCTTTGATTTTATTCTTCATTTGTTTATTAATTTTGACGAAAATTAAATATTATGTTTTCAACAGGTCAGATTTACTTCGCTTTATTTTTTATCATATCATTTACAACTGCCATGGTATGGAGTTATAGAAAAGACATCAACCGCCACAAAATACATTACAAAAATACAGCTATTAAAGTTTTCATTGCAGGTATTGTTGTGACCATCTCTTTTGTTCTAATTAGGATTGCTTTAAAATAAGATTGATTTTTAAATATAATTTTGTTTTAAAACTCTAATAAATAATTCTTAATGATTGCTTACTCACCTATGTATTTATTTTTTTGTGAACACATTATTCACTTCTAAACATTTCATCAACATGCAACTGTTGTCTAAACAAAAAAAGCCTTGATTCTGTTCAAAGCTTTTTTTGTTTAGTGAATCCAATTGTATTTAAAATTACAATCCTGTGTAGACCCATTTAATTTCACGTAGGTATCCTTTATTTTCTCTACATACCATTCTTCTAAGGTTTCCTGCTTCTTTTTCTGTAAGGCCAACTGTTGGAACTTTACATAATCTCTTGAAAGATCAGCTTCGTGAGCCTCAATTTTATTTTTTACAAGGATTATTTTGTAAAATTTTTCGCCTTCCCTTGTTTCTTCAAAAGAGACAGCGGTTAGCTCACCTATGTCTAACCCATCAACCTTAGCGAATAAATCCGGATCCATTTTATTCAATTCAAATTTGGTATCATTGGTATAGGTATTAACCAAAGTACCTTTGTTCAACCTTGTTGCTTCATCATCAGAATAGGTTTCAACAGCTTCTTCAAAAGAAATATCATTAGCAATGATATCAGCTCTTATGGAAGACAACTTTGATTTTGCTGCAGCCAGCTTATCTTCATCAATTCTTGGCTTGATCAAAACATGTCTTACATCCCTTTGCTGACCTTTTATTTTTTCAACTTGTAAAATATGGTATCCAAATTGGGTTTTAAAAGGTTCTGAAACTTCTTGTGCTTCGATGCTAAATGCAGCCTCTTTAAACTCCTTCACAAAACCACTTTCTCTAGTGATTGTGAACATTCCTCCATTTTGTGCGACCGACGGATCTTCTGAATACAGTATGGCCTTTAACCTCATGCTAAAGCCGTCTTCAACGTCATCTTTGATTTTTTCTAATTTTTCTATTGTCTCTTGAATCGCCTCCTCAGTTGGCTCAGCTTTTATAGTAATTTGAGACAATTCAACTTCTACCCCATAGTTTGGCAATTTTCCTTTTTCTTTTAAATCTTGATAAAAGTATCTAATCTCCTCAGGGGTAACAACTACATCTGCGACAATATTTTCTCTCTCTTTAGCAATAAGAGCATTTTCTCTTTGAATCCTAGACAATTCAGCCCTCAAATCCTCTAAATCATCAAAACCATATAGATCTACAACTTTGTCTACATCTCCAATTTGTGACTTAAAATGTTCTATGGTACGCTCAACCCCCATAGCAATCTCAGCTTCGGAAACCAATACACTATCAATAACACCATGATGTGCAAGTAGTTTTTGATTCATTACATCCTCCATGATTTCACAATCTGTGATCTCTATAACCTCATCTGACCTGGAAGCCAATTCTTGCTTAAATTTAACTATGTCGGAATCTAAAATTATATTTTCCCCTACGACCGCAGCAACCCCATCAATTTTAATCTTCTCTTGGGCATTCATGGAATAAAACCCCAAAAGACATATCCATAAGGCTTGGTGTATTCTATCGAACTTCATATTTGTTTTGTTTTATGGCATCGTCAATCAAAATTTGTTCCATTTGATCAAAGAATTTTAATTTGTTCTTTTGCTGGAGTATGTTTTTAATGGTTGGCTCTACATATTCCAAAGGAGCAATATCTCCTCTTTTTAATACTTCTCTAATGTAAATATAATAAATGCTCTGATCTCCTTCTCTCCTCTCGATTAATCTATTTGCGGTTCTTAATTCGCGCTCAGATAGATACGGAAAAGTAGGTTTTCTTGCATATACATCTTTTAAAGAAACCCATACGGTATCTCTTAAATAATAATCATCAAACCCCTCAAAATCATTCACTATTTTTAGGTCATCCTCAGAGTTACCTGAAACAAACAACTTTCTAATCCTGTACCTTTTTCTATTTCTTGGGTCAACATGAATATATTTAAACTTGATCAAGGTTTCGTTGAGTCTAAAACTTTCTTTATTTTTATGGTAAAAGCTATCTATTTCTTTCTGAAAAACTAAGGTGTCTAATTTTTTATTGACCAAAGCGTTTTTATAATAATTCACATAGAGCTCTGTTCTGTAAGCCTCTACGAGCTTATCTAACTCTGCTGTATTCTCTAGATTAATTTTTGCATTCCTGTACAGTAATTTATGCTTGGCCCATTTCTGAATATACGCTTGGGTTACTTTTAAACTATCAACAATAGTATTCGTTGTGGGAATACTATTTTTTAATTCTTCTTTGGTCAAAGAATAGTCGTAAACTTTTGCAACAATATCGTTGGACACAGTCCTATTCTTTTCGCAAGACAACATCAAAAGCATTCCAGTAAGCAACAGTAAGTATTTCATTATTTATAAGACTTGCTTAGCTTCTTAACTTGACGCTTCTTAAATTTAATTTGGTATTGATTTCGAAGCGTCTTTATCCATTCTTGTTGTACTTTGTCTTGATAATCACTTTCTACATATCCTTTGACCTCTTCAAAGCTGTTCCCATTTTCTTGATACTGCTCCAAATTACGCTGATAAAATTCTTCTACCAATTCTGGCTCTCTAGCTGGCACATCCCATACATGAATTTTCATCAATTCAAAAATCTCTAGGCCATTTTGATACGATTCAAGGATTGTTTTGTATTCTTGATTTTGATCTTCTAAATGTTGGATTACATATTCTTTCAATTGTTCGTTTTTATACGCTTCAAAATAAGCTAGAGGGGTTTTTGATCTTCTGTTCTTCAAATATTCGGCAAAACCAGCTTGACGGTAAGGCTTTCCATTGATCGTAAATAAAACATCTTGCAAACTATCCAACGGTGTGTTTGTTACCCCTTTGTCTTCAAACACTTTTTTAGCAAGGATATTTACTTCTACCTTATTTTTTGCTTCCATTTTAGCAAAAGCAACTTTTTTAGGCTTACTCCCTCTAACGTCCCTCAAAATTTTCTTTTTCAACTCTTCTTTCAAAGTCTCAAAAGGAGGTATTGGTTCTTTTTGTATGAACTTTATAATGTGCCAACCATATTGTGTTTTAAAAGGTGTTGAATACGAACCTGGCTCTGACATGGCAAAAGCAACATTTTCAAATTCAATCGGTAAATTTCCTTTTTCAAAAGGTATTAAAACTCCACCTTTGGTACTACTTCCATGATCATCTGAAAACTGTTTCGCCAAGGCAGAAAAATCTTCTCCCAACTGTAATTTATTATAGACACTATCTATTTTTGATTTTTTGATTGTTTCCAAACCTGCAATCATGATATGAGCTACTTTAACTTTACCTTCAGACGCTGTCAAGTCTTCAACTTTAATCAAATGGTATCCAAATTGTGTTTTTACAGGACTTGAAACTTCACCAACAGGGGTTTTATAAGCCGCATCTTCAAAAGGATAAACCATTCTAAAGGCTGTAAAATAACCCAAGGATCCTTGGTTGGTTGCCGCACTTTTATCATCAGAATACTGTACCGCTAACGCACCAAAATCTGAACCTCCTTCTATTTTAGCCTGAAGATCTTTAACTTTCTGATACGCCTCTATGGTGTCGTTTCCTTTGCAGGCAATCAAGATATGGCTTGCTTTTATTTTGTTTTGTGTTCTGTAATAGGCCTCCTGTAATAAGTCCTCTAAAGTTTCTTCATCTGTTAAAAATGGAGCTGCCAAATCTCTTTTGTATTTGTTTAACTCTTTTTTTATTGCCGCAGAGGTATCAATCCCTTCAATTTTGGACTGTTTTAATTTTAACTTATAATCTACCATCAGCTGCAAATCTTCCTCAAAATTCTTTTCCTTCAACGAATTTGCTTCTGAATTAAAAAGCTTGGTAAATTCTGACACATAAGTAGGGTCCCCGTTGATTTCAAACAAGACCCTATCCTTTTTTTGTGCTGACGCGGAAGTCAACACAAAAAGAATTAAAATTCTAAACAAATGATTTTTCATAATGATAGCAATATAATTATAACGATATTAAACCTTCAATTTTTTCTACTGCAAGATAATTAAGAATCACCTCATCGGCGTTTTTAACATTTAGCAATATAGATAGGCTTACAAATTTCCCTGTCTTAGAAGCTCTTACGCTTATCTTCGCCTCTGAGTCCTTAAAAACACGTTTCACTTCCTCTTCTTGATTTTTGGTTGTAGGAACAATAAATTTGTAAAGGTAATCTGAAGGAAATATAGTATTATTTTCTAACTTTTCCTTTAAATCTTTATAAAACACTTCTTTTTTTGTCATCTTGCAGTTCTCCTTAATAATCAAGGTACAAAACTATAATTATTTCTTATTTTTACGACCTCGTAATCTGTTTATTTTAAATATATGTCACAAAAAATAGTACTGACAGGTGCACCTGGTACAGGGAAGACTACAGTATTGAATTTACTTCGTTCAAAAGGACACTTTTGTATGGAAGAAGTCTCCAGAGAAATCATCAAGGAGGCCGAAAAAATGGGATCAAAAAAACTATTTCTATCCCAACCTATCTTGTTTAGCAAAATCATTTTAGGAAAAAGAATCATTCAGTACCAGCAAGCGAACAAGAATGGCAAAACAAATTGTTTTTTTGACAGAGGAATGCCAGATATCACGGCATACCTCAACAGTATTCATACCCCAGTAGAAGAAACTTTTAAACAATCTAACCACAAATATCTTTACGACACGGTGTTTGTTTTTCCTCCTTGGGAACAAATTTATACAAACGATGCTGAACGATTTGAAACCTATCAAGAATCCCTTTTGATTCACAAAAAAATTGTAGAGGAATATCAAAAAACACACCCTAACATCATCATCGTTCCAAAAGGCTCACCAGAAGAAAGACTAGAATTTATATTGAAAAAAAGCCAATCTAAATAACCCTAAAAAATCACCACCTGACTCACTAAAAACCCTAATCATATTGTTTTTTTAGTGAGTTTTATGATTTTTCTACTTTTTAAAGAACCCTCAACATCCCTCTCTAACTTGACGTTGACTCTCTCTTTTATATTCCAAAAGACAAGCGTTCTCTTTTCTAATTTGACAACAATTCCACGAGGTTTTCTAGACCGTTTTGACGCTACACCTGGAAATACCCCATCAATGCATTTTTAGTTTTTTTTAAGGTATCTGTATATTTTATGCCTTAATATTATTTTTTGCGTAATTTTTTGTGTAATTTCATACGTATTACCTATCAATAGTTTTGGCTCTAAATACTAAGAGTATCCGCATATAAGACGATAAAAACACAAAACATCAAAACTTAGCCTAACCAATCGGCTTGGTGAAAAGTGTTAGAACATACTAAAGACCTAAACATCACTAATACTCATGCTTTGCCTCGTGTAATTTATGTTTTTGAGAACAAAAAGCACGAAAGGAATGCACAACTAAAAAACAATAACAACCAAAAAATAAAATCATGAAAAAAGTAAGTTTAATTTTAGTAGCCATCATGTTTTCCATAAACATTACAGCACAGACAACTCCTATTGTAAATGGGATAAACAGAGTAGGTACAGACAGTTCTAGTCCTTGGGGATATTCAAGTTTAATAGCTACCAATGCAGGTGTTGGAAGAAATGGTACCCATGCAGGTACAGGATTTGGAAATCTTCTTTTAGGATATGCTTCAGGAAACAACCTCACAGGAGGACATTGGAACAATTTTATAGGACATCATGCAGGTGCAAACACAACTTCTGGTCAAAGTAATAATTTCATAGGGTATTTCGCAGGTCAAAATAATACAACAGGGAAATACAATAACTTCATAAATGCTTTTGCCGGGACCCACAATACAACAGGAAAACACAATAACTATATAGGCTATGGTACTGGTTACAAGAACACAACAGGAATTTTTAATTCTTTTGTGGGTTCTTTAGCTGGGTATAATAATACAGGCTCAAATAACACTTTCATAGGTACATATTCTGGATATAATGCCACTGGTTCTAACAATGTTTTTTTAGGATATTTCGCAGGAAGATATGAAACAGGTAACAATAAATTACACATAGCAAATACCTCAAGCAAAACTTTAATTTACGGACAATTTGACACCAACCAAGTGGGAATCAACACCACTACAATTCCTAGTGATTATACTTTTGCAGTAAACGGTAAAATGATTACTGAAGCGGTTAAAATACAGAAAGTAACCAACTGGGCAGATTTTGTATTTACAAATACATACAACTTACCAACGCTAGAAGAAGTGGCAAAACAAATAGCAGAAAAAGGGCATTTAAAAGATATACCTAGCGCTAAAGAAGTAGCAAAAAATGGAATTGACCTCGGAGAAATAAATGCCAAACTACTACAAAAAATTGAAGAATTAACCCTTTATGTGATTCAGCAAAACAAAAGAATACAGGCTTTAGAAGAAAAACAAAAATCTTTAAACTAAAAAGTCATGAAAAAACCTAAACACATTTTTAGTTTACTGCTTTGTTGCAGTATGGCCTTTGGGCAAGAAACAGAACCCAACAATATTGATTTTTTTGAAGGCAATACATTTGTGATGGACTCTATAACAGTTGATGGAGTAACAAACCCTGACATAGGAGATAAAATGTTTCCACATGATAGAATGTTTTTTACAAGACGCGAATGTTATCCTACCCCTTCTCCTACTTGTTTATATATGACAATAACTGAATACTGCAATGATTGTTTTGGTTATGTTATTGTTACCGATTCAATTTTTGGACTTACAAGAGGTGGTACTTGTACTCTAGCAGAATGTGATTACGAAGGTGATGGGTATTATTATGTTCGAACTAGGAGACTTTTTGGCACAACTTATTACTACACCATCAATGACGATAGAGGTGGCTTTCGTATGTGGACAGAGGCAAATACAGATCCTGTTTATTATTTTTCAATAGACGAAACAATGAGTACTCCTAATATTGGTTTAGAGGCTTTTATCAACATCAGCTTTAACCCTAACACCAAAAGCATTCAAATACAAAACGACCAAAACACAACCCTCCAAAAACTTAGCCTAACAAATATTCTTGGTAAAAAAGTACTAGAGCAAAGCACAGACGTAAACAATATAGATGTTTCTGCTTTGCCAAATGGGGTGTACGTTTTACTCATAGAAAGCACCAAAGGAGTGCTTAGCAAAAAAATAATGATGCACTAAAAAACAGAAACCATGAAAA
>Ga0209555_10000432_pt1 | contig 35628 bp, 36 predicted proteins | sample SaaInl85LU_5_DNA_FD_184643 | JGI IMG/M metagenome (GOLD analysis project Ga0209555, IMG submission 184643) | Marine microbial communities from expanding oxygen minimum zones in the Saanich Inlet - ESP_85LU_5_DNA (SPAdes) (version 2) | ecosystem: Environmental > Aquatic > Marine > Intertidal... | reverse complement strand
CTCACTTGCTGGTCCTGCTACTTGACGGAGAGTCGTAGTAGTTGAACCTGAGGTGATTTGGCTAGCAGGGTGAGTTCCAGGACTTTCGTTGAAGTATGTATCAACGTAAGATCCTACAGCTACACCTGTTGAACTAAGCGTTAACGCACCAACATCAGTTGGGTTTAGTAATGCTTGTCCTACAGCATACGCCAGATAATTTTCTTCTAACGGCGTAAATTCCTTTAGGTCACCATCCGAATTCAGTATTTTTAATGGGATACTAGATGCTGACACTTTTAATCGCTCTCTTTTATAAAAGTTAATAGGATGCGTTTATTTATATAAGTTTTATCCTTGCGGATAATCAAAAGACCAGTGGATCTCTTTACGACATGCACTGGTCTTATTATAAGCTATTTATGAGTCAAAGTAAACATAAAATATACCTTGACAACAATAACTTTTCATGGTATAATATTTCTACTAGAAAGGGGAGAATAGTACTATGGTTGCATGGGCCATACGATCTCAGCTAAACTAGCAGGATTATCTAAAGTTGAGGGGAAGTCACGAAGTTCTTGACGATACGATTGCCAAGCACTTTTCTCGTCATCAGTCAAAGGGGCATCTGGGACCTGAGTCCAATCAGACGCACCGAGTTTACTATTGCGCAAAGCTCTAATGTCTTGCATGAATGCTTCAGCATCCCACTCCCAATCTGTACCATTATATATAGCGTGACGATTAGGCGGATTTCCTATGAATACAAAGGACGATCCATCCCAAAAATGAAGCATAGGATTCCAACCTATACCCATAAAGTTTTCTGTCATTCTCTCTGGTGTGACATGAACAATTGTCAAGCCGTCTGCTGTACCTTCTGGTGGCAAAGATGATTGAGGAAATTCGACTGACATAATACGGCCTGTGCTTTCCTCAATTGTAGCCACATATTTCACTACTTGTGTCATTTTACTTATTTCCTCTCATTAAATTTGTTCTGCTATCCATATACCCGTGTAATTATCATAGTAATAAGTCGGGTAAAAATTCTGTTCAGGATCCGGTTCGTCGCGATCCATATCTAAGTGATACGTATTTTGAGTTCCCCCTTCAACGTTGATGGCGGCTAGACTTCCCAAGGAATCCCAGTTAGTCCACTCTGCGCCAATATACTTCGACGAGTCGTTATTTATCAAGTCCGATGAACTCGCGCCTCCACCAAGGGAGCGCGGTGGAACAATAGAGGTTATGCGTAATCCAGCATTGTATTTTATTTTTCTAGAGTCGAATGATGATTCGCCGCTGGCCGACAACGCCTGTAGACCATATTGCCCTTCTGGTTCTACTCCGGTGACATCCTCCATAATAATATAATCGACTGTCACAGGATTATATGCTTCATTCCAAGCAAAACCATCGCCAGACCAAGCAGCATAGTCGGATGTTACAAATTTTAAGACGGTTGCTCCATGTGAGCCAGATAAAATAGATATCCCGTATCTACTGTTGATACCACCAGTATATGTAGCAGCTCCAACATACAGTCCGTTTTCATCAGATATAGGCTTGACAAAAATTCTTCTGTTCTTACCATATGGTGTACCTGCGGCAACAGAATGTCCTCTCCCCATCTTAACTATAACGTAGTTAGTTAACCCTTGGGTAGTATCCATCTGAATAATTTCATTGCCGCCGGCATCAAATGATTTTACTATTAAACCGTAACTCATTATGCAATCCTTATAGCGACGATGGTTGGTGAAATGGGAGTTGACCGCGTGTTAACTACTGTTATAGTGTCTCCAGATGCAAAAAACGTTGCCCCGAAGTACCTAACAGGAAACGATATAGCAACCTTGGTGGGGTCTCCTGCATCTATTACAGTAACAGTCGCACTTGAATTTGCGGGAACAGAAACAGCTCCGTAAAACGCTAAATTTAATAGTCGCGTCGTAGGATTAATTACTTCTGTTACCCCATCTGGTCCATATACAACTAACCCAAACTCTGAGTCAGACACGGGTGGGGTATATGTAGGAGTTTCCCCAGATCCACCTGAAATAGTACTAACTCGAGTTGATGTTCTGCTATATGTGCCTACAGATGTTCTGGTGAATTCCCCTGTAAATGTTTGGGCGGATGTTCTTGTATACGTACCACTATACCCTCTGGCATAGGTTCCTATGAATGTTCTGGTATATGTTCCGCTAAACGTACGGGCATATACTCCAGCCGACGAAGTGGTGTAAGTACCTTGATATGCTCTGGTGTAGTATCCAATATAGTTTCTAGAATAGTATCCTGTAGAATCTACAGTTCTTGTTCTAGCAAATGCTTGTATACTATTACTAGCAAAGTTTCCGATGAAATCGCCAACATAAGTTGTTGTATAGTAACCAGTACTCGGCTCAGTGTTAAACGACGCGTACGACGCTACCCTTGTACTGGCAGTGCCTTGTCTGTATCGGCTGTAATCTACAACTCTCGGTGTGCCCGAAAAATCAGCTGTACTGCCAACTCCTACTCGAGTACTAATCCTAGTGTATGTGGATGTTCGTGAATAATATGTTATTGGCATTACGGCTCAACCCCCCCACCAGAAGTAAATGATATGGAATTTACGATACCGGTGCGTGTTATGGTCCTGCTATAACTTGTTCCATAGTAAGCTGTGTAGGTAGCTGCAAAGTATGATTGGCTACCCACTCTAGAGTAATATGGAGTATAAGACAGAATTCTACTAAACAACTGGGTGAAGAATGCAGCGCTTGTTACCGATAATCTATTTCGCGTAAAGTTAGTCTCTCTAACCCCACTATAAGTTGAGAATCGGTAGGCAGTAAATGTTCTGCTGTAGTAACCAGTATAATCCCGTGCATAATTACCAACAAAAGCACGGCTGTAAAAGCCATCGAAGCTTCTAGTGTAACCACCAGAGTATGTGCTTTGTCTATCTCTCGTATAAGATGATACACGATTACGGGTAAAGTTTCTAGAGTATGAATTTTGGCTATCGGAGCTGTATGACGATACGCGATCGCGAGAGTACGTAGTAACGAAATTTCCTGCGAAAGATAATAGTCTTGAATATGATACTGTATAATCAGCCATTATAATTCCTTATGCTAGACGGCCAAATCTAACGCGTGGATTTCCACCAGCATCAAATATTTGCATTAAATCGTTTGTCATTGACATGGACCCGGCTGTAGTACTAGAGCTTATATTTAGGGTTCCTGTAACAGTAGCATTTGACAATAGAATTTGATCACCGTCAACGGTAAATGGTTTGATGGCATTATCAGAAGCGTTGACTATACCAAATTTGTCAGCTATAATTGACATATCTGCAGTAGCACCATCATTATTAAATTCTATACCAGCAACGTGACCATTTGCGTCTAAGTTTAAAGTATATCCCACTTCGACAGTAACCTCGCCTAGAGCACTGTCTACCGCATCAATTCTAGTATTAAGAGTTTGTTCAGCCGTAGCTACTGTATTGTTAATAGTTTGAGTGAGAGAATTAGTTGCGTTTTGTATAGCGGTAGTTACCTCTCCATCAGTAGCGTATGTGTTTGATACTGATGTCAGTGCTGCTTGTACGTCACCGTCAATCTCTTGTTGCAGAGAAGTAGTTGCGTTCTGTATAGCTGTGGTTAACTGGCCACTTGTAATGTATGAGTTGGATACTGTTGTCAGTGCTTCTTGTACGTCACTATCAATCTTATTACTAAGAGTTATCTCTAGTTGGGAAAGAGCGCTGAAGTTACTATCATCTGCAGCTTCGACGTCAGTTCTGAGATCTGATACTGCACCAGACACCACATCAAATAATGCTCCCGCACTGTCTAGCAGGGTTAATTTAGAATTAAGAGTCGTAATATCAGCTGATACAACACTGATTTTATCTGAGTTGACATAAATCCTTGTGTACAAATCATCAGTAATACCACCTACGGCTGCAGCGACATCGTCCGGATCAATCTCTAATCCACTGTCGATAGCATTCTGCAGAGTTACTTGGAAGCTGTCAAATCGTCCGGACAGCACTTCAAGCTCATCTGAGTTAGCTGAGGCAGATGCTACAATATTTGAAATTGCTGTTGCATTTGCTTGTATAAGAGGGGATAATGTACTGTCGAGTAATGCTAGGTCAGCAGACAGGTCTGTAATCGATTGAGAAACAACACTGATCTCATCCGAGTTAGCATTTATTCTAGTTTCTAATGTGGTTATTGCACCACCGACTGCCTGGACAATTGTAGCTGAGTCTATCTCAATACCGCCAATAAATTGGGCTTCAAGATCTACCAGACCTTGAGATAACACTTCAACCCCAGAGTCCAACACTGATATTTGTGAGGTTAGACTACTGTAAGCGGTTGACAGTGCTGATACATCTGAGTCTAGATTGGTGTAGCTAGTTGACAGATTGGTGAAGTCTTGAGCTAGTAATACAAAGCCCCCCTCAACACTATCCAACCTTGCTACTATTCCAGTCTCTGCTAAGATATCGTAGAACTGGCTAGAATCAATTGTACCGTCAATACCAACACTCAATATTAAAGACTGAATGAAGTCAGAGTCTATAATCTCTATGATTGAACTCTGATCGATGTAGTTGTTGATCGTATCGCTGTTTATGAATTGATTAATTACGCTGCTATCGATATAGTTATTAATGATATCGTTAATAGCATCGCTATCAGCAGTCCAGCTTATAAGCTCGAAGTTCTCATTCATTTTATCAACAGCAGCGTTGATGTGATCAGCTAAGTTGATTATTTGAAAAGCCATTTACAATTTCTCCACTATTTGAGAAAGCAACGACTTTATTTCTGCTATCTCTTTCTCTAAGTTATTTATTCTATCTGCTTCTTGTTGATGAGCAGCTTTTCTAGCCTTAGCTTGAGAAATACCAGCACGATCCATATTGAGGATCGCGCCAGTTCTTTTATCTCTCATGAGGTGAGTGTGACCTTTCACTTTCTGTAACATATTATACCGCCAATGCTATTGTTCTGAAGTCGCTTATAATAGGAATCTTAGAGCTGTTATTAGATTTCATAACAATCTTAGCTTGGAATATGTTAAATTGATCATCTGTGTTTATAGTGTAAGAATACTCTCTGAACACATCTCTGCTCTCATCGCTAGGTATGTCATTGTCTATGTCGACAAGAATCCACTCAGACACTTCAAGTGAAGATTCATCTGATGCAGTCTTAACGTAAACATCAAAAGCCGCAGAGCTAGGTCTATGAGCTGAGAACAATACTTTAAGCCCTACAGCAGACTCGTCAAGAATTACGGGAGTCGTAATATGCTGAGCAGCAGATCCCATATCGATTACGTTTTCTAGGGTCATCACCGAAATACGTTGAAGATCGATCATCGGCGACACTCTGTTATCAGTAGTAGATAAAGTAATGTTAAATGACATATCATCAGATGATGCTATGATCGTTGGTTTATCATTTAGGTTGAGATCGTTAAGGAACACTTGCTTAGCGGCGACAGATGAGTACGCACCATTGTACAATGGATTGTTACGGTTGCCACCAAAAGACGCTCCTGAAGTCTGAGTCACAGTTGCTGTTATACGTGTTCCGTTTGGCGTGATGTTGGCAATGTTAGGAGTCATCTCATCGATCATGATTTGCTCACTAGCGACAACCGTAGATCCACCACCCAATACAGATGAGGTAGCAGTCGTTCCTACGTTGATCTGATATCCTTCCCACGATACACTTGCTATGAGATGGCTGCCATTGATATTTGCAGCTGGAATTCCACCAATAGTACCTTGAACACCGCTAATCTCAACTTCGTCGTTTGCGTTGAAACCATGACCCTGGTGAGCAATGTGCACCAACGCACTACTCTTCTCGACCGAGATAGGGTCTAGGCCTAATGTGATTTTAGGAACTTCAACGTTAGACAATATTACGTTAGCTGTTGAATCAAACTCAGCACGGTACAACTCAAACATTAAGTCTCGTGTTTGATCGGCTGTCCACGTAGAACCATTCTGTGATAGGAATAGAGAGCCTAGAGTTGGCTGCTTATCTACTCGACCTTCACGTTGATTTGGTCCAAGGATAAATTCATAAGTCTCAGCAACATACGAGTTGTACTCGACCGATTCGGCCAATAGTACGATTGCATATTCTTCGCCTGGTGTTAAGTATACCGGCTCATCGAATTCAACATCGGTACCAGCAAACAATCTGACGTCTGCAATATCAGTCTGATCGTTCAGCGGTAACACGTTGATGTGTTGAGGCGATATAAACTTGTTAGATCCAGGAACGATGCGCGTAGTCGGTATACCGTTTTCTACAGGTCTGATCTGTACTTGCAACGGAATAGTATCGTCTTTACTCTCCATAAATATTCTAGCTTTGGTTAAGAACAATCCATTTGGATTCTCAACTTGATCAATGAAGAATGTTTGCGCTAGAGGATCGTAACGCTCTGTGATAGTTTCTACAATTCGTGTTGTACGAATAGTGCGCTGTACAGAGTCAATACGTCCAACGGATTGGTAATTAGCTCTCGATGAAGCAATTGCCATATCGTCGTCATTAATACTAACATCAAGCAATTTAAATTCTTGTTGCCCAGTGCGGAATGATAGGCTAGGTGTATTGGGTAAGAAGAACGACCCAATCAAAACACCTTCATTATCCGTCAGTAGCGGTGTAGCTCCATTCGGGTGAGCTGTCGCATTAGCGAACTCACTACCGTATTCCTTTGGATTATCAGAGAAGTGCTTGAAAGTACTTTCTTGACGAACCCAAGGCTGAACGGCTACGTTGCCGAAGAAAGCGAACATTTTAGTGTTTGGTCGTAACCCTTCTACTCGGAAATAAACTTCACGAGATCTCATGAACGGCACTACTTCAACATCTACAACTTGTTCACCCAAGAACTCTTGGATAGATCTTTCTTCAATTCTACGTCTAATTCGACGACCTGAAGTAACATCAGTTCTATCAGTACTAACCCGACGAACATTACTCTGCATAACATCTGGTAGTCGGCGTACTTCCACCCACTCATCAGAAGCTGGAGATAGGGTCATGAACCCTGTTTGAGTGATAACTGCAAACGGGTTGACGTTCATCTTACCAGTTGCTAACAACTGACTCGATAGCAATTGGTCCGAATGAGGAAGTACAGCGACTTCGCCTTTCCTAGTTGCTGAGCTTTGTCTCATAGCGAGACGCACTGAGTTCTCTCTGAAAGAAGGCATCAGCTCGCCACTTAGCGGTTCAACAGAAGCACGATAATCTGGGTCGTCTAAATCACAGAAGTTCAACGAGCTAAAGTTATCAGCTATGAATCCGGATTTGGTACGATTGTTGCCATTCTCATCTAATACTGCTAATGTTGCAGTGTCCGCTTCAAGTAAGCTAAGCGTAGTAAGCTCATACAAAGTGTCTAGTCGATTTTCCAGCTTTGCTATATCCTGCATGGTGAAACGCTTGTGCGGGATCTTGATAGTAGATAAATCGTTTTTATCTATTGTATACGCATTGAGATTGAACTGGAACAACGCCAACGATCCAGTCGGTACCTGAGGAGGACGTGGATCTAATGATGGCTCACCTTCAACTATTTGTAGGCGACCAGTACCGCGTCTACCTCTTGAATCTAGAGTGTTTGCTACCAGCATATCTATACGAGGCAAGTAATACGTAGCGTCAACGCTGATAATACTCTTGTTCCGTGGGAGAGGATTGATACTCTCTGCTTGGACCTCACCAGATAAAATCACTGGACGGAAGTCTAATACGTCCGTCAATTGCACGACGGCACCCGAAGAAGTTTTATACGACTGGATGTTACTATAATTCTGTGGATACGATTCTACACTGAAGTAGTCGCCATCGCCATGGAAATAGTGCTGGAAGGCAACAGTAAACTGGGAACCAGCTTCTGCCGTTAATCCGGATTTCAGTCTTAACTTAATTGGTCCGTAATAGTTGTCACGCTGACCACCATCGAACTCGAATGATCCGGTAACGTTATTACCGCTAGCATCGAGGACTTGAGATAGTCTAATGCCATCAGCGTAATCTAATGTAATAGCAGAAGTATCTAAGCTGCTTGCCAACGCTTGTCGTGATACCGAATAATATGTATAATTCGTGCCGTTAGTGCTACCGTTTTGAGTGTAGTACCCTGTATAGGTGCTTGCTCTTAATCGTGTATATGAAGATGCTCGTGTATACAACCCAGTGAAGTCAGTCGTTGTTCCCGGAGCCGAGAAACTCTGAGTTACAGTTCGACTAAAAGGAATTTCAAACACGCCAGGTTCACCTGGTGCCAGCGCATTTGGAACGAAAACTGTTCTGCTATACGTTTCGGTTACGTTGCGTGTATATCCAATTGCAGCATACGTGCTGGTACGTGTTCTACTAAAATCCAAGTCTCTGGTGTAGTTACCAACAAAGTCCACATAATTTAAATTTGTAGAAGTCGGAGACGTGAATGTAGTAGTAAACGTAGGTGTTTCGGCGCTTCCTCGAGTATACTGGAATCCTTCGGCGTTAATGGTTGTAATGTTTGATGCGCCGCTAGCGGTTGTGATTAACTCACCATTCCATACAATACTTGCAGCACCAGTACTATTCTCCACACGCCACATTGTAGTGCCTTGGATAAAAGTTGGTCCTTCTACCGGAGCTACACCATCACCAATTGTTACTGTCTCTTCTACATTAACGGGGATCTTTGATCTGACTCTAGGGTTAGATGCTTCATAATAATACGTTACAACATACTGGGACGTTGGTGACAAGCCCGTTATCTTGTTCGATGTAGCTGTCCAGCCAGAAGCAACGCCAACTCCAGACTCAAATATTACTGGTAAGTATGATCCATTAATGGTATCAGAAATTAATATTTCACCTTGAGCATTTGGAGTAGCTTCAATAGTACGTTGTGCGGTAAAATTGGTATCATCAATACTCTGAGGACGTGGGTTTGAAAGCGGGAATAATAATGTGTTATCGATACCGCCTAGCAAGCCAGGAGTTTGTAATACACAAGAACCGGTTGATCCAGTAATTGTAGTTACGTCTCTGAAGTTAGCGCCACTCGGCATTTGTATATTAAACAAATACAAGCGATATTCGCCGCCAACGTTTTCGATAGCACGAACGTTTGCGGTACCACCATTACCCAAGCTAACTTGACCGAACGTAGATAGTTCAGCCAATCCTGTGCTTTGGGCAGGATCGATGATAACATAATTTCCGTATTGAGCAACCACACTGTCGTTGTTTAATGTATCTGTGTCACGTGCACGTGGAATGTCTAGGATAGTTGTACCGAAATCTAATCGATATCCATCTACATAAGCCGTTCCTGGAGTGACCTCTACGCTTAGATTTAGGTCATCCTTTTCTTGCATTACAGTTTTGAATTCGTTAGCTACGTAGTCGCCAGATTCTTCTTTCGTACGAGTAGCTAGCAAGTCGCTGATGATGTTGTAATCGTCTTGCCCATCAACTTCTTTGGTAATTACACCGTTAACAATACGCGCTACGAATACGAAGTTTTCATCTTCCGACAGAGCGTCGCGTGTAGTAGGAGTTAATTCAATCTTGAATCGGTGTGCTCCTGGAGCCGAAGTGTTTGGAAAAGCTCCCTGGTTATCATACAGAGACTCGTCTTCACCTTCCGTAACAATACTTTCCACTACTTTGAAACCGAAGTCAACAGTTGGTGTAGAATTATATTTGTCAATGTAGGTGCTTTGCTGAGCTGCATGTACGAAGTGACCATCTACAAAGAAAACACCTTCGTTAACAGAGATGCTTGTTCCGGTACCTGCAGCAGGGATATCACCATCCGCGGCGACAACAAGTGGAAATGTTGTGGCTCCTACGGGTGTCAAAGTCTCGTTCGAGTTTACTCGAGCAGGTGCAGTCGTATCCGTTACAGTTGATGTGTCGACGTATTTAACATATATTGTTTGAGGATCTTGTGTTGTAGCATCGTGGTACTCTTCAATTATGAATTTAATTCCAGATGCATTCTGGTATTGTTGTCCTACAATACCGTCAGGTACTACACTACCAGCTTGTAATCTAATGTACTCACGAGAGTTGTCGATCATAGAGCCACCTGCTTTTACAGTGGCTCCTTCGCGGAAGATATTACGTCCGAAACGCGCTATCTCTTCGTGGAGTATAGATTGCAGCTCATTTAGCTCGCGAGCTTGGAGTGCTTTACCTGAGTTAAATAAAACGCGATGATAACCCTTTGCTTTATCATAAAAGTCACGGTACGTTTCTTTAAAAGTCTTATTAGTAAAATTGCTCATCGGTTATCCTAAATTGTAATCACGATTTTAATGTCTTCTTGCTGTTCAGCGTCACGTCTGATACGGTATCTATTCTCAATGTAAAGAACATCTCCGGAGCTTCTATCGATACCGTTTTTAATCTGTTGTTGATCAATAACCCCAGTGACTACTATGCCTTCCTGAGATACGCTTTCGCCGTTAGCAAAGCTGATAAAGCCCGTTGATTCGTTTTGGTGATAATGTACCAAATTGCCTTCCGATTGATTTACGTAAGCCACAGCACCTGTTTGCATGCCAGTAATCTTTTTGCCTACCTGGAACGGTGAACTATCAACTAGTTGCAACGTAGGTAATACTTTAGCAGCAACACCGGTGAATTGTATACCTGTTGGCGTAAGTGGATTCTTGAGTAATCCCATCTGACGGAACGTGTTCTCAACAAAGAAAGTTCCACCTTCTTCACCATTAGGTTTAATGTTGAACATTATGGAGCTGGTTTTTAAGTCGTTGATAGGATCGAACCCGATTCCGTTAGTATCTGTAATCACAGCACGTAAACTAGCATCAACACCATCCCCACTAACTGTGAGAGTTGCGTATGTGTAGCTATGACCATAACTTGTCATTTCGATTTTAGTGATTTGTCCGTTATTGATATACGCTGTAGCTGTCGCTCCAGTACCATCTCCATCAACGGTGACGGTAGGTGCAGTGGTAAAGCCGGATCCAGGATTAACAATCTCGGCGCGTATAATCTGTCCACCAACAGCAGCTTCCTTGACCTGGAACTGTAAGTCTTCGATTGAGTCGCCGCCAGCAAGGGACTCTTCAGGAAGATCAACAGGGATCCAGTTGGAAGAAAGATGTTGGTAGATATTTTCAGGAGTCAACGAGAACAAGAACTTCCACACGTATCCATCACCAGTCTTAAACTGCAAGGTGTGGTCTACGCCAAGAGTACCGTAGTTAGGCTCGATGGTAGAAACGTTGATCTCGCCAGTTTCAGTTATACCAGTTTCTAAACAAATGTAAACTTCCTTAGCATCGTTTAGAACATATGACGGGTATTGGGTATCACCGGAGTCACTCCAACCAGAGTAAACCATTCCAGATGACCAGTTATAACGCGCAGCAGTAAATGTTGCGCCCTCAACCTTTTTGATTGATTGTAGATTGTTACGAAACTCTTTTTCTTCCAATCTACTGTCTGTTGGATTGATTACCGTGTCTGTGTCGTTGAACACGTCAGACTTACCGATACCAATATAGTATTCGTTAGTGGTACCAATGAGATCGTTGAGCAGGTCTCTCGCGAGGTTCCTGCTCATCGTTTGTCGAATTATAGCTGGCATTTTGATATCCTGTTAAAAATCATATAACCTATTTATACGATTTTAATTAGATATCTCCAAGTTTTACTCGAACGTTTCCAGATGCGTCAAAAATCGTGATAGTTGAGTTGTTAATCTCCATACGTTGACCGCTAGCAGCTGATTTGACATCAATCTGACCAGTGACTGTTGCGTTGGACAATTTAACAACCCCTCCAGCTACTGTAAACGGTGAAACGTCACTCGTTCCATTAAAGATCTGGAATTTGTCAGCAACAACTTTAAACGCTGAACCGCCAGTACCATTATATAGCTCTACACCAGCAACACGGCCGTTAGCATCCAAGTCTACAAAGTATCGTTGTTCAACATTAGCCTGACTTCCTTCGGTAGCAGTTACACGTTGAGTCAACCCAGCAACAGCAGTAGCTGAGGCCTTATCACCTAAGTCGGATGTTAATGTTGCAATGTTGCCCTGTACAGTTGATATATCACCCTCTGTCACAGTCACTCTATTAGTGAGAGTATTGAGAGCTGTAGTAGATGCCTTTCCATTTACTGTGGTAGTTAACGAACTAACATCACTTTGCAAAGTATCCAACAGGCCAGCTTCCGAGTTGACCGTATTTGTTAAAGCGGTAAGAGCTGCAGTAGATGCCTTTCCGTTGACCGTAGTTGTAAGAGCAGATACGTCAGATTGTACAGTTGATATATCACCCTCTGTAGCAGTTACACGGTTCGTTAATGTATTGAGAGCTGTAGTAGAGGCCTTTCCGTTGACCGTAGTTGTAAGAGAAGATACGTCAGATTGTAACGTATCCAACAGACCAGCTTCTGAGTTGACTGTATTTGTTAGGGCGGTAAGAGCTGCAGCTGAGGCCTTAGTGCCAACAGTTGTAGTTAATGCTGTGACATCTGATTGTACAGTTGATATATCATCCTCTGTTGCTGTCACACGATTCGTTAATGTGTTTAGAGCAGAAGTAGATGCCTTAGTACCAACTGTTGTTGTCAATGCTGTTACGTCAGACTGTAGAGTAGCTAGACCATCGGAGTCATCATCCACTCTTGTTTCTAACGCGCTCAGAGCTGTAGTGGAAGCCTTGGTCCCTACATCAGCCGTCAACTGCGTGATATCAGATTGAACTACATCGATCTCTCCTTCAGCAGCAGTCACGCGTGTTGTTAGTGAATTGAGTGCTGTCGTTGAAGCCTTGGTTCCCACAGTACTCGTCAAGCTAGTAATGCTCTGTTGAGTAGAAGTCAAACGATCGCTATCCGCATCAACTCTGTCAGATAATGTATTGACAGCCGTAGTAGTCGCCTTACCATCAACCGTTGTACCTAAAGCGGTTATATCAGAGTTGATTGTGGTAATAGACCCTTCGGTAGCAGTCACTCGATTGGTTAAAGTATTAAGAGCAGAAGTAGATGCCTTGCCACTAACCGTAGTTGTAAGAGCAGTAACATCAGTCTGTACTGTATCGATCTCACCCTCTGCTGTTGTAACACGAGTCGTTAAAGCGTTCACAGCGCTGGTAGAAGCCTTGCCATCAACCGTAGTACCCAATGATGTAATATCAGATTGAGCTGCGGTAATGTCGCTCTCTGTCGCTGTAACGCGCGTTTCCAATGCCGACACTGCAGTCGTTGAGGCTTTGTTGTTATTCAATCCTGTAACGGAAGTTTCTAGTGTTGTGATATCTGATTGAGCAGCAGTTATATCAGTCTCTGTAGCATCAACTCGAGTCTCTAGTGCTGATACTGCAGTCGTTGAGGCCTTACCTGAGTTCAGTGTGGTAACACTAGTTTCAAGTGTAGTGATGTCCGATTGAACAGCGGTAATATCGGTCTCTGTAGCATCAACTCTTGACTGTAAACCAGAGATTGCTGTAGCCTGTGTACTTAATGTTCCTTCAACGTTAGATACGTCAGTTTCTAAAGTAGTGATATCAGACTGCGCGGTAGTGATACTACCTTCAGCCGCAGTCACACGTGACGTTAAATTGTTAACAGCAGTAGTCGAAGCCTTGCCGGAGTTCAGTGTGGTAACGCTTGTTTGTAAAGATGTTACATCAGATTGAACGGACACTAAACTTGCGCTATCTAAATCTACACGAGACGTTAGAGTTGCAACAGCAGTTTGTGTAGTCGCTAATGACGAATCTGTGTTAGATAGATCTGTTTGTAGTTGAGTAATGTCTTCCGATACAGAAGTTATGCCACCTTCAGTAGCGGTTACTCGTGATGTTAAATCGGTTAACGATGAAGCGTTAGCAGTGATAGCAGTCCAGTTAGAATCTATGCCTGATAAGTCAACCGCGTTAATTGCCGCTTCCAGTTGAGTAAGTTTAGACGCTTGAGTTGTAACAGTACCTTCTGTAGAAGTGACTCGTGTGTCTAATGATTCCAGAGCACCAGCGTTTGCTGCTATTCCGGTCAAATCCAGATCAGCTAGATCAGCAGTCAACTGAGTAACATCAGAGGCGACCGAAGTAATATCGCTGCCTTGCTGAGTTACAGTTGTTTGTAATGTGTTAATAGCCGTAGCATTTGCCGTGATACCACTTAGGTCAATATTGCCCAAGTCAGCTTGGAGTTGGGTAACATCAGAGGCGACAACCGTTAGTCGATCAGAGTCTTGATTGACTTTCGTAGTCAATGAGCTAATAGCGTTTGCATTTGCTGTGATGCCTGATAAATCGATAGCATCCAAACCAGCAGACAGTGTAGTAACCTCTTGTGAAAGAGCTGTAATGCCACTATCGTTAGATGTTACGCTGGTTTCTAATGTAGAGATGGCATCAGACAAAGCAAACAACGACGCCCCAGTATTACTATCAAGTTGTTGTAATTCTGTTGACAATGTAACAACATCAGTGGATAATGCTACAAGAGAGTCACTGTCTTGATCTACTCTAGATGTTAGTTCAGCTAGAGTTGTAGCGTTCGCTTGAATACCAGAAACGTCCAGTGCGTCAAACTCAGCTTCCAAAGCAGTAACCGATTGAGATACTGTATGAATAGAGTTTATGTTATTCTGTACTGTAGTAGAAAGTCCTTGAATAGCGGTAGCATTTGACGCAATCCCACTAAGATCAATAGACCCTAAATCAGCTTCCAAACGAGTAACATCTGAAGCAACTACAATCAAATCGCTGTCGGTGGCGGTTATGCGATTACTTAAAACGTTTTGAGCAGAAGTGTTGGCCGTAACATCATTTTGAGTATCTGTTAGAGATGCTGTTAGAGCAGTGACGTCTTGGGACAATACAACTAAAGAGGCACTATCCTGATCGACCCGAGTTTCTAGCTCAGCTAACGCTCCACCAACTGCTTGTAATATAGCGTCAGAATCAATCCCTTCTCCTAACGTCACTTCTAATGATGTAACTCTACTCGCTACTGTCGATAATGAATCACTGTCTAGATCGACGCGTGTTGTTAAAGAGTCTATAGCAGAAGCATTAGCAGCAATACCGGATAAATCTAAGGCACCGAGATCAGCTGACAGTTGAGTGACTTCCGAAGCGACTGTGCTAAGAGCATCGCTATCAGCGTCGACTCGTGTAGTCAGTGACGAAATGGCATCAGCGTTTGCTGTAATACCTGATAAGTCTATTCCTTGAAGATCGGCCGATAGCTGAGTGACCTCGGAAGCTATGATCGATACATCACTATCCGTAGCCGTGATCTGGGTTTGTAAATTGTTTATTGCACCAGCTGTAGCTGTAACAGCCTCACCCGCCACATCTATATTATTCACTTGAGTTTGAAGTGATGTAATATCAGCAGCGTTAGATATGATACTCGCTTCAGTTGAAGTTACTCGAGTCGTTAGTGAGCTAACAGATGTTGCGGACGCTGCTCGACCATCTAAGTCATTCAAGTCAACGGCAAGTTGTGTAACATCTTGAGCCAACGTAGTCAGCTCGCTATCCGTTTGGATTACAGCTGTCTCTAAAGCATCGATCGCGGTAGCGTTTGCACCAATACCTGATAAGTCAATGCCCTGCAAGTTAGCTTCGAGGGTTGTGATATCAGAAGCTAGAGAAGCTACACTTGAATCGGTAGCATCTATTCGTGTAGTGAGCGCTTGCTCGGCGGTAGCAATTAAATCAGAAACATAGCTCGAATCCAGACCAGCATTTGCTAGAGCAGCTTCTAATGTGGTGATGTCTTGTGCTAATATAGCAATTGCACTGTCACCCTGTTCTATTAGAGTGCGCAGCTCATCACGAGCAGCTGCTGTTCCTGATAATAGGAAGTCTGAATCAATGGCGTTGACAACTGTTTCTAGTTGAGTTAATCGTGACGATTCAGAAACTAGTCTGTCGCTATCAAGATCAACTCGTGCGGTCAATGATCCTAATGCATCACTGGTAGCTGTGAGGTTTGTCGCTTGATCCGTTAGAGAAGCAGACAGTGCAGTAACATCTTGTGATAAGGCCGTCAGGTCACCATCATTAGATGTGATCTGAGTTTGTAAGTTGTTAATCGCTGACGCATTGGCTTGTTGTGCCTGGCCAGAGATGTCTAGGCTTTCAAAGTCGGTTGTTAACTGAGTTACTTGTTGCGACAATGATTGTAACGCAGCGCTATCATCATCGATCCGAGTGGTAAGTGCTTGTTGGGCAGTAGCTACTGATGATGTAATATCGCCCGATAAAGTAGCTTCTAGATTAAGTATATCTTGTGCTAATACTTGGACGTCGCTATCCGTAGCCGTTATTTGGCTAGTTAACGTACTTTCTACATTAGAAGTAGCAGCAACAATGTCATTACTGACTTGAGTTTGTAATAAGGTAACTTGTTGGGATAGGGCTACTAGCGAATCGCTGTCGAGATCTATACGCGTGTTGACGCTATTGAATAAATCTGCGGTGGCTTGTAGAACATCGCTGTCGATATCAAGCGAGTTGAGATCTGATGATAGCTGAGTAACCTGAGAAGCTAAAGTAACTAGTGAGTCGCTGTCTTGGTTGATACGCGAGGTGAGAGCAGCGATTGCACTATTGGTAGCGGATACTATGAAATCAGAATCGATTAGATCTAATGCTGCACCAAGTGCCACGATATCTTGGGATAGTGTGCTTACTGATGAGTCGGTGGCTACTACCTGAGAAGACAGAGTGTTGAAATTATTAGTAAGCGCTTGAAGCAGATCGCTATCAGCTGCCAGTCTAGCATTGAGCTCTACAACAGCAACAGCAACAGCAGCTTGGACATCAGAATCACTAACACCCGTCTCAGCATTCTGTAACGTGGTGACGGTAGCAGCTATATCAGAAAGTTGTTGTTCGTTTAACTCTAGAGTAGCGGCTAATTGAGCTACCTGAAAAGCGTTGACCGCAATATCGCTATCAATCATTGCAAGGTCGCTATCAGTACCTACAACATCTTGTTGCAGTTGCACCAATATAGAGTCATGCTGAGTTATCCGATTACCCAATTGAGTGACACTAGGATCACCAGCAATATCGATTGCTCCTGGTTGGGATATTTGTTGATTAACTGTATCAAGTATTAAAGTAGACAGTGCTTCAGGCGTGATGCCATCACCCAGTGATACTAACCCGTACAGTTCGGAAAAGTTTTGGTTGATCTTGAGGGTAGCTTCACGTAGCGTATCACCGCTTCCGTCATTAGAACCTTGCCCTGCGTTAAGAATAAGTCTGGCCATTTTAATTCTCTTTAATTATGGGTATCTTCGTCTAAGGTAGTTAAGTCGCTCGACGCATCTAAGAATGCATCTAGTGTGGCTGGGGTATTCAAATCAACCAAATCAGCTAATGTATTAAATCCAAGGACTTGTAGAGTCTCGAAGGATTCATCTTGATAATCTGACATTAATGGAACCGAGCTAATGATAATATCAGCATCTGCAACATCAGTTTCTCTCATGGTAAGTAAGGCATATTCTGGATCTACATCGATCTCAACAGCATTACCTATAACAATAGGATAGTTAGGTATTTCTAGTGGATCACTAGGAGCCCCTGCGCTAACTTGCATATCAGCATCCGACTGCGTTACAACCTCAGCTGACAGATGCCAACCAGCTGGATGTATAAACTTCTTGTATAGAGCTTCGTAATCAGCTAACGATAATCCAGTCTTAATAAGAATGGAGAATATCTGATATTTTTTATCGTCTTGTATAAAGTCTAAATGCTGTGGTCCGATCTGACTGGTACTATTGAGTACAAATATATTTCTCTTCGGATATTGGATCTCAACATTTTCTTTGTAGAACGACTTGAAGAACTGCTCAGCTGATATCTGGGTTCCTTTGGCTCGGTATAATGCACATACCAATTTAGTCATTAGTCTAGGGTTAGCGCCAAATTGAGTATGGTCTAAACCGTTGCCGATCTCATATAGAAGATAATCTAGATATTCGACAGAGGTAGATGATATGTCTCGAATGTCGAATAGACTACGAATGGTCTCATCGAATGATACAGATTCCTCACCAGTGTACTCGTAGTAAGTTTCTAGGAACGAAATTAACGATGGGTACTCTTGAGCATAAAATTCAGGCAATATATGAGAAACAATACTGCGATGAAACTTGGTCGAAAGTCGCCTTGTATTATTTCTAAACACAGCCATTATACGTCCTCTCTCTTACCATTAACGTTGAGAGTATTAGAGTCTAACGATACAATGAAATTTCTTGGTGGCGAAATAGTGCTTGGGTTAGCTGGGATAGCGCTAACCTTCAGCAGGGTGCTCTCTTGTATATTAAGAGCATTAATGTAAACAGTTCCTGTCGCCCCATCATAATACCCTATGTTGTTCAAGATCGGGGTATTGGATGTATTAAATAGTTGCAATCTATTAGAGCCAAGTTCGTTTTTAATTAACACTAGCTGGTCATTACTTCTAAAGGTAGACGTAGTGATAATATGATTATCTTTGTCTGGTGAAGCCAGCATTACTGGATAATTTAATACATAATCTCGCTCTATACCAACAATCATATCTTCAAGACGTTGCTGTATCTTAACATCAACTCTAGAGTTAAGGATGGCTTGGGAAAAATCGTCGATGCGTGATAGCAATCTAGAGCGTCTAAATGTAGTGTTGAATGTATTTAAGTTATCCACGAAGTAATCTTGGACCAATTGACTAACATTAACCTCTAGGGATTGTGCTGTTGTACTTGTCTTGGAAGGATCTATGTTAAAGTGGACGTCCAGCTCAAGGAAAGATTCGTTAGGATCAACAAACTCGGTATCAATAGACATGATCGATATATTGGATGTTAGCTGGTCATTAATAATCTGCTTGACTTCCTGCTGAGCTAAATCACTCAACCCTTGCTTGAACTTTAACGATACGTATACCGATCCGTATTTTGGCGGATCGTTATCCTGTCCACCCCAAGCAACAACATCATCTAAGTATTGTGAGAACGTTGACTTAATCAGAGTTTCATAATCCTGCGCAGTAACTAATCTTTTTTGTGTAGCATGAAGCGCAGGAGCATTCCGCTTGATCGATGTGGTAGACTCCTTACTAGACCCTCCAGCTGCCTCTATTACCGAGTTAACTATAATAGGATATTCGACCCCATTGATCGATAATAGGCTTCCTAGGAAGATTGAGGCAGTATTAGCCGCAGCTCCTTTAGTCGACAAATACTCAACTCGGATTTTATTTCCTGCTACTGGAGCTCTACCTAACACATTACCATCACCAAAGAATAGCTCATAATGACCATTAGCAACTTCGCGTAACATGTATACAGTTGAGGTTTCGTTGACTGTTAATGCTTTGTCGATATTAACGTAAGGAGTGTAGTTTACGGTATTGAAATTGTCAAACACTTTGACCACTACCGTTGAGCTGTCTAAGTTCTCGTCTGGAATAACAAATACTTGATCATCGTCATCTGCGCCTACTACGAAGGTTCTTGCTTTTGGCTCACCCTGCTTAACCTCAACGTCGAACGTATACGTACCATCAACCTTTGGAGCTGATACGTTATTGACTGTTCGGAATATGTACGATATTTCATCAACGTCTGCTCTGAATTGTGTGTATTCTGGCATTACGACTCTGCTCGGTCCACTCGGAGCTTCAACAGTTACATTCAAGTATGCAGTTGGAGCGGTAGACGACTTTGGATAATATCCAAGCGCTTCAGCATGTTGTAGTACAGAAGATCGTAACTGGGCAGTCGACAGAAACGATTCGTTGATTGCCATATTGGCAGTCAAGCCATTAATATGAGTGTTGTATGCGAGTACATCAAGAATGTTGGATAGACCACTAGCCTCGAAGTTGTAGTCAGCGAACTCATCACTTTGTTTAAAGTAAGTCTTTAGTTTATTTTTGATCTTATCAAAATCTAAATCAGATGTTGAAATTGACATTTATCGTATCCTCGCAATAGTTACTGTCACTGAAACGTCTTCGAGTGTATTAACAACCCTGAAATTGACAGTAACATTGGCAGAATTATAATCTGGTGAAAATTTAGCTGTAACGTCTAACACTCTTGCTCTTGGCTCATAGTTACCGATCGCTTCACGTACCACTTGCTCCACATCACTTTCATCGGTCTCCGTATCCAGAGAGAAGATCAGTCGCTGTAATCGAGAACCAAAGTATGGCTGAAACGGCTTTTCACCTCTATTAGTGAGCAACAGGTTACGCACAGCCTGCTTAACCGCAGCTGCGTCCGTCTTCTTGTAAACGTCACCTGAAGGTCTCTTTTCGAACGAGCAATCAACGTCCTTGTAAGTTCTTGACTTACTGGCGGTGATTGGCTTGTTCAACAAGTTACCATCTTCTATAGAAAATGCTTTTGCCATAATCGTGTTAAACTCTTTTTTCTTTATTTATACTGATAAAGTGAAGGTGGTTGGTATCCCTAGCAGTTTTAATACCTCGCAAAAATCGAGATCTAATAACGCCAGCAGTTTGTCCAAACCAATCTTCTCTAAAAACTTCTTGATCTTTCTAATCCACGCATTGATCAACTCTTTCTGCCACTGAGCAAACCACTCTTTAGCCTGTCTCATTAGATCAGCAATTCGTTCCTCGCCGTTTAAGACATTTTCGTCAATCGGACCACCTATTATATCAATAAGTTTCTTGCCGAAGATCTCTACCTGTTCGAGCTCACCAATGATGTAGCCAGTTATACTGAAGTTCTTTATATCTTCCTCCAGCTGTTTTACTTTAGCTTCAAAATCTTCGATCTCTCCTTCGACCTGCTCCACGAGCTCATTGAGTTGATTCTCAAGGTCTTGAATGAAGTCTCGCGCCTCCTGTTCCAGTCTTTCTATCTGCATCTGGATAAATTCTTCCAGATCGAAATCTAGTAACGCAGGTAGGTCGGGCAGCCCTAACGCTTCCCATATCTCCTTGAACTTATCGATCAGTTTCTCAAATGCCTTCCACAAAGCATTAGTACACCACTCCATGATCTCGTTCTTGATATACTGCCAAGTGTATTTGGCTCTCCACTCATCACATTTAGTTTGCCACCTGCCATTAAATAGATCTGTAAATGGTTCGGGTAACTCAGGGATCTTTTCTATAATCTGGGTTTTAATTCGCTGCTGTTCTTCTTCAGTGAATATTTTAAGAACGTTTATTTCAATGCCAAGGACAACAATATTGAAGTCGATTGGGATTAGCTTGCTAATCATTTCAAGCATTTTAACAGGAATAAAGATATGGAAGTCTTGTATCAACTCATCCCAACAATCCTTAGCTTCCTTCTGCCAATTGCGGATCTTACCCTTTTCCCAGTATGGCGACAATACTTCGGCAAACATATCCATCAAGTCTTCGATGTCTTTTATCAAAGCATTTACTTGCTCGACGACATCTTCCGCTAACTCTTCAGCTCGCTCGATCAGCTGCTGTTTAAGTTTTGCGGGGATCTGTGCGATCTGATTGAATACGTTGGTAATATCAGCCTTGGTAGGTAGGCGATCGCATGGTACTTCTATTTCTATTGTCAGGATCGAAGTATCAAACCCTAGTGCAGCAAGAGCAGCAAGACCGTCTGGACTAGTTGATTTAAAATTATTTTGAGGAATTTTAGGTACGATGGAGTCTACCGGATTAGCGATAGTAGGGAGGTTTTTTAATATTATCTCGCTTTGATCTATTCCGGTGCTACCTGTCAACATTCTAACAGGCTTGTTTCCCATATAGAGACTTTCGACAGGTCGATTGCCGAGATAGATTTTATTGATTGCCGCCACTAGGGTTGCTCGGACTCACTGACAATGAAATACAATATCTGATCGTCGTGCTCATCATAAGCGTCATACTCTGCCTGAGTACCAGTCCAGATACCTTTAGCGCCACCGTAGATAGCACCGGTAGCGTTAGGATTCTGATCCTTTACTACATCAGCTTCTACTGCCATAATGTCAAAACTTAATTGAGCCATAATTTATCCTATGAGTTTAATTTTATGTTTTCGCTAGCGTTGATATCAACATTCTTAGCGGTGACTGTAACATCTTTAAGACAATTAATAGCCGCATTACCTTGTACTAGAATAGAAACGTCTCCTCTAACTATGAGGACATCATCTTTTTCTATTACTGTAACTCGCGAGCCATCAGCCTGCAATTGATAGAAAGTACCTGAGCGATGTTGTTCACGGATGCGCTCACTGCCCTCTGTATCATCGTATTCTTTATAGTGGCCGGATTGTGTTTCGTACACTTTGTTCAGTGGATAGTTATCTACTGCTTTCGAATTAGTGTCTTCCTTTTTAGGAATGCATCCAAGCACCAACGGTAGCTGCGAGTTTTGTCCGTCTAGGAATATGCCGAATACTTGGGTGTCAACTAAGATTCCTAAATTCTGTCCTACTCCCTTATGAATACCAGTTGTCACAGGAACAGTTATCTGAGCCCACGGTAAGTACTCATCATCTATATTATCGTACACACCGAGCGCACGAACTTTAACGCGACCGAGCTTCAGTGGATCATTTTTAACGTCGACAACATGACCTACGAACCAACGTACGGAGTCGCCATAATAATCAACATAAGTCTTGGGTATCATACATCACCATTCGATATTTTAACGCACGTTAAAGCTATAGTATACGAATCTCTAGAGATAGAATGCTTGGCGGAATATATCAAGTAGTCGCCAGACTTCTTTTTATCGAACCTATTTTTGCTCTTACCTTCATCATTTAAATTAGCTGGAAATTTAACTTCCAGTTTATTTCCTATAGTACTGTTGCCTTCTATTTGTAGGAAGTCAATACCATTAACAATGATACTCAACGGCTGCTTCTTGATCAGACCATCCATCGCTCGTTGGGTCGAGTTTAGTTTATACTCTCCAGCGCTTGAGCTTTGACTGTATGAATCGAATCCGTCAAATGCTTCACTACTCATTATCTGTGTTATGAGACGACTCTGAATCTTGCCGTACGGAGTACCGTTGTCTTTATAGTCTGTGGTAAACAACGGATTCTTTTTAATCAAATCGTCCCCTACCAATGTATCAGTCACTTCACTCATATTGTGCTCATGATTAACCACCTTATTAGAAGTGACATCAATGAACTGATGAGTGGCTCCAACAAGACCACGATCGATTAAGCTATATAAGTTATCAGTATCTTTCACTTGATAATCTAATATAACTCGTCGACGGGATGTGTCATCGTAATTTTCATCTGGTGAAGGTATTGCTGATTCTGTAAATGTATATGGCGCGCCAGCATTGATTGCTGGTTTTTCCAGCATAGTCTTGAGGTCGACTAGGAACAGCTCTTCTCCACCAAAGTACGAATACAAGTAGAATGGATATCCTTTCTCCGTACTTAGCTTGTTCTTAATCCAAGAAATAGCATTGAGTGGAGTGAGATTAGGAACAATCAACTTCATCTTTTGCGGAGGTTCAGTACTGGCTCGTATCGTGGTATCAAGGAACTCAGTAGCTATCTTAGCCATGATCGACGTTGGTTTACCACTATATGCCTTATTAACATTTTGTAGGTTAGAGCGGTAGTTAACGGTCTGAATTAAGTGTAGTGCTACTAGCTCGTTCGTCTCATTGCCTTTAGCTGTTGTTATCACTTTGTCAATATAGAATTGAATTTCTACAGGAACCGCTATATCCGTATTAGCCTTGATAGTAATGTCGACGGTTTCCGCGCCACTAATATTAAGAGACGACATGATGTTGTCGCCATCAGTGAATGTCAGTACTGCAGAGACATATGGTTTATCCACATGCTCAAATATATCAATATCAGAAACAACGTTCTTTATATCGACTTGAGTCGGGTTTGAAGGACTCTTTAGCACCACCCCTTCTATCAGTATAGCGGTGGCTTTTTCTATAGCAACACTACTCATTATGAGCTCACGGCTTGGTTAAACAGAGATACTACCCTGCTGACCGCAGAAGGTTTTAGAACATTTATCTGTTTGAGCTTATCGTTTTCCTGCACATAATATTCCAAGTTGGTCACACGAACCTGACCTTCACCTTCTCCAGTAAACGGTAAATAGTCTACCAACTCTCCGTCTATAGCATGATAGCGGGCAGCTAAGTGTTCAGGGGTATAGTACTCTGCGGTGATAGTTTCATTGGTATCGACAGACGTAATTAGGTCTCCGTTGACTATATCGCTTGAAGCGTATGCAACAGGAACATACTCATCACCCTGCTTCTTTCGCAGATTACCAATAGTGATATCTCCTAGCTTGAGGTTGCGATAAATTATATCTGCATGCAACCCAGATCTATTACACTTAATTGTCTCGCCCACTGTGAGCTTGTCATGAACCACGTCATGAGTATGAATAACAAAGTCTGGGAAGTCTTTTTTAGCTTTAGCTAGAAGCTCGAATTGATCTAGAGGCCATCCCTTTTCACGAAGGTCATCATTGATCATAAACAGAACCCAATATAGGTTTGGATCTTTGTACAGCTTGAAAGCTACCTGGTCAGGTCGCTCCCCTGTTATAATATGATACTTCTGGTAGAACGCTCCATTGTTCTTGATATCATCCATCACTTGAGCGTATACGGCAAGGTTTTGAGTCCGTGCAATCTTACCGTCGCCGAATGAATATAGAGTCTTTGGAAAGAAACTGAAGTATGGCATATTAATATCCTTGAGTAATAGAACGACGGTCTAATGTCTTCTCTTCGATGAAGGTCAACGTTAGATCTATTTCGACCGGCTTACCATCTTTGTGAAATGCCATCGAGCCTGGATTGTAGTTAGTAGCGATACCTCTCAGGAAGCATTTTTGGAATTTATGTCCAACCTGAACTTCCCCTGTTTTAGTTTTATACTTAACTTGGATATCAAATAAGTCGGGGAACTTGTACCCCAACGCAACCGAAGCCCCAACAGACTCACCGCCGACATCAACACTGCCCTCTGCACCTAGAGTCTCTGGGTATGCAGCGAAGCGGAATCTTCTTATAATGTCTTCAACTACTTTGGATTCCTCTTTAGACTTTGGTATAAATTTAAACTGGAAGGTAAATTCTCGTAAAGCTACCCCTTTGAATGAAGAACGCACATTGGGATTGATGGTTACGCCGGCAGCAATAGAAGCACCCTCTTGGATAGCTCCCGCTCCAGGAACCTTACTCAACCCACGAATTAATGCTAATCTAGCTAAATCTCCAGTTTTAGCGCCGCCACTAAATGTATCAGATACTGACTTGAATCCTTGGGTAACGGCTGCATCTAATGCGTTGAGTATATTGCCGCCTTGTCCAACCATAGTCTCACCGAGAGCTCCAACAGCACCGAGCGAAGGAGTATCGTATTGTAGACCATCGTTGAATGTTAATGCTGTTGGCAGGTATAGAGTAACAGGATCACCTTTACCGATCACACGTCTTGGAGTGATAACACCTTCTTGAGTTGGATCCTCACCGTCAATACTAGCTGTGTCTGTGTTGTCGCCATCACCAGTAAATACGTCCACCACCGCATCAATCAGATCACCACCAAGGCTTGATAAAGTGTCGAAGAACCCGCCACCACTCTCTTCGCTAGCAGCTTTAACTTTTTCAGTAGATGCACTTACGCCATCTTTCAATGCTTGTTGGGTAGCCTCTCCAAAAGTAGGAGCTTCAATTTCGTACTGACTAAACTTTATGAACCCTTGATACCGGTCGACATGTTCGACAGGATATCTTAGTGGACCATTTAGAATGTCATCTGGATTGAGAGGGGGCTCAGACGATTTGTTCAGGATCTCTTGTTCCTGTTCGGCTTGAGTATCGCCCTCTGCAGCTGCAGGAGTACCCGCATCTTTTTCAGCTTCTAATGCCATAGTAGATCTCGCTATAAATACTTGTTAACTATTTATAACTAAAAATAAGAATGAGAACATATAAAGGTAGGTACAAGCCAAAGAACCCGGACAAGTATGTAGGTGACGTTAACACAATTGTTTATAGAAGCATGTGGGAACGTCACGTTATGAAGTGGTGCGACGACAACTCCAATGTTTCGGGTTGGGTGTCAGAAGAAGTTGTTATACCGTACATATGTCAAACCGACAAAAGACCCCATCGGTACTTTATGGACTTTGCTATTCAGTTTACTGACGGTAAGAAGATCCTTGTTGAAGTTAAGCCATTTAAAGAAACACAACGACCAGAAAACAAACAAGGTAAGCGTCGCCAAACCTTACTCAACGAGAGTATGACTTATATTAAGAACCAGTCTAAATGGCATGCAGCACAACAGTATGCACTCGATCGTGGATGGCATTTTGAGATATGGACGGAAAAGGAATTGACTGCTTTGGGGATCATGCCAAAGTCGACTCAGAAGCCTAAAGGAAGGGCTGCTCTCAAACCACTAAGAAAGTTCTCGCGAAAGAAACCTAAAAAATAGGTATAAATACCTTTATAATTTCTAACGGAGACACTGGTGTCTAATCTTTTTAACAAGCTAGAGATAGAAGCATTCCGCGCTGGTATTACTCCGCGAACACAAGAGTCGCGTAAGTGGTTCATGAATAAAATCAAGAACATGCGTAGTATCAACCGTGAGCAGCTGATGAAGACTGATCCTCTTAAACCTAAGGGTAGTGAAGTAGTCGGCTCAATGTATATGTTCTTCTATGACCCTAAGCATAAAGACACGCTGCCGTACTACGATAGATTTCCACTAGTAGTAGTGATTGGTCCAGCTGAGGGTGGGTTCCTGGGGTTGAACCTACATTACCTGCCTCCACAACTGAGAGCAAAGCTACTTGATGGATTGATGGATATCACAACGGATAAGAAGTTCACTAACTCAACCAGGTTCAAAGCCTCGTATAAGTTATTGGCAGCATCAGCAAAGTTGAAGTATTTCAAGCCGTGTGTTAAGCACTACCTCAGCGATCATGTGCAAGGTCAATTTGCGTTGGTGCCTGCTCCAGAGTGGGAGATTGCTACATTTCTTCCAACAGCTGATTTCCGTAAGGCAAGTAACTTTAAAGTATACAGCGACAGTAAGAGAATGATCAATGGCTAGTATAGAACAACTAAAAACACAGGTTAGCAGAGCAAAAGGTCTAGCAATGACCAATCAGTTTGCTGTGCAACTACCTAGCATCGGTAGGTTTACCGGCCGTACTCTTAACTTGATGTGTAAGAGTGTTACTATGCCTGGTAAGCAGATTACCACTAAAGAGCTGCCTATTGGGTTGTTCAACGAGAAGATCGTAGATGGTTTCTTAGTCGATGACGTATCAATGACGTTCTACGTTCTCAACGATTATCATACTAAGCTGTATTTCGATGAATGGCGTAAATTGATGGTTGATGAGAAGCGAGGAGAGGTGGGGTATAAAAAGGACTACGCTAAACGCGTTACTATCCACCAACTACGTAAACCAGATGGCACAGGTATCCTCGGTCAAGAGTATAGCAAAGAAATAAGTATTGGTGGTATATTCAACATCGGATTTGACTTCTTCGCAAACTCGATATATACGGTCGAGCTAAACGATGCATTTCCAACGTCATTATCAGCAATTGAGTTATCGAACGATCCAGATGGGTTGGTTGAGATGACGGTCCAGTTCTCTTATACAAACTGGAAAGTGAAGCAAGATTTATTATCAACGTTGAACCGAGGATTGAAGTTCGACATTTAACAACAATAGGGTTATAAAATGGCATTACCGATATTAAACTCGACACCGAGTTATGAAGTGACTATTCCTTCTACTGGACAACTAGTGACATACCGTCCGTTTTTAGTGAAGGAACAAAAGAACTTATTGATTGCACTTGAGACACAAGATCGCAAGGATTTGCTTCGAGCAATTACACGAACTATTAAGGCGTGTGTTGAGGTCGATGTAAAGACACAGCTGACGACATTTGACGTGGATTATCTATTTACGATGATCCGATCTAAGTCGGTAGGTGAGACAATCGAGATTCAATTGCCTTGCTCAGAATGTCAAGCTGACAATGTAATGAAGGTTGAGCTTGATAGTGTACAGATCGCTAATCCTGTAGTAGATCCTATTGTACAGGTTAGTCAGAGCATCGCGATTAAAATGCGATACCCTACTTACGAAGAGTTTTTGGATAATGCTGCTTTAGTGGGAGCAAAATCCCAAGCTGAGATTATTTTTGAATTGATGTTGATTTGCATGGATTCGGTACACACTGATGATGAGCGGATTGATTTGAAACAAGAGTCGCGTGAAGATGTAGTGTCTTTCGTTGAATCTATGACTACATCACAGTATGAAATGCTAGCTTCTTTTATTAACGGCATACCGTTTGTATACAAAGATATTGAATACAAGTGTAAAAGCTGTGGACACGACAACGTGAGAACGTTGAAGGGGATGGATGATTTTTTTTAATCAACCTCTCCCATGATAACTTGGCGAATTATTATCAGGTCAATTTCCAGCTAATGAATAATTACAATTATTCGCTAGAAGAGGTTGAAATGATGATGCCTTGGGAGAGGGAGATATATCTCACGATGTTAATAGAAGATATTAAAGAACGAACCGAAAGGTCAAAACGAAAAGGTCAATAACAAATGTCATTCTCAAAACTAGTCGAGGAGATGAAGGAGTCTAATTATATTGCTGCTGAGAATAATCATATTATCGGCAATATACATGAACACCTTCAAAGCGAGTCTATAAAGCAAGAGCAAAATAGACTCGACGACTTAGAGAATCAACGCGACGCCGGTGAAGGATCCGGGGGTAGCGGTGCGTCCTCTGGATCTGGTTCCTCAGGTGGAGGTGCAAGACCAGAAGGCAGCATGAAAAAAGCTCTGGCTGCTGGTGTTGGAGTTGCGGCTAAAGGTGTCGGAATGGGCGTTGGGCTCGCTGCGATGGGCTTTGGTATTGGTGGGTTCTTTACCGGTCTTGCTTTGGGCGATAAAGCTCAAGCATTGATTGGTACTGACATGCAGGCGACCAAGAGAAATATGATTACTCTTGGTGAAGCGTTCGATGAAACTCCAGAGCGCGGTCTTATGATCATGGGCGGTATCATGGCTGGTGGTGGTATCCTCGGCGCGCTAGCAGGTGTTGGCAATGCGGCTAAAGCTGCTCTTGGTATGACGGCAATGGGTGCTGGTATCGGCGGTTTCTTTGCTGGTCTAGCTCTTGGCGACAAAGGCATGAGTTTCTTGAATACTGACGGTACCTCGCTTAAAACTACGATGATAGCTCTCGGTGAAGGACTCAATGCTTTCTCTGGTAAGTCATTAATTGCGTTGGGCGCATTATTCGCAGCAGGAGCGGTGATTGGAGCTAACCCTTTATTAGTACCAATGATGGCCAATATGGGCGCAGCTACCGCAGCATTCTTTGGTGGGTTTGCTGGTATAGGTGAATTAATCTCTAAGATGGGTATCACTGGCGAAGAACTTGGTCCTCTACTGAAAAATGTTGCCGACGGACTCAATCCGTTAACGGAACTTGACGGTGCAAACCTAATAGCTGTTGGTGCTGGTATGTCTGCCATTGGAGCTGGTATGGCATTGTTATATGGCGCTAAAGGGATTGGCGTTATAGGTGACCTAGCAGGCAAAGCATTAGACTTTATATTTGGTAAAAGCGAAGACGATGACATCTTCACTCAAACAGCGAACAACTTAAAGAAACTCAACATCGGTGACGCTACCATACAAAACGTTGATAGACTGGCTAGCTCGTTCATGAATCTTGGCTCAGGCATCAATGCAATTAACAATGTAAACTTCGATCACTATTCAGATCAAATGGAGTCGTTCGCCAAAGCAACAGCTAAGACGATATATTTGATGAATGCCATGTGGGAAGGAAGTACAGTCGGCTCAGGTTGGTTTGACGGATTGCCAGAGATGGATTTCAAGCCTGGATTGAAGTCAGGTCAGATCGACGACGTTACTGCTAAGCTAACGGGTATTAGTAAGATTGCTGGTGTACAACCTAATCAGTCAGGACAGACAATCAACAACTCTACTACAGAGATGAATTCTGTATCAAATAATCAAGCACCAATAGTAGTTAGCGCTCCATCAACCACCAATGTTAGCAATGGCTCAATGGCAGTCTCTTGGGGTGGTGGTATTTCTACTATGGATTCTTTCGACCAAGGTACCAGATAAAAAAAAGCCACCCGAAGGTGGCTAAAGGACATCAGGGGGGACTGAATTGTTAGTCTTGCTGAGCCATCTGAGCGAAGTATGACAAGGTGTCGTCTTCGTCAGCGGATGCAATAGCCGCTGCAGGTTCAGCTGATACTATGGTCGGTTCGTTAGCTTCACGAATAGGAGCCACTTCTGCTGATTGAGCAATCGCTTCGTTTCTCAGCGTAGCACCTGTACCGGTAGCCATACCTAGAACAGTTTCCAATCGAGACTTCAATTCCTCGTAGCTCTTGAACCACTTAGGATCATGTGCTCCAGGGAAGTCAGGAGTAACGAACTCATTGAGATCATACATCGAATTGTAGGTAGACTCTAATCGAGCATCATCGCCCTCGAACAATGCAGCTGGAGCTTTGAACCCAGACTTGTCATAGTTACGATAGCCTTCCACCTTACGAATCTTCAATTCAAAGTCAGCACCTTTCCAGAAGTCGAATGGATTGACAGGAGTCTCTCCAGGGAATTCTGGCTGCATCATATCCATGATCTTATCGAAGATCTTCTTACCAAACTCATACAACATAACTTTACCGTTATTTGCTGGGTTAGCAGGATCGTTGACAATTAGAACGTTGGCGATATAGTGCAGTCGACGCTTCTGACGACGTACAGTTTCTTTATCTTCTTCGTTACCACTATTCCACAAACGAGAGTTCATTTCACCTAGTGGGTCAGCTTGACCAATAGTTGTTAGTGAGCGCTCGATATACCACTGACCGGTCGGACCTTTGAATGCGTGATCCCAGTATCGTACCCACGGAAGATCTTGACCTTCACCTGCAGGCAAGAAACGCAATACAGCATAGCCGTTACCACTGTCATCAACAGTTGGCTTCCATTTACGATCGTCTTGGTATTTGTTAGTAGATGTTTGATTAGCACCTGATGCTTCTTGGGCAGCTGATACTAAAGAGTTGATGTCCATAGACTTGGACTTTAGATTTGCAAAAGACATATTGTATAACCTCGTATGTATTGTATGTGCTTAAATATTTTTGTATAACAGTTGTATTATATTGTATATTGACTAATAAGTCAACTATATTTATACATTCCTAACCAGGCAACTAGAACCTTTCTTGTGCCCAATTCGACTTTTTGTGCTTCATGATTAATATTTGATTTGAAGATAATAGTCTCGCCTACCTGCAAATTGATTGGCTCACTATCCCCGACCTGTAATGCACCACCACGTAGATCATCCGTCTTATCAAGAAGAGTGACCGTAGTCCAAATTCGATGGTACTTCAGATGTTCCTCACGGAAAGTATCTCGGTGACGTTTGAAATAGTCACCTTGATTATAGATCAGGAAGTCGAACTGATTAACCATGGTGCCGTCATCTATACGAGCCTCAATAATATCCCCAATCTCCGGAAACAACTTAGGATCAATACGTACACCTGTAGTCTTACGCATACTTGGATCATAAGTGTTTTTACCTTTAGTGGTTACACCAGTACGATACTGATAAGCAGTATCACCATAATCAAGAACATCTTGTATTATGTCAAGGGGTATTATTTTAGCTATCTCATACATCTAACGTATTCACTCTCGGTAGATAGTTTAAGTTTCTTGCCTCAGCCTCCAATTGACCAACAATTGAAGGAGTAAGAAACTTTTTAATATCTTCAATCTCCATACTGTTTTTCTCACAAATATGGACTATGGCATCCATATAAGAAACATGACGACTTTCCCTAACTAAATTTTCAACCATTCTAGAAAAGGTTTTCTTAGTGAGAAAAACTTCAGTTTCATCGGCCATCAATCTACCAGGCTCGTTGAGACTACGTTCTCCACTCGGAAAGAACGCCATGCCTGCTTATCGATAGCATATGCTCTGATAACAGCTTTATTGACTTCACCGTCATTGTGAGCTTTGGCAGTATCAGATTGTGGTAGATATTCTTCGACAAGCGTACAAGGCATCACACGCTTCTCCCCATTAACCTTGGTGAAGGTTACCTCATACACAGCTGACTTCAACTGGTTAACTAACGACTCAAAAGTATAATCACCCATCACATTCTCCTTAGAAACGATCAAATTCGTCATCATTAGCCACAGAGGTATCAGCATCAGCATGCACATACTCTAAGAACTCAGGACCGCCATCCAAGATGATGATAGTAGTTTCGAGACCTTTGAGAGCATCTTCCATATTACCTATCACTTGCTTATCTGGTGTTTCTTTCTGCTGCTCTTGAACGAACGCATCAAGGGTTTCGAGATAAACGATTCGAAGGAATTCACGTGAGATTAACTCTACATCGTTACGTGGGTATTTGCCCAAATCGATCAGGTTTTCCATTTGTTGTTCAGCCATTATAAAGTTTCCTCTTGGTTATTGGCATTAATTACATCAGAAAAGTAGGCCTTGATATAAGCATCATTAGTCTCATAACTAACGTCCTTATTCGTAGTATCGTTATCAAGCCGAATGACTTGTTTAGCTAGACGCCTGTTAGACGACATAACTTTACTACGCTTCTGAACCTTCATCGCAGCACGACGAATAATCGCATACCGCTCAGCTTTACTAACATTCATATATTATACTCCAGGGGTTACAAAAAGTAAAGGTTTATTTGATAAAATTGAAGAAAAAATCAGCAATGAATACAAGCGAGACAGTGACAAACATAACCATCAGTGTTTTAGAGTGAGCTCTGCCAAAGATGTTGATGTATGACATATCATCGAGGTCATCCATATACCACCGCAAATACTCAGTCCTCGCTCTGTACGACACATACAGATCTACTACAAGGAACAGTGCATACCAACCAAGTAATATCTCGAACACATTAACTATAGTAATCGCCATTTTTCTTAGCCTCCTTTTTCTGATCTATATGGGTAGCGGGACGTGTGAACTTATCCATGTTCTTCTTTACAGGATCGCTATTACTTGCACGCTTCATACACTTGACTTTCATTTGCATATGCTTCGATCTCCCACGGTTGGTCTTCATATGATACTCCTACGTATTCCTGACCATCAAATATTTGTTTAGTAGTAAGGGTGTGAGGGGTAGTATCGTTACGAAAAACGAAACCTTTATTAATCAGTCGTCCCGATGCGATCTGCTGGGCATGAATCAACTCATGAGCAATGTTCACTTTAACAGATTGCATTGGAATACGACCAACTGCATCAGATCGAGCGATCTCAACAAAAACCTCTTCATCGTCGCCATTGCAGAAACCACCAGCATTAGCAGCACATCGCGGAGAGAAGTCAATAGCGAAATCACAATCATGGTACTCGTATAAACCTAAGTAGTTATACACACGCTCAACATAAGCTATTAACTTCTTATCAGTAGTACCTTGGATTCTCACATTATACATAATAAACACCTTTCTCAATCAATACAGGCATTATACTAAAGGTCACTACAACAGTCAACAGTTTAATCCAATATATTTGAAAATATTTTCAGTTTCTCGCGCTTCTGTTGACTGTACTCATCGATGTCTGTAAACGAGATCAAGTCATACTCCTGGCATAGGTCGATCAAACATTGCAGATCACCTATCTCCTTCGCAAACCGCTCCAAATTCTCCGGCTCGTGACCAAAGCGCTTTATCTTCGAAGCCTCTACTATAACCTCTGCGCATTCTTCCTGCAACACGGTAAGTAGTTCGGTAGTACTGTAATTGTGTCTCAACATGATGTAACTCCTTGATATTATCTACGCATACTAGCGTGTTCTTTAGCTTCTTCTTGACTTAGAATAGGAACTGCATTACTCTTATGCATGGTGCTGATACCTTTGATCAACGTACCGGTATACTCGTGCTTAGCTGGTCGAGTGCAATTATGTCCCTGTCCTTCGAATGATGGTATATGACTAGTGTCTCCTCGACGGTATACCTGTGCCGACTTGAACTCAACAAACGGCCTATCCTTATACTTCGCTTCGTCGCTCTTCTTGCCCCAAGCATTGTATTTCTTCTTACGACCACTCGAATAGGTTCGCATATTGCCATGTATCATAATGATTCTCCTAAATTGGTCAGACTATAGTACTATAAATAACCTCAATAGTCAACGCACCATTTCGTCGTTATTCCAGGGTATTCCCGGATTGGCTACAGGTATATTATATAACATCATTCTTGTTTTGTCAACAAATTAATTTTACTATAAATAATACAATGAAAAATGAACTATTCGATTTTGGCTTTACTTTAGTCGATGAGCACGATCTTGAGTCTGTACAGCAGATTGAAGAGCTTGAGACAGCGGCCGATGAGATTCAGAATCGACTCGATAATCTTTACAACGCTATACAGCCACTGCTAGCAAACTTAAAGGACAATCCTGAGAAGGACTATATCCTATGGCCGAACCGTTCAGAGAAGATCGAGGAATTTGAAGAATATATTCTTAACATCTACCAAGGGAAATAACACTAATGTTTTTCAACCTACTAAATGAAAAAATTCTGCGTGATACTTCGGATGGGCATGTATATCAGTACGTACAATCTCATGAGAAAGAAGCGATCGCTCGTCGTCTCAACGGACAGCTTAACACCGAGTGGGCACAACACGGCATCGATACATTATACACTACTAAAGACGTTAATGTAGTAGAAGAAGCACTCAATCGTGCTCCAATGTATATGAATGCTATCAAAAACAGAGGGCATCAAAGAATTCTGTTTGTTGGTCATTTCCTAGCTGATCAGCCTTCGTGGATAATGCAAAGCGACTTCGATCGCATACCTGATGCATTGCCACCTGAGCGCGCTCATATGGCTACTGTAGCTGATATGAACGTAGTGTTCCAGTTCGTACCACTTGTTGCTAAGATGTACGGATACAAAGGGGAGATTTGTTACACTTCACCAGACGCTACAAGACATCGTGGTGTTATGCACACGTTGTACGACAGCAATGGTTTACGTGATGGTTTGATTAAGTGCGGCAATCAATACCGTCATGGAATGACTGCAGAGGAGTTCGGATTGCGTATGCCTCAGGGACCTAGATTTGATGCTGTAGTATTCCTAGGTGTACCTAAGCACGACGGACAAGACTTCAGTGCTGCAGAGGTTCGTGAAGTATTTGCTCCTCACTGTGTAGAAGGATTTGAGATGATCGATCTGTACTACGGCGCACCTGATCCAGGTAAGTTTATTGGTTCAGAGCCAAAAGACAGTACAGCAGATGCTGATGTTGCATGGATGACTCGAGCTCAGTGGGAGGAGAACTTCCAACGTGAAGGCGGTCGACCTGAAGAGTATGATATCTTCAAGCGCACATTCAAAGTATACTGATAAAGCAAAGGGGACATAAAGTCCCCTTTTTTTATAGCC
>Ga0209555_10000430_pt1 | contig 35789 bp, 28 predicted proteins | sample SaaInl85LU_5_DNA_FD_184643 | JGI IMG/M metagenome (GOLD analysis project Ga0209555, IMG submission 184643) | Marine microbial communities from expanding oxygen minimum zones in the Saanich Inlet - ESP_85LU_5_DNA (SPAdes) (version 2) | ecosystem: Environmental > Aquatic > Marine > Intertidal... | reverse complement strand
AGCAACACATTTTCCGGTAAACGGAGGGTTTCCTGGTTTGTTTTTGTTCAAAGCAATGTTGGTTGTAGGATCAAAAGACAGGTCGTTGTTGCAATTACAAATCTCTTCTTTTCTTGCTCCTTCTCTTGCCTTTTGGGGTCTATTGTCAGTCGTGTCCAGCGGAATTTCAGCTGCAGGTTTTGTCTCGCCAGCTCGGTATACTTTTCTTTGTCCAAATCCAATTGAGGCAAGAAAAATCACGGAAGATGCTATCAAAAATTGTTTCGCTCTTGTCATTTCTGTTTGTTTTTGAGTTACTCTGCAGTATTTATGCCAAATTTTCCAAATCCCTTCTTTTTATAAATAATTAACCGGATTGGTATTCGTTGTGGTTTTCAATACTTTCACTTTTCCTGAAATCGGTTCTAGTATTTCTTCGAACAAATCAATTGTAAATTGCTCGCTTTCGTAGTGTCCAATATCTGCAATCATGATTTTATTTTCTGCATCAAAAAACTGGTGGTATTTGTAATCTCCCGTTATAAAAACATCTGCTTTCTGACCTTTAGCCGCCTCCAGCAAAAAACTTCCCGAACCTCCACAAACGGCAATTTTGCTTACTTTGTCTTTTTGAATACTAGTATAACGAACACATTCCGTTTTCATTTCTTTTTTTAGAAAAACTAAAAATTCTTTAGCATCCATTTCACTTTCCAATTCTCCTATCATCCCAGAACCAATGTGTTGATTGGGATTACTCATTGGAATTATTTCATAAGCTACTTCCTCGTATGGATGCACTTTGTTTACTTCAGCTACAATTCTGCTCGCATCTTGATTCATAACAATCACCTCAATTTTGGTTTCTTCCATGAAGTTGGTTTTCCCTTTTTCACCAAAAGCAGGATTGGTTGATTCGCCAGGAAAATAACTTCCTTTTCCCTCCGTATTGAAACTACAATTGGAATAATCGCTGATGTGACCTGCTCCATTTGCAAATAAATTATCTCTTACCTTTTCTACAATTTCTGGATTTTCGCTCGTGCAATACACCACCAATTTACTCATCAAATTATATTTTGGCGCAAGTATTCGTGAGTTTTTCAACCCCAGTTTCTGAGCTATTTTCTGGTTCACTCCGTTTTTTAGAACATTATCCAGGTTGGTGTGACAGGCATAAATTGCAATGTCGTTTTTTATCGCTTTAATGATTACTCGCTCGATGTAATTTTTTCCGTTTAGTTTTTTTAATCCACTAAATACTATTGGATGATGGGCAATTATCAATTCACAACCTTTTTCTATCGCTTCATCCACAACCGACTCTATGCAGTCTAAACAAAGTAATACATTGGAAACCTCAGTGTTGTTGCTTCCCGTTATCAATCCACTATTGTCATAGGATTCTTGATAGGAAAGTGGAGCTACTTTTTCTAGAATGGAGGTGATTTCTCGGAGTTTCATTGTTTTGTTTTTTGGAGCTTAAATATAAGGATTTCATTGAGGATTATTTGAGTTTTTGTTCCTTCATTTGTTTATCCTTTCTTAGAAACCTATTCATAGGTCGTGCAGAACTCTTGCACTGAGTTTTATTGCAGCATGATTCTGTATCTCACAAAGAATATTTCACATAGGATTCTGTTTTAATATTTCAATGAATAAAGATCCTGAATGAAGTTTTTCATGAATTGTGTTAAGCACAAAAAGCTAACTAATGAAACATAAAAGACTTCTTAAATCAAGAATATTTCTTAAATTTACTTTAACAATATAACCGAATTACAACATGATAGGAATATACATTTTAGGAGCCCTTTTGGGACTTGTGGGAATGCTTGCGAGCGGTCAACTGAAACGAAAATTTGCCAAATACTCCAAAGTTCATCTTCAAAATGGGATGAGCGGAAAGGAAATTGCCGAAAAAATGCTTGCCGATAACGGAATTACAGATGTACAAGTAATAGCAGTGCAAGGACAATTGACCGACCATTACAACCCAATAAACAAAACAGTTAATTTGTCGCAGGTAGTTTACAACGAACGAAATGCAGCTGCCGCAGCAGTTTCGGCTCACGAAGTAGGACACGCAGTGCAGCATGCAACCAATTATTCTATGTTGCAATTGCGATCTAAACTAGTGCCAATTGTTAGTTTTGGTTCTAAATACATGCAATGGATTTTGTTGGGAGGGATTGCAATGATTCAGATTTTTCCTGGTTTATTGCTTGCAGGAATTTGTCTGTTTGCACTCACTACTCTTTTTAGTTTGGTTACTCTTCCCGTAGAATTTGATGCAAGCAAAAGAGCTTTAGTTTGGCTAAAAACAAATAACATAGTAACCACCGAAGAATACGCTGGGTCAAAAGATGCCCTAAAATGGGCAGCCATGACTTATGTAGTTGCAGCGTTGAGTTCTATTGCAACTTTGATTTATTATGTGAGTATTTATTTGAATAGGAGGTAGAGAATTAACTAGAAACAGCCTATTATTTCTGAACCACCCTTCGATTCTCTCTTATGGTCGAACTCAGGGTTCGAGCAATAGTAATTCTAAGGGCTGAGGGTTTTAAACTTGTTCAAAATGTCTCGAGGCCCAACTTCAGAAAGCAAACCGTAAATCTCGTGTAAAATGAGAAATCAATCGAAAACTAAAAATAACGACTGTCGTCCAACGACCGACTACTTCACTCCAGTACTCCCAAAACCACCTTCTCCCCTATTTGTTTCGGATAATTCGGTAACTTGAATCCATTCGGCTTGGTCGTATTTGGCTATGACTAATTGAGCCACTCGTTCTCCGTTTTCTACCACAAAATCTTCATTGCTCATGTTGATAAGAATTACCCCAATATCTCCTCGGTAATCGGCATCAATTGTTCCCGGTGCGTTGAGTACAGTCACACCTTTTTTGTAAGCCAATCCACTTCTCGGGCGCACTTGCGCTTCGTAACCCTCTGGAAGTGCGATGTGCAATCCTGTTGGGATTAATCTTCTTTCCAAGGGTTTTAGCGTGATAGATTCGGTGAGGTTTGCTCGTAGATCCAATCCTGCTGATTGACTTGTGGCGTATTGCGGTAATTCGTGATTCGAATTGTTGATGATTTCTATTTTCATGGTTGTGTGTTGTTGTTACAAATTTGCTTTTTTATATCTCAAACTCAAAGGGAATTGAAGAAAATTATGCTCTTGATTTTTATATTTATTACCTTTATTACCAGAATAAAAAAGCATCTTGTGGGTCATTCCTGCGAAGGCAGGAATCTGTGCAAGAGCAATATTCTCGTTTTATAGATTCCTGCCTTCGCAGGAATGACTGAGTAAAAAAAGTGCTATTTAGAAAAAAGATTTTAAAGGATTAACAATGGGATTACTAATAATTTTTGCAACATTCTGGGGAATGGAATTTATGGCTTGGTTCACACACAAATTCGTGATGCATGGGTTTTTGTGGAATCTTCATTTGGACCATCACGTACCAAACAAAGACAGTTTTTTTGAAAAAAATGACGCGTTTTTCTTGATTTATGCAATTCCATCTTGGCTGTGTATCATGCTTGGCTCCATGTTTGGAGTTTGGTCTGTAATGTACATTGGCTTTGGAATATTAGCATACGGAATCGCTTATTTCTTGGTTCACGAAGTGTTTATTCATCAACGATTAAAATGGTTCAGAAACAGCGATAACGTCTATTTACGTTCTATACGAAGAGCTCACAAAATACATCACAAACACACAGGGAAAGAAGACGGAGAATGTTTTGGAATGTTAATCGTGCCCTGGAAATACTTGAGAAACGAACTTAAAAAAGCTCGAACTTAATGTCCAAAAAAGCGATAATTGTAGGTTCGGGAATTGCTGGGATTGCTTCGGCTATTCGTTTGCAAAACAAAGGTTATTCTGTTCGGGTTTTAGAAAAAAACTCTTATCCTGGGGGAAAACTAACTGTGCTGAAAGGAAATGGATATCGTTTTGATGCTGGACCTTCTCTCTTTACAATGCCCAATTTGGTTACCGAATTATTTGAGCTTTCGGGTAAAAATCCCTCAGATTATTTCAATTATGAAAGACTAGAAATACTTTGTAATTATTTTTACGAGGACGGAACTAGAATTTCTGCGCACTCGGATATTGATCGCTTTGCGGATGAAATAGACAAAAAAACGACCGATTCTGCCGAAAAAGTAAAAAAACATCTCAAAAAAAGCGAATTTATCTACGGAGCCACCGAAGAACAATTCCTAAATAAATCGCTTCATAAAGTAAAATCTTTTCTGTCATTCTCTACGTTGGTTTCAATTATGAAATTGCCGTTTTTGAGCATTTTTAGTACAATGAATCAAGTGAACGAGATAGCATTTTCTGATTCAAAAACCGTTCGGTTATTCAATAGATATGCTACTTACAACGGTTCTACGCCATACAAAGCTCCTGGAATTCTGAATATTATTCCTCACCTAGAGTTTGGGCTTGGCGCATATTTGCCTCATGGCGGAATGCACGAAATCACCAATAGTTTGGTGAAACTGGCGAAAGAAATCGGAGTTAAATTTCATTTTAATGAAGAAGTGATTGCTATTGAAACAGAAAATAAAGTTGCAAAATCGGTTGTTACCAAATCTGGAAAATTTGAGGGTGATGTAGTGGTTTGCAATGCCGATATTCATACGGTTTACGAAAAACTTATTCCTTCTGCCAAAAAATTGGAGAAAGTGGATAAGCAGGAGCGCTCGAGTTCGGCACTTATCTTTTACTGGGGAATTGGCAAAGAATTTCCAGAACTAGACGTGCACAACATTTTATTTACCGAAGATTACAAAACAGAGTTTACCCATCTTTTTGATTCCAAAACCATTTACGAAGACCCGACCATATACATACACATCACGAGCAAACACCTGAAACAAGATGCTCCATTTGGGAAAGAAAACTGGTTTGTGATGATAAATGTTCCATCCGTTTATGGGCAAGATTGGGATAAGATGGTATCCGATGCTCGAAAAAATATCCTTTCCAAAATCTCCAGAGTTTTAGGTGAAGACATCGAAAAACTAATCGAATTTGAAGAAAAACTAACACCTCAACTCATTCAAGAGAAAACAAATTCATACAAGGGTTCGCTTTACGGAACTTCTAGTAACAATAGGTTTGCCGCATTTTTCAGGCATAAAAACTTTTCTTCCGACTACAAAAACCTCTTTTTCTGTGGTGGAAGTGTACATCCGGGTGGAGGAATTCCTTTGGCGTTGTCCTCTGCCAAAATTATTAGTAAATTAATCAGATGATAAAAAATATTAGTACCGAAAACCGATGGATTGGTGTTTTGATTATCCTACACTTTGTAGGGCTAATTGGATTAAGTCTTCCAGAGTTTCGACATTTATTTCTTCCTCTTACTCCTGTAAATTTATTACTAACTCTTGTGGCTTTTTACAAAGTAAATTCCGATTTCAGCGGAAAATTGCTACTACTTTCTTTTCTGATTTTTCTAATCGGTTTTTCGGTTGAGGCCATTGGTGTAGAAACGGGAATATTGTTCGGCAACTACGCTTATGGCTCTCCTTTTGGATTTAAAATTTTTGATACTCCAGTGATGATTGGGGTGAATTGGTTGTTTCTCGCACTTAGTTCTTATGGAATTGTGCAGTTTTTTACCAAGAAAGCTTTTTGGCTTATTGTACTTCCGCCAATCCTCATGGTTGGGCTAGATTTTTTGGTAGAACCTGTAGCTATGAAATTAGGCTTTTGGGGTTGGGAAAATGATATTATTCCCATACAAAACTACATCATGTGGTTTGTTACGAGTTTATTTATTCATGTGCTAATTCATTGGTTTTCTCCCAAAATAAACAGCAAGATTAGTTTTGTTATATTTGGCACTCAAACCGTCTTTTTTGCGGTGTTAAACTTTGTCATATAATGGAGTTCCTTGAATCAAAATATCTTTACTTCTATATCTTGCTTTTTGCTCTTTCCTACCCGCTTGCACAAAGTTTTGAACGTAGAATAACCTATTACAAAAAATGGAAAAAACTCTTTGCAGGAATTGCTGTAATGATCGCTATTTTTGTGCCTTGGGATGTGTGGTTTACGCACCAAGGTGTTTGGTGGTTTAATGACGATTACACTACTGGGATTCGTATCTTTTTGTTGCCAATTGAAGAATGGCTGTTTTTTATTCTCATTCCTTTCGCTTGTTTTTTTATTTATGAAGTCCTCAATTATTTTATCAAAAAAGACATTTTAAGCGGATTTGCAAGACCTTTTTTGTTCTTGTTTTCAATCTTGCTTATTGTGGTTTCATTCTTTTATTCGGATAGATTGTACCCTTTTGTAACTTTCGTTTGTACGGGAATAATTGGTCTCATTACGGTTTACTATAATCCAAAATGGCTCGGTAGATTTCTGTTGATGTACTTCGTTAGCTTGATTCCTTTTTTACTTGTAAACGGAGTTTTAACCGGTTCGTTAATCGAAAATCCAGTAGTAAACTACAATCCTGAAGAAATTATTGGGCTAAGAATCCTTACAATCCCCGTTGAAGACAGTGTTTACAACTTGATGATGTTATTAATTGTGATGTGGGTGTACAAAGGATTTAAAACTGAAAAGCACACCTAGTCTTTCTTCAGCATTTCTTTCAGGTTCATTCCTTCTAGGTTGTAGATAAACCAAAGATAGAAAGCAAATAATACCGTATTGAATCCCAAGATGAAAACAACCGAATCTGGAAATATGATTTTGAAACCAACACTCACAAAGTAAAGAGCAACAGCAAACAAAAGAAAAAAGCTTCCTTTTTTTATGTTGTACGGAATTGGATAGTGTTTTTGTCCCAAAATATAGGAAGTAATCATCATTCCTCCGTACACCGCAAACGTGGTCCATGCCGAGGCAACATAACCCAGAATTGGAATAAATAATACGTTTAACCCAACGGTAAGAACAGCTCCTCCCATGGCGATATATGCGCCAAATTTTGTTTGTCCGGATAATTTGTACCAGATAGATTGATTGTAATAAATCCCCAAAAATATATTGGCTACAAGCAAAATTGGAACAACATGAAGTCCTTCCCAGTATTCTCTTTTTGGTAACAACCACTTGAATACCTCAAGATACATGAGAATAAACAAGAACATGATTGAAACGGCCAAAATGAAGTAATTCATTACGGTTCTGTAGGTTTGATTTGCGTTTTTTTCTTTGGCTCGTGCAAAGAAAAATGGTTCGGCTGCGTATCTAAAGGCTTGAATAAACAACGAAATGAGTATCGATAATTTATAAACTCCCGAATAAATCCCAACTTGCTGTTTGGCAACCTCAACTCCTTGCTCAGGTTCAATCATTCTTCTTATCAAAATTCTGTCGAATGTTTCGTTGATTATTCCTGCAAAACTACCTAACATAAGAGGCAATGAATAAATAAGCATATTGGTCAAGAGCTTTCTGTTTATTTCCCATTTTACCTTGATAAATTCCGGATAAAGTAGCGCTAATTTTACTACCGTTGCAATCAAATTAGAAATAAAAATATAACCAATTCCTATGGCTGGATCATAAATGAGTTCCACCAAAGCTGTTTTGTTTCCATTATCGAAACTTGTTTTGGCAAAAGCGATAAAAAGGATGTTGAAAAAGATGTTGGTCCCAATGTTTATCAAGTTAATTTGAGCAAACTTTTTAGCTCTGCTTTCGTTCCGCAGTTTTGCCATCGGAATGGTTGCAAAAGCATCTAAACCCAGAATAAGTGCCAAATAAATAATGAAATCTGGGCGGGAAGCATAGCCAATTAAATCTGCTATAGATTGAGTAAATAAAAACCCAACTAAAATAAATAAACCACTAGAAACAGCAATAAAAGTAAGAGCTGTGCTGTAAACGCTTACCTCGTTTTTTTCGGTTTTAGAAAACTTAAAAAAAGCAGTTTCCATACCAAAACCCAACAGAACCATAAAAAAAGCTACATTGGCATACAACTCCGAAACTTCACCATACTGGGCCGTGCTAAAGCTTGTGATGTAAAGAGGAGTCAATAAAAAATTTAGGATACGAGCAAACATACTACTTACTCCGTAAATAGCTGTTTGCCCCGCTAGTTTTTTTATTACACTCAACTAAGTTTGTTTTTTTACTTAAAATTTGCTTTTCTTCTTTCGATAAAAGCAGTCGTTCCTTCCTTAAAATCATCTGTACCAAAACAGTTGCCAAATTCTTCAATTTCTGTTTCAAATCCATTTTCACCATCCGTGTAATTTGCATTCACGGCTTTGATGGCTAGGCCAATTGCCGAAGATGAATTTTTTACAATTTTACCTGCTATTTCATGGCATTTTTCCATCAAACCGTCTACAGTGGTTACATGGTTTACCAATCCCCATTTTTGGGCATCTTCTGCCGAAATCATTCCTGCAGTTGCGATCATCTCCATCGCCTTTCCTCTTCCCACCAATTGAGCTAGTCGTTGCGTTCCTCCATATCCAGGAATCACTCCCAACGATACTTCTGGCAATCCCATTTTGGCATTGTCTGAAGCTACTCTGATGTGGGCCGACATTGCCAATTCCAATCCTCCTCCCAATGCAAACCCATTGATTGCTGCAATGATTGGAGTGGATAGATTTTGTGCCAAATCAAATAATTTATCATGTCCTTCCTTACTTAGTTTTTTTCCTTCTTCTACCGAAAATGACGCAAATTCTTTAATGTCTGCTCCAGCAACAAAAGCTTTTTCTCCCGATCCTGTCAATACAATTACTTTTACTCCAATTTCAGCGTCTGCTTCTTTCAAAGCTTGCGATAATTCGCTTATTGTTTGAGAATTAAGAGCATTCAATTGCTTGGGTCTGTTAATTGTAATTGTTCTAACAGAATCGTTGTTTTCGATTATAATATTGCTTTCTGACATAGTTTTTAAGGTGTTTTAACTCAATTTCAAAGTTAATAGATTCTTTCCGATAGTTTTCTGGTTTTGGTTTTATTATTCCAAGGGCGGTGTTGATAAAGTAAGGTTTTGTCTTCAACAAAGGGTTTATCATTTGTATCAATCGCTTGGGAGATGTTCTTTTAGGTTTCTTTCTTTGGTCGTTTTTAGATTCCCTTTTCAAGAGAATGACAAGTAGAAGATGAAAAAAGTAGAATCAAAAACTTAATATTTGGTTGTTCAAAAAATCCATACCTTTAAATCATGAAATTTTCTTCAGGCATATTTTTTTCATTTGTATTGGGGCTTATCTCCTTTGTCATTTCTTCATTGGGAATGTATCTGCTGTTGAACGATCCCGACAAAGAGCCTGAAGTTCTTCTCGTTTCGTTTAGTATTGGTGGGATTGTCTTTGTGGTTTCCTACTTTGCTTTGCAAATCTATACCAAAAGAAAATTCAAAAAAATTTACCGTTCGATTGGGATTGTGTACGAAAAAAACGGTGATATTTTCGGGAAAGATGCCCAGCTTGAAATAGAAAATTGGCTGAACAAAAAAACAACAGAAATACAAAAACTAAAATCTACTGAAGCCTACAGAAGAGAGTTTTTTGGAAATTTAGCACATGAGCTTAAAACCCCTGTTTTTAGTGTAGAGGGCTATATTTTGACGTTGCTTGAAGGAGGATTAGAAGACGAGTCAATAAACAGGAAATTCCTAAACAAAGCCGCCAAGGGAATTGACAGAATCACGAATGTGATTGCAGACATGGATACCATTACCAAAATCGAATCTGGTAATTTGAAACTGAATTTGAAGCGAATTTCCTTATTCGAATTGATAAAAAATATTTTATCTGAGCTGGAAGACTTAGCTGAAAATCATGAGATTAAGGTTACTCTTGAAAAACCTTCGGTGGCCGAAATTTTTGTAACTGCCGACAAATTAAGGCTAGAACAAGTTGTTACTAATTTAGTGTCAAACTCTATTTATTACGGTAAAAAAGGTGGTGAATCTGTGATTTCTGCCAAAGAAATTGCCAAAGGAAAAATTCTTGTTAAAGTAACAGATAACGGTTTGGGAATTGCAAAGGAGCATTTGCCTCGCTTGTTCGAGAGGTTTTATAGAGTAGAAAAAAGCCGAGATAGAAACCAAGGAGGTTCTGGAATTGGACTAGCTATTGTAAAACACATTGTAGAGGCTCACAACCAAAAAATATCGGTAGAAAGTAATCTAGACAAGGGGACAACCTTTTCTTTTACTCTGGATAAGGCTTAAAAATCAATTTCAAGCTGCTCGGGCAACAACCTAAAGCTTTTTCTGTGATAATCAGTTGTTCCAAAATCTCTTATGGCTTGTCGGTGAGCTTTAGTTGGATATCCTTTGTTTTTGTTCCAATCGTAATGTGGAAATTCCTCATGATATTGTTTCATGATATCGTCTCGGTAGGTTTTTGCCAAAATAGAAGCCGCTGCAATCGGCAAGAATTTTCCATCTCCCTTTATTACACAAACGTGTTCTGTTTCTTTGTATGTATTAAACCGATTTCCGTCAATCAACAACAAATTCGGAGTCTTTTTTAATTTATCAATCGCTCGGTGCATAGCTAAAAAAGAAGCGTTCAAAATATTAATTTCATCAATTTCTTTGGGCGAAACTATGCCAACTCCCCAAGCAAGAGCTTCTTTTTCGATAATCGGTCTTAATAATTCTCTTTGCTTCTCTGTTAGCTTTTTAGAATCATTCAGAATCTTATTTTTAAATTTCTTGGGTAAAATAACAGCTGCAGCAACTACTGGTCCTGATAAACATCCTCTTCCTGCTTCGTCACAGCCGGCCTCAATTTTGGTTTTATCATAGTATAGTTTTAGCATATTTTAATTCGTTTTTTTACTTCAAACAATTGCTCGATTTATAAACATCAATAATTATTTCGGTTTATTACATCTTCTGACTTCGTGCTACCAACTTCTAACTTCCATGAACCTCAACAATGGTATTCCAGACTATTTCGGCTGTTTTGTCCCAACTAAATTGCTTGGCTCTTTCTCTTCCGTGTTCTATTAATTCTTGACTCAATGAATCGTCTTTCACAATTCTTTTCATTCCATTTTTGATGTCTTCTACAGAAAACGGATTGACATAAATGGCTGCATCGCCACCTACTTCTGGCAACGAAGTTAATTCTGATGAAAGAATTGGCAACTCGCATTTCATTGCCTCTACCAATGGAATTCCAAATCCTTCGAAATAAGAAACATAAGTAAGTGCTAAACCTGATCCGTACAATTTGTTGAGTTCGCTAGACTGAATGTGTCCGGTAAACACAACATCGGATTGGTGTTTCATTTCATCAAAAACCTGCTTGATCTCTTTGTTCCACCAATATTTTTCTCCCACCATGAGCAATTTCACCACGCTTTTTGTTTCTGTTTTAAACCGATCAAACGCTTGAAATAAATTCGTTACATTCTTTCTTGGATGAAGTGCGCTTACAAACAAAAAATATGGAATTCCTTCCGTAAATTTACTTCTTGTTTCTTCTTTTTCTTGTTCAGAAATAGGATGAAACACTTCTCCTATTCCGTTGTGTGCAACTTGAATTTTATCCTCTGATATTCCAAAACTTTGTACTAAATCTTGTTTCGAATACTCGGAAACGGTAAGGATTTTACTCGCTTTTTTTGCGAATTTAGGAAAGAAGTAATTGACGTAATTTCGGTTCCAAAAAGGAATATCTTTGGGGTAATGAACAAAACTTAAGTCGTGAATTACAGGAATTTGTTTAACATCAGAACTTAAACTCAAATAGCCATCCGGGGACAAAAAAACATCTATGTCGTGTTTTTTTAACGCTCGTTTTACACCTATTTCAAACCAGATATAATACAAAAATGGATGGCGCGCTGGTGGATTGATAACAATTGGCGTCACGTTCTTTTCGTAAACGAATTTTTCATCGAATTTTCTGTCAAAAAAGAAGAAAAACTCATGTTCAGGATGGTTGTTTGCTAATCTTTTTGCTACTTCGTGAGTAAACCAACCAAAACCTTCTAATTTATTGGTGAGTAAAAACCGTGTATTTATAGCAATTTTCATCTTGGCTACTAAGGTATAGTTTTCTGAATAATTTGGGATGCTACATCGCCATCAAAAGTAAATCAATGTTTTTGTGTGGCAAACTAAAGGCATCACCCAAGGTTTTACTTGTCAGCATACCTTTGTAAACATATACTCCATGTCTGAATCCTTTATTTTCTCTTACCATTTTTGCAATTCCACCTTCTTCTCCTATCTGAATGAGTAAAGGAGAAAAAATATTGCTCAACGCAAAAGATGCGGTTCTAGAAACGGAGGAAGCTATGTTTGGTACACAATAATGAATTACCCCGTGTTTGGTGAAAACTGGTGACTTATGATTGGTAACTTTTGAAGTCTCAAAACATCCCCCTTTGTCAATGCTTACATCCACAATCACTGCTCCTTCCTTCATTGTTTCTACCATTTCTTCGGTTACTACACATGGAGTTGTTCCGTTATTGGATCTCAACGCACCAATTGCCACATCTGCTCTCATCAAAGCTTTTTCCAATACTTTTGGGTTTATGATTGAAGTCCAAATGGAAGTATTCAAATCGTTTTGAATTCTTCTTAATTTGTACACATCGTTGTCAAATATCTTGACAGAAGCTCCTAGTCCTATTGCAGATTTTGCAGCAAATTCTCCCACCGTTCCTGCTCCAATTATCACCACTTCTGTTGGCGATACTCCGGCAATTCCACCCAAAATAGTTCCTCGTCCGTTGTTCAAATTACTTAGGTAATGAGAAGCTATTCCAATGGATTTTATCCCCGCAATTTCTGACATAGATCGTATAACTGGGTATACATCGTCTTCATCTTTCACAAAATCCCAAGCAATTGCAGTGATTTTCTTCTTCATCAGCATCTCCAGGGTGTTTTTTGGATGAACAGAAAGCTGAAGGGCAGCAAACAAGGTTTGATTCCCCGACATCATTTCAATTTCTTCCTTGCTTGGAGGAGCTACTTTTATAATAATATCTGCTTTGAAAACCTCTGAAGTATCGTAACAAATTTCGGCACCTACCTCGCTGTAATCTCTGTCTACAAAATTCGCATTTACACCGGCATTAGTTTCTACACACACTCTGTGTCCGTTACTCACCAAAAGCGCAACCGCTTCGGGAACTAGCGAAACTCTATTTTCCTGAAAGCTTGTTTCCTTTGGGATTCCAATAAATAATTTTTTGCTTTTTGTTCCTGCAAGCTGCAGTTTTTCCTGAGGCACCATGAGTGCTTCTTTCGCCAAGGATTTTAGTACATCTGAAGACATATCAATAGGTTAGTGTGATGATTCGAGTAGTGTCCACTACCTCAATAGTTAAATTTACAAATTTTTCGTCTAAGTACGATAGGATTTTTTCTGGCCATTCGAAAAAACAAATGTCTCCACTGTCCAAAATTTCAAGAACTCCAATGTCGAGCAATTCCATTTCGGTTCGTAATCGATACAAATCGAAGTGAAAAATTGAGCTTCCTGAATCTGTTACATATTCATTTACAATGGAGTAGGTTGGGCTAGAAGTGTGTTCGGAAACGCCCAGAGTCTTACATATTTCATTTATCAAAGTTGTTTTGCCTGCGCCCATGGGTGCTTCCAAACAAAAATGAGAATACTCATTCGAAAGCTCCTTAATGAAATTAGCTACAGGCGCTAAACCTTTTAAATCCATTACTTCAAATCTCTTTTCCATAAATTTTTAGTTTTTGGTAATCTTCCTTAGCTCACCAATTGCTTGAAAAATAGAGTGAATACCGCTAAAAACAAGTCTTAGTTTATTGTTTCTTTCGCTCATTTTACAATTTCTTGGGTTCGTTTGAATGAAAATAAGAGTTTTTGTAAACGCATCGGATTCAAAGTATGCAGATTGTTGATTGGAAGGGAAAAAACAAATCATTTTTTCTTGTTTCAATATTATTTTCTCAAACCCTATTTCCTTGGACAACCACTTTAGCCTTATTGTTTTTAGCAATTCAGAAGTTTCCTCTGGCACATCTCCAAACCTATCTTTCAGGTTTTTTCTGTAAGCATCAAGTTCTTCCGTTGTTTTCACCTCGTCCAACTCTTGGTACAAAGAAAGTCTTTCGGCAATTTGATTGACGTAGGTATCCGGAATCAATAGTTCCAAATCTGTTTCCAATTGAAAGTCTTCTATCTCGAAAAACTTGTCGTTTTTTTCGTCCTTAAATAGCTCTTTGAACTCGTTTGTTTTGAGCTCCTCAATAGTTTCGTTTAATATTTTTTGGTAAGTCGCAAAACCTATGTCATTGATGTATCCGCTTTGGCTAGCTCCCAACAAATCTCCGGCTCCTCTAATGTCCAAATCTTTCATAGCGATATTAAATCCGCTTCCCAGTTCGCTGTGCTGCTCAATTGCATTTAATCTTTTTGTTGCATCGTCACTTAGCATGTGGCGAGGTGGAGTAATTAAATAACAGAACGCTTTTTTGTTGCTTCGCCCAATTCTTCCTCTCATTTGATGCAAATCGCTCAGTCCAAAATTATTGGCATTATTAATAATCATTGTATTGGCGTTTGGCACGTCAATTCCCGATTCTATGATCGATGTAGCAACCAAAACATCATACATTCCATTGATAAAATCCATGAGAGTTGCTTCCATTTTTTGGCCCTCCATTTGACCATGAATAATAGCTACTTTTGCATCAGGAACTAATCTTTGAATCATCCCTGCAACCTCTTTTATGTTTTGAACTCTATTGTTCACGAAATAAACTTGGCCTCCACGTTGCATTTCGTAAGAAACAGCATTTCTTATTGTTTCTTCATTAAAAGTATGAATCTGTGTATCAATTGGTTGTCGGTTGGGTGGGGGAGTATTGATCACCGACAAATCCCTTGCTCCCATCAGCGAAAACTGAAGAGTTCTTGGAATTGGAGTAGCGGTTAATGTCAAAGAATCTACATTCTCCTTCATCGTTTTCAGTTTGTCTTTTACACCTACTCCAAATTTTTGTTCTTCGTCTACAATCAAAAGACCTAAGTCCTTAAATTTTACACTTTTTCCGGCAATTTTATGAGTTCCTATCAGAATGTCTATTTCTCCTTTCTCTAATCTTTCTAATGTTTCCTTTACCTTTTTTGTTGATTTAAATCGGTTGAGATAATCTACTTTGCAAGGAAAATCTTTGAGTCGTTCGTTAAAACTCCTAAAATGCTGGAGGCTCAAAATAGTAGTTGGCACTAAAATAGCAACTTGTTTGCTATCCGCAACAGCTTTAAAAGCGGCACGAATTGCAATTTCTGTTTTTCCAAATCCTACATCTCCACACACCAATCTATCCATTGGAATATCCTTTTCCATGTCTTCTTTTACGGCCAAGGTGGCTTTGTGCTGGTCTGGAGTGTCTTCGTACATGAATGATGCCTCCAATTCATGCTGAAGGTATGTATCTGGTGAAAATGCAAACCCTTCTTTCATTCTTCTTTTTGCATAAAGCTGAATCAAGTCAAAAGCAACTTCTTTTACTCTCTTTTTTGTTTTTGCTTTTAGGGCTTTCCAAGCAGGAGTTCCTAACTTATTTATCTTAGGTTTTTTGCTGTCTTTTCCCGAAAATTTTGAGATTCTGTGAAGCGAATGAATACTCACATACAGCACATCACCGCCATCATACAAGAGTCTGATTGCCTCTTGCTCTTTTCCGTTCACGTCTATTTTCTCTAGTCCCGAAAATGTACCTACTCCGTGATCAATATGAACGATAAAATCTCCTTTTTTTAATCCATAAATTTCTTTCAGACTCACTTGCTCTTTCGATTGCTTGTAACCTTCTTTTATTTTAAACTTATGATACCTCTCAAAAATTTGGTGATCTGTGTAACAAATGATTTTTAAATCATTGTCGATATAACCTTTGTCGATACTGGTGTGAATTGGAGTAAATTCAGCTTCCTTTTCAATGTCGTCAAAAATATCTTCTAGCCTTTGAATTTGGTTGGGGTTATCCGAAAATAAATAATTTTCATATTCCGCTTGGGTGTTTTCCTTTAGGTTTTGTGCCAAAAGATCAAACTTTTTATTGAATGAAGGCTGTGGAGAATGATGAAAGATTACCGTTTCGTTGCTGAAATAAATTTCGTTCCCAAACTCTACACCTGTAAACTGTTTTAGCTCTGTTTCAAACTCAATAGAATTGATGTACAGTTCGTTGGGCGCTAGTCTTTTTAGTTCGTTGTCTAATTGGTTGTAAGTATATAATGCTTTGTCGAATCCATTTTCTATTTTCTTTTTGGAAGTAGAAAAAGCATGCAACCAAATGACAGATTTTTGAGAAATAAACTCAAAAAATGAAGTTCGAGACTCTTGCAATAACTCTGCCTGAACATTTGGAGTGATTGTAATTTTTTTGTGTGTATTAATGGATAACTGGTCGGCAATATTGAAACTTCTTATTGAGTCAACTTCATCTCCAAAAAACTCGATCCTGAAAGGGTAATCAAATGAAAAAGAAAAAACATCTACAATTCCTCCTCTCACAGAAAACTGCCCTGGCTCATATACGTAATCCACTTTGTGAAAATGACTTTCGATGAATAATTCATTCAAAAAATCAATCGAATATTTGTCTCCAACATGAATGTCTAGCGTGCTTTTTCGCAAAGACTTTTTGGTAATTACCTTTTCTACCATGGCTTCTGGGTAAGAGACCACAACGCTGTTTCGTCTGTTTTTAGAGATTGCATTTAACACCTCTGTTCTTAACAAAACATTCGCATTGTCAGTAGATTCTATTTGATATGGCCGTTTGTAGGAAGCTGGATAAAAATAAAATTTCTTCTTTTTATTCTCTGCATTTATGTTTTCTAATGTATTGAAAAAGTAAACTGCCTCCTCTTTGTCCTGAAACATAAACAATTGTAGTTCCTCCGTTTCGGAAAAAATAGCAGACGAAATAAAAGCCAAAGAAGAGCCAACAGTTCCTTTGATATGGGTGTAGCCTTGCCTATTTGAAATCGAATTTTGGAGATCAATTACATTCGAGGAGTTTTTATACTTCTCAATGATTAACGAAGAGTCAGTTTTCATTCAGTGTTAATTGTCGCAAAGATAGTAAATGCAACTTGGAAATGTTATTTGATTCTTAACGGTTTTATGAAAGTCGATTTTTCCAATAAAAAACGTATTTTTACGTAATCCACTCTATCGAAATGAACGAAAATAAAGCCATATTACTCCAGAAGTTGGATGAATTTGTTAGGAAGTTTTACAAAAACCAACTGATTAAAGGCGCTATATATTCTTTTGCTATTGTTTGTATGTTTTTCTTGTCTTTGGTATTGTTAGAGTATTTCGGGAACTTTAATGTTCTTTTGAGAAAGGTTCTTTTTTTTAGTTTTATTCTTATCTCTGCCGTTACGATAATCAAGTTTATTGTAATTCCGTTATTTAAACTGAATAAACTCGGCAAATTTATTGATCACAATACGGCTGCAACTCTTATTGGAACTCATTTTGGAGAGGTAAAAGACAAATTAATCAATACGTTGCAATTGATTAAAGAAGGGGAAAATTCTCAAAACGAATTGATTGAGCAAAGCATTAATCAAAAAATAGAAGGGCTAAAGCCTGTTCGTTTTTCCAGCGCAATCGATTTTTCTGGGAACAAAAAGTACTTGAAATTCGCTATTGCACCCGTTCTGGTGTTTTTTTTTATTCTGTTTGTCAATGCCCGAATATTGAAAGAAGGAACAACACGAATTGTAAACTACAACCAAGAATTTATTCCTGACGCTCCCTTTCAGTTTAAAGTGCTTAATGAAGATTTGGAAGTTATAGAAAACGAAGATTTTGACTTACAAATTGAAGTAACAGGGAATGAAATTCCCAACGAAGTTTTTCTTCAAATGGGAGAAAACTCAATAAAATTGAGAAAAACATCAAAGACACAATTTGAATACACCTTTAAAAACGTGCAAGGTAAAAAGCAGTTTTTATTATCTGCGGCTGGATTTAATTCCAAAACCTATGTATTGTCTTCTTTAATAAAACCTATTGTAATGGGGTATGAGGTTTCTTTGGATTTTCCGAGTTACACCAACTTGCCAGACATTGTGTATGACAATCTCAACGAAGTTTCTGTTCCAGAGGGAACTGAAATAAAATGGAGCTTCAAAACCAAAAACACTACTGTGATTTCTTTTACCGAACAAGGTGAAAAAATTTCGCTTGAAGAAACACACAAAGGAATATATCAAGCCAGTAAATCAATTAAAAAATCGAGTAAATTCTCACTAACTGTTGAGAATAACTACATGACTAATTTAGATTCTTTGGAGTTTAACATTCTGTCGAACAAAGATGAGTACCCAAAAATAACTACCGACCAAAAACAAGACAGCCTTAGTTCTGAACTTACCTATTTCAAAGGAAATATTTCGGATGATTATGGGTTTTCCAAACTAACCTTCAACTACAGAAAATACGAGAAAGACTCTGAAACAGAAAGGAGTAAATTTACGTCAGTTCTTGTTGATTTTTCATCAGGTTATTCTCAGTCATCCTTTTATCACATTTTAAATACTGAAGAATTAAATTTGAACCTTGGAGAAGGGGTGGAGTACTATTTTGAGGTTTGGGATAACGATGCCATAAACGGCAGTAAATCTGCACGTACGGGAATTCAAAAAATAGAGACTCCCTCTGCCGAAGAGTTTGAAAAAAACCAAGAGAATAGAAATGAAGAGATTAAAAATAAGTTAGAAAAAAACATAGAAAAATCTCAAGATATTCAGCAAAAAATCAAACAATTGACAGAGTCTTTGCTGAACAAAAAAAACATGGATTGGCAAGATAAAAAAAGGATTCAAGAGCTAATTCAAGAGAATAAAAAACTGAATTCTCAAAACAAAAATTTATTGAACGAAAATAAGGCAAAAAACGAGGAGAAAAACAAATTTGATAAAGCAAGTGAAAGATCTCAAGAAAAACAAAAGAAGCTTGAAAAACTGATGGAAGAGCTCGACAGCGAAGAAATGGAAAAGCTGTATGAAAAACTCGAGGAAATGATGGAGAAGCTGGATAAAAAACAACTTCAAAAGTCTTTGGAAAAGATGGATCTTGAAACGATGAATTTGCAAAAAGAAATGGAGCGAACTCTAGAGATTTTTAAACAAATGGAGATGGATGACAAACTAGAAAAGTTTGCTGATAAAATGGAAGAGCTAGCCGAAAAGCAAGAAGAATTATCCAAAAAAGAAGAAAAAACCAACGAAGAGCAAGAGAAGTTAAACGAAGAATTTGAGAAAGCAGAGGAGCAGCTGAAAGAAATCAAAGAGAAAAACAATGACCTTGAAAACAAAAAGGAATTGGACGAGCTAGAACAAGAAAAGGAGGAAATAAAGGAGGAGATGACAGAAAGCTCGGAAAGTATTGAAAAAAACAAACAAGAAAAGGCAAACGACAGTCAAAAAGGAGCTGCCGAAAAAATGAAATCCGCAGCTGCCAAAGCGAAAGAACAAATGTCTTCTAGCTCATCTAGTTCCGAGGAAAACATGGAAGATTTAAGAGCATTGCTTGAAAACCTATTGACTCTTTCATTTGATCAAGAATCTGTATTATCCGAAATAAAACAAACAAATATAAACGATCCTAAATACGTTTTGTTGGGGCAAGAACAAGTAAAACTAAAGTCTGATGCGAAAATGATTGAAGATTCGTTGTTTGCTTTGAGCAAAAGAATTGAACAAATTCAGCCTGTAGTAAATAAGGAAATGAATCAAATAAATGATGGAATAGATAATGCTCTCTCCTACATTGGCGAGAGAAAAACAAGAAATGCTGCTCAGCAACAGCAGTACGCAATGACTGCACTTAATAATTTGGCTCTGTTGCTTGACGAAGCAATGAAAGAATTACAAAAACAAGCAGCAGCCGATAAAAAACCAGGTGGGGGAACCTGTAACAATCCGGGGGGATCCAACCCAAAACCAGGATTGCTTCCTGGACTAAAAGAAGCTCAAGGAAAAGCTGGTGAAGCTTTGAAAAAACTAAAAAAACAAGGAGAAAAAGGAAAATCAGAAGGGGAGGGCGAAAACGGAAACAGTAAAGAATTGGCAAAAATGGCTGCAGAACAAGCTATGTTAAGAAAAGCAATTCAAGAATTGAGCCAAGAGCTTAATGGCGATGGAACAGGGCTCGGAAATGAATTAAAAAAGATAGACAAAGAACTAGAGCAAATAGAAGAAGACATTGTAAACAACAGAGTGAATCAAGAGACTATAAATCGACAAAAGGACATTCTAACACGATTATTGAAATCAGAAAAAGCACTGATGGAGAGGGAATTGGATGAAAAAAGAGAATCACAAAATGTTAAAGAATTGCTAATTAGTAACCCTCCAGATTATTTAGAGTATAAAAAAAAGAAAGAAAGGGAATTAGAACTACTAAAAACGGTGCCTGGTACTTTATTGCCCTATTACAAGAACCGAGTGAACGACTATTTTAATGAAGAACGATAGACTATGATAAAAAACGAACTAAGTAAGGCGTTGATACTAGAATCAAATCAAGAAAGTATCAATAAAGTAAACACATTTATTGATGAAGTATATGCTGAATATACTGAGAAGCTAAATGACTCTTATGGCAACATGATTGTAGCACTAACAGAAGCTGTAAACAATGCCATAACGCATGGCAACAAAAACGATGAAATGAAAAAAGTAACCGTTCTATTTACCGAATTAAACTCTGGTGTTTCGTTTGAAATAGTGGACGAGGGAGAAGGATTCGATCACACAAATATTCCTGATCCTACGGCTCCCGAAAACTTAGAAAAGATAAATGGACGAGGCATATTTCTAATGACTCAACTTGCCGATAAAATTGAATTTCTGGAAAACGGAAAAAAAATACAATTGATTTTTAACTTTGCGTAATGCAAGAAGACCTTATTTCATTTTTTTCAGAAGACATTAATTTCGACTTAGCTCAATCGGATTTATATTCTATTTGGCTTCAAAAATTAATTAAAACTTACAACAAAATTACTGGCGACATTAGCTACATATTTTGTTCTGATGAGTATTTACATAAGCTTAATGTGGAGCATTTGAACCACGATACTCTTACAGACATTATCACATTTGATTATACTCATGCAGGAATAATATCTGGAGATATTTTCATTAGTATAGATCGAATCAAAGAAAATTCGAACTCTTTTTCTGTAACATTTGAGCAAGAATTAACTCGGGTAATGGCCCATGGAGTTCTTCATTTAATTGGTTTTAAAGATAAAAAACAGGAAGAAAAAGATGAAATGAGAACCGAAGAAGACAAAGCAATCTCTCTCTTTCATTTAGATTTATAACTCAATAAATCGGCTAAATTTACTTCTCACTCGTTTATTAGCTATCTTTGTAAAAAAAAGATACAATGCATCCTAAATACGACTTAATAGTAGTGGGCGGAGGACATGCTGGTTGTGAAGCCGCAGCTGCAGCCGCAAACCTTGGTTCTTCCGTTTTATTAATAACCATGAACATGGAAACTATTGCTCAAATGTCTTGTAATCCGGCTATGGGAGGAATAGCTAAAGGTCAGATTATCAGGGAGATAGATGCTTTAGGAGGTTATTCCGGGATCATTACAGATCAAACAGCCATTCAGTTCAAATTATTGAATAGGTCAAAAGGGCCTGCCATGTGGAGTCCAAGGGCACAAAGCGACAGAAAACGATTTGCAGAGGCCTGGAGAATGGCGCTCGAAAACACACCCAATGTAGATTTTTGGCAAGATACCGTAACAGACTTATTAATAACTGATGGCAAAATTGAAGGAGTTGTTACAGGAATGGGAATTGAAATTAAATCGCACTCGGTAATTGTTACTGCTGGAACATTTCTTAACGGAACCATTCACCTTGGTGAAAAACAATTTGGCGGAGGAAGAGCAGGAGAGAAGGCGTCTACTGGAATTACAGAGCGATTGATAAAAGAAGGGTTTGAAGCTGGCAGAATGAAAACCGGAACACCTCCTAGAGTGGATGGAAGAAGTTTGGATTACTCTAAAATGGAAGAACAGCCAGGCGATGAAAACCCAGGAAAATTTTCTTATTCTCCCGAAACAAAACCACTAGAAAAACAAAGAAGTTGTTACATCACTTACACTAATCCCGCGGTTCACGATGTGCTTAGAGAAGGGTTTGAAAAATCACCTCTATTCAACGGTAGAATCATTGGTTCAGGACCAAGATATTGTCCTTCTATTGAAGATAAATTAGATCGATTTGCTGAAAGAACAAGACACCAAATTTTTGTTGAACCGGAAGGATGGGACACTTGTGAAGTATACGTAAATGGATTCTCGAGTTCATTGCCAGAAGACGTTCAGTTTAATGCGATGAAATTGATTCCTGGATTTGAAAACGCAAAAATGTTCCGTCCTGGATACGCTATCGAATACGATTATTTTCCGCCTACTCAACTTACCTACACGCTAGAAACTAAACTAGTTGAAAACCTATATTTTGCCGGTCAAATAAATGGGACTACAGGATACGAAGAAGCGGCTTGCCAAGGTTTGGTTGCAGGAATAAACTCGAACCACAAACGCTACGGAAAAGAAGAGTTTATCTTGACAAGAGCAGAATCTTACATTGGAGTTTTGATAGACGACCTTATTACCAAAGGAACCGAAGAGCCTTACAGAATGTTTACCTCTAGAGCAGAATACAGACTTCTACTGAGACAAGATAATGCCGATATCAGACTAACTCCAAGAGGCTACAAAATTGGATTGGCATCAGAAGAAAGAATGAAAAGAGTAGAAGAAAAGCTAAAAGAAACAAACTCACTTATTCAACTTCTTAAAGATACGAGTGTAGATTTTGAAGCCTTAAATCCAATTTTGGAAAGCAAAAACAGCTCGACACTTTCTCAAAAAATGAAGTTCGACAAGATCGTTTCTAGACCGAACATTTCGTTGAAAGAAGTACTCCCAACCTCTGAGCTTTTGACAGAAAAAGTAAATACACTTGACACTCTAAGAGAAGAGGTTCTGGAGCAGGCAGAAGTACAAATCAAGTACAACGGTTATATCTCTAAAGAGCAAAATGTAGCAGACAAAATCATTAGGCTTGAGGGAACAAAAATCCCTGCCGACATGGACTACTCCAAACTCAGCTCTTTGTCTAACGAAAGTAAAGAAAAGCTCTCTGCGATATCTCCAAAAACGATAGGACAAGCCTCTCGAATTTCTGGAATAAAACCTACAGACATAAATATTTTGCTAATTTACTTGGGTCGATAAAATTGTTCCACGTGAAACAATAAAGAAACTAAAACACCAAAAAAATCCAATGTTCCAGGTGAAACATCGGGTCTTTTATTGAAAATTAAAGCGAAAACATGTTAATTCGTTGTTTTTCAATTGTTTATAAGTAAAACCAAAAGGCGTTTGTTTTAGTCCTTCTCTTCGCTTATTATGAAAAAACAATATAACAACTTAGCTGAGGGTCTAAAATGCCGTGATACGGCTTTAAATTGAAAAATTACTCGAAAATCTGTTGCTAAGGATAAACTGGCACACCTTTTGGAAGAAGTTCTAAAAAAACATTGCCTATTTTTAAAACTTAATCGTAAATTAGGCTTAACTAATAAATTAAAACCAACAACATGAAACAACTCATTACAATCACAACACTATTATTTCTAGTTTTTACTATTTCTAGTTTCAATTCAAATTACGTTGCCGAAGAAGGTGACGCAATAATCGGACTTTGGGAACCAAGTAGCGGAAAAGCTCGAGTGAAAATCAGTAAAATTGGAAATAAATATTTTGGAAAAATTGTTTGGCTGAGAGAGCCTATTGATCCAAAAACAAACAAACCAAAAACGGATAAAAACAATCCTGAGGAATCATTAAGAAGTGTTCCGTTAAGAGGGTTTAGAATGCTCAAAGATTTCGTGTATTCTGGAGATAACGAATGGACAGGAGGAACTATTTACGATCCAGAAAGTGGAAGTACTTACAGTTCTACTATAAACAAAGACGGAGATGTTCTTAACATAAGAGGTTATGTAGGAATTAAAGCTCTGGGTAGAACAGATACTTGGAAAAGAATTCAATTAAAATCTAAGAAAAAATAATATGTCGCACTTCATTAAGAAATCACTTATACTTGGTTTGATAGCCTTTCCTGTTTTTGGAATGGCTCAAACCGATTCTACTTACCAGGAGGAAGAAGAAGATTATAGCATGTATGACGATGTGGAGGACGTAGGTACGATTGTTACCTATTGTAGTCCCAAAATCTTTGATTTGAGTCCTAATCGATTTGTTTCCTTAGGATATGACTTCACCTCGGGAGGAGATTTTACCTCTTCGAATGAAGGTACATTCGCACCAGATTCATCTACCACAGGAAATCAAACTTCTGGTCTTTCTTACCACGGACTAAGGCTAAACGCGAATATTCCTGTGATCTCACTTTCTAAATTTGTATGGCAATTGGGTGGAGGAATTAATCAATCGAGAATGACTATTGACGATGAAAAACTAGGCACAAACCTTGGGCATACTGGTCTTTCGGAAGCAATTTCACGAAACCTTACCAGCATCAATCTTAATACTACTTTGTTTAAACCTCTGAATGAAAATAGTTTTTTGATTTTACAGATGCTTGCTGAGATGAATGGGAACTACGATTTTAAATCTAAGGAAACTACGCCCGATTTTGCAAACAACAAATACTCGGCAACCTTAATCTACGGAAAAAGACCGCACGATAGATTGCAATGGGGAGTAGGGCTTTCAAGAACATACAGAGCGGGTGAGCTCAACTACATTCCTGTGGTGATGTACAATTATACTTCAGAAAACAGAAAGTGGGGGACAGAAATACTATTTCCTGCCAAAGCTCACTACCGAAGAAAGTTTAACCCACGAAACATCCTGTTGGCTGGATACGAACTTGAAGGAAGCTCATACAGATTGTATGACACACAACTGAACACACAAGGACTAGAACTAAGAAGAAGTGAAATCAGAGCTAGGCTGGATTACCAGAGGCAACTTGTTGGTTTTCTTTGGGTGGGAATTCAGGCCGGGGTTATTGTAAACTACAACTTTAATGTAGATGAATTGGCCTCTCGCGATAACAAAGATTTTTATAGAGGTTTCTTTGGTGATCAATCCCTTGTATTTAGCAACAAGATGAGCCCAATGCCCTACATCAACCTTACTTTGAATCTGGTAAGCTTGTAAATCCTTTACACAGACTAAACTTAACAAAAGCCAATCTCTAGCAGATTGGCTTTTTTGTGCTCCCAATTTACAAGGTACCGTTCTTGTCCGATTGGATGTGCTAATCCGTACCATGCATTTTAAATGGCAAAACCTACCTCTTAAATTAAAATACTTGAGATGTAATGACTTGAAGAAGAATCGTTGTATATTAGGTTTATACACAAGTTATAGGCAATTAAAACAGCTATCAAAAACGATTTAGTATTAATCATATCCGAGTGCTTTCCTTACTTGGATGAGAAAATAAAAAGGAAAAAACAGTTCGTTTTGAGTTCATAAAGGAGTAAATCAATAATTTGAAAGTCAAATTAATTGAAATAGTTCTCTCCTAAATTAGAACTAAAGTGGTAAAAAAAATACAAACCCGTATTCGGATGAGTACACAAAACAAAAAATATGAAAACTAAAATAATTTTCACAACAATATTAAGTTCAGTACTACTATTAAGTAGCTGTTCAAAAGAACAAGAGCTTACTCCTAATGCAAATCTAAATTCAGAAATTACGCCATCACAATTAAAAATTGGAGGCGATAAGAATGGTCGCTTCTCTTCGAATGATTGCACAGAGAAAAATATAGGTTGTGCCGCGGAAGCAACAATAGATGGAAATAAAAAAGCTGAATTATTTGGACTATCCCCAAATCCATCAGATAATTCGGACTATTTTGGAAATAATGAAGAATACTATGAAGGTGTAATTGAGTTAGAAATTCTGGAAATGCTCCTAAACGGGAGTGCATATATAAATCATCTTACCACAAATAACGGTATAGATTATTTTGGAGTTGTAGAGACTGAAAGCAGTACTGAAATTTATGTATTGCCAATAAACTAAACAAAAAGGGCTTTGATTTTATTATCAAAGCCCTTTTTTTCAATTCATTCAAATGAGAATATTCCAAATTATTTTAATCATTCTAATTTCTTCAAATTGTAAAAGAAAAAATATTGAAATCATTTATGACAGTGAAATTATTTTTTTTACTGAAACAGACATAAGCCCTACTCATAGAATAAATGCAAAGTTTTACGACTGGGAAATACCTAGTATAGTAGTTTATTCGAATGTAGATTATTCACTTCATTTTTTTGATTGTGAAAAAAAAATAGAATACAAAAAAATAAATTTAGAAAACCTACCAAATAAAAAAGAAGTTAGGGCTTTTCAATTTATTACCGAAGAGTATATAGTAATTTCAACTCAACTAAATTCTCAATATTACATAATAAATTCTTCTGGTAAAGTTGAAAAAAGTTTTAGCCTATCGCCAAAAAATCTACCTGAATTTGGCAATATTGCTTATGGCAATTTTAATGATGGAGCGAATACTATTCCAATAATAAATTTAAAAAATAAAAATCAATTAATTGTCTTTCAAACGCATTTCGCCCCTTACCAATATCTGAAAAAATACACTTCATTTTATGTTTTGAATTACAACATAAAAGACTCATTAACAATTAATTTAACTGATGAAATCATGTTCTCAGAATTTTATTCTCAAGATGAGAAAACATTTCGAAATTTATCTCCAAGAATTTGTAATGATAACAAACATTGGTACGTAGGTTCTTCTACAAACGAAAGTTTATATCAGCCAACTAAAACCAATAAACTAAAATTAATCAATCTTGAAAAATGTAATAAAACAATTTTTGAGAGTGAATTTGATACTAATAGATTTGATGATATTAAATATTCAGTTGATTTTAGTTTAAAAAATGGAGAATATGAAAAAGTGATTTATGACCCATATCGTAAGTTATTTTACCAAATAGCTTCTCATTCAACTAATGAAATAGTAAAATGGGATAATCCCTATTTTAACACAACAGATTTAAAAGAATTTTCAATACAAATTTATGATAAAGATTTCAACTTTATCAGCGAAACTGTTTTCCCTAAAGGTTTATATCAAATAAATGCTATAATTCCTGTACCCGAAGGAATACTTATTGATACAGGAAATGAAAATAACCCGAATTTCAAAACTTCAATCTTATCTTACCACCTTTTTAAACTAATATAACATGAAAATATTATTACTTGTTCTTTCATTATCCTTGCTTACAATGTGTAATTCTGATAATAAAAAAGAAATCTCATTCATTGAACTTCCCAAAAACTCAATTTTAAACTTAAAACAAACCAAAATATTTTTTGAAAAAAAAGTAAAAATTATTGAATTACCTAAAGAACTGGAAGACACTTTAATTAGTTTCCCTTTTGAGAATATTGGAAAAAACCCCTTGTTAATCTCTAAGGCTGTTTCCAGTTGTGGTTGTACAATAACATCATATCCTAAAGACACAATTTTTCCTAATAAAAAAAACGAAATCAAATTAAGATTCAAACCAAGAAAAAGTACTTTAGAAAAAGATGGGATTCAGCAAAGTACTGTAGAAATATTTGGAAATTTTACAGATTCAGTTATTTCATTAAATATAATTGCCAAAATGAAAAAATAACAAAAGCCCATAACAAAATATATAAGTAATAAGGGGTTCAGTGGTAAATTGAAAGTTCAGAGCATTGAATGAAGTCCGCCAAATATAAAATTTAAGTTGTAGAGAAAAATACAAATGAAATTATTATATTCGGCTAAATGCCAACCTGAAAATGTAGTATTTCAAAAACCCTTACTACTCATACATAAACCGTTGTGCCCACTAATAAAATTCGGTTTCATAAGACAAATCAGCATAAATGATTGTATACTTTGATAGTATCAAATGATAGTATCAAAAAATGAAACCACCTTACGAGATAACACCTTCAATATTAAATTTAATTACTTCTATTTCTGAAAAAATAGGAGAAAAAACAAGGCAATCTATCGCTTAAAATAACTGGGCACAACACCGAATATAATTAATGACTTGTTCTCGCGGTGACACGAACCCTATTTGATGTAAAATAAAAAAGGAGAATTGGAATAAACCAATCCTCCATTTTGTGACCTCAAGTGTGGAGAGTTCTAACTTTTTGAGTGACTTGAATGAATTAAAACGATTCTAAAAAGAATCTTTTTGTGAGGGATAGACCCTGTATTTGATTTTGGTCATAACATTAAGAAATAATGAACTTTGACTAAAAGTGAATATTGTTCTAATTGCTTTTAGAAAACACCCTTGTTTTCATGATAATTCGGGGAAAAATCTAATCAATTTTTTATTTTAGAATACCTTGACAATTAACAAAGGATTGAAATAGTCAAAAAAACCGGTTGAGAAGAAGCATTGAAACCTGCCAATGGTAAAATGCTCATTGATTAGAGGAATAAACAAGTCACAGTTCTTGATTTTGAATGAACGATAAATAGAATCACTGTAACGTTAAATAAATTACAGTTTTTAATTTGCTCTAATTCATTTTATTTGAACAATATAAATACTATGAATCTTTACTTTATTTTCAAATTATGAAGATTTGAGCAATTCATTTATTGATTCAACTTGATTTTTTTGTGAGTAAAGAACTTGATTAGGAGAGTAACCTTAATGAAAAGTCGAAAAACAAATAAATTTATTGATAAATGTCATTTTTTTAATCTTATTCTTTTCAAACTTAAATTTAAAAAACGTAAAATATGAAATCAATATTAAAATTAAGTTTCATTCTCTTTTTAACATCATGTGCTTCCTACAACTATAGAGAATATGACAAGAGAGAAAAAAATACAATTCAAATAAAAGCAGATAATTTAACCGATTTTAGGGTATTACATAATGCTAAAGATGTGGAGGTAACGAATGCTCATAATGGAGTCGCTGAAGCCTACCCACATAAGTTAAAAAATAAAAATATTTCTTTTCTCTTAGTTCATCAAAATTATGATACCGTAAAAATAGAGGCAAAAAGAGTGGTGCGAAAAAAAGCATTAATTAAAGATGTTGCTCTAGGTGTTTTTACTTTTGGTATACCTTTTATAGTTGATGCGTTTAGAAGTGATTTTTACAGGATTTCACCCAAAACTCAAGAATTTGAAGTTCACTTTGAGTACAAACAAGTATTTATGTTGGCGGAGTATATTCGTATCAAAAATTCTCCTAAACCAGCAGTTTTTTCTAACTGGTTAAATACTTACCCTAATTCGAACATCTACCAAGATGTATTGGATCATAGAGACTCATTGGAATTGGATTTAGCAATTGCAGAAGAATCAGAAAATGCAATTGATTATTTTATTCAGTTTCATCAGCAATCAAATTTTTTGGCCGCGGCCAAAAAAATAAAAAATGAAATGGTTGAAGCGAGAATTTTGTTTAATAAAGTAAAAGAAGAAAATACTGTGGTTGCTTATGAGAGTTTTTTAAAAAAATACCCGAAATCGCTTCACAATACCGAGGCCCACAGATTACTTGTGTCCAGAGCGATTTCAGAAGCAAAAGAAAAAAATACTTTAGAGGCTATATTGAGGGCAAATAGTGATTATCTGGTTACTTATGAGAACTATTTGACACCTGTAGATATTAAAAATAAAACAACTGATATTTCTCAGAAAGTGGACAACCTACTCATAAAGCAGCTTAAGAACTCTAAAGCGAATAAATTTGATGCTTATTCTCTATTTTGGCAAACCTACTACTCCACAATTAACGAGAATAGAAATATCAAAAGCTTACCCCAATCATTAAAGAAAAATGAACTTATTGCAGATTTGCTTATTAGAAAATTAAATAGTTTGAAAACAGCAAAAGCACAATCTGAATTTTTAGTAAAAGCCAAAAGTGATTTTCCAAACTTGAATGGTTTTCTATCCAATGATTTTTCTATGGTCGAGTTAATAGTCCGATTAGCGGTAAATTTCAACGGGACTATTGTATTAAAAGAACAGCAGTTTTTGGATAAATATTTGACTAATTGCTATGAAGGAGATGTGCTAAAGAATTTAACTGGCTTTACTTATCAATATCAAAATTACAACCAAACCTATCTAGATGGTAATATAGAGCAAATAACACTTCAAAACGGAGAGATTTCTAGAATAGTTATTTCTAATCAATCGAAAAAAATAATTGATGCTGAATTTGAGTTAAACAGGCAAAGATCGTCCATGAATGCAAAAAAGATTTCGTTTTATTTGGATGGAAAGTTAGTGAAAACAAATTTTTCAGATTTAGATAACAATTCTTACTCTTACGAATACAAGGATGGAAAAAATTTAACGCTTTTGGATCTTGAGAACAGAGTGAAGGAAGCTGATGAGGTAATGGCAAATAATAATTTTGATAGAGCTCGAGAAATGTATCAGAGTTGTTTCGACAATAAATTCCCTAAAACACTGAGCCTGAATAAGAGGATTGAACAGTCTATTAATAAGGTGCAAATTAAGGAAGCGGCCTATTATGAAAAAATAGAAAAAGAAAGATTGGCACAGGAGAGAAGAGAACAAAAGGAAAATGATAAAAAGAAAAGAATGCCTGGTAAAAAAATTTCTGAATCAGAATTTGCGGATAACGCTGGAAAGTATATTAACCAGAAAATTACTGTTAAGGGGTGGTTTACAGCTGCAATACAGCCTGGGAGCTACAAAAGTGATTTGACACTCAGAATGAATGGGGACAATGCGGAAAATATTAACTCAGTTTATCATTATTACTTTACGCTATCTGATGGAGCAAAAGATTTTTACTGCAGACGAATTGAAATAGGAGGTAACAAGGTTGTTTTAAAGATTCCAAAGGAAAACTCAAATCAAATGCCAAGGATAACAAATGGCTACATTAAATTGACAGGTATTGTCAAGAGATACAATGAAATTGAAATTATTAAAATTTCTAGAAACAAATAAAAAACACTTACAGTAAGCTGAAAGCTATTTTTTAATTTAAATAAAAATACAATTTATGAAAAACATTATTTTTACCTGTATAAGCCCCTTTTTTATTTTAGTTTCCAACTCCCAAGTGACCAATTATTCCGGGTCCTATGGACTTTCCGGTTATGATTTGGATCAAACAGAAGTTCAATTTAGTTTGGAAACTTCCTATCAAAATAACGAGAATTTTTCGCAATTGTATCGTTGGAGGTACACAACAGGTCAATACAAAGGTTTTATTTTTGAATATAACAATAGAGCTTATTTTTCTCGAAAAAGAGACTTTGAAAATTCAAAATGGTATGTTCAAGGTAAAATAGGCTATGGAATAATGAAAGGGATGCCCTATTTGCCAAATTCAGTTTTTGTTTATAATGAAGCTCTCAATGAACGGGAATACAATTCAGATTATGTCAATGATTCAAGGCATTTTGTCTATAATTACGGTCTTGGATTGGGATATAAATTTATTTTATTTGATAGGGTAACATTCGATTTCTTACTTGGATACATAAAGTATTCAACTCCGAATTTCAACGAAACAGAGTCAAAATATAGTCAATTCAGGTTAGACGATTGGAATAATGGAATTGCCTATCCTGTTGATGTCACTTGGTCTTTGGGTTTCTTTTTGGATTAAAATATTTCAACTGTCTTCCTTATTTGTTTGGTAATCCTTAAAGTAAATTTTTATTTACACTTTACACTAATAACATAAATATAAACATAAAAAAAATCATGAAAAAAATAGTATTGATTTACGCACTCTTAGCATTTTCCATTTCTGAATCAAAAGCTCAATCTTTTAATAACGAAGGCCAGGTAGTATCGTTTATGGAGGGAAAAGAATTCAAGAATAGTGGAAATGGTTTGGTAATCGAATACGGTTATATTTCATCTGTAAACACTTATGGCATCAAAGTAAAAAATAAACGCGGAGATAAATTCCATTTCATAAATGTCAAAATTGATTGTTATGGAAGTTTTGCAGATTTATATGGAATGAGTACAAAAAATGGGAGTAACTTTGGATTTAGGTTGTACCGTAATAAACTAATAGTAGGAAAAGGAGAACCTGGTGAGTCAACTTATTATCTATCAAGATAATACCTGTCAAGATAAAAATAGAAACAAAGTGAGTGGCCATTTTTTTTAATAGACGAAAATAACTCGAATTAGAATCAAATTTGAATAACGGGAATTTTTAACCTACTCATTTTAGTACATTTATTCATCATTACCCCGAACTCTCGTTTAATCAACAAAGCAACACTTTAAATAAATTGATGGAGAAATTTATCAGGATATTGATTATTTTTATAAATGATAAAAGCCCTCATAATTGATGACGAAAAACCTGCAAGAGAGTTTTTGGGGAAACTTTTGGATAGGTACTTTCCCAATAAGTTTGTTGTGATACAAAAGGTAGGGAACATAGAACAAGGTTTTGAACAAATAAAACTTCATAAACCTCATTTAGTTTTTTTAGATATCAAAATGAAAGGTGGTTCTGGTTTTGAACTATTGCGAAAATTTGAATCAATAGAGTTTGAAGTGATATTTACCACGGCCTATTCCGAATTTGCTTTAGAAGCAATAAAACAAAGTGCTTTGGACTATTTGCTTAAACCTATTAATCACATCGAGTTGGGTTCAGCAATCAAGAAATTTGAAACCAAAACCAAATACCAAAACGAGTTAGATAGAATTCGGATCTTGTTAGACAATATGGATACGAGTATTAATCCATACCCCAAAATCGCTTTTCCTGTCTCAGAAGGATACAAATTAATCAAAAGTAATGTAATTGTATATTGTAAGGCTGAAACAAATTATACCCTGATTAAGCAAATAGATGGCAGTTCAATTACCATTGCAAAAACTTTAAAAAAAGTAGAGGAGCTTTTACCCGATGATCTTTTTTTAAGAATCCATAAAACTTTCTTGGTTAATGTGAATTTTGTAAAAGGGTATACACATGCCGATGGTAGTTATTTATTATTAACCAACAATGAAAAGCTCCCTATCTCGAGCAGAAAAAAATCTCAAGTAATTGAAAAAATATTGGGTAAATAAACTCTTATTCCTCGTCCTTCTATTCATTATCTCGAAGGGTTATGGCCAACTTTCTCCGAGCCGAAATATTTCGGTAAGGGATGGATTGCCAAGTAATAAAGTATACGATGTGCTGCGAAGTCACTCCGGTGCTTTGTGGGTTGCAACTGAAAATGGAATTACAGAAGTACGAGGGCAGCGAATGAATACATTCACAGAAAAAAATGGGATTCCTCATAATAATTGTTGGCAAGTATTAGAGGATGAAAAAGGAACTATTTGGACTGGAACCTATGGAGGAGGTATAGCTTATTTAGAGGGAGATACCTTTATTGCGATATCAGAATTAGATGGGTTAGTTCATAATAGCGTTAGGAAATTATTTCATCATGAAAATAATCTGTTTGTTGGCACTCAAAATGGCGTTTCGGTTGTAAACACAACAACCAAAGAAGTGAAGAATTACCAAATACTTCATTCTCGCTTACAAGTAATGGATTTCTTTGTTTTTAATGAGTCAGTTTATTGCGTAGGTTACAAACATGGAACCTATCAAATAGGGGAAGAGAGGCTAATAAAAGTTAATGCTGATGAGAATGTTTTTTGCGCTAAATTAATAGAAGACACTCTTTTTTATTCAAAAGATGGAAACACTGAAGGGAGAAATAGTGTTTACAAAATTGGTATAACCGATTTTCTAAGTAACAAACCTCTTTCTAATTCATATGGAAACTCTGTTATATGGGACTTTGAAATGGTAAATGGTAAAATACTTGCGGCAGCTTGGGGAGTAAATATAGCAAGTGGAGGTGTTTTTGATGTAACAAACGACAAGACGAAAAGCTTGAGTGAATTACATGGGGTAAATTCAAAGGCTGTTTATCACATTGATTACAATCAAACCATTGGTCAATTATTGGTCTGTACGCTGGATAAGGGGCTGTTTTTAATCGATTTGTCTGAGTCGGTTTTATCTTATCCCAAAGAGGGCTTGAAATTCCATCTTCCAATAGGCGAGAATAACGAAATATTTGGTTTTTCGGATCGAATTGAAGTACGTCAGAATGAACAATTGATTCGTTTTCAAAAAAAGGATTTTTTATCCTTTGCCTTTACACAACTCAATGAAAATCATCTTACCAGACAAATTGAGACTGATATTTCACTCAGGCAGTTTTCATTAAAAAACATCCGAAATTTTGCTGGTTTCTCAATAACGGAGGTTACTCCTATAGCAGGAATATTTTATGTAAATACGACAGTAGGACTCTTTCGTTTCCGAGCAAGAAACGATAGCTTTGATTTCGACCAATATTTTCCTCTATCGACTATTTCAGGATTCCATTTCAATGACAAAAAAGAATTATTTGTTCAAACTCCCTACGCTAGTTTAAAAAGACTCAATCTTGAAAAGGGCTCACTCTTTTCTTATTCTTTCGATCTTAAAAACTCGAACAATCCCAGAGATATTATTCAATTTGTAGAAATTGGTTATACTCTTTTTGGTGTAAGTAGGTTTAAGGGAATTTATCTCTTACAATCAGATACTTTTGTTTCGTTATTGCAAAATAAGAAAATAGAAATTCGTGAATTTGTAAAGGCTTTTAAAAACTCTGAGAATTCATTTTTATTAGCCGATTATTTGGGAAATATTTATCAAGTATTGTTGGCAAATGAACAGGTTTCATTCGAAAAAATTATTGATTCGGAACTAATAAAAGGTCAAACAGTGGTTGGCTTGTCACAATACGAAGGTAAAATAATTGTTGGAACGAATGTAGGGCTTACAATCTTCGATTTAACAACAGAACAGACTATGTTTTTGGACGAAGAGCAGGGTTTTGCTGGAAAAGAGATGATAAATATCCAATTGAAAGACAGTGTTTTATTTCTTACTTGTGAAGATGCCCTTGCCACACTGAATCTTTCTAACTACCTATTAAATAGAGTTGAAACAATTTTATTTATTTCTTCCATGAAAGCAAATGGTGAAAAGAAAACTATTTCAAAATCACAGCCAATTTTGCTTGATCATTTCGAGAATGAACTAGAATTTGAATTGGGTGGTGTAGATATAAAATACCCGGAAAAAGTTTATTTTTCCTACCGTATTAAAGGTCTTGAAAACAACGATTGGTCAGAATTAATTAGTTATCACCAAACAAATAAAATATCGTTGCCATTCGTCCCTTCTGGACACTATCAATTGGAGGTTAAGTTTATTGATGAGTATAATGGAATTAGGAAAATTTTAATTCTGTCTGAATTTCAAATTAAATCTCCTTTTTGGCAAAACCCATTTTTCTATCTATTTGTCTGTTCTTTGTTTGTATTCATAATATATATTGGATTAAAGAAAAACTTTAATAGAAAAACTAAAATCCAAAGGGAAAGAGCGAATCTTGAAATGAAAGTTTCTGAAGCCAAACTTGAGGCTCTAAAAAGTCAAATGAATCCTCATTTCGTATTTAATTCATTAAATGCTATTCAGAATTTTGTAATCGAGAATGACATCGATAGTTCGTTGAGTTACATGAATAGCTTCGCTTCACTGATGCGGAAATCTCTTGATTATTCTTCAAGAAAAGAAATAAGTTTAAAAGAAGAAATAGAATTTTTAAAACTATTTGTGAAGATTCAAAATCTAAGATTTGG